>Ga0315273_10011214_pt1 | contig 11460 bp, 9 predicted proteins | sample YL17G02_0_MG_FD_205753 | JGI IMG/M metagenome (GOLD analysis project Ga0315273, IMG submission 205753) | Sediment microbial communities from Yellowstone Lake, YNP, Wyoming, USA - YL17G02_0 | ecosystem: Environmental > Aquatic > Freshwater > Lake > Sediment | place: USA: Wyoming | collected... | reverse complement strand
TGCGGGAGCCGCGACGGCTTTTCGCCGCGCCGCATGCGGAGGCGCGGTCCAGGGCAGCAGGAGGATCAGCGCGGCGAGCATCGCAGGCAGAATTTTCCGGCGGGCTGCGTTGACCCCTCGGCCGCACCTGCGCGTGCCGCACGACGATCCCAACAGGTCAGCCACGGGCCAACTCCCGTTCGATCACGGGCCAGAAATCCGGATCGCGGCGGAACTCCAGCCGGTAGACCGGCGCGCGGCGAACGAGCTGCTCGACGGTCGTGAAGACCCGTTCGAACCCTTCGGGGCGTTCCGTCACGAATGGGATCGAGGAGAGGATTTCGCTCGCCCCTCGCGCCGGGGCGAGACGGGAGCAGGCGGGAACGGGGGCCTGGACGAGGCGGAACAGCCCCGCGATCGGAAACGATCCGGCGTCCCGCGCTCCCGCGTCCTCGGCGCCCTTGAAGGGCACGCCGCTCGCCGTGAACCCGTCTGCCTCGGGAAGGATCAGTATGCAGTCGTCGTTGAGCAGAAGTTCCTCCGGAGACAGCCGGGCGATGGTCGTCTTGCCCGCTCCGGACGGTCCGAAGAAAAGATAAGCCCTGCCGGCCCGAACGACACCACTCGCGTGAAGCAGCAGTCCGCCGCGATCGACGGCCTTCCAGGAGAGGGCCACGCGCAGAAAATTTTCGACCGACCGCGGCGGCGGCTCCATCGGCTCGGCGGAGCCTGCCGCCCCGCGCCGCCCTGCGCAAAGCCGGATTTCCGCGTTTCTCCCCGGCAGGTCGAGCGCCCCCTCGAAACAGTAGGACCGGAGGTGAAGGCGCCCCTCCCGAAACTCCGTGAGCAACTGATAGGTGAGCGGCCCGCCCTCGGAGGGACTCGGCAGGTATTGTTCGATCTCGGAGGGGAGAACGGTCACGGAAAGATCCGGGGTGGCGGAAGGCGATTCGGCGAGAAATACGAGGAAGCGATCCCGAAGGGCGGATGCGAGCGGAAAGGAAAGCCCGTGCAGAGCGAAGCGGATTCCGGCGATGTCGAGGAACAGGGACTCGCTCGCCATCTTCGTTCCTGTCGCCTCCGCCATTGGACCCGGGAATTATACGATCGGCGGGGGCGGATGCCACGCCCCGCCCCTCGAATTTGACACTCCGCCGAAGCGCTTCCTATAATTCCACTCCTTTCGCGCGCTAACCAGCACACCCCGGTAATTTCATGGCAGCCGGCCGGGGCAACGGGACCGGCGCCAGGCGGCGATCCGTGAAGATCCACGAGTACCAGGCCAAGGCGATCCTTGCAAACTTCGGCGTGACCATCCCGCGCGGAGAGGTCGTGCTCGCTCCGGATGAGGCTCGCGAGGCGGCTCGCCGCCTCGGCGGCCGCGTGGTCATCAAGGCGCAGATTCACGCCGGGGGTCGCGGCAAGGGGGTCGCGCACGACCCCCGCACGGGAAATCCGATCCCGCTGCCGGGGGAAGCGAAGCCGCTCGGAGGAGTCCGCGTCGTCCGCGATGCGGACGAGGCCGAGAGGATCGCGTCGCTTCTGCTCGGCTGCCGGCTGAAGACGATTCAGACCGGTCCCGAAGGCCGGGTGGTCAAGCGGCTTCTGGTCGAGGAGGCTCTCGACATCGAGAAGGAGTACTACGTCGGGATCGCGCTCGACCGGGCCCTCTCGCTTCCGGTCGTCATGGCCAGTTCCGAGGGCGGCGTCGAGATCGAAAAGGTCGCCCTCGAGAACCCGGCCGCGATCCGGCGCGAGGCGGTCCACCCCGCCGTCGGATTCCGGCCCTACGCGGCTCGGAAGATCGCCTACGGCATCGGCATCCCGCGCGCGCTGACGGGCGCCGCCACGAGCCTCCTGTCGGCCCTCTACACGGCCACCGAGCGCTCCGACGCCTCCCTCGCCGAGATCAATCCCCTGGTGACCACGCGCGACGGGCGTGTCGTGGCGCTCGACGCGAAGATCAACTTCGACGACAACGCGCTGCACCGCCACCCGGAATACCGCGAGCTGCGCGACCTCGACGAGGAGGACCCCCTGGAGGTGGAGGCCTCGAAGTTCGGCCTGAACTACATCAAGCTGTCGGGCAGCGTCGGCTGCATGGTCAACGGGGCCGGGCTTGCGATGGCCACGATGGACATCATCAAACTGGCCGGCGGGGAGCCCGCGAACTTCCTCGACGTGGGCGGCGGGGCAACGACCGAGCAGGTCGCCAACGCCTTCCGGATCCTCCTGTCGGACCCGAACGTGCGCGCGGTCTTGATCAACATCTTCGGCGGGATCATGCGCTGCGACGTGGTGGCCGAGGGTGTCGTTGCCGCCGCGCGGCAGGAGAGGGTTTCGCGGCCGATCGTCGTGCGGCTGGAGGGGACGAACGTCGAGCGGGGCCGCGAAATCCTCAAAAACTCGGGGCTGCGACTGACCGTGGCCAAGGGCATGGAAGACGCCGCCCGCAAGGTCGTGGCGGCCGCTTCCGGGAGCGCGGCGTGAGCATTCTCGTCGGCAGGGAAACGAGGCTGCTCGTGGCCGGCATCACCGGCCGCGAGGGAACTTTCCACACCCGGCAGGCGATCGCCTACGGGACGAACGTCGTCGCGGGCGTCACGCCGGGCAAGGGCGGAATCGCCCTGACGGCCGATGGGCTGGAGAAGATCCCCGTCTTCGACACGGTGGCCGAGGCGGTCGAGAAGACGGACGCAAACGCCTCCGTCCTGTTCGTGCCGCCCCCCTTCGCGGCCGATGCCATTCTCGAATCCGCCGACGCGGGCGTCCCGCTCGTCGTCTGCATCACGGAGGGTATCCCGATTCTCGACATGGTCCGGGTCAAGGCGGCCCTCACGCGCTCCGCGACGCGGCTGATCGGTCCCAACTGCCCCGGGATCATCTCGCCGGGGAAGTGCAAGATCGGGATCATGCCCGGCTCGATCCACAGGGAAGGGAGCGTCGGCGTCATCTCCCGCAGCGGAACCCTGACCTACGAAGCCGTCTTCCAGCTCACCGAGCGGGGAATCGGCCAGTCCACCTGCATCGGAATCGGCGGGGACCCCGTCGCCGGAACGAGCTTCACGGATTTGCTCGAGTTGTTTGCCCGCGACCCGGGTACCGACGCCGTCGTGCTGATCGGCGAGATCGGCGGCGCAGCGGAGGAAACCGCTGCCGACTACATCCGGCGCGAGTTCCGCAAGCCGGTTGTCGCTTTCATCGCGGGGCAGACCGCGCCGCCGGGCCGGCGGATGGGCCACGCGGGCGCGATCATCTCCGGCGGCCACGGCACGGCGAAGGAGAAGATGGTCGCATTGACAGCGGCCGGGATCGAGGTCGTCTCCTCGCCTGCGGACATCGGTGAAGCGGTTGCCCGCCGGCTTGCGTCACGCCCCGCGGCCCGGTGACGAGGCCGACCAGACCAGCGGACGCGGACAAACCGCCCCGCCGACCGCACGAGGAGATGAGAGCATGGCTCTACAAAGGACCCTGTCCATCGTCAAGCCCGACGGCGTGGCCCGACACGCGGTGGGTGAAGTGCTGCGCCGGTTCGAGAAGGAAGGCTTCCGGATTCTGGGGTTGCGGATGATCCGGCTCGGCCGGGAGGCGGCCGAGGGCTTCTATGCCGTTCATCGCGGCAAGCCGTTCTTCGACAGCCTGTGCACTTTCATGTCCTCCGGGCCGGCCGTCGTCGTCGCGCTCGAGGGAGAGGACGCGATCGCCCGGCTGCGCGAGGTCATGGGATCGACCGACCCGGCGAAGGCCGCGGAGGGGACGATCAGGAAGCTGGTCGGCACGAACATCGAGCGCAACGCCGTGCACGGGTCCGACTCCGAAGCCAGCGCGGCGATCGAGATTCCCTATTTCTTCCGCTCGGTCGATCTGTGCGGAGGGACAGCCCGGTGACACGCGGCGCGCGGTTGTTCCTGGCGGGCGCGGGCGTGGTGCTTTCGGCCTTCTCCCCGGCCTTCTCCGCCACCACCTGGCTGCAGGCGCGGGCCATCGACACGGAAGGCCGGCCCGCGGCCGAAGGGGCCATCGTCTTCTTTGGCTCCGGGGCCCCGCAGTCCACCCTTGTCACGGTTGGATCGTATTTCGTACTCAACGGTCTGGTCCCCGGTTCCAGCGACCGTCTCTGCATCAATTCCTCGCAGCTCGGAACGACCTGCGGCGAGTACCGCGACCTGCCGCTCGACCCGGCCGTCCGCCGCGAGAGCCTGGTCGTTCCCTCCGGCCAGGTCGATGCCTGGAGGCTGGCTGTTTCGGTGAGTGGCGATGGCACCTCCGGACAGGTCTACGGTGAGGTACAGGGTGCCCTCGGCAACCCGATCGGCGGGGCGGACATCGCGCTCGCGCCTGACTCGGGGATTGCGTATGCCTTCGACTCCGACGGGACCCCCGTCGCCGGCTCGACCACGGGCGCCGACGGCCGGTTCCTCTTTCTCAACACCACGGCCGGGGAATTTCGCGCCACGGCCACGATCGGCACGACCCTCGTCGGGCTGGCCTATGGGCGGGCAGTGAATCTTCAGTCGAGCGGGGTGCGTCTGCCCCCGCCCGTGGCGCTCTCAGGGCAGGCGGTGGATTGGGAGACCGGCGCCGCGCTCAGCGGAACCACGGTGGCTTGGGATTTCGATCCCGCCGTGACGACGGTCTCGTCGGGCAGCGGGGCGTGGAGCCTGACCGTGGCGGAGGGTCTGACTCGAGCTCTTCGCGGGAGCCGACCCGGTTACCGCGACGCGAGGACCTTTCAGCCCGGCCCCGAGCAGGATCCTGCGGCGCTTACGGTCGGACTGTTGTCCGATCCGAGCTATGGCTCGATCCCGGCCGCCTACGGCCTCATCCAGGCGCCGTCGCTGGGCATGATCCTTGGCCGCGTCGTGGATCCCTCCGGTTTTCCCCTCGCGGGGGCCGCTGTCACGGTGGATCCCGACGCGGGGCAGGTGCGCTACTTCAACGCCGCGGGAACTCCCGACGGATCGCTGACGGCGACGTCTTCTTCGGGCCGCTTCGCCGTCTTCAATGTTCCGGTCGGCCTCGTGGCCGTCTCCGTCGTGGCTCCCGGCGGTCCGGTCCGGTCGGCGGTTGCTCCCACGATCGCGGGCGGAGTGACCCAGGGGGATCTGCGAGCTTTCGAAACGCAGACCGTCGTGGGGCGGCTCTTCGACCAGTCCGGGACCGTCGCCGTCGGAGGCGCGCTCGTGCAGGTGGTCGAGTATCCCGCCCTCGCGGTCATCTCGCGCGCGGATGGCGTCTTCACGCTCGAGGACGTGCCGAAGAACACGCTGCTGTCCCTGCGGGCGGCGAAGGACGGCTACATCGACACCTACTCGTTCCGCAGGGACTCGGGCGCGGCCGACGGACGGACGCAGAGTCTTTTTCTCGTCTCCAGCCTCTCCGTCAGCGCTCTCTACGCGGATAGATCCCTGCCGTTCGACCAGACGAAGGGCCTGATCTCCACGAGCCTGCGCACCAGCACCGGCTTCGGCCTGACCGGCATGCAGGGGACCGTCGTTCCAACGAGCGGCTTCGTCTCCTACCCCGGAACGAATAGCGGGGCCGGCTCCGCGACGAGCACCCTCGGCAACATCAACATCCTGTCCGCGATTCCCGGCGAGTGCGCAGTGGCGGGCATCGACCCCCGCTCGGACTACACGACGCTCGCCCTGGCTCCGGTCCGCCCCGGCGCGGCGACGGTGGACGCCCTGCCGATCGCCTGCGATGTGTCGCCGATCGGCCTCGGCAACATCTACCCTTGTGGCGGGACGGTCATGAACGCCGGGTCCAAGGCGGAGGAGTTTTACTGGAACGGCCTGTCCGAGGGGAAGTGGCAGGTGCAGTTCTCCTCCGATCCGGAGTTCACTGCGATCGCCATATCGAGCAGGAACTCGAACTTGACCTTTTTGAATACGTTGTCCTGGAAGCCGTCGAAGGCCCGGTGGAAAAATATCCTTGCCTTGGGCTTGGACGGATCACCGATCTACTGGCGAATTCTCCAGCGCTTGTACGACGCCGACGGCAACCCCGTGGACACGGTCTCGACGCCGTCCTCTTTCACCGTGCAGTCCCCATGACCCTCTTCCCCATTTCGGCCCGGGCCGGGATGTGATGAACCGTTTCGTGGATTCCCGCTCCGCCGATCCCGCCCCTCCGCCGTCACACCCGTCGGAATCCGGCTTCGACCTCGATGGTCGATGGCGCGCCCTGACCGAAGCCGTCCCTGCCGTCGTCTGGATCGCTAATGCGGAGGGGGGCTTCTCCGAGCCGCAACCGTCCTTCGAGGCCTTCACGGGCATGGTCTGGCCGGCCGATTCCGGAATGGGATGGCTCGACGCAATCCATCCCGACAACCGCCGCCGGTTTGACCCCGCGTGGAAGCGGGCGATTCGCGAAAAGGCTCCGTTCCATGCGGAAGGACGGATCCGGCGCGCGCCTTCCGGGCAGTGGCGCTGGTTCGAGGCGCGGGCGGTGCCCGTGATCGACGGCATCGGCACGGTGAGGGAGTGGGTCGGAACGATGATGGATACCGAGGAGCGGCGCCGGGCCATGGACGCGACGCGACGCAGCCAGGCCGAGCTTGCGGAGGCTCATCGCCGCAAGGACGAGTTCCTGGCGACCCTCGCGCGGGAGCTGCGCAATCCGCTGGCTCCGATCCGGAACGCGGTCGAGGTGCTGCGGGTGCGGGGGATCGATGACCCGACGCTTCAGTGGGCGCAGGGAGTCATCGAACGACAGGCCGCTCGGATGGCGCGGCTCGTGGACGATCTGCTCGAGGTGTCTCGGATGACTCGCGGGGAGATCGATCTGCGCCGCGAAGTGTGCGACCTGGCGACGCTGGTCGCCCGCTCGGCTGAGAGGGTGAGCCCCGTGTTGGACGCCCGTCATCATTCGCTGATCATCTCCCTTCCCGACGAGCCGATCCGCCTGGAGGCCGACGCCGCACGGCTCGAGCAGGTCCTGATCAACATCCTCGACAACGCGGCGAAATACACCGAGCCGGGCGGACGGATCTGGGTCGTGGGCGCCCGGGCACAGAACCGCGAGGACACGGTCGAGATCCGGGTCAGAGACACCGGCATGGGCATCGCTGCCGAGTCGCTGCCGTCTGTCTTCGACGTGTTCTCCCATGCCGACCGGTTGCTGAGGCGGGACACGGGGGGCCTGGGGATCGGCCTGACGCTTGCCAGGAAGATCGTTGAGATCCACCGGGGATCGCTGATCGCGGAAAGCGATGGGCTCGGCCGGGGTGCGGAATTCGTGCTCCGGCTGCCGGCGCTTCCGCCTGCCCGGGGCATCATGCACGGGCCCCTTTCCCTCTCCGGACGAAAGGAAGAATCCTGAGCCGAAGGGGGAAGTTGACCGGCGGGCCGGCCCGGTCCGGGAGCGCTAGGGCAGTCCTGCCGCTGCTCGTCGCCGCCGCAGTCGTCTGCTCCGGATGTCATCCCGCGGGCCAGCTGTCCGGGACCCACGACGCCACAACCCATCACTCCTTCGAAAACGTGGAGCACTGGGCGGCGGTCTTCGACGATCCCGCCCGGGATGCCTGGCAGAAGCCGCAGGAAGTGATCCGCGCCATGGGGATCCGGCCCGGGCAGACCGTCGCGGATCTCGGAACGGGGACCGGTTACTTTCTTCGCTACCTCTCCCCGGCGGTCGGTCCCGGGGGGACGGTCTTCGCCCTCGACACCGAAACCGCCCTGATCGAACACGTGCGCGAGCGCGCGAGCCGGGAGGGGTGGACGAACGTCCGCCCCCTGGTTTGCCCACCGGACTCCCCGGGGCTGCCGGAGGGCTCGACCGATCTCGTGCTTGTCGTGGACACCTGGCATCATCTCGATGACCGTCTGGGATATCTGTCCCGGCTGAGGCGCATTCTCGCTCCCGGCGGGCGGGTGGCCATCGTGGATTTCCGCAAGGACGCTTCGCCCCCTCCCGGTCCGCCCGCGGTGCATCGGCTGGACCGGTCGGCCGTGATCGAGGAGTTCCGTCAAGCCGGCTGGCAGCTCGTCGAGGAGCCGAAGGTCCTCGACGAGCAATACATCCTCATCTTCCGCCCTGCCTGATCCCTCCCGGTTCGGCCGATCGGCCCGGCGGAGAAGATTCTGCTAGCATCCACCGCCGATGGGTGACTTCTTCCGGCTGGCCCGCTGGGTTCTGCCGTACAAGACCCGCCTGCTGGCGGCCATTGCCTGCTCCCTGTTGTCGGTCGTGTGCCTGACCGCCGGGTTCGTCCTGATCAAGCCCATCATCGAGGAGATGGTGCCGGCCCAGGCAACGAAATCGGCCCCGTCCGGCAACGCGGCAGCCGGCGGGTCTGCCGAGGGATCCGGGCTCGTCGGGGAGTCGTCCGCGGCACCCTTTCCGGCGCCCTCGGCCGGAGGCAGGGACGCCGCCCCGCTCGAAAACAGGCTCAAGGCCTGGTGGGCCGCGACGCGGAAGGGTCTCGAGGAGCGGCTGGGGATCGCGCGGCTGAAGAGGTGGCTGGCCGCATCGCCATTCACACGGCTGCCTCTTCTCATCATCGGCCTCGTTCTGCTGAAAGGGGTCTTCGGGTACTTCGCGGAGTCTCAGATCCGCTGGGTCGGGACACGGCTTATCTCGGATCTGCGCCTGGATTTGTACGACCGGATCCTCTCCCAGTCGGCCCGTTTCTTCTCCCGGCACACGACGGGTCAGCTCATGTCGCGTGTGCTCGGGGACGTCGGCCGGCTGCAGAAGGTCACGACGGCGAACTTCGCCGACGCCGTCCGGCTGGCCTTCACGATCCTTGGCCTGACGGTGGTGGTCTTCTACTTCTCCTGGTCGCTCGCGCTCCTGTGCCTCGTGGGCCTGCCGCTCGTGATCTATCCGGTCGTGCGCCTGTCGCGCCGGCTCAAGCGGGCGAGCACGCAAAGCCAGGCGCGGGCGGCCGACCTGTCGCACCTGCTCTCCGAGTCCATCGCGGGGAACCGGATCGTCAAGGCGTTCGGCATGGAAGCGTTCGAATTGGGCCGGTTCCAGGCCGCTCTCATGCGCATGTTCCGTGTGGACGCGAAGACCATCCGCACGATGGCCCTCACCCCGGCGATCCTCGAATTTGTCGGGGCGGCGTACCTGGCCGGTCTGCTGGCCTGGGCCGGACGGCTCATCCGCACCGGCAATCTCACCCCCGTCGCGCTCGTGCCGTTCGTCGCGGGCCTCGTGCTGATCTTCATGAGCGTCAAGAAGCTGTCCCTGATGAACAACGATCTGCAGCAGAGCCTCGGTGCCGCGATCCGGGTCTTCGAGATCCTCGACGCCCCCAATGAAATCACGGACGCACCGGAGGCCCGGCCGATGCCGCCGATCACCGGGCAGGTGGAGTTCCGCCGGGTCGGATTCCGCTACGAGCAGGCGACCGTCCTGCAGGAAGTCAGCCTCACGATCCCCGCCGGCGGGATGTTTGCGCTGGTGGGCCCCTCGGGAGCGGGAAAAACGACGCTCGTAAACCTCCTGCCTCGCTTCTACGACGTCACGGAGGGAGCGATCCTGCTCGACGGGATGGATCTTCGCCACGCCACGCTGCGCTCCCTGCGCGAGCAAATGGCGCTGGTGACCCAGGAGACCATCCTCTTCGACGACTCCGTCCGCAACAACATCGCATACGGTGATTCCGGGATCAGGATCGAGGAAGTCGTTGCGGCCGCGCGCGCGGCCAACGCCCACGAATTCATCTCCGCGCTGCCGGAAGGCTACGAGACCCGGGTCGGCGAGCGCGGAGCGGCGCTGTCGGCCGGGCAGCGGCAGCGGATCGCCATCGCGCGGGCGATCCTGAAAGACGCCCCGATCCTGATCCTCGACGAGGCCACCTCGGCCCTCGATACGGAATCCGAGGCGCTCGTCCAGGAGGCGCTCGAGAACCTCATGCGGGGGCGCACCTCGATCGTCATCGCCCATCGCCTCTCGACCGTGCGGCGGGCCGACCGCATCGGCGTGCTCTCGAAGGGGCGCATCGTGGAATCCGGCACGCACGCGGAGCTCATCGCGGCGGGCGGGCTCTACGCGCGCCTCTATACGATCCAGTTCCGCGAAGAACCCGCGCGCATCTAGAAGCCAGGGGTCTGGTGCCTTTTCCGGTGCTGTTCCGGAAAACCGACCACCCCTCCCTGCGCCGGCATTTCGATCGCTACGGGGTCGTCAGGGCGCGGTACAGGAACAGCGCCGTGACTATCGTGACCCCCACGATCATCCAGTGCTCCCGGTTGCGCAGGAATCGGGAGGAGTCCCATGCGCGCACGTTCTGCCCGTAGGGGGTGACACGCGGGAACAGGAGCGGCACCGAGAGGAACCAGCCTTCGCAGGCCTCGCCGTGGAGGCGACGGAGCCGGGCTCCTTCCACGCGGATCTTCCGCGGCAGGTAGTAGAGGAAGAACACGGCCCATCCGAGCCCGAGCAGGATGAGGTTTGTCCACCCCGGGAAATAAATGTTCACGATCATCGGGTGGACGCCGATGGAATGAAGGATCCCCCCGAGGTTGATTCGGAGGCTGTTTTCCGGCAGCCGGGCCATGAGGCACAGCCCCGTGAGAATCAGAAATCGCCCGAGGTAGAGCGGGTTGCGCGTATAGCGGTAGGGGCCAGAAACCGCAAGCTCCTTCGACTTGAGCAGGTGTCCGGCAGCCCAGGCGCGGACTGCCTCGCCGGCGATCACGAACGGAAGGCCGATCGCGACGAGGCCGAGGGTGGGTTGCGCGAAGATCGCCACGGCCAGGAGAAAGAGATAGATGATGCCGAGCCGGATTCGACCCAGCAGGCTGCTGCGTCGGGCCGGGGGGGCGGCGGTGTGAGCGGCATCCGTCATCGAGTCTGCTCCCGATTGTGCTTCATGAAATGTCCGGCGCGCGACGCAGCGCGCCGAGAAGGCGTTTGACAGCCCGCCCCGCGCGCCACAGCCCGCCGCCGGCTTTGAGGCGGTCCCGTTCGGCGGCCGTGGGAGCGCGGCGGAGATAGCGAAGGCGCATGCGCAGGGCCGCCCCGCGGTCGAGTTCCGCCATGCGACGGAACAGCCATCCGGGGCGCTGGGATGTTACGGCAAGGGCGAAATCCACGAGGTGCGGCCGGCCGGAGGCGTCCACGATCACATTGCGATGGTGCAGGTCCGCACACGCCACTCCGCGGGCATGGACTTCCGACAGCAGCGATTCGAGCGCATCGAACAGGCGCTCGTCGGGTCCGGGCGCGGGCAGGGAGGGCAGGGGCACCCCGGCGACGAAGGACAGGAGGATCCGGTCGGGGTGACGCGCGAGGAGTCGTGGCACTCCGCAAAGCCCTGCGAGCGCCTGGTAGGCCCGCGCTTCGCGGGCGAGCAGGCGGCGCGCCACGGGGCGAAACCAGGCAGGCACCTGCTCGACCTCCTTGACCACCACGGCCTCGGGAGGCGGGCCCACGAGCCAGACCCGCGCCTTGGTCCGGTTCCTCGGTTCGTGCAGCAACCGTGCGGGCCCGGGAGGCCAGCCCGGCCGGAATCGGGCCTGTGCGGCA
>Ga0315273_10011213_pt1 | contig 11460 bp, 10 predicted proteins | sample YL17G02_0_MG_FD_205753 | JGI IMG/M metagenome (GOLD analysis project Ga0315273, IMG submission 205753) | Sediment microbial communities from Yellowstone Lake, YNP, Wyoming, USA - YL17G02_0 | ecosystem: Environmental > Aquatic > Freshwater > Lake > Sediment | place: USA: Wyoming | collected... | reverse complement strand
CGACTTCCGGCAAGGTAAGCTTCGCAATGAGCGAAGCTGGTAAGGACGCGTGATCAAAGGTATTGAGAGGCATGCCAACAGGTTATCATACTCGAGGCGTCCGACCATTTCACGGGAAGTACGGGAGAACCTCCTATACATGCGCAATGGGAATTTCCGCGTCTGTCTTCTGGCCAACTTCGGCGAGGCCCCGCTAGGCAAAGAGCGCAAAGTGCACACACCCGCTGGCGCCGCGCTCTATGGGCCGCACCCCTAACACGAATCGACCGTGGACATCGAATACGCGGGGCGATTGGAACACAGACTCTCGAGGCAGCGCGAAGCGCCGGTCAGGGTTTGGAACACGAACTCACGAAGGGACACGAAGCGCACGAAGTACGAAGAGCGCGGAGGAAGAGGAAAGGGCAGGTTGAAGGAAGCGTAGCGCGCACGATCGCGACTCTTCGTGGGCTTCGTGCTTCATGTTCTTCACCGCCTTCGCGTCCTCGTGTTCCAAACGCCTTTGCGGCTTAGTGGTCCCGTCTTTCGTTGACATCGTCGCCGGCGTGTGCTAGACTCCGGCGGCGGTCAATCGAATACATGCTGGATGATGAACGCGAGAGAGCATCCTGCCCGCGAGGGCCGGTGCGCCGAAGGGGCACCCCGCATCTGCAATCTCTCAGGCGAACAAATCGCGTTCGGACAGCACTCTGGAGAGCGCCTGCCCGCCATGCTGCGGTCAGGACACCGATGGGGCAAGCCGCCCCTGGGCAATGGGCAGCCCAGGCCGGCAATCTCTCAGGTTGGAGGACAGAGACGGGATGCGCGTGATTTCTCGCGGCATGTCCCGTCTTTCTTTTTGTGGTGAGCTTCCCCATTCTTAGTCCCTTGGAGGAACCGATGAGTTACAAGTTCGATCCACAGGCCAGGTATGGCACGTCACACGAATGGGCGCGCGCAGAAGGAGATCTCGTCGTCGTCGGCATCAGCGACTACGCTCAGCACCTGCTGTCCGATGTGGTCTACGTGGAGCTGCCCGAGGTGGGCGATGCGCTGATCGCAGGGGAAAGTATGGGTACGGTGGAGTCGGTGAAGGCGGCTGAAGACGCCTACGCGCCCATCAGCGGCGAAGTTGCCGAGGTCAATACCGAGCTGGAAGACAATCCCGAGTGGGTCAACCAGGACCCCTTCGGCAAGGCCTGGCTCGTCAAGATCCGGCCCGCCGATCGAGGCGAATTGGGCAAGCTGATGGATGCGGCCACGTACGAGAAGTTCGTGACCGAAGAGGAAGAGAAGGGCGGGCATTGAGCGCGGGCCGGCCCCGGAGAACCCCATGAACTATATACCGAATACGGATGCCGACCGCCAGGCAATGCTGCGGACGATCGGCGTGCAGTCCACTGCGGATCTGTTCCGCGACGTTCCCGAGCAGCGGCGGTTCCCGAAGCTGAACCTCCCACCGGCGCTATCCGAGATGGAGGTCCTACAGGAGCTCGGCGCCCGGGGCGACGAGAATGACGACCTCGGCAGGCTGAGTTGTTTCCTCGGAGCGGGCGCCTACAATCACTTTGTACCCACTGTGGTCGACTTTCTGCTGCACCGTTCCGAATTTTTCACGGCCTACACCCCCTACCAGCCGGAAATCAGTCAGGGCACGCTGCAAGCGCACTTCGAGTACCAGTCGATGATCTGCGCGCTGACCGGCATGGAGGTGAGCAACGTCTCCCACTACGACGGCGGCACCGCGCTGGCCGAGGCCGTCATCATGGCGCTCCAGGTTTCGCGGGGCAAGCGCTGCAAAGTTATCCTCAGCCCGACCGTAAACCCACAATACCGTGAGGTGATCCACACCTACATCCAGGGGATGTGCCTGCAAACGGCGGGTGAAGGCCTGCTCGAAACCGCACCTGGGGTTGGGCTGAACGCGGCGCAGGGCGGGCCCAACGGCAACCTTCTGGATAGCTTGGCCGGTCTGCTGGACAGAGAATCCGCCTGCGTGATCGTCCAGAACCCTGACTTCTTCGGGAGGCTCTATTCCCCTGCTGAGATGCAGTTGCTTGCCGACAAAGCGCACGCCGCCGGAGCGCTCTTCGTCGTGTCGGTCGATCCGATCAGCCTGGGGCTGTTCGTACCGCCTGGCCAGTACGGCGCGGACATCGTCACCGGCGAGGGGCAGCCGATGGGCAACCCGCTCAGTTTCGGGGGCCCCTACCTCGGGTTCTTCACCATGAAGTCCGGTGAGGTGCGCAAGTCGGCCGGGCGCATCGTCGGCCAGACGGTGGATTCCGACGGCAGGCGCGGATTCGTGTTGACGCTTAGCACGCGCGAGCAGCATATCCGCCGCGAGAAGGCATCGAGTAATATCTGCAGCAACGAGGCGCTCAATGCCCTGGCGGCCGCCATCTACATGGCGGCGATGGGCAAGTACGGCCTGCGGACCGTGGCGGAGCTGAGCTTTCACAAGGCCCACTACGCCGCGGACCTGATCGGGAGGGTCGATGGATACCAGGTGATGTCGGCTGCCCCGTTCTTCAAGGAGTTCGTCGTGCGCTGCCCGCGCCCGGTGGAGGATATCAACCGGATCCTGCTGGCGAACTACGGCATTGTCGGCGGCTATGATCTCGGCCGAAGCTTCCCGGGACTCTCCGGCCATATGCTGGTCTGTGTCACAGAACTGAACAGCCGGGCAGATATCGAGCTCCTGGCTGAGGCGCTGGGCGAAATCGCCGAGATGGACGCGGAAAGCGAGGTGGCGGGTGACTGAGCCACTGATATACGAGATCTGCCAGGCAGGGCGGCGGGCGGTCAGCCTGCCTGAGTGCGACGTGCCGACCACCGAACTGCCCGAAGGCTGCGAACGGACGGACCTGCCCCTCCCGGAAGTCGCCGAGGTCGATCTCGTGCGGCACTACGTGCGCCTGTCGCAAATGAACTTTGGGATCGACAGCGGGTTCTATCCGCTCGGCTCGTGTACGATGAAGTACAACCCAAAGGTGAACGAAGTCGCCGCTCGCCTGCCGGGTTACGCCCTGCTGCACCCTCTGCAGCCGGAGGACAGCACTCAGGGCGCAATGGCGCTCATCTACGACCTCCAGGAAATGCTGGCCGAGATCGCCGGGTTCGCCGCCGTCACGCTGCAACCGGCGGCCGGGGCGCACGGCGAGCTGACGGGCGTGCTGATCATGCGCAACTACCTCCACGACCGGGGGGACACGCAGCGCAACGTGATCCTGGTCCCCGACTCGGCGCACGGCACCAACCCCGCCACGACTTCTATGGCGGGCTTCAAGGTGGTCGAGGTCGGCTCGGACCGGCGCGGCAATGTCGATCTTGAGAAGCTGCGGGATCTGCTCGCCCAGCACGGGCCAAACCTGATCGGCATGATGCTCACCAACCCCAACACACTCGGGCTCTTCGACGAGCACATCGAGGAGGTCCTGCGACTGGTGCATGAGGCCGGCGGCCTGGTGTACGGGGACGGTGCGAACTTCAACGCCATATTGGGCATCGTCAAGCCGGGGGAGTTGGGCTTCGATATCATGCACTTCAACCTGCACAAGACCTTCTCAACCCCGCATGGCGGAGGTGGGCCCGGCTCGGGCGCCGTAGGCGTGAGCGCGATCCTGGCAGACTATTTGCCGGGTCCGGTTGTCGCAGTGAATGACGAACCGGCGGCCGAGTGCGAACCGCAGGAATTCTGCTACCGGTGGCACACGCCGGCCCGGTCGATCGGCCGCGTGAAGGCGTTCTACGGCAATTTCGGAATCCTGGTGCGCGCGTATACCTACATCCGGATGCACGGCGCCGAAGGGTTGCGGGCAATCAGCGAAAACGCTGTACTCAACGCAAACTACTTGCAGGCCAGGCTCGCCGGCGCTTACCCGATCCCACACGGAGATCGAATCTGCATGCATGAGTTCGTCGCGCAGGGCACGCTCGACGGGGCGCCCGGGATAAGGACCATCGACATCGCAAAGAGGCTGATGGACTTCGACATGCACCCGCCCACCGTTTACTTCCCGTTGATCGTAACCGAGGCCCTGATGATCGAGCCGACCGAGACGGAGAGCAAGGAAACGATGGACGCGTTCGTCGACGTCATGCTGAGGATTGCAGAGGAGGCGCGCACCAACCCCGAGCTGCTGCTCGGCGCGCCCCACCATGCGCCGGTCAACCGCTTGGATGAGGTCAAGGCTGCGAAGGACCTGGTGCTCTGCTACGCCCCAGGGTGCTAGCGGGACGCGCAATCGCAATCAGATAGTGAAGCCGCCCGGGCGAGACGCTCGGGCGGCGGCCATTTGGCGTACCGGCGGCTGATGCGAACGATTTTCACCGCACCCAGAGACCGGTGCTCCTTGCGTCAGCGGTCGACTGAATCGCTACAATCGGGCCTGACTCACTCTCCCACGGGCGCGTCGCCGGTCTCCGGTGAGCCCGGTGCAGCCCGCCAACGGGCGCGCTCCGCCTTGTCGGGGAAGCGCGGCAGCAGGACGCCGGGCCCCGGCAGGCTGACCTTGTCGCCCGGCGCCAGTTCGGCCTTGTTGGACTTTTCGACAAACGCCTTGGCCGGAAGGTTGAAGATACCGATCTCCTCCCCGGCGCGCGCGTATCGGCTCTGGATGTGCGCCAGCCCGAGGATGACGCCATCGACGTCGACCGCAGCGCTCGTGACGAAACCGATGGCTTGGGCCTTCTTGTTGATCACCGGGTCCCCGATCTTTGGCATCCGAAGGCCGCGCTCGCTCATGCGGAAACGAGCGATTTGCATCGTGCGCTCTTTCTCGCCCTGCACAATGGCCTCCCGGCCGATGAAGTACGGCTTGTGGAGCTTGACGTAACCTGTAAACCCGGCCCCCAGCGGCCCGATGCCATATGGGCCGGCAAGCTCATGGCCGTATAGCGGCAGGCCGGCCTCGATCCGCGTGCTATCGCGCGCCGCCAGCCCGCAAGGCTGCAGGCCGAAGGGGCTGCCCGCCTCCACAAGCATCACCCAGAACGCCGCGGCCCTCTCTGGGTGGACGAAGATCTCGTATCCGATGTCCTCGCCGGTGTAGCCCGTCCGCGCGATGATCAGATCGAATCCACGAAGGGTGCACTCGATCAACCCCGTCTTGCGGACCCGCGCCAGCCGGCCGGCGAGCAGAGAGTCATCCGTGAGGCTCTGCATGATAGGGAGGCTTGCAGGCCCTTGCAGCGCCAGGTCCACGCGCATCGCAGCGTCGCTCGACGGATCCTTGAGGTTCCGCAACTTCGCCGGCCGCAGGACTCGCAAATCAGGCCGCTGGCGGTCCAACAGCGCGCTGCCCTCATTGACGGCGTTCAGCCAGGCCCAGTCCTTGTCGGCGTTGGACGCATTCACGACGACCTGGTAGAGGTCCGGACCGCGCCGGTAGACGAGGAGATCGTCGATCACGCGCCCATCCGGGTCCAGCAGGTAACCGTAGAAGCTTTCGCCGGGCGCGTACCAGCGCACGTAGTTCGTGCACACAAGGTCCAGGAAGTCCGTCGCATGTGGGCCGCTGACTTCGAACACGCCCATGTGAGCCACGTCGAACAAGCCTGCCGCTCGTCGCACGGTATTGTGCTCGTCCAATACGCCCGTGTACCAGACGGGCATCTCCCAACCGGCGAATGGGATAATCCGGTTGGTGTGGGCCTTGTGCCAGTCGTAAAGGGGTGTGCGGAGAAGCGGCGCGTTCTTGGGCTCCTCCCACTTGAAGTCGGGCAGCTCGGGCCGGGCGCGCACTGCGTCCAGGCACCGGTGCCCGACAAAGTACGGCTTGCGCAGCTCAAAGCGCGCCGGACCGCAGCGATGGTAAAGCTCGAGGCCGGTTGGCCGGCCCGAGTCAGCGGAGAAGCCGGGGAAAGCAGAGTAATCGGGGAGCCCGGCCTCAGCCCGCAGCGCGGCCAGGGCCCGTCCGTCTGCCGGCGTTGCCCCCGCCTGAGCGAGCCGGTCGCAGACCTCCTGGAGCGCCGTCAGCGGAACGACCAGCTCGAGGTCCCCATCCGGGCCGGCGAACGCCCAAAGTGCGGTCTTGTCGCCGATCGCCGCCAGGCGTTCGCGCGCCTGAGGGCCGCGGAGCATCAACGCTGCGCGGCCGTCCGGGTGGCCGGGCTGGGCCAGGTCTTCGACGACCAGCGGGCCCTCGACTTTGGCGAAGAGGTCGCGATCGTCGAACAATGTATAGCCGTCGCCCAGCGCGCGCAGCCACGCCAGGACGCGCTCGTGGTTGGCCGGCTGAGTCCGGAGCACGAAACGGTCGCGCCCTACCTCGACGGCCGGCAAGCGCATGACGCACACATCGTCTATCACGCGGGATTCGCGGTCGAGTACAAATGCGTACAGGCACCGGCCGGGATCGAGCGCTGCCACGTCGGCGGTCACGATCTGCTGAAGCGCTGACGCGACGCGCTCTCCAGTCACGAGGAGCAGGCCATCGCACCTCAGGTCGAGAAGCTCGGCCACGGTGTCGCCCTGCAGGGCGGGTGGTCCGGCCGGCGCGGCCGTCTCGACTCTGGCAGGGGTATCGAGCCCATAGTAATGCGGATACTGCAGGCCCTCCGGTGAGGTCTCGGCTGCCCCCTGAGACGCCAGGGCAGCGACCTGGGCCTTGATCTCCTCAAAGACGTCCATGTCGATCTTGCCGCGGGGCAGCTCGCCGGCGAGGCCACTGTAACTGAAGGGCTGGATACTTGTGACGGTCCTGTGGATCAGGCCAGCGACCTGGTCCATCTCGGCCGGCCCAAAACCTCGCTGGCTGAGCCAGGGGCTCCCCAGCCGGATGCCCATAGCGAGAGCGGTGAGATGGTCGCCAGGGATGGTGTTCTTGTTGGCGACAATGCCGGCCATGTCGAGGATGCGCACCGCGGGCTCACCGCGTAGCGGAAAACCGGTCGAGCTCTTGACACTGTTGAGGTCCAGCATGCAGAAGTGCGAATCGGTGCCGCCGTAGGCCAGCGTCAGACCGCGCCGCTGCAAGCCGCTCGCCAGGGCGGCCGCGTTCTCCTTGATTAACCATTGCAGCCGGCGGAAGGGCTCGGTGCGAGCGATCGCAAAAGCGACCGCCATCGCTGCGAACTTCTGGGTGTGGGGCCCGCCCTGCTCGCCCGGGAAGACCGCCAGGTCGACGCGGCGCGCGAGCTCCTCGTCGGCGGTCACGATGACCGCGCCGCGCGGGCCGCAGAGCGTTTTGTGCGTCGTGAAAGTGATCACGTCCGCCAGCCCGATCGGGCTCGGGAAAACGCCGGCAATGACCATGCCAGCCGGGTGGCTGATGTCGGCCAGGAGAACCGCGCCTGCTTCATGGGCGATTCCGGCGAATGCCTCCCAATCTGGCGCCCAGGTGTAGGAGGTGAAACCGGCGATGATCATTTTGGGGCGATGGCGCCGTGCCAGGTCTCGTATCTCGTCGTAGTCCAGCTTGCCGGTCGCCTTGCTGACCCCATAGCTGACCACGTGATAGCGCTTGCCTGAGAAGTTGAACTCGCTGCCATGTGTGAGATGGCCCCCCTGGTAGAGGTCCATGCCCATCACGGTATCGCCGGCCTGGACGACTGCATCATAGACGGCGAGGTTGGCGGCGGCGCCCGAGAGGGGCTGGACGTTGACGTGGATGTCTTGCGACACGGCGCGCCCGTTGGCAAGGCAGTTCGCGGCGCGACGTTGGGCGAGCGTCTCTATGAAGTCGACGTATTCCACACCCTTGTAGAATCGCCTGTCCGAATAGCGGCGGTAGTATGCCAGCTGGTGAGCGGCATCGAGCAGGACCTCTTCGTCATCACGGGTCATCCGAACGGATGGATAACCCTCGGCGTAGACGTTGTTGAACACCGAGCCCAGCGCCTGCCTGACTGCCTTGGGGGCCATGGATTCGGAGGGGATCATGATGAGCTTGCGGGCCTGACGTTCCTCTTCGAACCCGATGATTTGTTCGATGTCCTTATCGACAAGGCCTAGCTCGGCGCCGAGGAAGGCTTCCCAATACTCATGGTCGGGCATGAAAGTGACTCCTATGCAATCGTTGTGGGGTTCTGGCCCGCCGGTTCCCAGGCGACCCGGGGCATCTTAGCACAGATCGAACGGGGTAACAATCCAATTCCCGAGTGAAGTTGGGCTAATCCTCGCCCAGTACTGCGAGCGGCAGCCGTGCCTGGAAGGAACGCACCGAGGCCGGAGAATGCCCCTGGTAGTGGTTGTTGAAGTACCCGTAGACGATCAGACCCGCGCGCAGGAAGCCTTTGACCCGCTCAGCCCAGGCATCAAGTTGGGAATCGCGATCGATGCGCACCTGGGAGTAGTCGTCGCCGGGGATGTCCTCGCGGCGCCCCAACCAGCGGATGTAGACGAAGGGCGCGGTGATTTCTTCCAGAACCGGCATCCAGGCGTGCTGCACCAGGCAGAGGGCCACGGCATTCCGCGCCAGGATACCCAGAAGCTTGGGCAGTATGTCTTTGGCCAGCCAGGAACGGTGGCGGACCTCCAGCGCGTACCGGAACCCGCTCGGCAGCGCCTTCAGGAAGCTCTCCAGCTTCTCGCTCTGCCCGGCGCCATACGAAGGCGGCATCTGAAGGAGCAGCGGCCCGAGCTTCTGATCCAGCCCTGTCATCGCTTCCAGGAAGTACACTGCTTGATCGGTGCAATCCACGAGCTGCTTTTCGTGCGTGATGCTCTGCGGAAACTTGGCCGCAAAGCGGAACTGGTCCGGGGTGCGCTCGCGCCATCCGGCGATGGTCGTCGCACGCGGCACCGCATAGAAGGTGGTGTCTAACTCTACCGTGTCGAAGTGGGCGGAATAGGCTTCAAGATAGGCGGTCGCAGGCGTGCGCGGAGGGTAAAAGCTGCCGACCCATGAGTCATAGGTCCAGCCCTGCGTGCCGAGGTAGAGTTTGGGTATCGTCGGCATATCCGGTGGATCACACCACCCGGTCACCCGGCCCTTTGCGTGGCCGGGCTTGCGCAGTCTAGAAAAAGCCCAGCATGTCCTTGGCTTCCTGGGTCATCATGTCGGGGCTCCACATGGGACTCCAAACAATGTGGATGTTGATCGCGTCCAGGTCAGGGTAGTCACGCTTGACATAAGTCTGAACGGCCGAGATGATCTGGGGTCCGATCGGGCAGCCGGGGCTGGTCAGAGTCATCTCGATCTCGGCGCTCTTGCCCTCGGGCACCTTGATATCGTAGACGAGCCCCAGGTCCACGATGTTCATACCGATCTCGGGGTCAATTACGTTCGTCCGGATAATCTCACGAACGCCTTCGACTGTTGCGGTTGCCATATGTTACTCCGTATCAATACTGGTCATGTGCGAAGGCAGCGCCGCGGCTGGACATTGCCCTCAGTGAACGCGACGCGAGCGCCCTTCACATGACCGCAACCAGCACTTCGCCGTCCTGGACGCGAACTTCATAGGTCGGGACGGCGTCGACGGCAGGAAGCTTCAGCGCCGCACCTGTCAGGACGTCGAAGCGCCCACCGTGGCGCGGGCAGACGAGCTGGCAGTTCTCCAGCGTGCCCTCGCCCAGGGGACCTCCATCGTGGGTACAGACGTCCTCCACGGCGTGGTATTGCCCTGCGCAGTTGACTAGGACGACCAGGATACCGTCCACCTCGACGATCTTCTTCTCGCCCGGCGCCAGGTCGCCGACGCTGGCGACTCGTTGAAAGCGGGTCATATCGCTCCGCCTAGGTATCTGACTCGGCGTCGGCAAGGCCCCAGACCGCGGACTTGAGCGCCTTCAATGGGAGCAGGGCGCACTTAATGCGAACCGGCCCGACCTCGATCCCGAGCAGGTCGGTGATATCCTCTTTCTTCCAGCCCCGCAGCTCTTCCAGCGATTTGCCGATGATGTCGTCCGACATCATCGAGGCCGCAGCGCGGCTGATCGCACACCCATGCCCGGTGAACGCCACGTCGGTGATAGTGCCGTCATCGATCCTCAGCTCCAGGACGATTTCGTCCCCGCACAGCGGGTTGCGATCTTGGATGACCAGCGAGGGCTCTTCCAGGTGGCCGAAATGATGCGGGTGCTTATAGTGGTCGAGGATTTCTTCGGCATAAAGGTCCATGGTCATCCGCCCTCTAGAAGGTGAACATCTCCACTACCTGGCGCAAGCCCGCCACCAGGGCGTCCACCTCGGCCCTGGTGTTGTAAAGATAGAAGCTCGCCCGCGCGCTGGCAGGGATGTGATAGCGCTCGTGGATCGGTTGGGCACAATGGTGTCCCGCCCGAATGGCGATCCCGAGACTGTCCAATACTGCGGCAATATCGTGCGGGTGGACATCGCCGAGCACAAAGCTGACGAGGCCGCCCCGCTGTTGCGCGCTCGGCCCGAGGATCTTCAAGCCGTCGACGTCGGCCAGCTGCTCCATGGCGTAGACCGTGAGGTCGCGCTCGGCGCGCTCGATGGCCTCCATCCCGACATCCGAGAGGTAATCGACGGCCGCTCCAAGCCCGATGGCCTCGGCGATCGCCGGAGTGCCCGCCTCGAACTTCCACGGCAGCTCGTTCCACTTCGATTCCCTGAGGTGGACCTCACGGATCATGTCTCCACCGCCCATGAAGGGCGGCATAGCATTGAGAAGCTCCCGCCGGCCCCAGAGCACCCCGCTTCCGGTGGGCCCCAGCATCTTGTGCCCGCTAAAGACCATGAAGTCGATGTCGAGCTCCTGCACGTTGACCGGAATGTGCGGCGCTGCTTGGGCGGCATCGACGAGGACCAGCGCTCCCTGACGGTGCGCCGCAGTGGTCAGCTCCCTGACCGGATTGATCGTGCCCAGCACGTTGGACATCGCCGAGAAGGCAAAGAGCTTGGTGCGCGGGCCAAGTAGTTTCCCCAGGTTGTCAAGGATCAAGGTGCCGTTGTCTGCGACCGGGACGAAGTCGAGCTCGACCCCCCGCTCGGCGGCGAGGATCTGCCATGGCACCAGGTTGGCGTGGTGTTCCATCTCGGTCAGCAGGATCCGGTCGCCGCGCTGAAGGTTAGCCCGGCCCCAGCTGTAGGCCACGAGGTTGATCGCCTCGGTGGCATTGCGCGTCCAGATCACCTCTTTCGGGCAGCAGGCGCCGATGAAGCTGGATACCTTCGCGCGAGCCCCTTCGTACTGGCCGGTCGCCTCTTCGCTCAGCGTGTGAACTCCGCGGTGCACGTTGGCGTTAGTGTGCTCGTAATACCGTTCCATGGCGTCCAGCACGGCACGCGGCTTCTGCGACGTGGCGGCATTGTCCAGGTAGACCAATGGCTTACCATGGACGAGACGGCTCAGAATTGGGAACTCCGCCCGGATTGCCTCGACGTCGAGGGTGACCGAGTGGTCCAAGATGGACTGGGTCATCGTTGCTGTGGACATGACCACCTCATCGAGAATGCATTCCGGTCGTTGACACTTGAGATGCCCGACGATTCCGCCCATCGAGAGTTCGGTCGGGACATCGCACCGCTTGGCGCTTCGGAGTGCTTCACTCCTGCTGCCTCCGCTTCA
>Ga0315273_10011212_pt1 | contig 11460 bp, 9 predicted proteins | sample YL17G02_0_MG_FD_205753 | JGI IMG/M metagenome (GOLD analysis project Ga0315273, IMG submission 205753) | Sediment microbial communities from Yellowstone Lake, YNP, Wyoming, USA - YL17G02_0 | ecosystem: Environmental > Aquatic > Freshwater > Lake > Sediment | place: USA: Wyoming | collected... | reverse complement strand
CCCGCGCATGTGGGGAAGATATAACCGCTGACCCGACTCACCAGGGCGGTCGCCATGGCGGGTTAGAAGGGGATGGTAAGGATGAAAGGCGGAAAAGAAGAGTGGCGTTGTCGGAGAGTGTTCGCACTTTCCCTCTCACTAGTCTTTTCAGTCCTGGCGCCTACAACCACACCCACGCACGTTCAGTGCACACGCCCTCGCCCACGTTGACCGGACCTTGACCGCCGTCAACACCCATACACTCCAACCATGGCCTTCGCGGCCGCCGCCCGTGCCGTCCAGGGTGCCCCGACCACCACCCGACCAAAAAACCGCCCGCGGTCGTCTCCTCCTCTCCGCGCCGCGCGCGCTGCTGCTGCGCCCGAGCCGGTCGAGGCCATTCTGTTTGACATGGACGGCGTGCTAACCTTGAGCGAGGAGCTGTCCCGGGAGTGCGTTTCCCTTGATTTTGTGGGGGCGGCTAGCGCGTTTTGTTTTCTCTCAATTTGCTTGCCCTCAACCTCTCGTCCCCCCCCCACCCCCTCACTCATCATTCTCTCCTCCACTCCTTCGTCCTGTGTCTCACTGTCTTTCTCACAGGATCGGCGCCCGCGTCCTCGAGTCCGTCTGCGGCTTCCCGTCTGTCGACCCCGATGAATTCATTCCCTTCATGGGCACGGGCGAGGCCAACTTCCTTGGCGGCGTCGCGCGCGCCCGCGGGATTGCGTCGCCCGACGTGCCAAAATTAAAGGCCGCCTTTTTCGCGTCCTACATCGCCGCCTGCACCGCCCCCGGCGCGCCGTCCATCGAAGCGCCGGGAGCGCGCGTGCTCGTGGCGGCCTGTCGGGCGGCCGGCCTGAAGACCGCGGTCGCGACGGCGGCAGACTTGGTCAAGGCGGAAGCCAACTTGATCGCCGCGGGTTTCCAGCCAGGCGCGACCGGGCGGTTCGACCCCCACTTTGACGCTTTGGTGACCGCGGACGCCTTCGAACGCCTCAAGCCCGCCCCCGACGCCTTCCTGGCCGCCGCCGCCGCTGTGGGCGTCCCCCCCGCCCGGTGCGTGGTGATCGAGGACGCGCCCGCCGGCCTGGCGGCCGCCCGCGCGGCGGGGATGCGGGTCGTCGGCATCACGTCCACGCTGGACGCGGCCGCGATGGCAGCCCAGGCGCCTGACGCGATCGCGGCGTCGCCGGCGCATGTGAGCGTGGAGCTGTTGGTAGGGCTGCAGTTGAGGAAAGGGGTCGTGCTGGGCGTCGCTTGAGGGGGGGGAAAGAAGAACGAGAGGAAAAAGAAAAAAAACTTCCATTTCATCTCATCTCTTCACTTCCTCGCCCACACGCTCAGCCACCGCACCGCGTGCATGAACGCAAAGACCAGCAGCCAGTGGACCGTGGGCGGCAGGTGCCGCCAGAGCGGCAGCGTGTGGCCCTCCCAGGGAAAGGCCCGGCCGGCCGGGTCTTTTTTGGCTGCGGCCACGCCGGCCCGGGTCAGGACGCGCCCGTCGCCGCTCACCACCACCAGCGCCGGAATGCCGGCCACGCCCAGGCCCTCCAGGGCGGCCTCCCGCCGGTTGCTGCCATAGTCCAGGGACGGCCAGGGCTGGGAGGCCGCGTAGTCCTCGTACGCCTGGCGGGTCCGGTCCGCGGACACGAAAATGAACTCAAAGGGGGGAGGGGTGGGCGAGGTTGTTGAGGAGGGTGCACCACTCGCACCGTGTTCCTCGCCTGCCTTCCCATCATCGCCGTCATCTTTTTTGCGCTTGGCGGCCGTCTCCTCTGACAGGCGCCGGCACAGGGCGGCATAGGTGGACGCCAGGGCCGGCGTGAACGCCCGACAGGGCGGGCACCAGTGGGCGGAGACATAAAACGCGATGGCTGCGCGCGGGTTGCCGACCAGGTTGGGCGGGAGGGCCACCTGGTCGCCGTCCGGGCCGCGCAGGGAGACGTCACCGGCGTCGCCCAGGATTGGGCCGAGGGGGATGCGGTCGACAGGGGGCGGGGGCATTGGCGCGTTGATTTTGAGGCGCCGGGGGTGAGAAAAAAAAAGTGTGTTTTGGTTTGCTTCAATTGTCTTGTCGTCATTGAGAGAAAGGCAGACAGACAAACGACGAGCAGGGAGACGGGGGCCCTTTCGCGCGGCCCGCCGGGCTTGCCTGCCCCCTGCCCCCTCACGACCACACCAGCGCCCTTTTTCACATCACACGCTGCAACCTGAGGACTGGAGACGCCCCAAGTTATTCCACGAGGGAGCAGGGAGAGGAGAGAGCACCCCGCCCCAAATGCCCCGACCCCCCCCCCCCTGCCTGGACGCCTGCACCTGCTGCGCCGCCCGCCCGTCCGCCCTGGCCCAGTCCCTGGACGAACTGGATTTCGCACGCAGCGCCGGCGCGGCCGCGTCTGCAGGGGACGTGGGCCGCCTGGGCGCCCTGCTGGCGTCCAGGCCGGGGCGGGCGGGCGAGGCACAGGCGGGGAGCGGCGGATACTGCCCCCTCCACTACGCCGCCCGGGCGGGCGCCGCGCCGGCCGTGCGCCTGCTCCTGGCGGCGGGCGCGCCGGTGGATGCCCGGACGACCGAGGGGCGGGCGACGCCGCTGCACCGGGCGGCGACGGCGGGCAGCGAGGAGTGCGTGGCCTTGCTGTGAGTTTTGGGAGCGGGGTGGGAGGGGGGAGGCAGGGGTGGGGTGGGGGGTGGGGGGTCGCGGACGCGTGTCCCCGGTCAAGGGCTCTCACCCACATCTCTCTCTCTCTCTCTCTCTCTCCCTCTCTCTCTCTCTCTCTCTCCACAGCCTCGCAGCGGGCGCATCGGCAGCGGCCGCCGACGCCGACGGCCAGACCCCACTCCACAAGGCGGCGGCGGGCGGGCATGGCGCGGTGTGCGCCGCCCTGGTCGCGGCCGGCGGGTTGGTGAGCGTGAGGGACGGGCGCGGGCGGACGCCGCTGGACCTGGCGGCGTCGGAGGAGGTGGGGGTGGTGCTGGGCGGGCGGTAGCGAGGAAGAGAGAGGAGGTGGTAGCTGGGTAAAGCGAGCGGAGTGTGCATGGTTCAGAAACAACCCCAGGCCCTCCAATTTCCCGCCGCGCCCTGACGCCCGAGACCTGGCACATGCGTCCCCGGCCCCGGTTCTACCGAGCGCGTGCGTGCATACAGATGAGGAAGGGAAGAGGGGTTTACACGAGCGGATAAACACCGCACACACAGGATTTGAGAAAGTGAGGAAAGAGCGTCAAGCCAGCATCCTCTATCTACCCCCTGCGCGCGCGCTTTTTTTTGTTGTTTTTGTTTCTAGTGCGTTCCACTATCAGGTGGCAAGCCACGCACACACAACGCACACACACACACACACACACACAAACACACGGCACAAAACACAATCTCTCAGAAAATAGACACTTCTTGATTGGCCGTGTAGGGGGTCGGGTCGTTCGAAAAAACACAGCAGTTGGGGATGGAAAAAAAGTGGATGGAAAAAAAGTGGGGGGGATGGGGGGGCTCTGGTTGATATATAAAAAGGGGGGCAACGCCGCCTTTTGGCACACGCGCGTGCGCAGGAGCAGGGGAGGACGCGGGAGGAACCCGCGCCCCCCCCACACAGCCCCGTGCAGCAGCAGACAGCCTGGCGACGCCACCGCGGGGGTGGGGTGGGGTGGGTGAAACTCTTCGGCGAAGGCAGCGGGTGGACACGCACACTGCGCGACTAGTGAGTCCGTGGGTGTCCACTTTAAAAGCTCCAAGCCGCTCTAACGCGTTCTGCGGGCAAAAAAGAGGGGGGAGGGGGGGAGATAGGCGCGCCAGGAGCCCCGTGCATGGAGGGAGTGAGGGAGAGCGGGAGCCGCGCGCGCGCCCAGACCGCATGGCAGTGCGGAGAACGGCTGGGGCGGGCCCCCTCTCACACCAACACCCTCCAGGGGGGGGGTGGGGGGCAAAAAACGCGGCAGCGCACATTTTTTAAATGATCGGAGGGAGGGGGGGGGGGGGGAATAAAGACAACGCCCGAAGCGGCGACTACCGCGCGGGCCACACACACGCGCAGGACGGGGCGCCTCCATCCGTGGCGCGCGTGGGGGCGCGTGGTGCGTGCGCTGGGGGGGAGGGACAAAAAAAGAGGGGGGTAGCAAATTCACCGTCATTGTTTTTGGGTCCGAGGGAGACGCGCCGTCTCGCTCACTCGGCAGCAGCCAGGCCGGCCTCGTACGCCCCGAAGAAGGCCGGGTTCTCGGCGCGCAGGCGGGCGAGGACTGGAGGGGAGGGGATGGGAGAGAGGACGAGAGGGGAGGGAGGATGAGTGCGAGTGGGGGGTTGAGCGAGGGTTGGAAGGAGGAGAAGGGGCCCGGCCCTTGGAAACACACAAAAACGAAGGGGCCGCCCTCTCATGTGCTCACGGGGGTTCGGGCCGCATCAGGTCAGGCGGCGCGAAAAAGGGTGAGGTTGAAGGGGGGGCCTTTTTGGCTTTTTGGGGACACCCCCTCACGTCAACCCCCCCGCGCCGGAGCCGCGCGCGCGCCGCCCGCCCCCGCTCCCGCCCGCGCTGGCTTTTATCAATACTGGAGTACACATGGCTGGTGCGGTCGGGGCGGCCGGGGGGGTGGAAGGAGGCGGGCGGCCGCCTGTAAAGTTTTTCTTTCGCATGTAAACAGGCCGCGCTCCCTCCTTCCCTTTTGCGCTCACCTGCCACGCCCAGCCAGGGCGCCACCCCGCCCTCAGCCAGTAGCTGTTCAATAGCCTCATAAGTCAGCGTGCCCGGGACGAGCAGGTGCTCAATCGCCAGGGCGACCGTCTCTACCTCGGCCGACGAGATGGCGGCCGGGGCTGGCGGGCCGAGCGGCTCGTGAGTCGCCGGGCGGGGGACGTCGAGGATGGGGAGGCCCATTCAAAAAAGAAAACACGCACACACACACACACACACACGCAGAAGTACACCCAAAGAGAAGCGATCTAGACGGTGGAAGGAGCGGGGAAGGGAATGGTCCCCGATTGAAACGAGGACGACGAAACAAAGATAAGAGCTGTAACAAAAAAAGGAAAAAAGGAAAAGAACTCTTGCCGAAAAAAGGAGAGGCCTCCGACGCTCTCTCTCGAAAAAACTCTATTTCATCCCCCGGCCCGTCGCCCCGGGCTGGGCCCGCTCCCGCCGGTCCGCCGCCCGCAGGACCGCCACCACCAGGGCCGCCCTCCTGGCGTCGCCCGCCGCACAGGCGTCACCACCACCCCCCCCCCGCTCCCTCCCTCCATCCCCAGCCGCGGCCGCGGCCGCTGCCGCGCCGTCGCCTCCGTACAGCCCGCCCACGCCGCCCGCCGCATCCACCAGGCGCGTGTGCGCCCGGAACGCCGCCCAGGCGACGGGGCGGACCAGCATTTCGCCCCGCGTCGCGGCGGACCGGTGCGCGACGACGCCCGGCTCCAGGGCGGAGGCTGGCTTCCCAAGGGTGGTCAGCGCGCGGCCGGTGTGGAAGAGCGTGGCCGCGTCCACCAGGGGCGCCACCCGCTCAAAGGTGGCCGCAAACAGGCGGTGCGAGCGCAGCAGGGACGCGGGCGGGACGGACCGCCCCGTGCGCACCGCCCGCCACAGGCCGCGCGCGACGGCGAGGGCCGGGTCGCACGTCACGCCCACCAGCTCGATCCGGTAGGGCCGGGCCCCCGCCGGCGCCGGCCCGACCGGCTCCCAGTAGCAGGACCCATCGCCCGCTGCCTGTGGGGGTGGGATGGCGTCCCCGGCCCCGGGCGGCGGGCCCCGGTAGCCCGGGCCGCGCCGGTAACTTCGCCCGTGGTCGCGCGCCATGGCGACCGTGGCCTCCACAAACGGCGCCCACGCCATCGTCCCGTCAAAGATGACGTCCCGCTGGGCGTTGATGGCCTGGACGAGCAGGGCCTCCGCGGCGGCGGTGGAGTACTCGTGGACGAACCTGTGGACCAGGGCGGGGCGGGTGGAGGAGGGGGGGGGAGCGGCCGCCGTCGAGGGTTGTGCTGCGCGACCTCCGCCCCCTCCTCCTCCCCCGCCTCCACTCCCCTCCATCGCCTTCAGCGCCGCCTCCGCCGCCGCCTCCGCCGCCACCGCCGCAGCGGCCGTGGCCTTGATGGCGTCCGCCTCAATGATGACGGGCGGCGGGCGCCCGTGGGAGGCGCCCAGGCGGACGCCCCAGAGCTCCCCCCGGCCGACCAGGTCGCGGACGGTCGACTTGCCCGCCGCCATGCCGCCGCCCAGGAGCAGCAGGGTGGGGGCGTGGTGGGAGGAGGGGCGGGTGCCGGGGAGGGGTGGTGGCGGTGGTGGCGGCGGCGGCGGCGGCGTGGCGGCGGCGGCAGGGGCCACGCCCAGGGCGGATGGCGGGAGGGTGGTGGCAGCAGGCGTGCGGGTCAAAGGAGTCGAAGCAGCGGCGGTGGCCGGCGACAGCGCCGCCAGCGCCGCCGCAGACAGCGGGGGCAGGGCGGAGGCGGGCGACGGCACTGTCGACCGCCGCCCCGACGGCGGCGGGGGCGACGACCCGCCCGCACCGCCCGCCGCGCTGCTGCTCGTGTACCCGCTGCCCCCGCCCCCCCCCCCGCCCCTCTCCCCGCCGCCGCCGCCGCCCAGCATCTCGCCCAGCGACCGGAACGCCCGGCGCGTGCCCAGCATGTCCCGGGTAAGCAGGCGGGCGCGGCCCGTCCCCCCCGCGGCGGCGGCGGCGGCGGCGGCCCGGGACGCGCGCAGGCGCCAGGCAGCCTTCGCGACCCGGGCGGGGCGGGGCAGCGGGGCGGGGGGGGGGGTGGTCGAGGCCGGCGCCTCGGGCGGGCCGCCACCACCGCCGCGCCCGGCCCGGTCGGGCGAGGAACTGGCGCGAGAGGACCGGCCACCACCAGCGCGGCGACTGCCGAGCGATGGGCGGGCGTGGGCGGGCAGGCGGACGCGGCCAACCAGCGACGCCCCCTCACTTGCGGCGTGGTGGATGGGCGGCGGCGGGGTCGGGTGGTGCGGCCCCGGCGGGCTGGCCGCGTCGTCGGACGCCCCGTCCGCCACGCTGCTGTCCTCCCCGTCGGAGGCCGTCCCGGTGCCGGCAGCACAGGCCAGGTCGGCAGCGGCAGAGGCGGCGACCCGTCGCAGCGGCGACGCGGCGTCCACCCCCTCACCTTTCAGGCTGCCCAGCGGCGGGAGGGGCGGCCCCCGCCCGGCCGCGCGCGCGGGCGGCCACACGCACGCCGGGCCGGCGGGGGCCAGGTCCGCCGCATTGGCCGCCAGCACGCTCCTCAGCGCGCCCCAGTTGCCCGACAGGTAGGCCGTGAGGAGGGCCTCGAACGCGGCCATCAGGGCGGCCGCGGCCAGGCCCAGGGCGGCCCCCTCGGTCTGCTCCTCCCCGGCACCGCCACCACCAGCCTCAGCCGCAGCCGCGCGGGGCGCGCCGCCGCCGGGGGTGGGGTTGGCCGGCAGTGGGAGGGGCGGGTTGAGAGGGGGCAGCGCGTCGCCCGCCGGGGATGCTGCCGCCGCCTCGGCCGCCGCCGCCGCCGCCGCCGTCGCCGCCGCCTTGCTGGGCGGGGCTGCTGCCGCTGCTGGTGCCGCCGCCGCGCCCGCGGCGCAGGCGGGGTTGGAGGGCGAGGCCGCCGCCGCCCCCCCCCGCACCGGCGACAGCACGCCGCCCGGCCCCAGCTCCGCCGCGACCGCCGCGTCCAGCAGGTGGGCGGTGACCCGGGGCGGCGGTGGTGGTGGAGGCGTGGCCGGGCTGGGAGAACCGCCGCGGCCGCCCCGATGCTCTTTTCCATTTTCCAACAGCCTGTCCAGGCGGGCCGCGACCAGGATGAGCCGGTCCAGCCCCAGCGCGCACAGGCACTCTGCTAGACCCGCCGGGTCGGCCCGAAGGTACAGGGCTGCGGCGGTGCGCAGGGATTCCCGGGTGGGGCCGGCCTGGACGGGAGAGAGAGAGAGGGATTGGAATGATGAGACAGGGAGCGAGGGAGCGAGGTTGAAGAGAGCGAGGGCACGCGCCCCCCCCCCCATGCCCCTGTACCTCGTCCCGTCTCCTCCCTTTTACCTGATCTCCCGGGTCCGTGCCCAGGATGCGGGCCGCTGCAAAGTCAGAGAAGGCCACGGTCGGCGGTGGGGCGGCCGTGGAGGTGAAGGAGGTGGACGCGAGCAGCAGCGCGTTGCAGCCGGCGCGGTCGCCGTCAATGCCCCGCTTGCTGGGACGCTCCACCTCATCCGGGCCGCCCGCTTTCCGCCGGCGGCGGGCCAGGACCAAACTGTCAGGTGTGTGTGGGGGGGATGCGTGCACGTGTCATAGGTCAGCGGGTGGCGTGGCGGAGCAAAACTCAGCGCACGCTTTTTTCCAGGCACCCCTTCCTCTCTCCTCTTTTCTTTCTCTCTTTTACCGTCTCGCTAGGTCGGACGCCGCGAAGCCCGCCGCAAATGCCGCGACCAAGCCGGCGGGCGGACTGGTCTTGCGTTGTGCGGGTGGGCCAGGCGGCGCCATTCCTGCGCGTTTTATTGGGGCGCGCGCGCGTGACACACAACAGCGCGCAAATAGAAGGAGTGAGAGGAGGTTGGAGAGAAGGGGCGGTCTCAACCCTCTCTTCTCTCAACCCACGTCCCCTCCGCGCCCGCAGTCACGCACGCACCGCCTCTCCTGTCGTAGAGTGTTGACGTGACTGCATCCAGGCACCAACCAATAGGAAACAAAAAAAGGAATTGCAAACAACACACACCCTCAACGCTCAAACGCGCGCAAAAAGAAAGCACACACTCCCATGTATCATTCCTTCCCTTTCAACCACGCCCCGACCGCCTGGGCCGCCGCGTGCGAGGACGACAGCCCCGCCGCCGCCGCCGCGGTCTCCAGACGGGCGTGTAGGTCGGTCGGCAGGCCGACGGTGGGCAGGCCTGCCGCCTCGGCCGGGCTCACATACCCGTCGGCAAAGGCCCGCACCTTGTCCAGCCCCGCGCGCGCGAGCGCGTCGCCAAACGCCTCGCCCGGGCGGCGGGTGGCGGCCCAAAACGCCAGCAACGGCTCGGCCGCGCTCCCAAAGGCCTGCACCTTGACCCGCTCCGCATACACCTCCGCCAGGCGCGTCGAGCCGGGGCCCCCGCCCACCCACAGCTGGTACGAGTTGGGGCCGTCGCCCACGAGGCCCAGTTCTGCCATGTAGGGGCGGGCGCACCCGTTGGGGCAGCCCGTCACGCGCATGTTGAGCGTTTCCGCGGGGCCCAGGCCGACCCGGGTCATGGCCGCCCGCACGGTGGCGTGGAGGGCCGGCAGGGCGCGCTCCGCCTCCGTGACGGCCAGGCCGCACAGGGGCAGGGCGGGGCAGGCCATCGACCCGATGTCGAGCGGGTCGAGGTCGCCCGCGTCGGCCAGGCCCGCGCCCGCCAGCCGGGCGCTGATGTCCGCCCGCCAAGCCGGGTCGATGTCCAGGAGGACCAGGTTCTGCTGGGCCGTGATCTTGACGGGGATGTCCTTCTCCTCGATGATGGACCGGAGCGCCTTCTTGCCCTCGCCCTTGATGCGGCCGCCCGGCACGTGCACGCCCAGCGCCAGCCTGCCATCGCCCTGCTCCTGCCAGCCCAGGTAGTCGGCCGCGCTCCACGTCGGCAGGGGCTTGAAGGGCTCGAAGGCCTCGCCCATGTACTGCTCGACCACGGCCTTGAACTTGGGCACCCCCCACTCGTCCATGAGGTATTTCAGGCGGGCCTGGCGCCGGTCATCGCGGCGCCCGTAATCGCGCTGGGCGGCGACGATGCCTTTCACAGCCGCGAATATTTTCTCAGCGCGGACGTACCCGATGGGGTCGGCCAGGCGGGGGTAGGTGTCCGCGTTGCGGTGGGTGCGACCCATGCCGCCGCCCGCGACAAAATTGGCGCCCTGGAGGGCGCCGGTGCTGGGGTCGACGAAAACGACGAGGCCGAGGTCGTTCGTGAACAGGTCGATTGAATTGTCGCCGGGCACGGTGACGGCGACTTTGAACTTGCGGGGCAGGAACTGGGTGCCATAGATGGGCTCGGGACAGCCCGGGTAGTTGGTGCCGTGGGCATTCTCCTCCCTGGCGGCCGTCACGGCGGGCCGCTCAAAGTGGGAGGACGCAAATTTCTCGCCATCCAGCCAGATGTCGTAGTAGGCGCCGGATTGAGGGGCCAGGAGGTCCGCGATGTCCTCTGCCAGCGCGGTCGCGGCATCGTAGTCTGCCCGCCCCTTGAAAGGCGCGGGCGGCGCGCACACATTGCGGTTGACGTCCCCGCACGCGCCCAGAGTAGATCCCATGTTTTTGATGACGGACGAGAAAACGGTCTTCAGATCGGCCTTCAACACCGCGTGCAGCTGGTAAGTCTGACGCGTGGTCAGCCGCAGGGTGCCGTTGCCGTACTGGGTGGCCAGGTCGTCCATGGTCAGGTAGAGCTGGTTGGTCACGCAGCCGGCCGGCTGGCGGGTGCGCATCATGAATGAGTAGGCTTTGCCACCCGCTTTGCCCACACCCCGCTCCTCCCGGTTGTCCTGCATGTAGGAGCCGTGGAACTTCATGAGCTGGGCGGCACCGTCCGAAATGGAGGGTTCCGGGGTGGTGATCTCGGTCATGAGGGGGTGGCGCAGGAAGTCGGACGCTTCCTTCAGGAGTTCGACCTTGGACCTGTGAATGGAGAGTGGATGGAAAGGGAGGTGGTTCAAGAAAAGAAAAGAAAAAAAGAAAAAAACGGGCATCGGCACAGGGGGAGCAAAAAAATGGCAGGCGTTCTCGGCCCCGGCGGCTCGTCCACGCCCCGATCTCCCATGCCAGGGACACAGGATAGGTCCGAATCGCGCCCTGTACGCGCGAAAGGGCCAGCCCGAGGCGCCCAAGGCCAGCGCATACGCCGACCCCTTTCGAAAAGTGGAGGAGGTGGCGGGTGGGGGTGTCCACGGCGGCTCTTTTTTCTTTGCAAAGATAGGGCGGTGGCCGCCTCTACTAATTCACACACTCCCCTCACACCAGGTCTCACCGTTTGGCCGGAAATGAGGTGGGCGGGCGGGAGGGCGTGGCGACGCAGACCGTCTGCAGGGCGCCGCGCGAGGGAGGGTGAGCGCGGGCGCCGGCGCCGGCGGCGGCCGGGCGCACCAGGGCGGACGGCATGGGGCTGTGTTTGTGTTGTGCGCTGTGGCCAGCACGGCCACTGTGAGAGGTAGGCTGTGACTGGCTTCCTGCCTGGCGCCCCGGTGGGATTGCAGGAGAGGGAGGCGCGCGTGTTGCCGAGGGTGCACGAATGAAAAAGGAATGGAGAGGCAGCACAGACACTCGCCCGCAGACTCGTTCTTCTCTTCCACCCACACTCTGTCGCCACACCAGAGAAGAGAGCCCACTACTCGCTCTCTACACCCACACAAGAGCCCAGCTCTCTCACCCATGCCCCCCCCTCCCCCCTCCTCGGGCGCCTCCTTTTTCGGGGTGGCGCCCCCACCGCACGGCGCGGCGCCGTCCCCTCCTAGCCGTGCCGCAGCCGGCGCGCCGACCGCGTCTGTCGCCCTCGGCACCACAAGCACCAGTCGCCAGCCTAAGTC
>Ga0315273_10011211_pt1 | contig 11460 bp, 12 predicted proteins | sample YL17G02_0_MG_FD_205753 | JGI IMG/M metagenome (GOLD analysis project Ga0315273, IMG submission 205753) | Sediment microbial communities from Yellowstone Lake, YNP, Wyoming, USA - YL17G02_0 | ecosystem: Environmental > Aquatic > Freshwater > Lake > Sediment | place: USA: Wyoming | collected... | reverse complement strand
CCCCTCGGACACATACCCCTCGGTATCGAGCAAAATGGCTTCATCGTACCCGTCCGCTTTCGCTTCCCGCTTCGCGAGAATCGAGTTCACGTAGTAGCCGGAAATCTTACCTCTTGTCATCGAGACATTGACGTGATGACGAGTGTACGATGACACGCGCGCGCGCATCCCATTCGCGAGCGCATCGTCCCCGAGGTAGGCGCCCCAGGTCCAGGCCGCGATGGCCAGCTTGATTGGATTGTCGCCGGGATAGACCCCCATCGTTCCGTGCCCGATGTAGACGAGCGGACGGATATAGCAGGCCTCCAGCTTATTCACCCTGACTGTCTCCACGATGGCCGCTGCGACCTGCTTCTTGTCGAATGGCATCTGCATCATGCCGATATGGGCGGAATCGAACAGCCGATCGACATGTTCATGCAACCGAAAAATCGCGGAACCGGACTTCCCCTTGTAACAGCGAATCCCCTCGAACGCAGCCAGTCCATAATGGAGCGAATGGGTCATCACGTGGATATGCGCGTCCGCCCAATTGACGAACGACCCGTCCATCCAAATTTTTCCTTGTGGTTCAAGCATAGGCAACACGGACGAGCACGTGAACCATCGAACGCCGGAATCGGAATATAGCAGCGGGCTGGAAGAAGCGTCAAGCAAACGGGCGTGGCATGGCCCACCGGCAAGAATGAACAGCCCGAATTATTTATGACGGTTCGTCGCGAAATCGCTTGGAAGCCCGGCGAGGGGCAAGGGAGCAGTCTTTCAGGCGGGCATCTGATGGGCACGGATCTGCCCGCTCAGTAAACGGGCGATGTGCTTCGAGGCTAACGGACTGACGAGGACAAGATCCAACCCAAAATCATACCCATCCACCCACCGGACCGTCGCTCGTTCAATTTCAATCGGCGGGCCATCGGCCGCAAACGTGACGCGCAGTGCCAAATCGAAGCCTGGCTCAACCGCATGGTCACCTTGGACACGCATCCCCGATTGAGACAGATTGGTCACGACACCTTTCCCAACACATTCCCCACTGAGATAATAGAGAATGAGCCAGGTCGGTATGCGGCGATAGGGACGGAGCACAAATCGAGTGCCCCTCGGCTTGGAGTGACGAGACTTCGGTGCTACGGCCATCATTACCTCCGATCCACGAAATGGCTCAACAAATAGATCAACAGCATACGCCCAGGAACCGGAGCAGGATAGCCCACGAATAGGTTAACCCGAAGGAGGGGGCAAGGTTTGCCGGCGGACCCTATGCCTTTACCTTGACAGGCTTCAAATCCCTATGTTACACAATCATCTCCTGTAATGGAGACAGGGGCTTATGTACGCAATCATTGAGACAGGCGGCAAGCAGTATCGGGTCGAAACTGGGTCCTTGGTCCAAGTGGAGTCCCTTCCCGGCGAGGTCGGAGGGACAATCGAACTCGGCCAGGTTCGGCTGGTCCACGGCGACAGGGGTATAGAGGTCGGACAACCGTTGGTCAAAGGGGCCACCGTCAAAGCCGAGATCATCGACCAGGGCCGAACCCGCTCCATCACCATCTTCAAGAAACAACGGCGCAAGAACTATCGGCGGACCAATGGCCATCGCCAGGGCTTCACCAAATTGCGCATTACCGGTATCGAAACAGCCTAACGAGGATCAGCCATGGCAACAAATAAAGGCGGCGGATCAACTAGAAATGGGCGCGATAGCAATCCGCAATATCTTGGGGTCAAGGCCTACGGCGGAGAGACCGTGAAGGCCGGATCGATTTTGATCCGTCAGCGAGGGACGAAGTTCTTTCCCGGTTTCAACGTGGGCCTCGGCAAAGACCACACCCTCTTCGCCCGCATCACAGGGATCGTGAAGTTCGAACGCGGCCGCGGACGGCAGAAGATCAGTGTCTACTCCGCGCCCTCGATTTCATAGTACATTCTTCCCCTCCTTTCTCGTCACAGTGTCGTTACCACGAGGACTCCCGGCATGAGTAGGGGTGCGACGGGATGTTCCTCGCATATCATGCCCATACAGTCATCACGTTGAAACGGTGCGCCGATGTTTGTCGATGAAGTCCGTATCCATATCAAAGCCGGCCGCGGCGGCGACGGCGCATGCAGTTTTCGGCGCGAAAAGTTCGTGCCTCGCGGCGGGCCGGACGGTGGCGACGGCGGCCACGGCGGCAATGTCGTGTTTGAAGCGTCGCCTCGCATGACCACGCTCCTCGACCTCCGGTATCAAAAACACTACGAAGCAGAAGTCGGTCGCCAAGGTGGCGCCGCCAACTGCTCCGGAAGAACCGGGGAGGATGTGGTGGTGCCCCTCCCGGTCGGCACCGTCATCTTTGATGATCAGACCGATGAGATGTTGGCCGACCTGGTCACCCCCGGACAGCAGTTCGTGGGAGCTCACGGGGGCCGGGGGGGACGAGGGAATAACCATTTCGCGACCTCGACCAACCGCACGCCCACGGAATTTGAAACAGGCACGGAAGGCGAAGAACGGTCGCTGAGGCTTGAGCTGAAGCTGTTGGCCGACGTCGGGCTTGTGGGCCTTCCTAATGCCGGGAAATCGACGCTCATCGCCGCGATCTCGGCCGCACGGCCAAAGATCGCCGATTATCCCTTCACCACGCTGACGCCGAATCTGGCGATCGTTCGCTGGGGAGAAAAGGAAAGTTTTGCCGTCGCAGATATTCCCGGGATTATCGAAGGCGCCCATGAAGGAAAGGGGCTGGGATTCCAATTTCTTCGGCATATCGAACGCACGTCATTTTTGCTGCACATGATCGACGTGTCGGAATGGGCCCCCGAGGAGCCCGTCAAGAGCTTCGAGATCATGCGTCAGGAATTAGCCGCCTACGATGAACCGATCACCACACGCCCCTTCGCGGTGGTCGCCACGAAAATCGACGTGGCTGGAGACAGTGCACGTCTGCGAGAGTTGCAGAAGTACTGTACACACCATCGGTATACGTGCTTCCCGATCTCTGCCGCCACGAGAGAAGGACTGACGGAACTCGTCACCTATGTAGGGCAACAGGTGGCGCAGCTTCGAGCCACACCATGCGAGACGAACTCCTAAAACAGGCCACCCGCATTGTCATCAAAATCGGGAGCAGTCTCATCGCGTCCCGAGACACAGGGCTGCGCCCAGAACAGATCGATCGGCTCGCGGATGAAATCGCGGCACTCCGGTCGAGCGGACGTGAAGTCTTGATCGTCTCCTCCGGCGCGATTGTCTCCGGCATCAAGAAATTAGGTCTGAAGGAGTACCCCAAGAACCTCCCCGTGAAGCAGGCGGCCGCGGCGGTCGGCCAAAGCCGGCTCATGTGGGCGTACGAAAAATCGTTTGAGCGGCTCGACGTCAAGGTGGCGCAAATCCTACTCACTCACCACGACCTCGCCGACCGGCGCCGGTTTCTCAATGCACGCCACACTTTGAGTGCGCTGATCGGGTTCGGCGTGATCCCCATCATCAACGAAAACGATACGGTCGCCGTGGATGAAATCCGCGTGGGAGACAACGATACCCTGGCTGCCGAGGTGGCCCATCTGGTCGACGCGGAACTGCTGATCATCCTGTCCGATATTGACGGCCTATTTACCGAGGACCCGCGCAAGAACCCCGCAGCCACGCTGATCCCGTTGATCCCTGAAATCACCGAAGAGATCGAGGAACGAGCCGGTGTCTCCAGCACGTTCGAGGGAACTGGGGGCATGGCCACGAAAATCCGGGCTGCCAAGAAAGTCAGTGAGTATGGCGTAGCCACCTTGATCTTGAACGGGCAAGAGGCCGGCCTCCTTCCACAAGTATTAGCCGGCGGCCCTGGCGGCAGCCTCTTCCTCGCGAAGGAACGTCGCTTCAGCAGTCGCAAACATTGGATCGCCTTCACCCTCAGGCCGCGAGGGACCCTGACGCTCGACCCCGGAGCCGTCGAGGCGCTGGCCCGACGGGGCAAGAGCCTGTTGGCTTCAGGTATTCTGGTCGTCAGCGGTTCGTTCGATACGGGAGATGCAGTCAGTTGCCTCAACCAGGACGGCAAAGAATTCGCCAAAGGACTTGTGAACTTCTCCTCCGACACCTTGGCACGGATCAAAGGGCTCAAAACGACCGAGATCCAGCAGCAACTCGGCCCGCAGGAATACGAGGAAGTCATCCACAGGGACAACCTCGTCATCCTCTGAGAACAATTTTCAATGCTCAATTTTCAATGACGAATGGGTAGGACAGAGGCCCCTACGGTGCTTCTGAACATTGAGCATTCAACATTGAAAATTGAACATTCATCATGTGACCTATGCGTCTTGGACTATTGGGCGGCAGTTTCAACCCCGTGCACAACGGTCACCTGGCCATCGCGCGTCAGACACGCGAGGCCCTGGGGCTCGACCAAATCCTCTTCATTCCCACGAGTCACCCTCCCCATAAGCCGAACGGCAGTCTGGCACCGGCCCAAGACCGCTATGAGATGGTCCGTCTTGCCATCGCTTCAGACCCCTCTCTCGCCATCTCGGATGTGGAAATGCTCCGGCCAGGAAAATCCTACTCCATCGACACCATTCGCCTGCTGCAGCAAGAGTATGGCGCGCAAACCCAGCTCTTTTTTTTGATCGGGCTCGATGCCTTCCTGGATTTTCCATCCTGGCGTGACCCCCTGACACTGCTGAAACTCTGCTCGTTCGTCGTCCTCTCCCGGCCAGGCCTGTCGTTTCGTTCCCTCTCAACTGTCGCACTGCTTCCGCCGACTCCCTATCCTTCGCTGGCGGACCTAGATGCGGGACGGATTTCACGAATCGAGGCGCCGCTCGGGACGCAACGCCTGATCTGTCTCAAACTACCTCCCTGCGCGGTCTCCGCATCGGACATTCGCTCGCGCATCCGCCAAGGGCTTCCGGTGGCAAATCTGTTGCCGCCCTTAGTGGAATCTTATATACTTCAGCATCATCTCTACCAAGAGGACCGTTATCGTACGAACAGCTAGGTCTAGGGCACTCGCCATTGCCCGGGCCATGCGCGATAAAAAGGCCACCGATGCTCTCATCCTCCAGGTAGCGCCGCTGACCTCTATTACGGACTACCTGGTCATAGGCTCTGCGGATTCGGATCGCCAGGCGAGTGCCATCGCCGATCATATCGACGGCATCCTCTCTCGTTCCGGCTCCAAACCGCTGAGCATCGAAGGCAGGCGGTCTTCGCAGTGGGTTCTGATGGACTTCGGCGATGTCATCGTCCATATTTTCAGGCAGGATGTCCGGAAGCATTACGCGCTCGAGCGGCTGTGGGCCGACGCGAAGCGCATCCCCATCCCGGGAGAACCGCCGGCCGCAAAACCGGCTGTCACCCCACGGCCCGTGAAGCGGAAAAAGGCGCCCGCGAAAACAAAGGCCTAGATCGATGTTCCGACTGCTCACCACCATCTTCCTCGTCAGCGCCGGGATCTTCCTCTACAGCTATGCCCGCGAGTTGAATCCTGGGACGGTCGCAGTCCGGACCAGTCCCTCCATCCAGTTCGAACTGAGTCCTGTCACACTCGTCATCTTTTCCATGGCTGTCGGCGCCGTGCTCGTAGCCTTGGCAGTCGGCATGCGGCAAACCGCCCACGTCATCGGCAACTGGCGCAGCACGCGGCTCTTGCGGCGCAAAGAAAAAATCGATGCACTCCATCGTGAAGGCACCCATGCCATCATGTCGAAACGCACCGTCGAAGCCATCGGCCTGTTCGAAAGAGCGCTGGCCATGGACCCGAATCGTGTCGATTCGCTGCTTTGGCTGGGAAACATTTACCGCGTCGAAAGCAACTTCGCTGAGGCGATCCGCCTCCATCAACGAGCGAATCGCGTCGACGAGCGCAACATCGAAATTCTGCTCGAGTTGGCAAACGACTTGGAGGGCGCCAAGCGCTTTGAGGACGCCTTGCAGACCCTGCAGAAGATGCTCAAGATCGAACCGGATAACCTCACCGCGCTCATCCGCAAGCGCGATCTATTGATCAGGCTCGAAAAATGGAGCGAGGCGCTCGAAATCCAGCATCGCCTCCTGAAGGCCAACCTGCCTGAACCGGAACGCCGGGCCGAGACCCATCTCCTCACCGGCTGCACATACGAGGTCGGGCGCCAACTGCTGGAACGAGGCCACCCCGATAAGGCACGGCGCTACTTCCGCGGCGCCATTAAGAAAGACCGGACGTTCTTGCCGGCCTACATCGGCATTGGCGAAATCTTGATCCGGGAAGGCAAGACCAAGCAGGCAGTAGAAATTCTCAAGAAGGTCTATGCCAAGACCCGTAGCATCATCATTCTGCACCGCCTCGAAGAACTCTTCCTGGAGCAGGGCGAACCCAGCGAAATTATCCGTGTCTATCAGGAGGCCCTCCGGCAAGACCCGAACAACCCCGCCCTGCAGTTCTATTTAGGCAAGCTCTACTACCGACTCGAAATGGTCGACGAAGCCTTCGATATCCTCTCGACCGTCGAAGGGATACAGGATCAATTGGTCGATTACCATAAGATCATGGCCAATCTCTTTCTTCGCAAGCAGCACATGGAGCAGGCCGTCACCGAACTCAAGAAAGCCCTGCATTTCAAGAAACGTGTGGTCGTCCCCTATGTCTGTACCGCCTGCCAGCAAGAATCGACTGAATGGTCGGGGCGCTGCCGCCGCTGTGGGACCTGGAATACATTAGTCCCACTGCCCTTGCCGAATGCCGGTCAAGCGGTCCCCGGTCAAGACAGCGGCCCCCTCCCAGTCTCAGCAGTTCCCTACCAAGGCATTGCTTCTCCCTTCGAAACCGTGTAGGTTTTCGGCCAGTCTGGCTGCTTGACGTACGGGCAGCCCTCCGCATCACAATCAATGCAACCTCTACAGATGATGGAGTGTCCCATGGTCGACTATCAGGATTTCGCTGCCAAAGCCTTGCACGACGAGACGCTGACCAGAAGCGAATGCCAAGCCGTGCTCGACACTCCAGATGAGCAGTTGCTGGGGCTCCTCCAAGCCGCCTTTACCGTCCGATCCCACTATTTCGGCAAGACCGTTCGCCTCCAGATGTTGCAGAACGCCAAGAGCGGTGCCTGCCAGGAAGACTGCCACTACTGTTCCCAATCTGCGATCTCCACCGCTCCCATCGAGCGTTATGGCCTCGTGCCCCGACAACAGATGATTGACGGCGCCCGACAAGCGGCGGCCTCGAAGGCCCAACGCTATTGCATCGTCATCAGCGGTCGGAGTCCGCTGGATCGGGAAATCGACGAAATTGCCGGGGCCGTGCGCGTCATCAAGCAGGAGATTCCCATTCAGATCTGCTGTTCACTGGGCCTCATGAATGAACAACAAGCCAGGCGACTCAAAGCCGCCGGAGTCGATCGGGTGAACCACAACTTGAATACGAGCGAAGCCTTTCACGCCTCAATCTGCACCACGCATACGTTCCAGGACCGACTCAGCACCATCCGGAGCGCTCGAGCGGCAGGATTGGAAATCTGCTCCGGTGGGATCGTCGGCATGGGAGAGAAGGACGAGGATCTCATCGACCTGGCGATGGCCCTGATCGAAGTGAAGCCGGATTCGATACCGCTAAACACGCTGCATCCCGTTGCAGGTACGCCGCTAGAGAACTGCGATCAACTGACTCCGCAACGCTGCTTGAAAGTCCTCTGCCTCTTCCGTTTCCTCCATCCACGCACCGAAATCCGCATCGCCGGCGGCCGCGAACATAATCTACGCAGTCTCCAGCCGTTGGCGCTCTATCCAGCCGACTCCGTCTTCGTGAACGGCTACCTCACAACGCCAGGCCAGCCGGCCCCCGAAGTCTGGAGCATGATCGAGGACTTGGGCTTCAAGATCCAAGTGGACTACCAGCAGCCAGTGGCAGATTGATAGAAGCCAGGTGAGTCCCGGATCGAAGCATTTCCCTCACTTCATCGTCATTGCCAGACCAAATGGCGCAGGGAAGACCACGTTCACCAGAGAGTTACTTCTTCACGAGGTTGGAGGAAGGACAGGCACACCGTCCTTCACTGCGCGCATCGAGCGACCGCAGCGTTATCGTGGGGGCTCTGCGAGCAAGAAGGATGGTTGCCTGCTCCCTCGCATCCTTCCAAGCTTGCTCGTTTCCCCTCTCCAGAGGAGCGGCCTGGCTTGGTCCTCACCTGCGCGCGTCGAACGAGCACATTCTGATCGTGCGCGCTCCGGGAGCACAGGACCAATAGGGTGGCCTCACTCATCCCGCAGCCCCTCCACCACCGGCTGCCTTGCTGCCCAGCGCGCGGGCCAGTAGCCGGCCACCAGGGCAGCCGTGAGTGCAAGTCCTACGGCTTGCAAAATCACTCCGCCTGGGACCGTCATCTGAATCGTCCAGCCAAAGGATTGTTTATTGATCACGTGGATGAGCACCAGGGCGAGCAGCAGGCCTCCCACGACGCCCAGCGCGGCCCCGATCAACCCGAGATAGGCCGCTTCCCACAAGACTAATCGCTCCACTTGCCTCGTGCCGGCGCCGATTGCCCGCAACGTGGCAAATTCACGTCGTCGCTCCAACACGGCCGTCACCAAGGTATTCACGATGCCGAGCATGGCCACCAGTACGGCAATGGCTTCAAGGACATAGGTCAACACGAAGGAGCGGTCGAAGATCTCGAGAATCTCCTGCCGCAACTCGTGGTTTCGGATCACCAACGGTGGGACCGTCATTCCGTCCAGCCCGGCGACGTGCGTCACAATCAACTGCCGAACGTGTTCTGCATCGGCGCCGGGAGCCAGGTAGATGGAAAACACTGTCACCCGATCGTCGTGCCATTGTCGCTGATACCATGTTCGATCCATCACCATCTTCCCGCCATCGGTCGCGTAATCGTAAAAAATCCCCTCGACGGACACAACAGCGGGTCCCGCCGGCGTCGTGATCGAGATCTTGTCCCCCTCGCGAATCCGTAATCGATTCGCCAACACTTCCGACAGGAGCACGCCTCCGGTTTCGGCGGCTCGCTGCAGGGCCGCGCTCGAATCTCCATGAAGCATCAGATACCGGCTGCGCTGCGCATGGAGCCGAAGGTCTCGTGACACCAACGCCACTGGCTGACCCGTGACGTCTACAGACACATCACGAAGGGTATCGACCGCGGCGATGCCGTCAATCGCCGACAGGGTCGAACGCCAGGTCCCTGGCAAGGCACGCGAGGCCTGCCCGGCCTGCTTCCCCTGGAGCCAGGATTGCGGGGCCACGATGAGATCGGCCATCACGGTCTCGTCCACCCAGACCTCGACCGTGTCACGAAAACTTCGAACCATGACGGCCACACCGATCATGATCGACAATCCCACCATCAACGCCGATACCGTCACCGCATTCCGGCCCGGATGGCGCGCCGCCTGGTCTGCCGCGATGAGCCGGAGGCTCCCCCCGAGCATCATCGTCTTGCTCTCCTGGCGAGGGCGCCGCATGCCCAACGCCTGGATGCAGAGTGGCGCAAGACAGGAGAGTGCTCCCAAGAGACAGATTGTCGCGAGATAGCCAAAGAGCGGCAGGTCTCCAACTGGGCCCATCAGCGAGCAGAGGCCTGCCAGCACAAACAACAGGAGGCTGATCCACCCTAACAGGCCTGTCCTCAGTTGATGCGTTGATTCATAGTCTCCCGGCGCCAAGGCACGAACCATCACAGTCCTGCCGGCCTCCACGCTGGAGCCCAAGGCTCCCACCATCGAGACCACGGTCCCGAGCAGCACCCCTTTCGCCACTGCCACGAGCGTCAGCATGTCCATGGACAGGATCAACCCGCCAGACGCGATCGGCGCATAGAGATCTGAGATCGTTCGGCTCACGAGCGACACCAAACTGCTGGCCAGCCAGACCCCACCAAGACCTCCCAATAGCCCGCCAAGAAGACCGAGCAACCCTGCTTCCATGAGAAACAGGCCGGCGACCCGCCACTCCGTCATGCCGAGGGCACGATAGATGCCGATCTCACGCCTCCGTTGTGCCACAGCAAAGGCGATCGTGTTGTAGATCAAGAACATGCCGACGAGCAGCCCGACCCAGCTCATGACTGACAGATTGAGCTGGAAGGCCCACACCATGTTTTCGACCTGCTTCGTCCGTTGCGCGGGCCGTTGCACGACAAGATGGGGAGGGAGAACCGCACGCATGGAGGCCACGATGTCATCGAGCGGTCGATCAGGCGTCGTCACTAGCTCGATCCGATCCAATCGCCCGATTGATTGAAACAACAGCTGCGCCGCAGCAATATCCATGATGGCAAGCCGGTCCCAGAGGGACGAGCGCGCCGCCTGGTTATGAATGAGCCCTACGACTCGCAGCCGGACGAGACGCCCTCCCGCCGTCACCTCGACGATACTACCGACTCCCAGGTTCCAGTCGGCAGCAACCTGACGACCAAGATACAGCGCATCCGGAGCAAAGAGCGCCTCCAGCGCCACATCGGTGTCAGCCCGCGGTATCTGAAATCCACGCGTCCCGACCTCCGCGAGTAGATCCAGTCCCAATATCTGAAGGGCCTGGCCACGCTGTTTCCCCTGGACAACCACGACCGATTCTTCAATGACCGGAGCGGCGCTCACCACCCCCTCGACCGCACGGACAGCCGTGATCACGGATTCATCCACTCCGAGATCATGGCCCGCAATTTCCAATGTGGCAGGGCCGGCTACCGTCGTGACGGCTTGCTCGAAGGATCTCAGCACTTGAATGTTCGCCGTACCGATGCCCACGGAGGCCAGAACACCCAGTGCCACTCCGGCGATGCTGAGCAGGGCGCGATATGGCCGCTGAAGCGCATGAGCGCGGATCAGGGCGATATTGAGCATGAGTGGTATAGTCATCTAAAGCCTGGACGCGGCATTAACAGAACGAATAATGATGGATGAGGGAGCGAGGACGAATCGAATCAATCGGGCCAGTAACGGAGCCCTGCACAAATCAGTAGTTTCGTTTACAGCGATACACACCTTTGTTAGACTCGCATGAGTTGATGATGAGAGGTTAATGATGGGCGCGCGAACTGCTCTGAGCCGAAAAATCCAGCCGCTACAGGAAGAGATCGACGCCGATCTCCTTACGCCTCGGCAGCGTGACATCCTTCGCCTGGTGTCGATCGGGCACACGAACCGTGAGATTGCAGAGGTGCTGGAGATCAGCGTGCGCACGGTCGAAGTGCACCGATTCAACTTGATGCGACGGTTGAATGTGAGAAACGTGGCGCAATTACTCCGACGGGCCCTGCAGCTGGGTCTCCTTGCCAAGACGTTCGGGGCCAAGTAGGTCTACAACTCCTTCAGCTTTCCCCGGCAGTCCGCCAACCTTGTATAGCCCTTCTTGCTGAGCTGTGCCGCCAGCTCCGTTTCCAATCGTCCGAACGCGTCGACCCCCTCCTCGACCAAAACCGTCCCGATCTGCACGGCCGACGCGCCACAGAGCACATGTTCGAAGGCATCCACGCCATTGACCACGCCGCCGG
>Ga0315273_10011209_pt1 | contig 11461 bp, 9 predicted proteins | sample YL17G02_0_MG_FD_205753 | JGI IMG/M metagenome (GOLD analysis project Ga0315273, IMG submission 205753) | Sediment microbial communities from Yellowstone Lake, YNP, Wyoming, USA - YL17G02_0 | ecosystem: Environmental > Aquatic > Freshwater > Lake > Sediment | place: USA: Wyoming | collected... | reverse complement strand
GTTGCGTCTCAAGTGAGCCGATCATGAGCGACCGTCTGTTCGTCCTCCGCAAGCTGGTCGTGGTTGCGCTCGGCATCGCCCTGCTCACCGCGTCGGGCCTGAGCTTCCACCGGAGCCGCACCTTGCGTGAGCCGGTCGTTCTGAGCGACGGCGTCACTGCCGTCAAGACCCTCGGCGACTACTTCGACGGCCTCAGGGGCACCGTCAACGACATCAATCTGTACGTCCTCGAGGGCAAGGAGCCAGGGGCGACGCTGCTGGTGCTGGGCGGCTCACACCCGGAGGAACCGGCGGGCCGGCTGGCCGCCTGGCTCTTCGCCGAGAACGGCACGATGGAGAAGGGGCGCCTGATCGTGGCGCTCAGCACCAACCGGAGCGCGACGAGAGTGACGCGACTGGGCGGCGCCTATCCGCCCGACTATACGATCGAGACTCCGTTTGGCGGCCGCACCTTCCGGCACGGCGACCGCTGGTCCGACCCGCTCGACCAGTGGCCCGACCCCGAGGTGTACATTCACTACCCGAGCGGGCAATACCTCGCCTACGTGGACGTGCGCAACATCAATCGTGCGTGGCCCGGCCGCGCCAACGGCACGCTCACCGAACAGATGGCGTATGCCTTCATGGAACTCATTCGCCGCGAAAAGGTGGATGTCGTCATCGATTTGCACGAGGCCGAACTCCAGTACCCGGTGATCAACACCATCGTCACGCATCAGAAGGGCCAGGAGTTCGCCACGATGGTCTCGATGATGCTGACCGACAACGAGGGGTTCAAGATCGGCACCGAGTTCTCGCCGCGCAGTCTCCATGGCCTGTCACACCGCGAGATCGGCGACCACTCCGAGGCGGTGTCGCTGCTGTTCGAGGCGGCCGAGCCGTTCCTGGACGCGACCCGCGGCATCACGTCCCGCGAGCAGCTCTTGACCGGCCGCGACGAGTTCGTCGTCCGGGCAGGCCAGCACGGACTGTTGTTCGCGGCAATCGACGAGAAGGGATGGCCGATCGCCGTTCGCGTCGGCCGACACACCTCGTCTATCATGCAGGCGATGGAGACATGGACCGAGGATCATCCCGATCGACCGATGGTGGGGCGAGGGGTGCCCCGCTACAAGGACCTGGTCAGAGACGGGGTCGGGCGCTACCTGCGCGATCCTGTCAAGGCGCAACCCGGACGTTTGTACTACGAGTAGCCCACAAGACCCGGCCGGCCGCTGGCGCGACCGCCGGGCGCGATGAACCTGGAGGAGTGACGACGATGAAGTCCAGAATCCTGATCCTGATCGTGGTGGCCGTGGCGTTCTGCGGCCTGGCCGGGGTGGCCAGCCAGGCGCCGCCCCAGCAGAAGATCTTCGCCTCGGCATCGGATCCCGAGATCAACATCCGGAAGATGTGCAGCGAGCCGCCCCCACCAGGCGTATCGGCCGAGGAGTGGGCGCTCAACTGCGATTCCTGCACGTCGATGCCGACCACCAGGGAAGCGTCGGCCGACGGCTCGGTGATGACCTCGCATTCGTGCGACGGGCATTACGAGGTCCGGATTCACATCGTGCCCGGCAAGAAGAGCGCGGCCGGCACCATGCGCCCGATCATGAAGGGCGGCGGTCTCGGCGCCGACCGGCCCCCGGCCAAGCAGGTCGGCGAGATTCCCGAGATCGAGCAGACCCTCACCCGCTACGACGCGTCGTACCCGTTCATGAACGAGAAGCAGGTGATCATGGGCGAGACCACGATCGGCGGGCGGCGCGAGCTGTACAACGACGAGGGGCTCTTCGACATCATGGAGCTCCAGCGCCTGGCGCTCGAACGCGCGTCGACCGCACGCGAAGCGATCAAGATCATGGGCGAGTTCGCAACCAAGTACGGCTACGGCGATTCGGGCGAGTGCCTGACCGTGGGCGACGGCACCGAAGTGTGGCACTTCGAAATCTTTGGCGCGGGCGCGGTCGACAAGGGTGCCGTGTGGGCCGCAGCCCGCATCCCGGCTGGCCACGTTGGCGTGAGCGCCAACCGCCCTCGCATCCCCGAGCTCAAGCTCGAGGACAAGGACAACTACATGGCTTCGGCGAACGTCCACCAGGTCGCCAAAGACATGGGCTGGTGGAAGGAGGGCGAGCCGTTCGTCTTCTACAAGGCCTACGGCGGCGGCGGGTCGCTCGGCAGCACGCGCCGCGAATGGCGGGTGCTCAGCACGATGGCGCCGTCGCTCAAGCTCGACCCGTGGGACCAGAACCCGCCCTTCACGGTGAAGGCCGAAATCAAGGTCGGCCCGCGCGATCTGATGCGGCTCCATCGCGACTACTACCAGGGCACCGACTTCGACGCTTCCCAGGGAGGCGTCGCGGGACCGTTCGGCAGCCCCAACCGCTGGGGAGCGTCCACGCGGCCGCCCGAGGGCTACACGGGCTTCGAGCGGACGATCTCCGTGCACCAGTGCTCGTACACCACTGTGATCCAGGCTCGCAGCTGGCTGCCCGCCTGGATTGGCGGCGTGGTCTGGTTCGCCGCGGACGACGCCAAGACGTCGTCGTTCGCGCCGCTCTACGCCGGCAACACGCGAATCCCCGAGACCTACGAGATCGGGACGCGCGCGACCTTCGATCGCCGCTCGGCCTGGTGGTCGTCAAACTTCGTCGGGAACTGGGCCAACCTGAACTTCGGGGCGATGATCCAGGACATCCGGGAGGCCTATACCGGGAATGAGGATCGGCTCTTCGCGCAGCAGTCGGTCGTCGAGAAGGTGGCGATCGAGTTGTACAAGCAGGATCCGAACGCCGCCCGCGAGTACATCACCGCCTACTCGAACCGCGTCACCCAGGACACGATCGACGCGTGGTGGAAACTGGCCGACACGCTGGTGGTGAAGTACCAGGACGCCGGCGGCGGCTTGCCTGGGGCCCAGCGCCAGCGCGCGGCGTACCCGAAGGAGTGGCTGGAGAAGAACGGCTACGGGACGATGAAGAACCCGAAGGCCGCGCCGCCGGCGGTGGTGAAAGAGCCGGTGAAGGAGCCGGTGAAGAAGTAGTCGGTCGGTTCGGACGTCGTCGATCGGTGAAGAACCCGTCAGTCAGGCCCCGGCGCGGCGCGGCAACATGCCGTGTCGGGGTCACCTCCCTCTCCATCTTCGCGGGTGCCCAAGGACATCTCCAACTCCCTTCTCCCGGAGTCCCTCCCGAGCGTCTCCCCTTGACCTCCGAGAGGTCTTGCGCTACTCTCCTCTCGGGTAGCGAGAGGAGAGGGTCCCAGCCATCGAGGTCTTGTCCAATTCTTGACTCGTCGCCCGAAGGGAGAGCCCGCGTGTCGAAAACCGACCTGTTGCAGGGGACGCTCGACGTCCTGATTCTCAAGATCCTGGCGCTCGGGCCGAATCACGGCTGGGGTATCTCCTCTCGTCTTCGTCAGATCTCGCGCGACCAGCTCAGCACGAGCCAGGGTTCGCTCTATCCAGCTCTGCATCGACTCGAGTTGCGTGGCGACGTGAGGTCGGGAATGACGACGTCGAAGAACAACCGGCGCGCCCGGGTCTATACGCTGACGCCCGCCGGTCATCGAAGGCTCGGCGCCGAGACCGACAACTTCGAGCAGTTCGCCGCCTCGATGAGGCGGGTGCTGCGAGCAACCTAGTCTCGCCGCCGTGCATGTGAGGAGCGACGCGATGCTTCAGAGGATCATCGCCTACATTGGCGGGTTGATTCGTCGTCGCACGGTCGAGGCAGAGGCAGACGACGAGTTGCGGTTCCATGTGGAGATGGAAACCGAGGCGAACCGCGCCCGCGGGCTGTCGATGGAGGAGGCGCGACGCGTGGCGCTGCGCGATCTGGGCGGCCTCACGCAAACGCGTGAGGCGGTGCGGCAGGTGCGCACGCTCTGGACCGACGCCGCGTGGCAAGACCTGCGTTCCAGCCTGCGGATGCTGCGCCGAAGCCCCGCGTTCTCGGTAGTCGCCGTCCTTGTCTTGGCGCTCGGCATCGGCGTCAACACCGCGCTCTTCGGCATCGTCAACGCCGTCTTCTTTCGGCCGCTGCCGGTTCACGCGCCTGAGGAGTTGGTCTATCTCTATCAGATCCAGGCCAATGGAAGACCCTTCGTCACCAGTTTCCGCGACGTCGAGTTCTTCGACGGCCACTATGAGAAGGCGTTCAGCGGGGTCACGGCTCACTGGGGCGGATCTGTCATCTTCTCGGCGGACGGCGAGTCCGACCGGACATGGGGTGAATTCGTCACGGCGAGCTATTTCGATGTCGTCGGCGTGAAACCGATTCTTGGCCGGACGTTTCGTCCCGAAGAAGACGACGTCGCGACCACAGGCCTCGCCGTCGTCATCAGCCACGACTTGTGGACGCGCCGCTTCAAGAACGACCCCGCAATACTCGGCAAGGAGGTGCGGCTGGACGACAAGGTATTTGCAGTCGTGGGCGTCATGGGACCCCAATTCGTCGGCCTTTCTGACCCGTTCAGGCCAAGCCGATTCTGGGTGGTGTGGGCGCAGCGTGATCCGGAGTACCGGTACTTCGGAACTGGAGTGATCGGGCGGCTCAGACCTGGTGTGAGCCTGGATCACGCGCGAGCAGTCGTCGCGGTACAGTCCGCCCAACAGCAGCGATACTGGGCGGAACGCTGGCACTACGCGGACCAGGATTGGAAGCCGCGTCCCTATGTCGTCTTGCCGGCTTCTGACATCCGCATGCCGTTCGAACCGGACGCGAGCGTCGTCCCCGCTCGACTCGTGTCGGCCGTGACGATCGTTGTCGCGATCGTGCTGCTCATTGCGGCGGCCAACATCGCCGGCATCCTGGCGGGTCGGGGCGTGGCGCGCACGAACGAAGTGGCCGTTCGGCTCGCGCTCGGTGCAGGGGCGTCGCGCGTGATCCGACAGTTACTCACAGAGAGCGTGGTGCTGTCTGTGGCGGGCGGGCTCATCGGATTGTTCGTGGCCTGGATCGTAGTCGCCCTGTATCAGGCGTACACGCCAAGCCGCTTTGTCGTCGATGTCCCATTCGATGTCCGCATCGTGCTGTTTACGGCTGCGGTGTGCGTCGGCGCGGGTCTTCTTGTCGGCCTGGCACCAGCCTTACAGGCACTGAAGGTGAATGTCACCACGGCTCTCGGCGGTGGCTCGGACACGGGCGCCACTGGGAGGGTCCGGCGGCGGCTCCGTCACGGGATTCTGATCCCACAGGTCGCCTTGTCGATGGTGTTGCTCGTCGTCGCGGGCGTACACGTGCGCGCGCTCATGCACATTGAATCGGCGGACCTTGGGTACCGCGTCAAGGATCTTGTCGTTCTGAACGTTGGACACTGGGATCCAGGACCCAGCCTCAAAGAGAACAACCAGGCCGCGAGAAACGAGCGGGCCGCTCGCGCGCGGACGTTCTATCGAGCGGTGTTCGACCGCATCAGGAAGGTGCCGGGAGCCGACGGCGTCGCCATCACGTCGAGTCTGCCCCTAAGCTCCTCGTCGTCGCCGAACACGTTCATCAGCCAGGACGCGTTTCTTGCCGGGAGCACCGATGCCTCGACGGCTTGGGAGGCGGCGATTTCAACAGGCTACTTCCAGACAATGGGCATGTCGCCGAAGAGGGGTAGGGATTTCGATGACCGGGACGTCCTGACGTCGCCGCGTGTGGCCATCATCAGTGAGGCGTTCGCGAAGCGGTTGTGGCCGGCAGGGAACGCCATTGGGAAGTTGCTGGCGTCGGTTGCGCCGGGCAAGACGAATCAGAAGATCGAGTGGCGCGAGGTCGTTGGAGTTGTCAATGAAACCAATCCGATCCTGCACGACGTCGGCGACCGACCGGTCGTCTACACGCCGCTCGGGCAAAGCTGGGAGCCGTATGGACTGAACATCGTCGCGTGGAGCCGCAGCGGTCATGCGACGTTGATTCGCCAGCTCCAGGACGCGGTGGCCGGCGCCGATTCGTTCGCTGAAGTGCGGAGCGTGCGAAGCATGACTCAAATCGCTGGCGAGTTTCTGTATCCGCGTCGGACCGCCGCGAGCCTTCTCGTTGCGTGCGGGCTGGTGGGTCTGCTGCTGGCGAGCATCGGTCTGTATGGTGTGATCTCGTATTCGGTCGTGCAGCGATTGCGGGAAATCGGCATTCGTTCGACGCTTGGCGCCGACCGGCGCAACATCATCGCGCTGGTCCTGCGCGAAGCCGCCACGGTTGCCGCGATGGGTGCGGTGCCGGGCGTTGGCCTGAGTCTGGTCGCACTGCGATTGACATCCAATGTGATCGGCCCCGTGCCGACGTTCGACGTGGTTACATTCCTGGCAGTGCCGCCACTGACGATGGCCGTCATTCTGCTGGCGTCCTACATCCCCGCGCGCCGCGCCGCCCGCATGGATCCGATGGCCGTACTGCGTGGGTTGTGAAGGCTTGGTTGGTCGAGGATCGCCGAGGCGGCTATTGAAGAACCAGCGGTCGAACTGGACTAGGAAGCGGGGGATGCACCTTCACCCAAGATCGATGTCGACCATGCATTTCCCCCGTGTTCGCCGGCGCGTTTGGCACGCGGTTGACTGCAGCTACCGGTCGACGCGCGCGGGCGCGAGCGCACCGTGCACTTCGTGTTTCAGGGAGGCGACTGTGTAGGCGGCTACGTCGGTGCCAGCACAGGGCTGCTGGTTGGCCCTGACCACCTCGCTGAGGGGATTGCGTCCCCCGAACGACGCAAGACGCAATGATGCACGCAACAAGAGCCTTTGACTACTGTGGGTGACACGACAGCATTGCATGGGGATTATCCCCGAATTACCCGCGAATTGCCCCGGAATTGCCCATTGGATGACTCATGACTCTCCCCCATCATCGGCTTCCGGTCCCGGGTACCAGCGCGCCCCTTTCGTCATCCCGATGACATGCACCTGGCCGTCCTGTTTCATCTCAGCGAGCAGATGTTGGATCTGCTTGGTCGACAGCCCTGGCAACACGTCCTGGAGGTCGCTCAAAGGGCTGCCTGCCTTTCGGTTTCGCTTGAGATGGTCGAAGATCAGCGCCTTGTTCGTGTCGCGATCCAGTCCGCGCTTGCGCGTGTATTCGCCCGGCCTTCCGACCATTCGATAGAACCGGGGTGCGAGCAGGTACCTGACGCCGCGCCCTCGGCCAACCCGTTCAATCGCTCCAAGTTGGAGGAGGCTGGCGACGCGATCGGAGCATGGTTGGGGAATTGAAACTTCGCGGTGCACGGCATCCAGGACTAGCAGCGGTACATAAGCCCGGGCGATCGCTACGATCCGGCCTGCCTCTCCTCGCCATGACCCCGGTTCGTGTCCTTCGCGTGACCCTTCGACTCAGATGTGGTGGGTACGAACTCAGCCAAGCCCACCCGTCCATGGCGATAGCTCTGAGCCGGCACCATGCCCAATACAAGCGAGCCAAGCTCGAGGACAAGGATAAGTACTTGGCCTCCGAAAACGTTTTCCAAATGGCCAAGGACATGGGCTGAGATGGAGAATGCGGGCTATGGTCGGACCGGTCTCCGGCCGTCGTTGTGCCATTCTCCACGAATCCACTCCAGTGTTCAGCTGTCCGGAGGAATACCGTGACCGATACGAAGATCACCCTGCCTGAATCTGCGACCCCGACGCATTTCTACAACATCGCGCCGGATCTGCCGACGCCTGTGCCGCCTCCGCTCCACCCCGGGAACGCGTGAACCCATCGGACCAGAGGCACTTGCCCCGATCTTCCCCATGGGCCTCATCGCACAGGAAGTGTCCATGGAGCCGATGATCGAGATTCCCGACGAGGTGCGCGACATCTATCGCCTCTACCGGCCTACCCCGCTGTTCCGGGCCCGGGCGTTTGAAGAGGCACTGGACACTCCGGCACACATCTACTACAAGTCGGAACACGTCAGCCCGGTCGGCAGCCACAAGCTGAACACCGCGATCGTGCAAGCGTATGTGAACAAGAAGGAGGGCGTGAAGCGCATCGCGACCGAGACTGGCGCCGGCCAGTGGGGCAGCGCCATGGCGTGCGCGTGCAAGCTGATTGGCCTCGAGTGCATGGTGTACATGGTCCGCGTGAGCGACGACCAGAAGCCGTACCGGCGGATCATGATGACGACCTATGGCGCCGACATCGTCGCCAGCCCGTCGAACCTCACGCACGCCGGGCGTCACATCCTGGCCGAGAGTCCCGATTCTCCCGGGAGCCTGGGCATCGCCATTGCGGAGGTCAGCGCCAGGCTTGCGGCCCAGGGACTGCCCGAGCGCGTGATGGTCGACTGCTCACACGGCAACAGCCAGCGGGATTACCGCAGACAAGCCGATGTCGCCTCGGACGTAGCGGGCCAGATCGCCACCGGTTCGCGGCGGATCTTCGGGGCTATGCTCGAAAGCAACATCGTCGAAGGCCGCCAGGACTACGTGCCGGGCCAGTCGACGACCTATGGCCAGAGCATCACGGACGCCTGCATCGCTATCGGCGAGACCGAACGGATTCTCGACGAGCTCGCCCGTGCACAGCAGGCGCGGGGATGAGTTACCGCGGCCAGAGCCAGCCGAAGGTCCCCGCTGTCAGCAGCCCGTGGATCAGGCCGTCGAGAGCTCTATAGAACGTCGGCTGGTTGACGTCCACAGCGGGAACCACCGGCGCTCCCTGTTCCTTGAGGAAGGCGGTCCACGACAGGTGCGGCGTAAGAGCGTTCGCCTGGTCGAGCGTCATCGTGTAGTAGTTCGACACCGGGTCGCGCAATGCAATCGGCTGGTTAAGGCCAAAGACGATCGGCGGCGATCGCACTGAGGAACGATTGCAGGGGCCAGACTTCGATTCCGTCTTGAGTCCTGAGCTTCTGCCCTCCCAGATAAACAAGGATGCGCCGGACGACGCGGGGGAGATCGGCGATCGCTCGCAAGCCGGAAAGCAGCTTTGTGGAGTAGCGCGTTTGGGATTTGACCTCGATGGCCAGGTATTCCCGGCCCCGGCGTAGCAAGAAATCCACTTCCGTCTCTCGAGCCTGGAGCGGAGCCCAGTAGCACATCTCCTCGAAGAGCTTCGACTGCTCGTCGTGCGCCCGCAGGACCATGAAGATGAAACCCTCGAGCAATGCGCCGCGCTCCTCGGAGCCCACAGGGCCACTATGCCGTTTTGCTGCGCGTACAATTCCCGGATCGTTCCAATAGAGCTTCGGATGCTTTCGTTCCCGGACTCGCAGTTGCAGTTCGAACGCGGGAAGGAGGGTGGCCAGCAATGTGTCCTGCAGAATGCCAATATACCCCTCTACCGTCGTGCGCGCGCTTGCGGAGTCGCGCGCGAGACCAGCAGTGTTGATGACTTGACCGTGGAACAATGCGGCAACCGGCAAGAATCGGAGAAACGCCGGAAGATTCCGAACCAGGGCTTCGGCGCGAATCTCCTCGCGAATGTACAATTGAACGTATGCGTTCAGCGTCGCCTCAGGGTCCTCTGCGTGCCAGATCAACGGAACGCTGCCGAACCGCAGCACGCGGTCCAACTCGAAATCATCTCCGAGTTCCGCTGGTAGAAGTGGGTACATCGTCCGGACGGCGGCACGCCCCGCCAAGAGATTCGTACCAGCCGTCTTGAGCCGCCGCGCACTCGATCCGACGAGGACGACGCGCCGCCGGCTCGCCTCGATTGCCCGGTGAACTTCATTCAGGAGGGCCGGCACGCGCTGCACTTCATCGAGAACGACTATTCTCTGAGGCGCCACGTCGCGCAGCTCATCTGCAAACGAGCCTGGATTTGCGGCCAACGTCTGGAAGCGCGATTCATCGAGCAGATCGACGACATAAGCGCCATCAAACTGACGTCGAACCCACGTGCTCTTGCCCACTCCGCGAAGACCGAAAAGGAAAAACGATCCTTTGGGTGGAATCGCCAGGCGGTCGTAGTAGGGTGCAGTCATTCCGTCATTTTACCACGCAAAATGACGGCATACCTTCGTGAGCTGCTATTTGCCAGGACGCCGTCAAAGTCCCAGCCGCGGAGCGGCGAGAGATTCTGCAGACCCTCACCCGCTACGACGCCTCGTACCCGTTCATGAACGAGAAGCAGGTGATCATGGGCGAGACCACGATCGGCGGGCGGCGCGAGCTGTACAACGACGAGGGGCTCTTCGACATCATGGAACTCCACCGCCTGGCGATCGAGCGGGCGTCGACGGCCCGCGACGCGATCAGGATCATGGGCGAGTTCGCGACCAAGTACGGCTACGGCGATTCCGGCGAATGCCTGACCATGGGCGACGGCAACGAAGTGTGGCACTTCGAGATCTTTGGCGCCGGCGCGGTCGACAAGGGTGCCGTGTGGGCCGCAGCCCGCATCCCGGCTGGCCACGTTGGCGTGAGCGCCAACCGCCCTCGCATCCCCGAGCTCAAGCTCGAGGACAAGGACAACTACATGGCTTCGGCGAACGTCCACCAGGTCGCCAAAGACATGGGCTGGTGGAAGGAGGGCGAGCCGTTCGTCTTCTACAAGGCCTACGGCGGCGGCGGATCGCTCGGCAGCACGCGCCGCGAATGGCGGGTGCTGAGCACGATGGCGCCGTCGCTCAAGCTCGACCCGTGGGACCAGAACCCGCCCTTTACGGTGAAGGCCGAGATCAAGGTCGGCCCGCGCGATCTGATGCGGCTCCATCGGGACTACTACCAGGGAACCGACTTCGACGCGTCCCAGGGAGGCGTGGCGGGACCGTTCGGCAGCCCGAACCGCTGGGGAGCGTCCACGCGGCCGCCGGAGGGCTACACGGGCTTTGAGCGGACGATCTCCGTCCATCAGTGCTCCTATACCACCGTCATCCAGGCTCGCAGCTGGCTGCCCGCCTGGATCGGCGGCGTGGTCTGGTTCGCCGCGGACGACGCCAAGACGTCGTCGTTCGCGCCGCTCTACGCCGGCAACACGCGAATCCCCGAGACCTACGAGATCGGGACGCGCGCGACCTTCGATCGCCGCTCGGCCTGGTGGTCGTCGAACTTCGTCGGGAACTGGGCCAACCTGAACTTCGGGGCGATGATCCAGGACATCCGGGAGGCCTATACCGCAAATGAGGATCGGCTGTTCGCGCAACAGCCGGTCGTCGAGAAGGTGGCGATCGAGTTGTACAAGCAGGATCCGAACGCCGCCCGCGAGTACATCACCGCCTACTCGAACCGCGTTACGCAGGACACGATCGACGCGTGGTGGAAGCTGGCCGACACGCTGGTGGTGAAGTACCAGGACGCTGGCGGCGGCCTCGCTGGGGCCCAGCGCCAGCGCGCGGCGTACCCGAAGGACTGGCTGGAGAAGAACGGCTACGGGACGATGAAGAACCCGAAGGCCGCGCCGCCGGCGGTGGTGAAAGAGCCGGTGAAGAAGTAGGAATCCGCGCTAGAAGTAGTTCGTGTACTTGCTCCACAAATCGTCGGCGAGTTTCCAGTACGCCTCGACGGCGCCATTGGCGATCGCGTGCGAGTACTTCGTGAGGAACTCCCGCGCCTTCGCCGGATCCTGCTTGT
>Ga0315273_10011205_pt1 | contig 11462 bp, 7 predicted proteins | sample YL17G02_0_MG_FD_205753 | JGI IMG/M metagenome (GOLD analysis project Ga0315273, IMG submission 205753) | Sediment microbial communities from Yellowstone Lake, YNP, Wyoming, USA - YL17G02_0 | ecosystem: Environmental > Aquatic > Freshwater > Lake > Sediment | place: USA: Wyoming | collected... | reverse complement strand
TCAGTTACCGATTTATGCAAAATCTACCGCATGGGTGAAGTTGAGGTGCCGGCCCTCTGCGGCGTGTCGTTTGAGATCGAGCCAGGCGAGTTCGTCGCGGTGATCGGCCACAGCGGCAGCGGCAAGAGCACGCTGATGAATCTAATCGGCTGTCTGGATACGCCCACGAGCGGGACCTACCAGTTGGACGGTGTAGCAACCCAGGAGCTGGGCGACAACGACCTTGCGCGGGTCCGCAGCGTCAAGCTCGGTTTCGTGTTTCAGCAGTACAACCTGCTGCCGCGGCAGACGGCGCAACGCAACGTCGAGATGCCGCTGATCTATCGGGGTGTGCCCGCGCCAGTGCGCAAGGCGCGTGCTGCGACCGCATTGCGCATGGTCGGCATGACAGAACGCATGGGGCACCGGCCCAACGAGCTGAGCGGCGGGCAGCAGCAGCGCGTCGCAATCGCCCGCGCCCTGGTCGGAAGCCCGGCGATCGTCCTGGCAGACGAGCCGACCGGCGCCCTGGACACGAAGACTGGCGGGGAGATCATGGATATCCTGACATCCTTGAACCGCAAGCAGGGTCTGACCGTCATCATCGTGACACACGAGCCGGATATCGCTGCGTACGCAAACCGGATCTTGACCCTGCGCGATGGCCTGCTGATCAGCGACACCCGGCCGCCGAAGCGCGCCGCCGTGCCGAAGGAGCAGACGCAGGAGATGACCTCATGACAACCCGTACGTCAAGCCTCGAGCAGCCCTTGCCCGCTCTACTGCAGGGTCCCTCGAGCGAAACACTGGCTTCTCTGGACGAGTATACGGGAGCCGGCTTCAGCGTATCTGAGGTTGTGCGCGTATCGTTCGAAAGCCTGGTTGCCAACAAGACGCGTTCCATCCTGACGATGTTGGGAGTGATCATCGGCGTGGCATCTGTGGTGGCACTCCTTGCCTTGGGCAACGGCGCCCAGGCGTCGATCACCGGTCAGATCCAAAGCATCGGCACCAACCTGATTTGGGTGATGCCCGGCTCGATGACCGACCGGGGACCGGGCGCTGCGACCGCTGCGCAGAACCTGACCACGGATGACGTGCAGGCTATCGCCGGCCTCGGGCTGCCATTGAACAGCATCGCGCCGCAGTTCGGCGGCAGCGCCGATATCGTGGCGCCAGCAGCTGACAAGTTCGCTGCGGTCTCGGGCACTACGCCGGCTTACTTTGCCATGCAGGATATTCGCGCGGCCAGTGGGTCATTGTTCGACGAGAGTCAAAATCGTGACGGGGCGCCGGTCGCCGTTTTGGGCGCAAACCTGGCCAAGGAACTGTTCGGCAGCGGCACGGCGGTCGGCCAGTCAGTGCGGGTCAGGGACCAGACGCTCAGGGTGATCGGCGTCCTGGCCGCCAAGGGCGGCGGGGGCGGGAACTCAACTGACGACCAGCTCTTCGCACCGATCAGCTTCGTGCAGCAGCGCCTGTTCGGGGCGCGCACGCCGGACGGCAACGGCTACCGGGTGGGCTACATCGTCCTTTCAGCGCGGAACGGCGGCGACGTCAAAGCCATCCAGGATCGGATGGCGGTCCTCCTTCGCGACCGCCATCATCTGAAGACCGATGGCACCGGTGATGACTTCATGATCATGAACCAGGCGTCATTTTTGAGCACGCTGAACAACATCACCTCCATGTTCACCGCCTTCCTGGCCGCGATCGCCGGCATATCTCTGCTGGTGGGCGGGATCGGCATCATGAACATCATGCTGGTCAGCGTCACCGAGCGGACGAAGGAAATTGGCCTGCGCAAAGCGGTCGGCGCGCGGGGGCGGGACATCATGCTGCAGTTCATCGTCGAGGCTCTGGTGATCAGCCTGACGGGTGGGCTGATTGGCCTGGCATTTGGGGGGCTGGTCGCCTTGCTGGTGACCCTTAGTAAGGTGCTCACCGCATCGGTGAGCATCGGCTCCGTGGTCCTCGCCCTGGGGTTCTCGATGGCGGTCGGGCTATTCTTCGGCATCTACCCGGCCCGCCGCGCGGCGCAGCTCAACCCGATCGACGCGCTGCGCTACGAGTAGGGCACGCGCGGCTCGATCGACGCGCTGGCCCTCACCCCAACCCCTCTCACAATTCTGGGCGAGGGGCTTCCGTCGTCGTCTCCCCCCAGAATTGGGGGGTCAGGGGGGCTCGGCATTCAGGTCGGCGGGGCCGCACATTACGCGCCTACCGGTTTGCGCCAGCCTGGGATGGAGCATCCGGGTGACAACCCAGGCGAACCCGGAAAGCCAGCCTGTCGCCGCGCAGCCATACTTGCGAGCATTCCACGGGGACGCCCTCTTCGGCATAGCTGACGGCAAAAAAGCGGAACAGAGGTGCCCCCACTCGCACCTTGAGCATCTCAGCCTCGCGCCGGCCCGCGGCCACTGCCTCGATGACGCGTACGCCTTCGCTCAGGACCAGGTTGGCGCGCTGAGCCAGGAGGGTGCTCAGGGACTTGTTAGCCAGATCCTCGTTCAGCAAGAGATGGCCAAGGTGGCCCGGAAGATGGGTCACACCGAGAAAGAGAGGCTCGCCGCGCACGAAGCGCAGGCGCTCCAGCTTCAGAACCTGGCTGCCCTCCGGCACACACAGCGCGGCAGCCACGGCAGGCGAAGCAGGCAGCATCTCCTTTTCGAGGACCTCGGTATCAACGGTGAAGCCCTGGCCGGCCATGTTGGCGGCAAAACCACCCATGTCCTGCATCAGGTAGGCAGCCAATTTGCGATCGAGCACGATGCCGCCTTTGCCCTTGACGCGATGGATCGAGCCAGAACGCTCGAGGCTATCGAGGGCTTGCCGCACCACCACACGAGACACCCCATACAACTGACCGAGCTCAGCTTCGGACGGGATCATCTGCCCGGGCTGCCACTGGCCGCCATCGAGCAGATGCTGCAGATCCGCAGCCAGTTGAGAGTATAGCGGCTCAACGCGATCGCGGCTGAGCGGCTGAACGGGAACCACTCCTGCACCCATGCACAACTCCACTTCCTGTTATAACATCCTCAGCGGATTATAGGGTCTCCGCCCGATCAAGTCAAGGACACGCAGCGAGGCAGGTGTTCAACGCTCTGACGAGGCCCGGCCCTCACCTCCACCCTACCCTCCCAACACTGGGAGAGGAGGCTACATCTGAACGGATGTTTTTGGGACCGCCAGGCTGTCCCAAAAACACCGGCAAAAGGAGTCCCCGCCCCCAGAGTTGGGGGCGGGGTTAAGGGGTGAGGGCCGTCTGGTGCGTCCGAACCGCGCCCGCGGCCGGCCGCCCTTGACTATCGTCGCAGCATCGGGTAAGATTGGGGCAACCTGTTATAACAGGACACGAAAGGAGGCTTCCATGAAGCAGCTCTACGATCCCCACATGTTCAATTACACGTGGGAAAGCGTCATCCCGGGCGATGACATGATTGTCGGCAGTTACTATGTCGAGGACGTGGCCGATGACCAGGAGTTCATCGACCACATGGGTCAGGTGGAGCGGCTGGCCCGTGAGGGCTCCACTTCGAGCTGGATGGAGGTCGGCGAAGAGACGCCCGAGCTGCGTGACCGCCTGATGAGCAAGGTGCTGAACTACTTCGAGATCCCGGCGCGCAAGGGCAAGAGGAAAGCCATCATTCAGCTCGGCTTCCCTACGGCCGCCTGGGACGTCAACGTAAACGTGCCCATGCTGCTGCTCTCCGTTGCCGGCAACTGCTTCGCCTATGCCAAGAAAGTCCGCTTGCTGGACATCTACGTCCCGCAGAAGTTGGCCGAGAAGTTCCAGGGGCCGAAGTTCGGCATCCCTGGGGTGCGCCAGATCCTGGGAGTGCATGACCGGCCGCTGCTGCTGCAGATCATCAAACCCAAGATGGGCATGACGCCGCAGGAAACGGCCAACCAGGTCTACCAGAGCGCGCTGGGCGGGGCGGACCTGTGCAAGGACGACGAAATGTGCAGCGAGCTGGCCAACTGTCCGTTCGAGGCGCGCCTCGAAGCGGTTCTGAAAGCCCTGGAGAAGGCCGAGCGCGAGACCGGGCACAAGACGATCTACATGGCCAGCATTACGGACGAAGTGGATCGCGTCGTCGAGAAGGCTCGAAAGGCGTGCGATATGGGTGCGACCGGCCTCCTGCTGGCGTACTCGGCGGGACCCTCGGTCCTCCGCCTGCTGGCCGAGGACCAGAAGGTGACGGCGCCGATCTTGCTCCACGTCTCGCACCTCATGGCCTTGCTCCCCCGCATCAATTTCCCCGTGCTGGCCAAGCTCTGCCGCCTGTGCGGCGCGGATATGATGCTGACCCCTTCCATCTGGTCGAGCGTCCAGGTGGCCTCGGCGGAGGAATGCCTGCGCACATCCCAGACCATGCTGGCGCCCCTCTACCATATCAAGACTACCTTCCCGATGCCCGGTGGAGGCATCTACCCGGGCTCGGTGCCGCCTCTGCTGGAAGAGAACGGCACCGATATGATCTTCATGGCCGGCGGCGGCATGCTGGGCCATCCGATGGGCTACACGGCCGGAGCCCGCGCTTTCCGGCAGGCTATCGATGCTGCCATGGACGGCATCCCGCTGGGCGAATATGCCGGAGACCACGCGGAGCTGCGCGCAGCGCTCGAGACCTGGGGCCTGCGCAAGCGCCCCGTCACTCGTTGGGGTTTCTATGGCAAAGAGTTCCATCCGAAGTTCGCGGACAGGAATTTTTGAGAGGCTTGCCGGGTGGTCCGCGGTTCAGGCGAGCCGTCTGAACCGCGGATGGGAGAATGTCTGAACCGCGGATGACACGGATGACCCTGATTACGCGGATTGCTTGTCAATTCCACGGAGCGGCCGCCATCCCTTCACCCCACCCCCTGGAAGTTGAGGGCACGGCGCTCCTCGTCGGCTCTGGCGGCCCCCCCAGCCACCTAGCCTGACGGCCCCAAGCAATTCTGGGGGGAGGATGCGACGGTAGGGAGGTAAAGGTGGCCAGCCCTGCGACGGGAGAGCCACCTGCCAAACCTGCTCCTGAATCGAGTCCAGATCGTTGAGCAGTTCTTCGTTGCGGAAGCGCAGCACCTGGTAGCCGTAGTGTTCAGTTGCCGAGTTCTGGCCGCGTCATAGGCCGTTTGATCGTCATGGACGCTGTCGCCCCAATCTCAAGTGTCGTTCCACGGATCCTGGTCGTCGTTTTGCCGCGCGGGTCCACGTTCGCGCCGCTCCAGTTCTCGATTCCACTACCGAAGAAGGACTTCCACCGCTCCCCCCATGCTTGCGGGCGGGGTAAGGGCCACGCGGTGCAACTGTGAGCACTTTCCTGCGCGCCCGACGTTTCCGACACGCAGCCGGCCCCGCGCGCATCTCGCCGCGGGCACATTCCGCGTCCGCTAAGACCACGGGTTCCGCGGTCCGAAACTCATGCGCCTCCGCGCGGAGAACCTGATCCAACCTTGTCAAGAAATGTCCTCTGGCAAATGCACGATTCGTAAGCTATACTGTTCTCAGAATGACCGATTCAGCCAGCACCCCCTTTTCCATCCAAGGCAGCCTCCGCAGGCCTCCGGCTGCAACGTCGCTTTTCTCCCTGACCTACCTCCAGAAGCGCTTCCCCTTTCAATTGCCGGAGGGTCTTCTCTTGCGACTACGAACGACAGCGGTGCTGTCGCCCGCCCATGATAGGAGGTACCATGACGTTCCACGACAAGATCAGGCACTTGGTCTTTCGGGCCCTGGCCCCTATCCCGCTCCCCTACCCCGAAGATATCACGGACCTGGTCTTTCAGGCCATCGAAACGAACGCTGAATGGCTGCACGAGTACCACCAACTCTTGGGGGAATACAATGCGCGCCGGGTCAATCCGGCGATCGGAATGGAGACACGTCACCAGACCTGCCTCGAGAACACGGGCAGACACCGGCAGGCGAGAAGTTCCTTGACCAGCACAATCACTCTGCTGGGGCCCAGCCTGAATGCGGCAAGGCATCCGGCAATCAACGCCGCAGAGCCTGCTCCGGCGAAGGCGCCGGCGGCCAACTCGGTCGCCCGCCCGTCTCGGCAGCACAGCGAAGCGATCGAGATCGGCCCGCAGTACGGAGGGGACACGCCGTTCCAGCGTCGCATGCGCTTCCACCAAAGCTACTATCGAGCCAACGTCCTGCGACTTCCGTGCGGCACCGGTCCGCACGAGAAAGACGAGACGCCCTACGGGAGCTACCTCACGCATGAGGATGGGGCGAGAGGGCTCAATTTCCTGACGGGGAAGATCTACGACGTGGTGCAGCGGCGGCTTGCGGAGGGCGGCGGAGCCTTCGATCCCTACCGCTTGAAGCACAACATGCTCTCGAGCCAGCCGATGTGTTTCAACCTCTTCGGGCCGCTGGTTGACGATCTGGATCTGGCGACGCGGTGCTTTCGAGCCCTTTTCCCCGATGAGGTCAAGACCGTCGCGCGTGTAACGATCGAGTACGCGCCCGAGCCGCAAGCCGAGTACCTCGACGACCGCACGGCATTTGACGCCTTTGTGGAATTTGTGCGGCCGGACGGCGCCAGTGGCTTCTATGGCATCGAGACCAAGTTGAGCGACACATTCTCGCCGAAGGTCTACGACACCCCATCGTATCGCAGGTGGATGGCAGGACCAGACAGTCCCTGGGCGGCAGGAGCCGAGACTCAAGTGGCCGCCAAGGCGCACAACCAGCTGTGGCGGGACCACCTGTTGGCTGTAGCGCTGCGCCGGCGTCCAGCCTCACCCTATGCCAGCGGCCGGTTTATCCTAGTGTACTATCCGGGGGACGACGAGTGCGCTGCGAACCTACGCGGATACCAGCGTTTGCTGTCGTCCACGCAAGACAGCTTAGCGGCCCTTCGACTGGATCACATCATCGACGCTTGGGCGCCGGTGGTCGAGGAGACGCCCGATGAGGCATGGCTGGCCCTGTTCGATAGACGGTACCTCCGGCTCTCTGAATCTGAAGCCCTGTTTGCACGGCAAAGGGAGTGAGACCTGGTGGCTCTGACCGGTGGGGACTTGCCCTGGGTGGGCGCGCGCTGTCGCCGGTCGTGGTGCTCGGCCAATAGCGCGCGACTGGCTGCACGGGTGCGGCGGCTCCTGGACCACGGATAGCCCCTGGCCTGCCCGCAGGCTGGGGCTAGCTGACGGCCACTTCGAGTTGCGGCAGAGGGATCTCGAAAACATCGAATTGGCGCGGAAAGGCGCGAATTGGAGGGCGCCCTTCCGCGTATTTTGCGTTCCATATGTGCGATTCGCGATCGCTCGGGTCGTCTGCGCCAAGGGCCACCTGGCCTGCGTAGCGCGCGGGCGAGCCGTCTGAACCGCGGATCGCGCGGATTACGCGGATTACGCGGATGCTACGGATTCTACGGATGGCGCAGATGGCGTTGCGGGCGCGGCGGGGCGGACGCAGCTGGTGCGCATGGCGGAGGGCCGGCCATTATCTGAACCGCGGATCGCGCGGATTACGCGGATTACGCGGATGCTGTCAATGCCGGTTTGAAATTCCTCAATATTGCCGGTTTAGAATTCCCCAGCTCGGGTGTTCTATTGGGCTGGAACTGATGGCTTGAACTGGCGAGACTGCCTGTGCTACACTGGCACCGCCTGGGCGGAGGATAGCCTGTCCTGGACGGACAGTCCAGGGGGGCAACGCTGGGGAGCGACCCCGAGCGCCGACCCAGGGCCGGTGTAGGGGAGGCAGAGTCTGTACGGCTCTGCCTCTCGGCGTTTCCGTGCCTTCTGAGCTACACTGGCCGTAAAGCGATAAACCCACCACGCAGGTTGCGGCGCGTCTCGCTTGCGAACGGGATGGCTGATTTACACCTCCTTGGCCGGCTCGTTGAGTTCGGTGAAGACGCCGGCCTTGCGCTTCTCCCGCAAGCGGTAACTCTGGCCGCGGATGTTGAGGGTCGTCGAGACATGCAAGAGGCGGTCTAGAATGGCGGTGGCGAGGATCTGGTCGGCGAAGATATCGCCCCAATCGCCGTAGGATTTGTTGGAGGTCAGGATGATCGAGCCTTTCAGGTAGCGGCGGCTGATGAGCTGGAACAAGAATTGGGCAGCCATACGGTCGAGCGTGAAGTAGCCCATCTCGTCGATGATGAGCAGCTTGGGCCGGCACAGCGTATCCAGCCGGTGGGCCAAACGATCTTCCTTGGCGTCCCGGTGGATGACGTCGAGCAGGTCGACCATGGTGGTGAAGTAGACGCTGACCGCCTGCTGGATGGCAGCCACGCCGAGGGCAATCGCCAGATGGGTCTTGCCGACACCTGGCGGGCCGAGCAACAGCACATTCTCGCCGTGGGCGATGAAGCGCAAGGTGGCCAGCTCCTGGATCTGGCGTTCGCTAATCGAGGGTTGGAAGCCGAACTCAAACTGGTCCAGGGTCTTGGTGAACGGAAAATGGGCCAGCTTGGTCTTCATAGCGACATCGCGCTCGGTGCGGGCTGACACCTCGGCGTCCAAGAGCTGGTCCAGGAAATCGAGGTAGGTCCATTCGTGCTTGGCGGCCTGTTCGGCCACACCGTCGAGGCACACCGCCATCTGGGATAGCTTCAGCCGGCCGAGGTGGGACTGTACGCGCTCATAGACCGGCTCGTTCATGCGGTCACCTCTTCGGCCAGGGCCTGGTAGATGCTCAGCGGACGCATCTCGACCTGCGGTGCATCGACCTGAGGACCCGGCGCAGCCTTGGCCGCCGGCGCTTGGCGGGCGGCTGGTTTGGCCCGCCTGGTGCTGAGGCGCTGGTAATGGGCTGGCTCGATGACGTGCTGACCGTAGCCATCGGCCAGGCGGTGACGGGCAATCTCGTCGCCTGCTGGCGTAAAGATGAGCAGTGCGCCTTGCTCGTTCTCCTTGACCAGCAGCTGCTGCCGATGATAACCGGCTGGCACGGAGTAGTAGTTGCCGTCGTAACTAACCAGACAGTCCGACGAACTGTGCCGGTAGCTGATGATACTTGTATCGAAGTCCGGCTTGCCCAGTAAGGAAGGCAACCCTTCCTGGGGCAAGCGCGCAAAGGGCACTGCGGCTGTCGTGCCATGCACCCGCACATTCGCCACCCGGTCCAACCAGACCAGCGCTGGCGGTTGAGATCGGCCAGGTCGGTGAAGTGCAGACCGGGCCAGAAATTGATGCGCACGTACTTGACGCCGGATTCGACTTTGCCCTTGGTCTGCGCTCGGTAGGGCTGGCAGGCTTGGGGCGTGAAACCGTAGTAACCGGCGAAGTCGAGATAGCGCGGGTTCCAGTGGATGTGGCCATCGGCCGACCGATCCAAGACGGCCGTCTTGAGGTTATCGTGCAGCACCACCTGGGGCGCGCCGCCAAAGTAGCGAAAGGCGTGCAGATGGCAGCGCAGCCACCACCCGGCATCGGCTGAAACGGTGAACTCCAGGTACATGGTCCGCGACCAGCCGAGCGTCATCAAAAATGCGTACAGCCGGCGCTGGTGGCCCAAATGATCGATCAGGCCGAAGTGGGCCCAATCGGCCTGGGCTTGTTCACCAGGCGCAGTCTCGTAGCGCACCGTGGCATCTGGCCGCCGCACTGGGCGAAACGCCTGGACATACGAACGCACCTGGGTCCGGCCACCGGCGTAGCCTTGGGCCTTGATCTCGGTGTAGAGCTTGCTGGCGTTGAACACGCCTTCGGCCATCCGGTTCTTGATGTGCTCGATATACGGCCCCAGCTTATAGGGCTGTACCGGCCGTGATTGGCGGGCCGGTACCAGCGGCTCGTCCAGTACTTTGCGAATCGTCTTGCGGTCATAACCGGTCCGCCGCGCAATCTCGCTGATGGAGATGCCTTTGCGACGCCAATTCTTGATCATGAAACGGTCCTCCACGTCTAGCATCATGGGCCTTCCTACAGGCACTTTGGCTGGCATCAGCATTGTGCCTGAAAGGCGGCCACCCTGCCAGGGTGGGGAATTCTAATCCGGCATTTCTGGGGATTTTATCACCGGCATTGACACATGTACCGGATGTTGGTGCATGTGGTGGCGTCTCGCTCGTTCTGAGTTCGACCGCCAGGCGCCCGACCAGCGGCGGATGGGGTTGAAAACGCTCGTGGAAGATGGCCGGTCGACTGGAATCCTGGCGTATCGGGCGGGGAACCCGGTCGCATAGTGTTCGATTGCCCCCCGCGATTCCTTCGTTGCCGTCGAGCGCTTCCGCGTGCTGCGGCGTATTGACGACCGGCCTGCCCGGTCCATCGTCTGTTTCTTCGTCCACAAGGACCATCGCCGCCAGGGACTCGCGGCTCAGCTTGTGCAGGCCGCTGCAGTCTATGCAGCCTCGCAGGGAGCGACGATCGTCGAAGCGTATAACTTGTCCCTCAGTCGTTCGCGCCCGCCTGGACCGGCTCTACCGGGTACATGGGCCCAGTCTCAGCGTATGAACAGGCCGGCTTCGTCGAGGTTGCCTGCCCATCGCAGACCCGCCTGGTGATGCGCCGCATCATGGCCTAGATAGGCCCCGGCCCGGTTGCGCTGCACCGCGCACAGCCGCATTCCGACGGCGCCCTAGATCTCCTGGCCCGCTCTTCCGTGCGTGTAGGCCCATATTGCTACTGCGCCGAGCACCAGCACCGGCAAAACAATCAGGCCCGCCTCGGGCCCGAACGCGCCGCCGGTCCACAGCACCGGCCCCGAGCCGCTCTGGTGGATGAGCGGGTCAATGGTCAGACCGCTTACCTGGAAGCCAAAAAACTTCCCCTCGAAGAAGTTCCAGCCGATGTGCAGGCCGATCGGGAGCCACAGCTGGCCCGAACGCAGGCAGGCATAGGCGAACCAGACCCCGGCCGCCAGCAGGCCGACCACTGCTGTCCATGTGACATTCGGATTGCTCAGGTGAGCCATGGAGAAGAAGGCGGATGACAGAAGGACTGCGAGGGGCAGGTTGAGGCCGTCCTGCAGGTTGCGCAACCAGTACCCGCGGCTCAACAGCTCCTCCTGCCACCCGACCATCACAAATACGAGGATCCAGATCACCGTCCCGGCCAACACCTCCGGCGCAGGGCGCAGCTGCCAGGCAAAACCCTGGAAGTGCACCCATCCAAGAGCCGACCCCGCAGCATAGATCAGCGCCATGAGGGCGCCGCTCAGGGCTATCCCAAACAGGAGATCGCGCCAAACATAGCCGCGCTGGAGGCCGAGGCTGTCGAAGCTGCGGCGATCGAGCCAGCGGCGCGCGAAGTAGACAGAGACGGTGATCGCCAGCAGGGAGATCAGAGTATCGCCGAGGAAGGTAAGGTCCTTGGCGGCGCTGCCCTCGGGCACCGGCGGCGCTTGAATCGCCTGGCTCGCCAGACCCCAGGCGAGGCTAAACAAGATCGCGCCGGCCAGCATTATCAGGAGCTGCAGAGCCAGGCGCCAGCCGGCGCGAAGCCGGCGCTCATTGCTCGAGACAAGGACGCGACGGAGTGTCATGATGTGTCTTCTATCACGAACGAGTCCTTTCGTCAAAGCATGGCGG
>Ga0315273_10011204_pt1 | contig 11463 bp, 8 predicted proteins | sample YL17G02_0_MG_FD_205753 | JGI IMG/M metagenome (GOLD analysis project Ga0315273, IMG submission 205753) | Sediment microbial communities from Yellowstone Lake, YNP, Wyoming, USA - YL17G02_0 | ecosystem: Environmental > Aquatic > Freshwater > Lake > Sediment | place: USA: Wyoming | collected... | reverse complement strand
TACGCCAACAGGCGGCCAAGGGGCCCGGCCCAGAGCTTGGGTCCCAGCTGCTCCAGGGTCTCGCCGGTATAGACCACGAGGCCTCCGCGCCAGCGCGCGCCCAGGGCTTCGCCCACGGCACGAAGACCTCGCCAGTCGCTCCGCCCAAGCCTGGCGGCCGCCTTGGCCTCGAGGCCCCACACGCCACGGGGCGTGGTGAGCAGCAAGTCCACCTCAAGCCCGGAGCGCGGGCGATAGAAGGCCGCGTCGACCTTGAGGTCGCTGGTCTTCATCCATTTGATGACCTCGGTTACGAGGAGAGTCTCGAAGAGCTGGCCGGTGACCGGACCCTGGTAGCGGATGAGCTGGCGCCACAGGCCGACGTCCGACCAGTAGACCTTGGGCGTCTTGATCGCGGCGCTGGTCAGGTTGGTGGCGTAGGGGGAAGCAGAAAGGCCTGATACGACAGCCGCAGGTACTCCACGTAGCGGCGGCTGGTGGACGTGCTGAGCCCGGCGTCTCGGCCGAGCTCGGAGTAAGAGAGGAGCTGGGCGCTGCGCAGGGCAGCAAGCTTTTGGAAGCGGTGAAAGGGCATGAGGATCTGCGACGAACCGAGGAGCACCGAGAAGCCTACCTGGCCGGCATCGAATGCGTACTTGATTCTGGGGAAGACGCTCGGCTCCTTCTGGGCCTCATCGATGATGGCCGGACCGACCGTGTTCGCCCAGGCGTCCGTGCGCACGTGCCGAATCTGGTCGCGGATCTCGACGCTGTCCAGGTTCAGATAGTTGCGCTTCGGGTAGGTAGCGCGCGAGAGAGTTGTCTTCCCGGTCTGGCGCGCACCCGTGATGAGCACGAGGCGCGGCTCAGCCTCTCGCCAAGCCGTCTAATAGCCTGTAAATCAGTTCTCATCCTGAAGGCTATTACAGGATGCCTGGTCTTCTGTCAAACCAAATTACAGAAAACGTGGAGGCCAGGCTGTGAATTCGAGGGGGAAGCCGTGTCCACTGGCGAGCATCAGGCCGAAAGCGGCTCACGGTCGCGCGGCCGCATCCTCGGGAAGCAGCCAGCGGATCTGGTAGATGGACTCCGGGCGCAGCTCGCGCTCGATGCGGTCGGCGAGGTCGGGAGGGACCGGGTTCGCGACCAGCTTGCGGGCCACCAGGTTGGCGAGCGGTACGGTGCTGGTCCCGCCTTCGGCCACGGCGTGGGCGGCGAGGTCGAGTATGGGCAAAGGCTCGACCACGCCCCGCGTCGCCCGCTCGATCGCGGCGAGGAAGGAGAACTCGGGTAGCTCATAACTCTGCCCTGCGCCGTGGGCGACGAAGCCCTGGACCTCCTCGACCTCGCCGGTGACGCGCACGCTGAGGCGCGCGCGCAGCGGATGGTAGGCGCGTCGCGACAGCCAGGCGAACGCCGGCTTGGCCTTTTCGGGCTCTTCGTAGAGATATTTCTGCAGGGCCTGGTCGGCCTCGCTCCAGGCGTCGCCGAGCTTGTCGAGGCCGGGAACCTCGTCGCCCTCGAAGTCCTTGTGCAGCGCCTTGTCCTCGTCCGAGAGGAGGTCGTCGAAGAGCGCGCCAAGGACCGGCGTGCGCACCTCGGGATGATCGTCGATGAAGCGGTAGATCGCCGCCGTGGCCTCGAGGTAGCTCGACACACGCTGGACCAGCTCGGCCTTCGCCGCCTCGACCTGTCTCGCTTCGTCGCCGCGCGCGAGCGAGCCGGCCGGCACCAGAGCCAGCGTGGCCCTGCGGCCCTCGACGACGAAGCTCGCGCGCACGGCGTCGTCGCGGAAGAGGGCCTCGACGCCCGCGGGCAACGCTATCTCGAGCCGGCGCTCGACGCGCACGAGCTTGCCCTTGACGCGGTCGACGACCAGGCGGTCGCGCTTGGGCTTGGCCTCGGTGACGCTGGACCGCCACGGATCGTCGCCGCGATCGACGCGGTCGCGGTAGTCGGCGGCCTCGCGCCGGGAGCTTTCTTCCTCGCCTTCGTCGAGACGGCTCACGATGTGGGCCGTGGCGCGGCCCGCGCCATCGAAGTCGAGCGACAGCTCCTCGAGGACCGGCGGCACCGGCCGGGGACAACCGGCGACGAGGAGCAGGGTCGCGATGGCCAAGAGCCGCTTACGGCGCATGGCGGCGAGCATAGCACGCCCGGCGCGACGCGGCGTTGGGCAATCCTGACGTATAATCGGGCGACCCATGAGGAGGCGGTCCATGGCACGCAAGCTCGTCGCTATGCTGCTCGTCACCCTGCTCGGTGCGAGCCCGGCCTTCGCCGCGGAGAAGGCGAAGGACACCAAGCCCCACCGCAGCCACAAGACTCTTTACATGGCCATCGGTATCGGCGCCGGAGCTCTCGCCGGCTGGGCCATAGGCGGACACGTCAATTCCGACCCCAGCGCCGACGACTTGACCAACGTGCTGTGGGGCATCTCGATAGGCGCCGCCGGCGGCGGAGTCGCCGGCTGGCTCATCGCCCGCGGCGAGGACAAGCGCACGGCCTGGTCGCCGGCCCACGAGGTCGAGGTCGCCTGCGCCCGCGGCAGGGCTTCGCTAGGCGCCCTCGCGACGCTCCGCGCCGGTAGCCCCGCTCTCGCGCCTGACACGCAGACCTTGAACCAGGCGGGAACTGCCCTCGCCCGGTAACTCGACCGGGCCTGGCCAATCGCCCTCGCGCCGCCAGCTGCCGGAAGCCCAGCGCCCCCCCGGGATTGCCCCCTGTGGCATGATTGTCCTCCTGGGGTCCCCGAGCCTCTAGACGTCGCGAGACGCCCCCTCTCAGCGGCACCCGACTCGAACCCGGGAGGACCTATGTCGCGCAGATCCACCACCGTCGACGGCAACGAGGCCGCGGCGCGAATCGCCCATCTCTGCAACGAAGTTATCGCCATCTACCCCATCACGCCGGCCTCGTCCATGGGCGAGCTGGCCGACGCGTGGAGCCAGGCTGGGCGCAAGAATCTCTGGGGCGCCGTGCCCCAGGTCATCGAAATGCAAAGCGAAGCCGGGGCGGCGGGCGCCGTGCACGGAGCGCTCCAGGCCGGGGCCTTGTCGACCACCTTCACCTCGTCGCAGGGCCTGCTCCTGATGATCCCCAACATGTTCAAGATCGCCGGCGAGTTGACGCCCACCGTCTTCCACATCGCCGCGCGCGCCGTCGCCACGCACGCGCTGTCGATCTTCGGCGACCACTCCGACGTCATGGCCGTGCGCTCGACCGGCTGGGCCATGCTCGCCGCGGCGAGCGTCCAGGAGGCGCAGGACTTCGCGCTCATCGCCGAGATGGCGACGCTGGCCACGCGCGTGCCCTTCGTCCACTTCTTCGACGGCTTCCGCACCTCGCACGAAGTCAACAAGATAGAAGAGCTGAGCGAGGACGACGTGCGCGCCCTCATCGACGACGAGTTGGTGCGCGCTCACCGCTCGCGCGCGCTCACGCCCGACAAGCCGGTGCTGCGCGGATCGGCGCAAAACCCCGACGTCTTTTTCCAGGCGCGCGAGGCCTCGAACCCCTTCTACAACGCCGTGCCGCGCCACGTCGACGAGGCCTTCGCCGCCTTCGCCGCGCGCGTCGGCCGGCGCTACCGGCTCTACGAGTACGTCGGCGACCGCGACGCCGAGCGCGTGATCGTGCTCATGGGCTCGGGCGCGGGCGCGGCGGAAGAATGCGTGGAGAAGCTCCATGCTCAGGGCGAAAAGGTGGGCCTGCTCAAGGTCCGCCTGTACCGCCCCTTCGATGCCGCGGCGCTGGCCAAGGCGCTTCCCGCGACGGTCACTCGCATCGCCGTCCTCGACCGCACCAAGGAGCCGGGGGCACCGGCCGAGCCGCTCTTTCAGGACGTGCTCACGGCGCTCCACGAAGCAGCCAGCGACGGCGCCTGGCAGGGACCGCTCCCACTCCTCGTCGGCGGCCGCTACGGCCTGGCCTCGAAGGAGTTCACGCCGGCGATGGTCAAGTCGGTTTTCGACGAACTCCGGGCCGACAAACCGCGGCGCCATTTCACCGTCGGCATCCACGACGACGTGACCCATCTGAGCCTCGCCTGGGACCCGTCCTTCTCGACCGAGACCGACGAGGTCAAGCGCGCGGTCTTCTTCGGCCTGGGCTCGGACGGCACCGTCGGCGCCAACAAGAACTCGGTCAAGATCATCGGCGAATCGACGCCGCTTCACGCCCAGGGCTACTTCGTCTATGACTCCAAGAAGTCCGGCGCGACGACCGTGTCGCACCTGCGCTTCGGGCCCAAGCCCATCCGTTCGACCTATCTCATCCGCGATGCGAGCTTCGTCGCCTGCCACCAGTTCGATCTGCTGTCGCGGCTGGACGTGCTCAGCGTTGCCGCCGAGGGCGCCACGTTCCTCCTCAACAGCCCCTACTCCGCCGGCGAAGTCTGGGACAACCTGCCCTTCGAGGTCCAGGAGGAAATCGTCCGCAAGAAGCTGCGCTTCTATGTCATCGACGGCGATCAAATCGCCAAGGACGCCGGTCTCGGCGGCCGCGTCAACACCATCTTGCAGACGTGCTTCTTCGCCCTCGCCAACGTGCTGCCGCGCGCGCAAGCCATCGTCCATATCAAGGAGGCCATCGAGCACACCTACGCCAATCGCGGCGAGACCGTGCTGCGGCGCAACTACGCCGGGGTCGACGCCGCCATCGCCGGCCTCAACGAGGTCAAGCTGCCCGGCGCGGCGACATCGAGTCTGCGTCTGCGCCCGGCCGTGCCCGCGGCGGCGCCCGACTTCGTGCAACGCGTCACGGCGATGATGCTCAAGGGCCAGGGCGACCTCCTGCCGGTGAGCGCCATGCCCGTCGACGGCACCTTCCCCACCGCCACCGCGCGCTGGGAGAAGCGCTCGATCGCCAAGGAGATTCCCATCTGGGATCCGGCGATTTGCATCGACTGCGCGCTGTGCGCCCTGGTCTGCCCGCACGCCGCCATCCGCATGAAGGTCTTCGAGCCCGCCGCCGTCGCGGGGGCGCCCCAGGGCTACCTCGCCAAGAGCTGGACCGGCCGCGATCTACCCGGCCACCAGATGACCATCCAGGTCGCACCCGACGACTGCACCGGCTGTGGCGTGTGCGTGGACGTCTGCCCGGCGAAGTCGAAAGAAGTGGTCAAGCACAAGGCCATCAACATGGAAACGACCGACGGCAACGTCGAGCGCGAGCGCACCAGGTTCGACTTCTTCTTGACCATCCCGGAACTGGCGCGCGGCAAGGCCAAGCACGAGTCGGTCAAGGGATCGCAGATGCTCGAGCCGCTGTTCGAGTTCTCCGGCGCCTGCGCCGGCTGCGGCGAGACGCCCTACGTCAAGCTCCTGAGCCAGCTCTTCGGCGACCGCGCCCTGGTCGCCAACGCCACCGGTTGCTCGTCCATCTACGGCGGCAACTTGCCGACCACGCCGTGGTCGGCCAACAGCGAGGGCCGCGGCCCGGCCTGGGCCAACTCGCTCTTCGAGGACAACGCCGAGTTCGGCCTGGGGATGAGGCTCGCCGTGGACAGCCTGCGCGATCACGCCCAGGTTCTCCTGAAGCTCGTCGCGCCGCTGATTGGCGACGACTTGATGCAGGCGCTGCTCCTCGCGCGCCAGGCCGACGAGGGCGCCATCGCCGAGCAGCGCGAACGCGTCAAGGCGCTGCGCGACAAACTCCGCCTCATCGACTCCTCCGCGGCGCGCAACCTCGACCGCGTTGCCGACGCCCTCGTGCGCAAGAGCGTGTGGCTCGTGGGCGGCGACGGCTGGGCCTACGACATCGGCTTCGGCGGCCTCGACCAGACCATGTCCTCGGGCCGCGACGTGAACATCCTGGTGCTCGACACCGAGGTCTACTCGAATACCGGCGGCCAGGCCTCCAAGGCCACGCCGCGCGGCGCCATCGCCAAGTTCGCCTCGGGCGGCAAGCCCAACGGCAAGAAGGACCTCGGCATGATCGCCATGGCCTACGGCAACGTCTACGTGGCGCAAATCGCCATGGGCGCCAACCCCGCGCAGACGGTCAAGATCTTCCAGGAGGCCGAGTCTTACAACGGACCCTCGCTGGTCATCGCCTACAGCCACTGCATCGCCCACGGCATCGAGATGTCGACCTCGATGAGCCACCAAAAGGAGGCCGTCAACAGCGGTTACTGGCCGCTCTTCCACTACGACCCGCGTTCGGCGCAAAAGGGCGAGCACCCGTTCCGCCTCGACAGCCACAAGCCTAGCCTGCCGTTCAGCGAGTTCGCGCGCAAGGAAGGCCGCTTCGCCATGCTCGCGCGCGCCAACCCGACCCATGCCGCGCGGCTCATGGATCTCGCGCAAAAGGACATTGACGCGCGCTGGGCCTACTACGCCCAGCTCGCCGGACTCGACAGACAGGGGCCGGAGCCGCTCGAGGAGGTGTCGCGATGAGCGTGGATCTCAAGAGTCGTTACCTCGGTTTGGAGCTCAAGAACCCGCTCATGGCCTCGGCCTCGCCGCTCACCGGCGATCTCGACGTGCTCAAGCGCCTCGAAGACGCAGGCGCCGCCGCCGTGGTCCTGCCGTCCTTGTTCGAGGAACAGATAGAGCACGAGGAGATGGCCCTGCTACAACTCGAGGAGGCTTTCGCCAACGTCCACCCCGAGGCCACGATCGGTTACTTCCCGGAGATGGAGAGCTACAACATCGGCCCCGACCAGTACCTCGAACACATCGCCCAGGCACGCAAGGCGCTCTCCATACCGGTCATCGCCAGCCTCAACGGCTCCACGCCGGGCGGCTGGACGCGCTACGCCAAACTCATGCAGGATGCCGGTGCCTCGGCCCTCGAGCTCAACGTCTACCTGGTGGCGGCGAATATCGACGAGACCAGCAGCGACGTCGAAGCTCGCTATATCGACCTCGTCGCCGGGGTCAGCGAATCGGTCTCGCTTCCGCTGGCGGTCAAGGTCGGTCCGCACTTCAGCTCCTTCGCCCACATGGCGACAAGGCTCGTCGGCGCCGGCGCCAAGGGCCTGGTCCTCTTCAACCGTTTCCTTCAGCCCGACATCGATCTGGCCACGCTCGAAGTCAAGCCGGGCATCCTCCTGAGCACGCCGTTCGAACTGCGCCTGCCGCTGCGCTGGATAGCCATCCTCAAGGGCCGCATCGAAGCCTCGCTCGCTGCCACCTCGGGCGCGCACAGCGCCGACGATGTGGTGAAGCTCCTCCTCGTCGGTGCCGACGCGGTGATGATGGCCTCGGCCCTCCTCAAGCACGGTCCCGAGCACCTCGCCGAGGTCCTCAAGGGGATGACGCGCTGGCTCGAGGAGAAAGAGTACGTCTCGGTCGAGCAGATGAAGGGCAGCTTGAGCCAGAAGCACTCACCCGACCCCTCGGCCTTCGAGCGCGCCAACTACATGAAGGCGCTCATCTCGTACACCAGCGAACGCAGCTAACCCGGCCCGGCGTCGCTGAGGACCGCTTGAAAATCGGGTGACCGGCTCCCGCCGGACGCGCCTGCTGAAGTTGTCGGCAAGCTCGGAGCCCTGCCTGGCGAATAACCTCCCTGCGCCACATGAAGCTCGCGGTGCGCAGGCCGGCGAGCCGGACTCAGCGTGCCCGCATGCCGAAACCGCTCCGCAGCGAACCCGGACTGGCCATGCGGATCCTCAAAGATGCGGGATTCTCGGTCGAGGATTTCATCCGCCTTCGCTGAGTCGAGCTGCCACGCGTCGCCGTGTCGCTCAGAATCCGCCGGGGTGCTTGAGGTGATGGCCGGTGGCGTCCTGCCACTTCTTGGCCACGGCGAGGAGCCGGGCCTCGTCGTAGAGCCGGCCGGTGAAGGTGATGCTCGTGGGGTGGCCGTCCTTGTCGAAACCGTTGGGCATGACCACCGCCGGGTGGCCGCTCAGGTTGGTGAGCACGAGGTTCGATCCCTCGAGCGACGGCGCCACGTAGACGTCGACCTCGCGCATGAGCCGCGCCATGTCGCGGATGAGGAGCGTGCGCACGCGGCTCGCCTGGATGTACGCGACGGCGGGGATGAAATGCGCGACGCGGAAGTAGTTGGGCCAGTTGTCCGGGCCCTGGCCGACGAGGAGCGCGTCGCGGCTGCTGAGCGTCAAGTCGTCGAAGCTCGCCGCAGCTTCCGCCGTGAGGATGATCACCATGTCGTCCACGGGATACGCGGGCAGCGCGATGGGGACGAGCTCGACGCCCAGCCCGTGCAACGCTTCGAGGCTCAGGGCGTCGTTCACCTTGTTGTCCTTCTCGGCGTCGAAGGCGTCCTTGACGTAGCCGATGCGCAGGCTCTTGAGGTCGACCGCCGGATCGTAGTTGAAGGGGGCATCGTAGACCGTGGGGTCGAGACCGTCGCGGCCGAGGATGGCGTCGAGAACCACGGCGCAGTCCTCGACCTCGCGGCAGATCGGCCCGAGCTTGTCCATGCTCCAACTGAGCATCATGGCGCCGCTGCGGCTCACCCGACCGTAGCTGGGCCGCACCCCGGTCACGCCGCAACGATTGGAGGGTGAGACGATGGAGCCCAGCGTCTCCGAACCGATGGCGAAGGGCAGGAGTCCCGCCGATGTCGCCGCCGCCGAGCCCGCCGACGAGCCGCTCGAGCCCTGCTTCAGGTCCCAGGGATTCTTGGTCTGGCCGCCGAACCAGGTGTCGTCCATGGCCAGCTCGCCGAGCGACATCTTGGCCACGAGCACCGCGCCGGCGGCGTGGAGACGGGTGACCACTGTGGCGTCACCGTCGATGACTTGCTCGCGGTAGGGCGTCGCACCCCAGGTGGTGGGCGCGCCGCGCGCGGTGAGGAGGTCCTTGGCCCCGTAGGGAATGCCGTGCAGCGGCCCGCGGTAGTGGCCGGCGGCGATCTCCTCGTCGGCCTCGCGCGCCTCGGCGAGGGCTCGAGCCTCGAGCAGCGTGATGACGGCTGCAAGCCGCGGTCCGTGCTCTTTGAGCCTGGCGAGAAAGAAGCGGGTCAGCTCGACGGAGCTGATTTGGCGCGTGCGCACAAGCTCGGCCAACTGCCGCACGGAGTAAAAGGCGAGGTCGTCGCGGCGTTCGGGTAGCTTCACCTCGCCCGCCGGGCTCAGGCGCAGAGGCCGGCGCTCGCTGGGAAACTGGAAACCGGGCGGCAGGGGGTTGAAGTCGTAGGCCGGCGGGACGTCGTTGGCGAGCGCCACGCCGCGTAGCCTGGTAAAGCTCTGGCGCTGCTCGGCGAGGCCCTTGAGCATCATCTTCACCTGCGGGTCGGTGAAGTCGAGGCCAAGCAGCCGGGCCGCGGCGCGGACTTCCTTCGGGCTCGGCGGCCGCTCGGCCGCGGTGCCGGAAGCGGCGCTCAGGGCGACGCTGAGCAGGCAGACGGCAAGCCGGCGCGAGGGCTGCATTCGGGGCCCCTTTTTCCGCCCCGTTCGGCCGCGGCGAACTCGCGTTGCCGGCTGGAGCGCCCAGAGTGTTGTCGAGTCAGGGCGACCGGACCGCGCGCGCAAGAGGTTTCGACTTGCGCGCCGCGGTCCGTGAGGGCGCTGGGACTACTCGACCTTGAACTCGGCCGTCTTGGCGGGCTCCGCGTCGAGCGTGACCTCGACCTTGTAGGAGCCCTTGGGCCAACCATCCGCCTTCTCGATGTGGAACTCGGTCGCCGAGGGACCCGTCGGAGCAATGGTCTGGGTGGACTCGCTCACCAACTGGCCTTCGCCGAAGGTGAAACGCGCCTTCATGGCTGCCGACGCCGCCGTGCCGTCCGTCAGCACGCTCACGTAGATCGTGTCCGTCGTCTTGAACGTGGTCGTCGCCTCGGTGACATGCTTGTCGGCGCCGATGGCGCGGCCGAGGTCGACTGCCGTGATGTGGACGCCGGCGGGCGCGGGTGGCGGCGTCGCGATCGGCGCCGCGGTCGCAACCGGGGTGGGTGCGGGTGTCGGAGCCGGCGCGGGCGCAGGCTTCGAGCAACCCACGGCGAAGGCCGTGAGCAGGGCCAGGATGTAGGCGTGTCGTGTTTGCATGGTTCTTTTGCCTCCTCAGTCTACAGGGATCTTGATCACTTGACCCGGATGGATAAGATCCGGGTTCTTGATCGTGTCTTTGTTGGCTTCAAAGATGCGTTGCCACTTCTTGGCGTCGCCGTATTCGCGCTTGGCGATCTTCGACAGGCTGTCGCCCGCCTTGATGGTGTAGGTCTTCTCCATCGGCTTGACCACCGGCGCCGTGGAGGATCCGCCGGTCTTGACGTTGGAGAAATCGGGCTGAGGTGAATCCTTCTTGGTGTCAGGCATGGTTACCTCTTTTTCCAGCTTGGGCGGAACCGGCTTAGCCGACAGGGAATGTTGAACAGAGAAACGGCCTGGGACTTGGGCGGGAAACCAGTTCGCAACACCAGCGGGACGTCAGGATCTCCCGCAACTGCCAGCAGGGTCAAGAGAGAGGGGGGACGCGGCCGCAAGGAGCCCGCGTGGGACGGACCGGGATCAAGGCGCAAACGCCTACCGAAAAACAGTATTTACGGGCGCCACGACGGTAGGCCGTCGCGGCGCCCGTGGCCAGAGGAATGGCGCAGCGCAGCGAAATCAGTAGGAGATTGCCAGTCCCCCACCGGCGGTTTTCGTGGTCTTGACGCTGTTGGTCTGCGCCGTCACCTGGTAGAAGATGAGCGGCCGGCCCGTCGCGCCTACCAGGTTCCCCGCCTCGGGGTCGGCCGTTCCCGGGGCGAAGTTCTGGACGTAGAAGTCGTCATCGTCGAGCGAGCCGTTGCCTGCCTCGCCGCCGCCTTCGCCGGCCTCGGCGAGGCCGTTGCCGCCCTTGGCGTCGAGCGTGTTCTGGTTCGCATCGGGGGCGCCGAAGATGGTCGCAAGCGCCGGTGTCTTGGGGTTGACCTGGCTCACCTGGTCGTTGCGCAAGAGCGCGACAGAGGTGTTGACGTCGTCCGCACCGTGGCCAAAACCCGGATCCGACTCGCCGGCGTCGATGGCGCCGTCGTGGTTCTGGTCCTCGATGCCGTCGGAGATGCCGCCGTCGTCACTGTCGGCGTCCAGGGGGTCGGTGGTGGTGCCGGGATCGAGGTCGGGCAGGAACACGTTCATGTCCGTACCCTGGAGCGGTCCCGAGCCGTCGGGGTCGAGAACGCCGGTGGTGGCGCTCGTCTCGGTGCCGTCCTGAATGCCGTCACCGTCAGTGTCCGCGTTCCTGGGGTCGGTCTCGTCGGCGTCGACCACGCCGTCATGGTCACGGTCCTCGGCGCCGTCGAGAAGACCGTCGTCATCAGAGTCGAGGTCAGCGGGGTTGGTCTCACCCGGATCGACGACGCCATCGTGATCGGCGTCCTCGACGCCGTCGGGGATGCCGTCACCGTCGGTGTCCGGGTTTCTCGGATCGGTCTCGCCCGGCTCCAGCACTCCATTGCCGTTCTTGTCTTCGAGGCGGTCGGGGATGCCGTCCCTGTCCGAGTCGTCGTCGAGACTCTGGCCGCTTCCGGGATTCGTCTCGCCGCCGTCGACACGGCCGTTGTGGTTCGTGTCCTCGGCGCCAT
>Ga0315273_10011203_pt1 | contig 11463 bp, 12 predicted proteins | sample YL17G02_0_MG_FD_205753 | JGI IMG/M metagenome (GOLD analysis project Ga0315273, IMG submission 205753) | Sediment microbial communities from Yellowstone Lake, YNP, Wyoming, USA - YL17G02_0 | ecosystem: Environmental > Aquatic > Freshwater > Lake > Sediment | place: USA: Wyoming | collected... | reverse complement strand
AATTCTTCAATGTTTTTCTTGTCCAAAGCCTGGCCAAGAAGCTTCATCAGATAACTAACTTCCATTTTGGATCTTTTCCAATTCTCGCTGGAAAAAACAAAAAGCGTTAAAATATTAACTCCTTTATCTTTGGTATAATTAATTATTTTTTTGGCCGTGTCCAATCCCCTTCTGTGGCCTTCGAAAACGGGCAAGCCTTTTTCTTTAGCCCATCTTCTGTTTCCGTCCAAAATAATGCCTAAATGAGATGGAACTTTTTTCATATTAAAAAATCTCCTTCTATATTAAAATTTTTAGGAAGCAACCAAGGAACCTTAAATCCTAAAAAATAAGCTGCCTTGGTAGCAATTTTAGAAAAGAAAATTCTGGGTAAAAAGAAGCTTTTCAACTCCTTCCTATATCTTACGAAATCAGGGAAATTTTTCAAGAGGGCTTGGGCTGCGATTAATCCCCAGACCACTCCTCCCCCGCTCCAGGGCTTGGTAAGCCCCGAGGCATCACCGCAAAGGGTAATTGAAGGATGAAACGGCACAATAAACCCCTGGGGAACAAGACCAGCCTGCAATTCCTTTAATTGAAGCTTATTCTTCTTTAAAAACCTTTCCAAAAGGGGTTTAGCCTCTTTGGAATTGGAAATTATCCCGTATTCCGTCTCCTTGCCCCTGGGTATCTTCCAAATAAAGCCGTTATTCACGGGCCAGGTTTCAACATAATCGGAGGAATTTTGTTTGTTGATAAAGCCCTGGATTGCCAGGCGGTAATCAGGGTTTTTCAGGCCCAGGTTCCTTCTGACGAAAGAATCCGGCCCGTCACACCCTATAATCTTTTCAAATCCACGGGGCATAGTATTAACGGGATTATTTAAAACAATTTCCGCCCCGGCTTTTCCGGCCAATTCGGCTGCCAGATTATCAAGTTCAAAATGACTCATCACCAAAAACTTTCTGGAGAAATTAATTCTTACGGTGCGCTTGGGAAAATGAATCAAAACCGAAGATATCTCGTTTTGAATCAATTTTCTGCTTTCCGGAATGAATTCCAAAATTCTCTCGCTGAACAAACCGGAACAGGCTTTTTTACCAATCTTTTCTTTCTTTTCAAAAACCGTAACCTTATGACCCTTTAAAGATAATTTCCAGGCTAAATACAAACCGCAAATTCCTCCACCAATAATAGCTGTTTTTCTGGCAATCATAAAAAGAAATTATTCTTAGGAATAAAACCCGTCTCTTCAAACCTTAGAGGCTGTTTTTCCTGTTCTTTGGCCACAATATATCCCATGGCAAAAGAAAACAGAGAAATTAAAATCACTCCGATAACTAAAATTATGTCTTCCTGATATTTTTTAATGAATTCTTTTATCATATATTTTTTATACCATAAAAATCTAATTAATAATAAAAAGAGGATTAAAAAATCCTCATTTTGAAATGCCGCGGTCACGCCGCCATTGCAATTCAGCTTCAATGGCAGTTATCTCGTTTTGACAATTCATAAAGGCCTCGTCGGAATCTTCATCTTCGGGATCAGCGTCCAATAACTCCGCCAACCTGCCCTTAAGCGCTTCGTCGCTCATATCCGTTAACTTCCCGCTGTAAGAGGAATTAACAATAAGAATGTCTCCTCCAACGACTTCTGAAATTGGCCCTCTTTTGTTTTCCGCACTCACTTGCTCACCCCCTGATTTTCATAATGATCATCCACATCTTTTTTAAGTATTGCTGCACCAAAAGGATGCAAGGCAGATTCAATAAGTTCTTTTGCAATCCCTGCCCTTAAAAATTCGATTTCTTCTTCGCTGTGGTCTGAACCCTTTTGAATAATTTCCTCTATTGCATCAATGGCTTGCAAAGGAATATTATCGTTGGGTTCCTTTCCGAGTAAAAACGCGTTTGTTCTTACTTTCAATGGAGCTAATGCCATCGATAAGAACTTGATTGCAAGCTCTCCAGTCAATCGGTTGGTTTCTTCCACGCTGCCGTCGGAACCGTCCAGAATAATTCTGTCTGCCGTACTAACAGCTTCTCTGATGATTTTCTGACGACGACGGCTTTTTTCCTGCCAAGTTTCGTTCATTTTAATGTACAACTCCTTTGGGACCTTCCCCATTAATGCTGTTAATTTATCAGAATGTATATAAAAAATCAAGCTTTGACAAATCAAATAATCCCTGCTAATATATTTCTTGTATGGCAAAAACTAAAGCTGCAGGAACAGCAAAACTAGGAAGAGATTCCCAACCCAAATATCTTGGAGTAAAGCTTTATGACGGAGAAAAAGCCAAAATAGGAAGCATTATTATAAGACAAAGGGGAACCAAATTTCTTCCCGGAAAAAACGTAAAAAGAGGCAAAGACGATACCCTGTATTCTATAAAACAGGGAACTGTTCGCTTTGCAACCAAAAGAAAAGAAGGATTTAATAATTCTCAAAGAAGAGTAAAAGTTGTCAGCGTTGAATAGAAGCTTTAATAAATTCTCTGAACAACGGATGGGGCCTTAAAGGCCTTGATTTAAATTCCGGATGAAATTGAGAAGCAACAAAGAAAGGATGGTTGGGAAGCTCGATTATTTCCACCAGATCTATCTCCGGATTAATGCCGGCCATAATCATTCCTTTTTTCTCCAGTCTTTCCCTAAAAGCATTATTCACTTCGTAGCGGTGGCGGTGACGCTCAAAAATATACTTTTGTTTTCCGTAGGCCCTCCAACTTAAAGTTCCTGGTTTCAATTCGCATTTATAATCTCCCAGCCTCATTGTCCCGCCGTATCTTTTCTCCTTTAAAAGCGCTTTCTGCTCCAGCATCACGTCAATGACCGGATAAGGAGTCTTGGGAGTAAATTCAGTGGAAGCCGCTCCTTTCAAACCGCAGACGTTTCTACTGAACTCTATTACCGCCAATTGAAGTCCGAAACAAAGCCCCAGATAAGGGATTTTTTGTTTTCTGCAGAATCCAATAGCTTTAATCTTTCCCTCCACTCCCCTTTTGCCGAAACCGCCGGGAACGATTATCCCGTCAAAATTCTTCAATTCTCTGACGCTGGAAGGATTCTTTTCATATTTCTCGGAAGACAGCCAGGTAATCTCCGGCTTTCTGTTGGAAAACCAGGAAGCGTGCTTTACGGCTTCCAGAACGGAAATATATGAATCCATTAAAGTGAAATCTCCTGTCTGAAAGTATTTTCCCACTATTCCGATTTTCACCGGCTTCTTCAGATTGCTTATCTTTTTAACTAATTTCCTCCAATCTTTAAGATCGTTATTGCGCGGCCTCAACTCAAACTTTTTCAAAATCCTGTTTCCCAGATTCTCTTTTTCAAAATTAACCGGTATTTCATAAATGGTCTTGACGTCAGGCGCGGAAATGACGTTTTCCTTATCCACATTACAGAAAATGGAGATTTTTCTTTTCCTGGGCTCATCCAAAGGAACGGAAGAACGGGCCAGAATTATGTCCGGCTGTATGCCGGCAGCATTCAAAGTTCTGACCGCGGTCTGAGTGGGCTTGGTTTTCATCTCTCCTATCATGGAAGGAATGGGCAGATAGCTGACCAAAGCAAAAAGAACTTCTTTGGGCTTTTCCAGTTTAAGCATTCTGGCCGCTTCCAGAAAAAGCATATTCTGGTATTCCCCCACCGTTCCGCCTATTTCAATTAAAACAAAATCAGCCTTACTTTTAAGGGCTGCTTTTTTAAGCCGGGAAATGACTTCATTAGGTATGTCCGGTACGACTTCAACGCATCTGCCGTCGTATTCCAGATTCCTTTCCCGGTTGATTACCGCCTGGTAGACCCGGCCGGTAGTAATATAGTTTGTTCTGGTAAGATCTTCGTCTAAAAACCTTTCGTAGTTTCCGATGTCCTGGTCGCATTCGTCTCCGTCCTTGGTGACGAAAACTTCCCCGTGCTCAATGGGATTCATGGTCCCGGCGTCAACATTGATATATGGATCGATTTTAACCGCCGTCACCCTAAAACCCTTGCTTTTTAAAATCTTGCCTATGGAAGCAACGGCTACGCCTTTGCCGATGCCTGACATCACTCCGCCGGCTACGAAAATATATTTTGCCATCTTGAAAAAAGATTATATTTCTTCTTCCTCTTTTTCTCCCTCCTTTTTGCTTACAATTACCCGTACTTCCGATTCCAGATTATGTTCGAACTTAATCTTTATAGAATATTCTCCCAGTTCCTTAATCGGTTCCTTAAGATCAATCTGGGATTTTTTAACATCAAAGCCGGCTTCCTTCAAGCTCTCGGCAATTTTCTGGGCATTAATTGATTCAAAAAGCTGGTCCTGGTCTCCAACTTTAACGGCGATTACGATTTCACGGCTGTCCATGGTTGAAGCAACTGACTGGGCTTTCTTCAAATCCTCTTCGGCTTTTTTCTCAACTATTTCTTTTTGAACCGCCAGCCATTCCAGGGCTTCTTTGGTGGCCGGCTTAGCCAGCCCTTTGGCAATCAAAAAATTCCTGGCATAGCCGTCTTTTACTTCTTTAACATCAAATTTCTTTCCCACTTTTTCAACGTCTTGAAGAAGAATGACTTTCATATAAATAACTTTACTCTAAATTCTTAATAATTTCAATAGCCTTATCCAGTTGGGGATCTTTTCCATCTTTTAAATCCTTGTCGCTTATCTCCGCCTTAATATCTGGCTCCAAGCCCTTTTCACTGATGGATTCGCCATTGGGAGTAAGCCATCTGGCAATGGTTACCTTCAAAGAAGACCCGTCTTTTAATTTTTCCATCTCCTGGACCGAACCTTTGCCGAAAGAAGTTTCTCCGATAAGCTTGACTTTCCTGTTATCTCTTAAAGCTCCTGCTAAAATTTCCGAAGCGGAAGCCGAACCCTGATTGATTAAAACCACCGTGGGATAAGGCAAAAGATTGGCGCTTCCCTGAGCTTTGTAAATTTCCTCTTCCTGCTTTTCGCCGAAATCTTCAATGGTCACAGTCTGGCCGTTTTCCAGGAACCAGCCGGCAATATCCTGGGCCACTTCCAGATATCCGCCGGGATTATTTCTTAAATCCAAAATTATTCTGTTGGCCGGGCTGGCCAGAATCTCTATCACCGCTTTTCTGAAATCAGGGCTGGCATTTTCGGAAAATTGATAAAGTTTGATATAGGCAATGTCATTTTCCTTCAGTTCCCACTTGAGAGAAGGAACATTGATTACGGCCCTGATGATTTTAATATCTTTTGCATCCTGCCAATCTTCACGGAAAACATTCAGAACAACCTCTGTTCCTTTGGGTCCACGTATTAAATTAACCGCTTCCTCCACGGTCATATCAATTGTTGAGGTGCCGTTGACTTCAAGGATTTTATCCCCTGCTCTTAAGCCGGCTTTCTGGGCCGGACTTCCTTCTAAAGGAGAAACTACCTGCAATTGATTTTTTCTTATGCCGATTTCCATACCCACCCCTTCAAAAGTTCCTTTAACGTCCTCGGTAAACCTTTTAGCGTCGCTCGGTTCTAAAAAAATAGTATAGGGATCGTTTAAAGATTTTATCATTCCGGAAATCGCCCCGTAAATCATTCCCTTGGTATCAAGATTGTCTTTGGCCACGAATTTATCCTGAATCACTTTCCAGGCATTCCAAAAAAGGGAAAAATCAATTTCCTGGGGAGGACAAGCTTCACAAACTATCTGGCTTCTGCCCAGCCAAATTCCCAAACCGAAAGAAACCAAAATGGCTGCAGCCAAAAAAAATGGAACAATAATTTTTCTGATTTTAGAATCCATGTTTTTAATTGTATCAAAAAAAAGAAAAAAGAAAAGAGACAAAAAATGAATCTGTCTCCCTTTCAAATATTTAATATCTTTTGGTACAGTGTTTCTTCGTTCCTTAGCAGATAGGACGGCAGGAAAATCTGGTCCCATTCTTTTTTTGTCTGTTCATCATCGAACATCTTTATCAGAATGGCATTCCACTCTCCCACTTTCTCTTCGGAAATATCCAGCTGGTCCGAAAACCTTAGTCGTCCACCGGCAATAATGTCCCTTATGGAAATCGGGCCCAAATCAGCGATATTACCGACTTTTACCAGCAAATTATCAGCTTCGGAAAGAGAAGCTGGAATGATATCCCTCAATTCCTTTCTTAGCTTACCCGGTTCAAAGGCGTTGAAGGCGGCGAGTTGTATTATCCGGTAAGCATCATCTGTGCTTATTCCGAAAGCAAGGCCGAATTGTTTCAAAAACTCTTTGGCTTCGCTTGAGGCATAAGAACCGTGTGCTTCCCTCACTCTCAAAAGCATGTTGTCCGGATAAACCGCCAATCCCTTCAGTGTATTGTTCATCGTCTTAAGAGATTGAATTACGTCGTGGAAAAGATCGGGCCAAACAATTCTTTCTGCTGAAGATTGCTCAATCGCCCTTTCTTCCCAAGTTATGATATTGAGCATAATGGTAACCAATTCTCCTACTGCCACCCTGCTCATTCCTTCCCCTTGTTCGCTTTTAATTGTATTTTTCTTGTGGGGCATGGCAGATGAGCCTTTTTGTTTTTTGCCGAATGGCTCTTGATAAATCGGATTGCCGCTTCTTGCTCCCAAACGGATATCAAGGCCGATTTTGGCAAGGCTAAGCGCGAGCTGGCAGAGAGCCTGACCGATTGGAGCATAAAACTCCCTCGGCATAATCTGGGTTGCTCCGTAAAAAGGTTTGAAACCCAGAATTTCCAGCGCCTTTTCTTCCAAGTCCGGACTTATGCTTCCATAATTACCCATGGCACCTGATAATTTAGAATATCTCAGGTTTTCTTCGGCTTTCCTTAAATTATCAAGGTTAATACGAATGATTTGAAGCCATTCAAGACAACGCTTGCCGAATGTTATAAGTTCCCCTTCTTGGCCGTGAGTCACGCCGAGCATTATGGCATAACGGTATTTTACGGCCATTCCTGTTATGGTTTCTTCCAGTTCTGCACAATGCTCTTTTACAACTGCAATGGATTCCTTTAACATCGTGGCAAAAGCCGGCTCTTCTGTATCGTAAGAGGTAATTGTTCTGTGAAAATAAATTCGAAGATGTGGCGGTATATGCCGTTCTCTTTCTGCAAGAAAAGCAGCCAAATCATGCTTAAGTTCTTTTTCCTTTTCCTTCCACCATTTTAAATTTATTGGATGTTTTTTTAGTGCCTGTTCGATTTGGAAATAAATTTCTTCGGCTATCATGGACAATCCAACCATAGCCATGATAACGGCTAGCTCTGTTTTTTGCCAAAGTTCCAGTTTGTGTTTGTTAGACCAAATTCGAGCAATTCTTAAATCCCTGTATCTCTCAATCATGATTTTTCACTCCATTTCGTTAATGTTAATGTGCAAAACCAACCCTCCTTGGCTGGCTTATGCCGGTCTTACTTTAAAATATTTTCAAGAAAAAATCAAGAAAACAAAAAACAGCGTTTCCGCTGTTTTTCTTGGTGGGTCCGGTGCGAGTCGAACGCACAACCTTTTCCTTAAAAGGGAACTGCTCTACCAGTTGAGCTACGGACCCGTATTAAAATCCTTCTTTCTTCAGTTCTTCTAATAGCTCTTTTTGTTTTTTTGTCAACTTCTTGGGAGTTTTTATCTTCAATTCAACAAACATGTCTCCCCTGCCTGTTTCAGAAAAACGGGGAACTCCTTTCTGGGAAATTCTTAAAACCTTTCCTGATTCCGTGCCAGCCGGAACTTTAAGAAGAATCCTAGTTCCTGCCAAAGTAGGAACTTCGATTTCGTCTCCTAAAACAGCCTGCGAAAAAGAAATGGGCGTTAAAACATATAAATCATCTCCTTTTCTTTCAAAAATAGGATGCTTCTTCACATAAATCCTGACAAATAAATCTCCGGGTTTTCCTCCCTTTTTTCCCGCTTCTCCTCTTCCTTCAACTTTTATCACCTGATTGGAGTCAACGCCGGCCGGAATGAAAATCTTAATATCATCTTTTCCTTTTATTCTTCCTTCTCCCTTGCAGACATTACAAGGTTTGTCAGGTTTAAATCCTTCCCCTTGGCATTCAGGGCAAGTGGTAACCTGAGTAAAAGAACCCAGAGGAGTCCTTCTTATCTGCTGTACCTGGCCGCTTCCCCTACAGGAAAAACATTCCTTAACATTAGAACCTGGTTCTGCTCCGGTGCCTTGGCAGCGGGAACAAAGAATTGATTTCTGTAAAGAAATTTCTCTTTCCCTGCCTCTTAAAACATCTTCCAAGGGAATTTCTATGGCAATTTCAATATTCTTTCCTTTTTTAATATCTTTCTTTCTTCTTGGCGAAGTGCCGAAGCCGAACATCTCTTCAAAAATCTCTCCTATTCCCAAGTCTCCCAAATCAAATTCAAAATCTCCGCCTCCTGATGATCTATTGCCCCACATGGAGCCAAAATCCCAGCCGTTAAATCCCTGGCCTGCCCCTGTTTCAAAGGTGCTGCCGAAATTATCGTATTGGGATTTTTTTTCCTTATCGGAAAGTGTTTGATAGGCTTCGTTTATCTCTTTGAATTTTTTCTCGTCTCCTCCTTTATCGGGATGATGTTTATGGGCCAGCTTTCTGTAAGCCTGCTTTATATCATCCGAAGAAGCGCTGCGAGAAACTCCTAGAATTTGGTAATAATCCTTCATCTTTTAAATTATTTCTCTTTATACTCTCCTTCTTCCGGCTTCTGTTCCTCCGGAGGCTTTTGCGCGCCTGCCTGTTTATACAATTCCGCTCCGACTTTCTGAATAGCCTGGGAAAGCTCCGAAGTTTTAGCTTTAATATCTTCCATATTATCCGAATCTTTGACTTTTTTCAATGATTCAATTTTCTCTTCAATTTCTTTTTTGGCTTCAGCTGAAACTTTATCCCCTGCTTCTCTTAAAGTTTTCTCGGTAGTATAAACCATATTATCAGCCAGATTTTTGGCTTCAATCATTTCCTGTTTCTTTTTGTCTTCAGCCGCATGGACCTCGGCTTCTTTTTTCATTCTTTCCACTTCTTCTTTGGAAAGCCCTGTGGAGCCCTCAATCCTTATCGATTGCGTCTTATTGGTTGCCTTGTCTTTGGCCGTGACGTTTAAAATGCCGTTGGCATCAATGTCAAAGGTTACTTCAACCTGGGGAAGACCGCGAGGAGCAGCAGGAATGCCGTCCAGAATAAACCTGCCCAGAGTTTTATTATCACTGGCCATGGGCCTTTCTCCCTGCAAAACGTGGATTTCCACTGAAGTCTGGCTGTCAGCCGCAGTAGAGAATATCTGAGTCTTGGCAGTGGGAATAGTGGTGTTTTTACTAATCAAAACCGTGTTGACCTGACCCAAAGTTTCAATCCCCAAAGAAAGAGGAGTAACGTCCAGAAGTAAAACATCCTTAACTTCTCCCTGCAAAATACCCGCTTCAACAGCTGCGCCTATTGCCACCACTTCATCGGGATTAATTGATTTATTGGGCTCTTTGCCGAATAACTTCCTTACCGCTTCCTGCATGGCCGGCATCCTGGTCTGGCCTCCGACTAAAATAACCTCATCAATATCCTTGGGATTAAATTTTGTTTCTTTCAAAGTTTTTTCAACCAGATCAATCGACTTGTCAATGTATTCCCTGACTAAATCTTCCAGTTTGGCCCGGCTCATTTTGTAATAAAGGTGCTTGGGGCCGGAGGCGTCGGAAGTGACAAAGGGCAGATTGATTTCCGTTTCCAGAGCAGTAGATAATTCAATTTTAGCTTTTTCCGCTGTCTCCTTTATTCTCTGTAAAGCCAAAGGATCTTTTGATAAATCAATTCCTTGTTCTTTTTTAAACTCGGAAACCAGCCAATCCATAACCCTCTGGTCAAAATCATCTCCGCCCAAATGGGTATCCCCGCCCGTAGCTTTAACTTCCACCGTATCGTGGGAAATATCCAAAACGGAAATATCAAATGTTCCGCCTCCGAAATCATAGACAACGATTTTCTGGTCTTTCTTTTTGGTCAAACCATAAGCCAAAGCAGCGGCCGTAGGCTCATTGATAACCCTTTTAACGGTAAATCCGGCAATCTCTCCGGCTACCTTGGTTGCTTTTCTCTGGCTGTCGTCAAAGTAAGCCGGACAGGTAATAATTGCTTCATTAATCTTTTCTCCCAGCTTTTCTTCCGCATCCTGTTTTAGCTTCTGCAAAACCATGGCTGAAATCTCGGGAGCCGAATACCACTTGTCTCCCATCTTTACCTCCACTCCGCCGTCGGACTTTTCCCTTATCTCATAAGGCAAAAGCTTCTTGTCTCTCTGAACTTCAGGATCGGAATAGCGCCTTCCGATTAATCTCTTAACAGAATAAATCGTATTCTGGGGATTGGTAATCTGCTGCCTTTTGGCCAGAACGCCTACTAATCTTTCCCCGGCTTTGGTAACAGCAACAACTGAAGGGGTTAATCTCGTCCCTTCCCTGTTTTCCAAAACCTTTGGCTCGCCGCTAACAATGGCGGCTACTTCAGATAAAGTTGTACCTAGATCGATACCTAATATTTTTGGCATATTATTGAATTAAAATTAATTAATATTATTTAATAACCTTTACTTTGGCAGGCCTTAAAATCCTGCCGTTTATTGTATAACCTTTTTGTATTTCTTCTAAAATTGTTCCTGATTCCCCTTCTTCTTTCTCGATTGTTTCAACTGCTTCCTGGAAATTAGGGTCAAATTTTTCTCCACATTTTATTTCCTCCACTCCCTGGCTTTTCAAAAAATCTTCAATCTGTTTTTTTAATTGAAGGACTCCTTTAATGTTTTCATCTTCTTTTAAATCTTCCTGTATTTTCTTTTCAATAAGATTGAAATTATCCAGAATGGGAAGGACTTTCAAAACGAATTCCTCTCCGGCAAACTTTAAAACCTGCTCAAATCTTTCCATTTCTTCTTTTTTGTAATTCAAAAGGTCTGCCCTGGCCCTCTGCCAGCCAGCCAGATATTCGTCTCTCTGTTTTTGGCATTCTTCCAAATTTAATTCTTCTTTTTTTTCTTTTTTATCTTCTGTCATAATCTATTCATTAAAGATTTTAAATAATTGATATTCTTGTCGTAAGTCATTCTTTTGGGACCGACTATGGCTAGAAACCCTTCTCCGCCCGGAAAATGGCACTTAGTGATTATGGTGCTGAACTCTTTGGCTTTGGGAAAGGGATTTTCCTTTCCTATATATACCTCTATGGCTGAATCTAATTTTATGCCTTCCATCTCTTTTTCCAGATTCTTAACCGCTTCGGCAAAATGAGAAATAAAGCCGGTTTCTTTAAACTCCGGCTCCTGAATAACCCCTTCCCAGCCGTCTTTCCACAAAAGCTTTTCATTTAAAAGATAACCTAAAACCAGATTGGAAGAAAAAGAAGCCAGGTTTTTCGTGATTAATTGAAGTGTCTTTATTGCATCACTTGCTTCCCTGTCCATTAACTCATCAATTCCCAAATCAGAATATTCAAAAAAATCTTTCTCTAAAAAATTATCAACATAAAAACGATA
>Ga0315273_10011202_pt1 | contig 11463 bp, 23 predicted proteins | sample YL17G02_0_MG_FD_205753 | JGI IMG/M metagenome (GOLD analysis project Ga0315273, IMG submission 205753) | Sediment microbial communities from Yellowstone Lake, YNP, Wyoming, USA - YL17G02_0 | ecosystem: Environmental > Aquatic > Freshwater > Lake > Sediment | place: USA: Wyoming | collected... | reverse complement strand
GCCACCATCGGCGAAGTCGGCAACGAAGAAAACAACCTGATCGTCTACGGCAAGGCCGGCGCGAAGCGCTGGCGTGGCATCCGTCCGACGGTCCGCGGCGTGGTCATGAACCCCGTCGACCATCCGCACGGCGGTGGTGAGGGCAAGTCCGGCCAGGGCAACCCGCACCCGGTTTCGCCGTGGGGCTGGAAGACGAAGGGCAAGAAGACCCGCACCAACAAGCGCACGTCCGGACTCATCATCCGGCGCCGTAACTGAGCCTGAGAGGAGCTGCCAGTGCCCCGTTCAGTCAAGAAAGGCCCGTTCATCGACGCCCACCTCGCCAAGAAGGTGGCTGTCGCGGCCGAGAAGAACGATCGCCGTCCGATCAAGACGTGGTCGCGCCGTTCCATGGTCCTCCCGGACATGGTCGGCCTGACGATCGGCGTCCATAACGGTAGACAGCACATTCCGGTGCTGGTCTCCGAGAACATGGTCGGCCACAAGCTGGGCGAGTTCGCCCCGACGCGCACCTTCAGGGGCCACTCGGGCGACAGAAAGGCGTCCTCGGAGTAAGCCATGCAAGTCGCAGCAAAGCTCAAGTACGCGCGCATCTCGGCGCAGAAGTGCCGCCTGGTCGCAGACATGGTCCGCGGCCAGCCCGTGGGCCAGGCGCTCTCGACGTTGCGCTTCACGCCGAAGAAGGGCGCTGACCTGGTCCGCAAGGTACTGGAGTCGGCGATCGCCAATGCCGAGAACAACCACAACGCGGACATCGACGCGCTGAAGGTCGACCTCATCTACATCGACGAGGCTCCGAGCCTGAAGCGGTTCCACGCGCGCGCCAAGGGCCGCGGCAACCGCATCGTCAAGCGCAACAGCCACATCACGATCCTCGTCGGCGACGGCCGCAAGGACTGAGGGAGCCAGAGCTCATGGGTCAGAAGGTCAATCCGGTCGGCATTCGCCTCGGCATCACGCGCGACTGGACGTCGAAGTGGTACGCGAACAAGCGCACGTTCCCGATTTACATCCTGCAGGACTGGCAGGTCCGCGACTTCCTGAAGAAGAAGCTGTCGGAAGCCTCGGTGAGCCGCATTCACATCGAACGCGCCGCACGCAAGGCCAACATCACGATCCACACGGCCCGCCCGGGCGTGGTGATCGGCAAGAAGGGCGAGGACATCGAGCGCCTGCGCCAGGAAGTCGCGAAGCTGATGAAGATGGGCTTCAACGACGTCCGCCTCAACATCGCCGAGATCCGCAAGCCGGAACTCGACGCGCAGCTCGTGGCCGAGGGCATCGCCCAGCAGGTCGAGCGCCGCGTGATGTTCCGCCGCGCCATGAAGCGCGCGGTGATGAACACGATGCGCAGCGGTGCGCTCGGCGTGAAGGTGCGCCTGTCGGGCCGCCTGAACGGTTCGGAAATAGCGCGCACGGAGTGGACCCGCGAGGGTCGCATCCCGCTGCACACGTTCCGCGCCGACATCGACTACGGCACGGCCGAAGCCCGCACGACGTACGGCGTCATCGGCGTGAAGGTCTGGATTTTCAAGGGCGAAGTTTTCGACCAGCCGGTGCCGATGGGTGCCGACGTCGAGGCGACCCCTGCCGCGGAGCATACGGCCTGAGGCCCCGGGCCTTAGAGCCGATGCTACGGACGGAGTGACAACGCCATGATGCAACCCAAGCGAACCAAGTATCGCAAGCAGTTCAAGGGCCGCAACGCGGGCCTCGCCCATCGTGGGTCGAGCGTCGCGTTCGGCGACTACGGGCTGAAGGCGACGAGCCGCGCCCGCATGACTGCGCGCGAGATCGAAGCCGCCCGTCGCGCGATGACGCGCTACGTGAAGCGCGGTGGCCAGGTGTGGATCCGGGTATTCCCGGACGTGCCGGTCACCAAGAAGCCCCTCGAAGTCCGCATGGGCTCCGGCAAGGGCAACGTCGAGTACTACGTCGCGCGCGTGCAGCCCGGCAAGGTGCTCTTCGAGATGGAAGGCGTGACCGAAGAAATCGCGCGCGAGGCTTTCCGCCTTGCTGCGAGCAAGCTCTCGGTCGAGACGATGTTCGTCAAGCGACAGGTGCGCTGATGCAGGCGAAAGAACTTCGGGTCAAGGGCGCCGCGGAACTGCATGAGGAACTCCTCAAGCTGCGCCGCGAGCAGTTCAATCTGCGCATGGCGCAGGCGTCCGGTCAGGCTGCCAAGCCGGACCAGGCCGGCAAGGTGCGCCGCAACATCGCGCGCGTGAAGACGGTGCAGGGCGAGCAGTCCCGCGCCAACAGGAGCAAGTGATGAGCGAGCAGCAGCAGGCCCAGCCCCAGGCGACGAGCGAAGCCGGTGCCCAGCACACGCTGACGGGCACGGTCGTCAGCACCAAGATGACCAAGACCATCGCGGTCACGGTCGAGCGTCTCGTCAAGCACGGGCGTTACAGCAAGTTCATCCGCCGCACCACCAAGCTCCTCGCGCACGACGAGAATTCGGAGTGCAAGGAAGGCGACGTGGTCGACATCGCCGAATGCCGCCGCCTCTCGGCCCGCAAGGCCTGGAAGGTCGTGCGCGTCGTCAAGCGCGCCGGCACCGTCTGAGCTGACGCAGAGGGACTACTGAAATGATCCAGATGTCGACAATCCTCGCAGCCGCCGACAACAGCGGCGCCAAGCGGCTCATGTGCATCAAGGTGCTCGGCGGGTCCAAGCGCCGTTATGCCACCGTGGGCGACGTGATCAAGGTGAGCGTCAGGGACGCCATCCCGCGCGGCAAGGTCAAGAAGGGCGAGGTTTACGACGCCGTGGTGGTCCGCACTGCGTTCGGCGTGCGCCGGCCCGATGGTTCGCTGATCCGCTTCGACGGCAATGCCGCCGTGCTGCTCACGAACAAGCTCGAGCCGATCGGCACCCGTATCTTCGGACCGGTCACCCGCGAACTGCGCACGACGCAGTTCATGAAGATCATCTCGCTCGCGCCCGAAGTGCTGTAAGCACGGCGCGCGCAAGGTTCGAGGGCAAAGGGTATGAACAAGATCCGCAAGGGCGACGAAGTCGTCGTCATTACCGGCCGCGACAAGGGCCGGCGTGGCACCGTCATCCGCGTACTGGGTGAAAAGGTGCTGGTCGAGAACGTGAACATGGTCAAGCGCCATACGCGTCCCAATCCGCAGAAGGGCACGCAGGGCGGCATCGTCGAGAAGGAGGCCTACCTCCACCTCTCGAACGTGCAGCTCTGGAACCCGGTTGCAAAGAAGGGTGACCGCGTGGGCATCCGCACGCTCGCCGATGGACGTCGGGTGCGTTTCTTCAAGTCCAACGACGAAGTCGTGGACGCCTGAATCGAGGTCGGATGAGATGGCAAGGCTGCAGAAAGTTTACCGGGACGAGATCGTCGCCAAGCTCATGACGAGCCTGGCGGTGACCAATCCCATGCAGGTGCCGAGGATCACCAAGATCTCGGTGAACATGGGCGTGGGCGAAGCCGTTGCCGACAAGAAGGCAATGGACGGCGCCCTGAAGGACTTGACGGCGCTGACCGGCCAGAAGCCGGTGGTGACCAAGTCGCGCATGGCGATCGCGGCGTTCAAGCTGCGCGCGGGCGTGCCGGTCGGCGCGCGCGTGACGCTGCGCGGCGCCCGCATGTACGAGTTCCTCGACCGCCTGATCAACGTGGCGATGCCGCGCATCCGCGACTTCCGCGGCGTGTCGGCCCGCTCGTTCGACGGCCGCGGCAATTACTCGTTCGGCGTCAAGGAACAGATCATCTTCCCGGAAATCGCCTACGACCAGGTCGACGCGATCCGCGGGATGGATATCACGATTACGACGACGGCACGCGACGACCGGGAAGGCCGGGCGCTGCTTGAATCCTTCAACTTCCCGTTCCGCAAGTAGGACAGGAAAAATGGCGAAGACCAGCATGATCATGCGCGAGAAGCGCCGCGAGAAGCTCGTGAAGCAGCACGCTGCCAAGCGAGCCCAGCTCAAGGAAGCTATCCGCAGCCCCAAGTCCACGGATGCCGAGCGGGAAGAGGCGCAGCGCAAGCTGAATGCCATGCCGCGCGACTCCAGCGCCTCACGGGTGCGCAACCGCTGCGCGATCACCGGCCGCTCCCGCGGCGTCTACCGTAAGTTCGGCCTCGGGCGGCAGAAGCTGCGCGAAGCGACGATGCGCGGTGACATCCCGGGCCTCGGTAAGGCCAGCTGGTAAGCCGGGTACTGGAGTAACAGCATGAGCATGTCGGATCCCATCGCGGACTTCCTCACCCGCATTCGCAACGGCCAGCTCTCGGGCAAGCCCGAGATCGCCGCGCCGTCGTCGCGAGTCAAACTGGCCCTGGCCAAGGTGTTGAAGGACGAAGGTTACATCGAAGACTTCGCCATCGACGGCGATGCCAGGAAGCCGACCGTCAAGGTGCGCCTGAAGTATTACCAGGGCCGCCCGGTCATCGAACGCATCGAGCGCGTGAGCCGTCCCGGCCTGCGCATCTACAAGGCGAAGGACGAGTTGCCGAAGATTCTCGGCGGCATGGGCGTGGCGATCATCTCGACCTCCAAGGGCGTGATGACCGACCGTGAAGCCCGCGCCGGCGGACACGGCGGCGAAGTGCTCTGCATCGTGTCGTAAGGCACGGCGCAAGGAACAGGACCAAGACCATGTCACGAGTTGCAAAAAGGCCGGTTACGCTGCCCAAGGGCGTGACCCACGCGGTCGACGGCAGCACCGTCACCGTCAAGGGCGCCAAGGGCGCGCTCAAGCTGCCGCTGCGTCCGGGCCTGAGCCTGGTGCAGGAAGGCAATGACATCCGCATCGAGATTGCGGAGCGCAACAAGGAGTCGCTGATGCATGCCGGCTCGCTGCGTTCGCACCTCGCGAACCTGGTGCAGGGCGTGTCGCAGGGCTACGAAAAGAAGCTCGAGCTCGTGGGCGTCGGCTACCGTGCCGCGTCCCAGGGCAAGAAGCTGAACCTGACGCTCGGCTTTTCGCATCCCGTCGAGTACGACGTGCCGGAAGGCATCACGATCGAGACGCCGACGCAGACGGAAATCGTCGTGAAGGGCGCCGACAAGCAGCAGGTTGGCCAGGTGGCTGCGGAGATCCGCTCCTACCGTCCCCCCGAGCCTTACAAGGGCAAGGGCGTTCGTTATTCCGGTGAGCGCATCGAGCTCAAGGAAACGAAGAAGAAGTAATGGGTGCCGCGATGGAAAAGAAAGTCAGTCGTCTGAAGAGAGCCCGCCGCAGTCGCGCGAAGATCCTGGAGCTTCGCGTCACGCGCTTGAGCGTGCACCGCACCGCGCAGCACATCTACGCGCAGATCTTCGACCCCGAGTCGAAGGTGATCGCGTCTGCTTCGACCTTGCAGAAGGACGTCGCCGAGGGCCTGAAGGGCACCGGCAACATCGAGGCCGCAAAGGCCGTCGGCAAGGCGATCGCCGAGCGTGCCAAGGCCAAGGGCGTGAGCCAGGTTGCCTTCGACCGTTCGGGCTTCAAGTATCACGGGCGCGTCAAGGCGCTTGCCGAAGCCGCGCGCGAAGCCGGCCTCGAGTTCTGAGCCGCACAAGGTTCCAGGAGCAGCAATGGCTAGAATCGAAAAAATGGCGGCGGCGGACGAATTCATCGAAAAGCTGGTGACCGTCAACCGCGTGTCCAAGACAGTGAAGGGCGGCAAGCAGTTCGGCTTCACCGCGCTCACGGTGGTGGGTGACGGCAACGGCCGCGTCGGCTTCGGGTACGGCAAGGCGCGTGAAGTGCCGGTCGCGATCCAGAAGGCGATGCAGCAGGCCCGCAAGAACCTCGTCAACGTGCCGCTGCGCAATTCGACGCTGCACTTCGCGGTTGTCGGCAAGCACGGCACCTCGAAGGTGTACATGCAGCCGGCCTCCGACGGTACGGGCGTCATCGCGGGCGGCAGCATGCGCGCGGTGTTCGAGTGCGCGGGCGTGCGCAACGTGCTCGCGAAGTCGTACGGTTCGCGCAACCCGATCAACGTCGTGCGCGCAACGATGAAGGCCCTGACCGGCATGCCGGCTCCGGAGCGCATCGCGGCCAAGCGCGGCAAGACCATTGCCGAAATCACGGGCTGACAGCGCCATGGCAACCAAGAAAGACACCGCAGCCAAGACCGTGAAGGTGACCCTGGTGAAGAGCCCCTTCGGCCAGATTCACCGTCACCGTGCCACCGTGCGCGGGCTCGGTCTGCGCCGCATGAACCAGACGGTCGTCGTGGCCGACACCCCCGAGATCCGCGGCATGCTCAACGCGTCGCGGCACCTGCTCCGCGTCGAAGAGGCGTGATCAGATCATGAAGCTCAACACCATCAGCCCGGCACCGGGCAGCAAGAAGACGCGCACCCGCGTCGGTCGCGGCGCTTCCGCCGGCCAGGGCAAGACGTGCGGCCGCGGCGTCAAGGGCCAGCGCGCCCGCAAGGGCGGCTATCACAAGGTCGGCTTCGAAGGCGGCCAGATGCCGCTGCAGCGCCGCTTGCCGAAGATCGGTTTCCGTTCGGCGCTCGGTCGCCGCACGGCCGAAGTTCGCCTGAGCGAGCTGCACAAGATCGAAGGCGGCAAGATCGACCTCGCGATCCTGAAGAGCGCGAACCTGGTCCCGGCGAACACGCTGCAGGCCAAGATCGTGCTGTCGGGCGACGTGAAGGCCGCCTATACGGTCTCCGGCGTCGGCGTCACGAAGGGTGCTCGCGAGGCCATCGAGAAGGCCGGCGGCAAGGTCGTCGAGGCGTCGGCCTGAGCCCCGGCTCGGGTCTACCCATCACGCAAGCGTAAGGATCAGCCGTGGCCAACCAGTCCAACAACCCAGTCGCAGCCCTTGGCGAAGCGACTCGGTTGACCGAACTCAGGAACAGGTTTCTGTTCCTGATCGGCGGGCTGATCGTCTATCGCATCGGCACGTTCATTCCCGTGCCGGGGATCGACCCGGTCGCACTGGCGCGGTTCTTCCAGGACCAGCAGGGCACGATCCTGAGCATGTTCAACATGTTCTCGGGCGGCGCGCTGCAGCGGCTCTCGATTTTCGCGCTCGGCGTCATGCCGTACATCTCGGCCTCGATCATCGTGCAGATGATGGCGGTGGTCGTGCCGCAGCTGCAGGCCCTGCGCAAGGAAGGCGAGGCGGGCCGCCGCAAGCTGACCAACTACACGCGCTGGGGCACGGTGGGTCTCGCGGTGTTCCAGGGCGCGGGCGCGGCCGTCGCCTTCCAGAACCAGGGCGTCGTGATCAATCCCGGCATCCAGTTCGTGTTCCTCGCCACGGCGACGCTCACGGCCGGCACCATGTTCCTGATGTGGCTCGGTGAGCAGATCACGGAGCGCGGTCTCGGCAACGGCATCTCGATGATCATCCTCTCGGGTATCGTCGCGGGCCTGCCGGCAGCCATCGGCGGTACGCTCGAACTCGTCCGCAACGGCGAAATCAACCCGGCGCTGGCGCTGATCCTCGTGATCATGGTCGCTGCGGTCACGTACTTCGTGGTGTTCGTCGAACGCGGCCAGCGTCGCATCCCGGTCAACTACGCCAAGCGCCAGCAGGGCCGCCGCGTGTTTGCCGGCACCTCGACGCACCTGCCGTTCAAGCTCAACATGTCGGGCGTGATCCCGCCGATCTTCGCCTCGAGCCTGCTGCTCTTTCCGGCGACGATCGCGAGCTGGTTCGGCACCAACGAGAACCTGGGCTGGCTGCAGAACGTGGCTGCGAGCCTCGGCATCGGCCAGCCGGTGCACATGGTCATCTATGCGTCGCTGATCGTCTTCTTCTGCTTCTTCTACACCGCGCTGGTCTTCAACGCGCGCGAGACGGCGGAGAACCTGAAGAAGTCCGGCGCGTTCATCCCCGGGATCCGCCCGGGCCAGCAGACGGCCGAGTACATCGACAAGGTCCTGACCCGGCTGACGGTCTGGGGCGCCCTGTACGTGGCCCTGGTCTGCCTGCTGCCCGAGATCCTGATTTCCCAGTTCCGGGTGCCGTTCTACTTCGGCGGCACCTCGCTCATGATCATCGTCGTGGTGATCATGGACTTCATGGCCCAGCTGCAGGCGCACCTCATGTCGCACCAGTACGAGGGGCTCATGAAGAAGGCCAACCTGCGCGGCTACGGCCGGCCCGGCCAGGTGCGCTGAGCGCCCCCGGCTGTTTTGGAGAGAGATTCATGAAAGTTCGTCCCTCGGTAAAGCGTATCTGCAAGAACTGCAAAGTGGTTCGGCGTCGCGGCGTGGTCTACGTGATCTGCAGCAGCGACAAGCGCCACAAGCAGCGACAGGGCTGATGGCCCGGTCCTTGCATTGAGCAATACCGGTTTTTCTGATACTATTCCGCGCTTTTCGCGCCCCGGAGTGAGCCTAAAATGGCCCGTATAGCCGGCATTAACATCCCGATGAACAAGCACGTCTGCATCGGGCTGACTGCAATTTTCGGCGTCGGTCGCAGCCAGGCGCTGGCCGCCTGTGAAGCCGCTGGCGTCAAGACCAACACGAAAGTGAAGGACCTGACGGAAGCCGAGGTCACCGCGCTGCGCTCGGCGATCGCGAAGCTCCCGGTCGAAGGCGACCTGCGCCGTGAAGTGTCGATGAACATCAAGCGCCTCATGGACCTCGGTTCCTACCGTGGCATGCGGCACCGCAAGGGCCTGCCGATGCGGGGACAGCGCACGCGCACCAATGCGCGCACGCGCAAGGGTCCGCGCAAGGCGGCGGTCAAGCTGAACGCACCTCCGGGCAAGGCGTAATACGCCCCCACCCGGTCGATCACTTAAGGTTGTACTCGAATGGCTGACGACAAGAAGTCCGCAGGCAAGCCTCGCAAGAAGATCAAGCGCGTCGTTACCGACGCGGTTGCTCACGTGCATGCCTCGTTCAACAACACGATCATCACGATCACGGACCGCCAGGGCAACACTTTGTCCTGGGCGACTTCGGGCGGCTGCGGTTTCCGCGGTTCGCGCAAGAGCACGCCGTTCGCCGCGCAGGTCGCTGCCGAAAAGGCTGGCGTCGCCGCGCAGGAATACGGTGTCCGCACCGTCGACGTGAAGGTCCGGGGCCCGGGTCCGGGTCGCGAGTCTGCCGTGCGCGCGCTGAACGCCGCCGGCCTGAAAGTCACCAGCATCGAGGACGTGACGCCGATCCCGCACAACGGGTGCCGTCCGCCCAAGAAGCGTCGCGTCTGACGCGCCGCTGCCGAGGATAAGAGAACATGGCAAGGTATCTTGGTCCCAAGTGCAAGCTCTCGCGTCGCGAGGGCACCGACCTTTTCCTGAAGAGCGGCGTCAAGTCGCTCGAGTCGAAGTGCAAGCTCGAAGTGCCGCCGGGCGGCATCAAGGGCGAGCGCCGCGCACGCGTGTCGGGCTATGGCCTGCAGCTGCGTGAAAAGCAGAAGCTGCGTCGCATGTACGGCGTGCTCGAGCGCCAGTTCCGCGGCTATTACCAGCAGGCGGCTGGCCGTCCGGGCGCCACGGGCGAAACGCTGCTGCAGATTCTCGAGGCGCGTCTCGACAACGTGGTCTACCGCATGGGTTTCGCCTCGACGCGCAGCGAAGCGCGGCAGCTGGTGAGCCACGGTGCGATCGTCGTCAACGGCGTGCGCGTCAACATTCCCTCCTACCAGTGCAGGGCCGGCGTCGTCGTCGGTCTTGGCGACAAGGCGCAGAAGCAGGCGCGTGTTGCGCAGGCATTGCAGATCCGCGCCCAGACCGGTTTTCCGGACTGGGTCGAGGTCGACGAGAAGAAGTTCTCGGGTGTCCTGAAGTCGTTGCCCGAGCGTGGCGACATCCTGCCGGACATCAACGAAAGCCTCGTCGTCGAGTTGTACTCCAAGTAACCATCCGGCCCGGTCTAACCGGGCCTTGCCAAGGCAAGGGCACCTCAAATGCAGTCAGCCGTTGCGGAATTCCTCCGTCCGCGCGTGGTGAAGGTGACGCCGACGTCACCCCGTCACGCCAAGATCGTCATCGAACCGTTCGAGCGTGGCTTCGGCCACACGCTCGGCAACGCGCTGCGGCGCGTGCTGCTGTCGTCGCTGCCGGGCAGCGCGATCACCGAAGTCGAGATCGATGGCGTGCTCCACGAGTACACCAGCATCGAAGGCGTGCAGGAAGACGTCGTCGACATCCTGCTGAACCTCAAGCTCGTCGCGATCCGCCTGAACGCGCGCGATGAGTCGGAGCTGCGCCTCTCGAAGAAGGGTCCGGGCCCGGTGCGCGCGGGCGACATCCAGACCGACCACGACGTCGAGATCCTCAACCCCGAGCTCGTGATCGCCAACCTGACCAAGGCCGGCGAACTCAACATGACGCTCAAGGTCGAGAAGGGCCGCGGCTACCGTCCGGCCCTCCAGCGCCTCGCGTTCGAAGAAGCCAGCCGCCCGATCGGCCGCCTGCTGCTCGATGCGTCGTTCAGCCCGATCCGCAAGGTCACCTACAACGTCGAAGCGGCGCGCGTCGAACAGCGCACCGACCTCGACAAGCTGATCATCGACATCGAAACCAACGGCACGATCGACGCTGAAGAAGCGATTCGCCGCGCCGGCTCGATCCTGAAGGATCAGCTGTCGGTGTTCGTCGACCTGCAGGGCCAGGACGAAGAGAAGTCGCGCCCGGCCGACCACCACTTTGACCCGCTGCTGCTGCGTCCCGTCGACGAGCTGGAACTCACCGTCCGCAGTGCGAACTGCCTCAAGGCTGAGAACATCCACTACATCGGCGACCTCGTGCAGAAGACCGAAGTCGAGTTGCTGCGCACGCCGAACCTCGGCAAGAAGTCGCTCACCGAGATCAAGGAAGTGCTGGAAAGCCACGGCCTCTCGCTCGGCATGCGCCTCGACAACTGGCCGCCCTCGGGCCTGAAGCGTGACGACGAGCGCGACGTCCTCTAAGAAGCGAACAGTGACCAGCAGGCAGTTTGCTGGTCGGAAAGAGATCAAGACATGCGACACGGACTTACCGGGCGGCAGCTGAGCCGCAACGCTACGCACCGCTCGGCGATGCTGCGCAACATGGCGGCTTCGCTGCTGCGTCACGAGACCATCCAGACGACGGTCCCGAAGGCGAAGGAACTGCGCCGTTTCGTCGAGCCGCTCATCACGCTCGGCAAGAAGGACAGCGACGCGAACCGCCGCCTCGCGTTCTCGCGCCTGCGCGACGCGGAAGTCGTAACCAAGCTGTTTGCCGAGCTGGGCCCGCGCTTCGCGGCGCGTCCGGGCGGCTACACCCGCATCCTGCACATGGCCAACCGCCCCGGCGACAACGCCGAAATGGCGCTGATGGCCCTGGTCGATCGTGCTGCCCCGGCCGCCGCCGCGCCGGCTGCGGACGAAGGCAAGAAGAAGCCGAAGGCCCGCAAGAAGAAGACGGCCGACGCTGCTCCTGCCGCGGCAGCGGCAGCAGGCGACGAGCCGGCCAAGAAGCCGCGCGCGCCGCGCAAGAAGAAGGCAGCGGCAGCCTGAGCGATCGGACAGTTGCCGCGGCCCGCTCGGTTCAGTTGGAACCGTG
>Ga0315273_10011201_pt1 | contig 11464 bp, 11 predicted proteins | sample YL17G02_0_MG_FD_205753 | JGI IMG/M metagenome (GOLD analysis project Ga0315273, IMG submission 205753) | Sediment microbial communities from Yellowstone Lake, YNP, Wyoming, USA - YL17G02_0 | ecosystem: Environmental > Aquatic > Freshwater > Lake > Sediment | place: USA: Wyoming | collected... | reverse complement strand
GACCAACGTCGCTAAGCCACTATCGAAGATCGGCTGAACCGAATCCTCGATCACCGGCCCGTACTCCTGCGGCTCGCGGCTCCAGTGGTGCCACTCTTTTTCCCCAAACAGATACCGCGCGTTCACAAATGTCGGCTGCCAGCGGCCGTCGACGAGGCGCGTGTTCCAGCCGACATGATCCACGTGCATGTGCGTGCACAACACAGTATCGACTCGATCGAGTGCAAAACCGGCCGCGACAAAGTCGTCCAGAAATCCACCCTGCATATGATTCCAGCGCGGATAACTGCGTTGTTTGTCGTTGCCGATACAGGTATCGACGACGACGCATTGATCCTGCGTCTCGATCACCAGCGTATGAATGCTGAGCACGATCCGCTGTTGTGCATCGATGAACGGCGCCAGCCAGTCGATCGCTTCGAGTTCTTCAGGCGTCGCCTGCGGCAACAGATATGGACCGAGCGAAGCCGTGGTGAGTTCCACGATGCGTGTGATCCGTACGTCTCCAACCAGCCAACTCAACATCCGCGCTCTCCCTCCACAAACTCCCGCAGCATTGCAAATTCCACCTCCGTGATCAAAGATCCGACCGTCGGCCACGTTCGTGACCCGTTTGTGGGAGGCTTGATGCATGCGGTACGGTGACGTCGAGGTGACCCGCGACGGTTTTGTCGCTGTGGTCGAAGTGCAGCGCGGACCGAATAACTTTTTCGATACCGCATTGATCAATTCGCTGGGCGATGCGTACGACGCGCTCGATGCAGATCCGCAGTGCCGCGCGTCCGTGCTGTGTGCGCACGGCAAACACTTCTGCGCCGGCGCGAATTTCTCCGACCGCACGCAGCAGAGCGAGCGTTCAACGCGCCGCGAGAACGACGGTAATCCGCTCTACAGCGCCGCGGTGCGGCTATTCGGCGCGAAGAAGCCGATCATCGGCGCGATCAATGGCTCGGCGGTCGGCGGCGGCTTCGGCCTGTCGCTCTTGCCGGACTTCCGCGTCGCGAGCCCGGAAACGCGCTTCACCGCGAACTTCGTGAAGCTCGGCTTCCACCCCGGCTTCGGTCTGACGTACACGCTGCCGCGGCTCATCGGCCAGCAGCGCGCGAACCTGATGTTCTACACCGGCCGCCGCATCGACGGCGAAACGGCTCACGCATGGGGTCTCGCGGACGTGCTGACCGATCAGGGATCGCTGCGTGACGAAGCGATAAAACTCGCGGCCGAAATCGCCGAGAACGCGCCGCTCGCGGTGACATCCGTACGGGCGACGATGCGCGCCGGGATCGCGGCAGCCGTAAAAGCGCAGACGGACCACGAATTCATCGAGCAGTTCCGTCTGCAGCAGACCGAAGACCACAAGGAAGGTGTGCGCGCGGTGGCCGAGCGGCGGCCCGGCAACTTCAAGGGTAAGTAAGGGATCAAGCCGACAATATCGCCGCTATCGTCCGACGCGAGTTTTCGACGATCACCGGGTTCGTCTGCAGGTAATACGGTAGTGCAATCACCGACATCGATAGCGCCCAACCCCGGCCGCGCGCCCAAGCCGATTCGTTAGCCTTTACGGCGTCCTTGAACACGCCCCTGGTCTCGGCAGTCATGAAGTTCCACGCCATCATCAGATCGCACGCGGGGTCGCCGATCGCAAGGCCGCCGAAGTCGATCACGCCACTCACACGACCGTTTCGTACGAGCAGGTTACCGGGCGCCAGGTCGCCATGGATCCACGTCGGCAAACCCTCCCATTGAGGCGCGCGTAGCGCGGTTTCCCACGCGGCGCTCACCGCGGCAACATCTACTTCGCCTTCTAACGAGGTGATCGCGGCGCGCATGTAGCGATCGCGCTGAATCAGCGGAACGCCGCGGTAGAAGTTGTGCCGGCCGGGCGTCGGGCCGCCGGCCGGATCGATCCGTCGCAACGCAGCTATAAATTCGGCGATTGCGAGCACAGCGGCGCGAGGGTCTTCGATTCGTCCCGTGGTCGCGCTCTCGCCGTCGAGCCACCGATACACCGACCACTGCCACGGATAAGCATCGGAGGGCTGCCCCAGTGCAACCGGCGTCGGAATCTCGAGCGGCAGCGGAGCGAGTTTCGGCAGCCAGCGGTGTTCCTTCTCTACCTGTTTCGTCGCAGCCGGCAATCGCGGCAGCCGCGCGGCCAGTTCGTCGCCGAGTCGGAACATCGCATTGTCGGTTCCCGAGGAAACCACTGGCTCGATCGGCAGCGAAACCCACTGTGGAAATTGCGCGGCGACTAGTCGGCGGACAAGCGATGCGTCGATATCCAATTCGTCCGCATGCATCTTACCCACGGCCGGAGGACCCTTAGGACCCGACGCGGCGACGCTGCAGTTCGACGCGTATCCGCGCGTGTTCGGTTTCGTCGAGTTTGAAGCGGATCATCATCACCGAACCAATCGCGTAGCAGACCAGCGGGAACAGGCTGTACAGCGACACCATTGCGACCTTCGCCGTCAGGGTCTGCTCGACATTCGGCACGAAGCCCGACGCCTGCAACACGAAGCCGGTCAGCAGCAGCATCACACCGGTGGCGCTTTTGGAAACGAAACTCCACACGGAGAAGTAGGAACCTTCCTTGCGCTCGCCAGTGAGGTATTCGTCGTAATCGATCACGTCGCCTTGAATCGACGGGCCGACGGTGCCGCCGCAGCCGGCGGCGAGCCCTGCGAAAATCGCGCAGAGCACGATGACCCAGATGCGCGATGTTTCCTCGGCGATGAACGGCAACGCAAACATCGCGCCGAACGATGCGCCCGTCAGCAGCATCGAGAAGATCCAGACTTTGATCTTGCCGAATCGCTTTGAGAGCGGAATCCACATCGGCACCGAAAACGTCGACGGAATCATGTAGGCGAGGATGATCGCGGGCGCGAGCGCGAGGCTGCCGACCACGTATTGCGCCACGTACAGCGTGAGCGCACCGATGGCCGCGGAACCGACGCTTTCGATGAACGTGACGATGATCAACAGCCGCGCGTGAGGATTGCGCCAGACGTCGCCGAACGCCTTGTAAGGCAGGCCGATCGGGCGGTTCTGGAATTCGGCGCGTTCGCGCAGCTTCCACACCGCGAACAGCACCATGCCGAGCATCAGGAGCGACGCGAGCCAGGAGATCCCCTCCGCGGCGGCGCGCGTCGCTTCCGGCCCTTTCGCTTCGGCGTTGATGAAGATCTGCATGCTCGCCAGCGCAAGGATCGAACCGAGCGTAAACGCCGCATGGCGCAGACCGAACAGACGGCTGCGTTCGTGATAGTTCGTCGTCAGCTCCGCGCCGAGCGACAGATGCGGCACCGCGAACAATGTGATCGCTGAGTAGAAGCCGATGACGCCGACGGCCATCCACATCGCGAGACCGAACGTTCCCATTGTTGCCGGCGGCGAAAACAACATGACGAACGTCGCGCACGTCGGAATGACGCTGGCGAGCATCCATATGCGCCGGCGTCCCATCGGATGCTTGGTACGATCGCTGAGATAGCCGACGATCGGATCGACCACCGCATCCCACACGCGCGAGATGCTGAAGATCACACCCATCACGGCCGGCGCAATCAGCAGCACGTCGGTCGAAAACTTCATCACGTACAGCGACAACAACAGGAACATGTATCCGGCGCCGACGCCGGGCGCTCCATACGCGAATACCGTGCTCCACGAGATGTGGTCGGATTGCTCCGCCGAAACCTCGACCGATTTGTGGACTGCCGACATGCCGTTCAGGCGTTGCGGATCGTCATGCCGCCGTCGACGGGCAATGCAACGCCTGTGATGAAGCTCGCGGCCGGCAGCACAAGACTCAACGTGCCGTGCGCGACTTCTTCCGGGTCGGCATAGCGGCGCAGCGCAACGCGGCGGCGCGCGAACTCCTGCTTTTTGTCTTCCGGAATACCCTGCGTCATGCCGGTGCGGATCGGGCCGGGGCAGATGCAATTCACGGTGATGCCCTCGCCGCCCAATTCCACGGCCAACGACCGCGTCAAGCCGATCACGGCGTGCTTCGCCGCCGTGTACGGACTACCAAAACGCGTGGCGCCGAGGCCTTCGGTCGATGCGATGTTGACGATCCGTGCCGCTTTGGATTTGCGCAGATGCGGCAGCGCGGCGCGAATCGTCCGCGTGTGCGCGGTGATCAGCACATCGAGCGATTTCTGCCAGGCGGCTTCGTAGTTGTCGGCATCGATTTTCACCGGAATCGAGATACCGGCATTGTTGACCAGAATATCGATGCCGCCGAAGTGTGCGGCGATCTCGGCGAACACCCGATCGATCGCGGCACGGTCGGACAGATCGAGCGTCCAACCCCGCGCGACATGACCCGCAGCCTCGATCTCACCAACGACTTGCTTGAGGTCTTTGTCGTTGAGATCGATCGCAGCCACCTTTGCGCCCTCGTCGGCAAACAGCTGCGCAGTGGCGCGCCCCATGCCGCTGGCGGCACCGGTGACGATGGCAACCTCGCCTGCGATCGAGCGACTGAGTTTGGACAGACGGGTCATGATGTACTCCAGTGGGACCGAGGGAGCTGATTCTATCCCGGAATCCAGGCGCGGTTTCCGCGCGACGCGCAGCTCATTCGGCATCGAGCTGCGTGCGGGCGGCGGCGAGTTCCGCCTGCTTCGCAGCGTCGATCTGCGGATAGTGAAGCTGCAAGCCCGCCATCGCCTCGACGACGGCGCCTGCAACCACGAGGCGCGTAAACCACTTGTTGTCCGCCGGCACGACATACCACGGCGCTTCCACCGACGACGTATTTTGAATCGCCTCCTCGTACGCCGCCTGATATTCGGACCAGTGCTGCCGTTCGGCGACGTCCGCGGCCGAGAATTTCCAATTCTTCTCGGGTTCGTCGAGCCGCCCCATAAAACGACGCTTCTGCTCGTCCTTCGACACGTACAGAAAAAACTTCAGCACCCGCACGCCATTGCGCGTCAGGTATTGTTCAAAGTTGCCGATGTCTTCGTAACGCTCTGCCCAGATGTTCTTGGTCACAAGCGACGGATGCAGCTTCTGCCGCGTCAGCAGTTCCTGGTGCACCTTCACGACGAGCACTTCTTCGTAATACGAGCGATTGAAGATGCCGATCTGTCCGCGCGCCGGCACGCGCTTCATGTACCGCCACAGGTAGTCGTGATCGAGTTCTTCAACCGACGGCTGTTTGAACGACGTCACATCGCAGCCCTGCGGATTGATGCCCGACGTCACGTGTTTGATCGTGCCGTCCTTGCCCGCCGCGTCCATCGCCTGAAACACCAGCAGCACTGCCCAGTGGTCCTGCGCATACAGCATGTCCTGCTGTTCCGCGAGCCACTCGACACCTTCGGCGAGCATCTCCTTGGCCTCGGCCTTATCGGCGGAATTGAGACCGCCGGTGTCACCGGGATCGCAGTCCTTCAGCGCGAAATCTTTACCCTTCGTCACGCGATACGGGGCGATGAATTTTTCGATGCGTTCGAATTGGGATTTGTTCACGTGATCTCCGGTGTACCAAGGCATGCCGCGTGAAGGCTCGCACAGCCGCTCGGCTAAATCACGTCGGGGCGACGCAATATCCTCCCAATCCAGTGACGGTCGGCATCACATCGACGAACTCGGCAACGTCCACTATGAACTCTCGTTCGACAGCTGGGAGTCGTGGGCGAAGTTCGGCGCGGCATTGCAAAAGAACGCGGATCGGTGGCCGCCACAAGATCGTGAGGCCGTAGCCCCACGACTTCGCGTCGGCACCGAGCGTCGTCAATCCACCGATCGGCACCCGTACGTTGCCGTCGATCGAACCGTCGTAGTTCACGACGTTGAGGCGCGTCAGGAATGTTTCCGTCGCCGGAACCCCGTCGATGAACGATGCCATCGAGCCCGGCAGGTAGTGGCCGCAACCGCCTTCTTCGGCGAACGCGATGGGCGCACATGGCAGCACGACAACGATGGCCGCCATTCGAGACAGGCCGGTTCTTCGGATAGCGAGATTCATGAGTTTTCCCAATCGAGTGCAGGCTTACAGGAGCAACAGTCCCTTCACCTCTCCCAGGATCTGTTTCAGCGGAACCCGCGTCAGCGCCACGCCGATGAACGGAATCAACGCCGCAAGGATCAACGGCATGATGGTCTCCTTCGTGACCGGCAGCGGCCGGATGCTCTTGATCATCTCGTAGCTGGCCGCAAGATCCGCAAGCGACGAGATATCGGGGGATCCAAGCGACTGCTCATGCTGAGATCCCGGGTCGTCGATCCACTTCGCCTCGAATGCCCGGTTGTGATGGGTCACCAGCACGCTGTAGCGGCGCAGGCTGCCTTTTTTCAGCGCCATCAACACCGGCGTGAACGCCGCCAGCGGCACGACAAACGCCACCGCGAGGAATACGATCATTCCGATCAGCGCGAACTTGAAACTCATCAGCGCGGCGCCGCTATAGACGACGTTTTTCAGCACCGTCGCTGCCACCACGGTGCTCAACGCAAACACGAACATCAGGTAGGTATTCGGATACTGGCCGATGAACGCGAGACCGCCACATCGGTCGGCATGCGTTGCAACCAGTCGCAGATCGCAGCGCCCGACATCGCGCAACAACAACCCCCACGTGATGAACCGCCACAGCCAGCGGCCGAGCAGAAACCAAAACAACGGCAGCGCAATCAACAGCGTCCACCAGCCGGCGAACGTCAACTGCAGCGAACCCTCCGCCACGGCGCCGAACCATGTACCGCCGTCGATTCGGGCAGTGGCTCGCTCGAGCGATGTGTACGCGACGAGGTAGGCGCCGACGAGAATGATCCCTTCCGCGAGCGACGAGCCGGTGCGTCGTTCCATCTTCCGACGTACCTCGACGAACTGTTCGCGCGAAGTCTCTGGAATGATCTCCTGCGCAATGAACTGACTGATCAGCCTCGCCATGCGCGTCTCCGATGCCTGCTCCATCAGCACGAACGCAAAGATTGCAATTGCATACGCGTAGGCGCTGAAGTCGAACAGCACTGCTCGCTCGTGGTGCTCGTTCAGCGCTAACCCTTGCATCGCCGCGAGTAGCAGCACCGGCAGCCACGCGATCGCAGTAAACAGCACCGCACGGCGCCCGGCCTTGAGATCTGCATCCGTCAAGAGCCCGGCCCGCCGCTGCAACCGGAAGAACGGGCCCAATCGATTGAACGACATCGGCCCCGGTGGATTCTGCGTATTCTCTTGCGGAGCCATGTTGCCTTCCCTAGTTGCCCTTCAGGTAGGCGATCTTCGTCGATCCGATGGTGCCGTTAAAGGCAAACGGTGCCTGGTCGTAGTAGTCGAGCGACACCGGTGAATCCAGATCAGTGCCGATGTCGAACGTTGCGTTCGACGTGAAGTGCAGCGACATGGCCGTAGGGACGCGACCCTGGCCGACCACTTCGCCGTTCACCCGCAGCGTGATATCCATCGGCCCGCCGATCGCGCCGGCGAGCTTCCACTCGACCTCGATCTGCCTGCTTCGCTTAGCCGTGTGTTCCCAACGCCTACTCCCGGCCTTCAATGTTCGCCCTCCGGTCCGCACCAGACACCAATCATGGTCTCCGCCGACTTCTGCGGGCGCATCCCGACATCTCTCAACAGCGGTAGCAGGCTGCTTCCAGATTCGTACTCACCCACGCTACCCGCGCCGTACGGCTAACCCTTCCCCTTGCCAGGCGGGTAGAGGACTTCTACCTTCCAGTGAGTGCGCCCTGTCGGGCGCAAGAATGGAAAAGGCCCGCGGAGTGCTCCGAGGGCCTTATGGCTACAACCAAAAATAGCTACAAATCAAAAATGCTCGTTCTCAGTTTGCGGGACCACAATCGGTACGGTGGATCGTCGCCCGGCGGTTTTGAGCACGCCCCTCTTCGGTCTTGTTGTCGGCAATCGGCTTCGTATCGCCGAATCCCTGAGTGAAGAAGCGATCTCCCATGGCAACCCCTTTCGACTTCAGGTAGCTCGCTACCGCATCCGCACGGCGTTTCGACAGGGCCAGGTTATAGTCGGGCGCGCCGATGTTGTCGGTGTGGCCGTCGATTTCACCGGCGACGAAATTGAGCTTCGGATTCAGCAGCACCGTCGCAAGGCGATCGAGTTCCTCTTTATCTACTGCAGTCAATTCAGCCGAGTCGAACGCAAAGTGCGTGCGCAACGCGTAATCGCAATCGCAACCGGCGGGCCCGACGCGTGCACCCGCGGGGGTGTTGGGGCACTGATCGACTGCATCGCAGACGCCATCCATGTCGCCATCGGGACATTTGGCAGGCGCGGCCGCAACAACCGGTCTTGGCGCCGGGGCCGGTGCCGCCACCGGTACCGCTTTCTCCTCACGACCGAAGTGATACACCAGACCCGCGGAGATGAAGTACAGATCGTCGATATTGTCGGCATCGTACTCCTCATACTCCGCGCGAACACTCCAGTGACCGAAGTTGAACGCAGCGCCAGCACCGTAGGCGAGCATACCGTCGGCGTTATCGCTGTCGGCGGAAAAGAACGTCGACGGGCCGGCGAGTGGTTGGACTTTCCCATCGAAATCGACAGTTCCGCTGAACCCACCGACCTTGCCAAACACATCGAAGGGGCCAAGCGGCAACGTTACAACCGCGAAACCTTCGAAGCCCTTGGCATCAATCTCAGTGTTGACATTGGTGGTGCCGACCAGAAAGTTCTCTTCCGGGTTGCCCAACACCACGTAGCCACCTTCAAGGCCGAACCACGGTATGAAGTTGTAGCCGAGGTAAGCTTTGTAGCCGTCTTCATCGTTGTCGATGTCAAACGACCTGGTCGGAGGAACTCCGACGTTCACCCTCGGCGTAGACGCCTTGATAGTGGTCTGACCATAGCTGCCGCCGACGTAAAAGCCGGGCTCCGCCGCGGACACGGTACCGGCGGTGAAAGCCGCCGCAATCATCGAAAATCCAAACAATGCCTGCCTAACGAGATTCATCCCCACTCTCCTGGTAGATCAGTCTTATCAACCCAAACCGTTCGCCACTTGAACAACTGGATGTCATTGAAGATTTAAAGATAATCAAACGGCTTGCAGCATGATTGTACGTGCAGCGAGGGGTCCAATGCACCTTCGACATCGGCCTGATGCGCGCGGCGCATCGACCCAAGGCGACTCTGATATCCAGCCCCGATGATTAGAGATCTAACGCCGATTCAACACGCCCTGGCCCTGGCACAAACACGCAACTTTGCGCGCGCCGCGGAGGTCGTCCACATCACGCAGCCCGCACTCTCGCGCAGCATCGCAACGCTCGAGCGTGAGCTGGGTGTGCGGCTTTTCGATCGCCTGACGACCGGTGTGGAATTGACCGCGTTCGGCAAACTGCTGATCGAACGCGGTACTCAGCTGATCGGCGACGTTGCGCTCATCAAGCGCGAGATCGATCTACTCGGGGGCCTGCAGACGGGCTCACTCACCGTGGCCACCGGCCCTTATGCAAGCGAGTCGTTGGTCGGTCGCGTCGCGTCGCGGTTACTTGCAAAACACCCCGGCCTGCGCATCAGCGTCGAGACGATGGACGCACGCGAGGTAGTATCAGGTGTGCTGGAAGCGCGTTTCGATTTAGGCGTCGCGTCCAGTGCAAGGATCGCCAAGGCGCCGAAGCTCGTGATCGAGGCACTCGAGCCACACACTGTTCACTTCGTTTGCCGTCCCGGACATCCGCTGTGTCGCCAAAAGAACATCGAGCTTGCGCAGATACTCAAATATCCGATTGTTGCGGGGCACATCGGCGGCGATGCCGCGCAATTTGCGCGCGTCAGTGGCGCGCCAGGGCGTTTTGATCCAGACACGGGTGAATTTCAACCCACTATTCAAGTGAACTCGATTGGTCTGGCGCGCGAGATCGTTATCAACAGTGATGCCCTGCTCCCGGCAACGCTCGGCATGGTTCAGGATGAGATCGACGTCGGGCGGCTGACGCTGCTCGACGCCAAACCGCTGCCGATACCTATACGTCCGTGCCAGTTCTATCGTCGCGGCCGCACGCCGTCACCCGCCGCGTTGACGTTCATGGAAATTCTTCGCGAGGCCGATGCGGAAATGGCCGGATTGGAGCGGAAGCGGATCGAACGTTCGCCTAAAAAATTGCGCCGCAGTTAGCTTTGTCGTCCATCCCTCACGCACCTTTGACCGGGTCTTCAGCTGCGTTGGCGTCACGCGCAGCGGCCGCAATCTGAGCCGGAGCCGGCTTCGTGCAGACGGAGAACGCTCCAGCGGCAGCGCATGCCGTTGATCCGCTGGAGCCGGTTACTTCGCGGTCGTCAGGACTTGCCCATCACCTGACGGATGAGACCGATGATCAACATCAGTACTGCTCCGCCAACGGCGCCACCGCCGACGCTGGACAGGATCGAACCGATATCGAGACCTCCGGCCGCACCACCTGCCCCACCGACACCCATCATTCCCAGAAGCTGACCGCCGAGTCCTCCACCCAGAATACCCACAATAGAATTGCCCGCGGTACCAAGACTGAAGTTCTTCAGGACTGCCCCCGCGACGTTGCCGCCGACGGCACCACTGATGAGCTGAATGATCAAACCTGCTATATCCATCACCACTCTCCCCTTCTGTTAGGTCATCCGAATATAAACGAAAGCCCCACAATTCAACCCTGCATTCTTGTCGACCATGGCTGCGGCGCTTGAGTCATTTCGCCCCCACTATGAATCGTTAGACCGCGGCGGCGCGAACAGCGGCCAACGCCGCAGCCTCGATCCAACACGCGCCCCGACGTCGTTGAGCGCGGGCTAAGGCTTCCCTTGCGTTAACCGATCGCCGAACAACTGGCGCGAGAACACTTCTACGTCAGGACCGCGTCGCAGATGATGCCCGCCATCGACCGACAGATTTACGCCAGTGATCCAACTCGCGTCAGGGCCGCACAGAAAACGCACGGCGGCGGCGATGTCGTCGACGGTCCCGGTTCTGCTGATCGGCATACATGCGAGATAGTCGGCGTGGACCGTATCGGTTGCAAATAAGCCTGCCGCGATCTCCGTATCGACCAGCCCGGGCAACACGCTGTTGACGCGCACATTCGCGATGCCCAGTTCATCCGCCGTGTTACGCACCAGCATATCGATGCCCGCCTTGCTGACGCAGTACGGCCCCATGAAACGATGCGTGCGCGCACCGGCGATCGACGAGATCGCGCACAACGCACCGCCACCCGCGCGGGCGATCGCCGCGCCTGCGTGTTTAAACGTAAAAAACGTGCCGGTGAGGTTGGTCTTCATGATCGCCTCCCACTGTGCCGCCTCCGTGGCGATGAGCGGACCGAGTCCGCCGATACCGGCGTTCGCCACCGCGATCGTCAACGGCCCGATGCGCTGCGCAACCGCAACCGCGCGCACCACGTCGGCTTCGACGCCCACATCGCCGGCGACGATGCTGACCTTACCGCCCTGTGCCTCGATATCCGCCGCTGCACGTTCGAGTTTTTCGGCGTT
>Ga0315273_10011200_pt1 | contig 11465 bp, 11 predicted proteins | sample YL17G02_0_MG_FD_205753 | JGI IMG/M metagenome (GOLD analysis project Ga0315273, IMG submission 205753) | Sediment microbial communities from Yellowstone Lake, YNP, Wyoming, USA - YL17G02_0 | ecosystem: Environmental > Aquatic > Freshwater > Lake > Sediment | place: USA: Wyoming | collected... | reverse complement strand
GGTTCCTGTCGGCAATCCTTGGACGTTGATGTAGCCGTCGCTCAAAAGATTTTGCGCGTTGAAAGCTTGAGGGACGGCGCCGATTTTTTTTCTGGGTGTCATCTCGCTGTCGCTGCCGATAGTGATGCCGAGATAGTAGGCGCTCAATTCAAAATTGAGGTTGAGCGTACTACCTTCGCTTCCCAGCAAGACGGAGAATATTCCATTCGACACCGCGACCGGATTGCCGTTTCCGGCAGTGTGGTTTCCCGTCCAAAGAGCGGCGCCGTCGGACGCGACGTCATAGATCTTGAAAACCATATCATAGTTTCCGTCGGGAACGGATATATCAGAAGTGTTGGTGAGTTTTCCCTGGTAACTCATCTCCCGGCTGATGGCGGCCGAAGATATTTCAAAATCCAAAAATTGGAATACCAAAAAAAACATAGCGATGGCGATGGCGATTTTTCTTGGATTCTTTTTCGAGAGCATTGTTTTCATGCTCATGGATTTTTATCTTTTATTCTTTCTTTAAATGGGACACTAAAAACATTTCACCCCTTTTCCGTTATGAAAATTTTCGCTGTTTATTAGTTTTTCATTTTCCCTCATATTCCTGCCTTTATTTTATAGCTTGTCTTGAATGGTGTCAACTGTTGTAACATTGCAGCGTCAAGTTTACACCTGCCAACTCAGATAACTTTTCAATAGGAGTCATCCCATCCATCCCTAAGCCCCGGTGCTTTTTCTGGTAATTGTAGTAATGTAGGAACAGGTTTAGCTTGTATTGCATAGCATCTAGCGAATCCTGGGGATAGAATCCCCGACTCAGAGCTTTCTCATTTAAGGTGCAATGGAATCTTTCTATCTTGCCGTTCTCTTCCGGACAATAGGGAGTATTGTTTCGATATTGAATATGCTGTTTTTCCATAAAGTATTTTACTGCATTAGCGATAAATTCCTTGCCTTGGTCGGTTCTGATTTTCTGAATGACAAAAGGAACTCTGATTAAAACTCTGCCTAAAAAATCCAGAGTATTTTCTTTTTTGTTTGCGCAGGCCATCTGCTCCGAACCGCTTGTAACGATTGAGCCACTTATGGATAGTTTGGCGGGAAACATTAAGATCTTCGGCAACAGCTATAACTTTTTTCTGTTTTTTAATGATCTGGGTAAGTTTTTCTTCCTGCAGCATAAGGTAGCGATTATCGTATTTATTCATGGAGTTAAGCTAAAAATTTAAATTTTTAGCTTACTTTTTTATTCAAAAAATGTAAACTCCTTTGCTGCAATGCTAACACTGTTTTTGGGGGATAATTTTTGTTTATTTCAAATAATTTTAAGGTTTCTTGGTTTTTTTCGGATTTCGGAAGAGATGATCCGAAAATAGACGTTTTTCTTGGAATTATTCAAGAAAAAAAGTGATTTTATTTTTGGATTTTCTTCCGCATTTTTGGCCATGAGTTGCTGTCAAGAGCGATTTCAAAAAACTTCCGATTTTTTTCGGAAGTTTTGATGATCAAAATATAAATCAATTTTCAATGATCAATTTTCAATTTCCATTTAATTTTCAATTATACAATTTCCAAAATATAAAAGCGTGAAGCACCAAATCCGAAGCACGAAACAAACTTCAAATCCCAATATCCAAATTTCAAGAAACAAGAAACAATTTTTATTTATCAATTTTCAATTCACATTAAATAAAATTTGTTTCACAAATTTTAATTTTGCAAAAGCAAAATTATTCAACTGGGTAAAATGACAAATGAGAAATGATTCACCCCGTGGAATACTTTGCTTTGAGCAAAGTAATTCAAAGTAATTGGGTAAAATGACAAATGGAAATTATCTCATGAATTTTCCCTATTCCAAACGGATATTTGTCCGAATCACCTGTCTTTTTGAAATATTCACTTCTCCGTCCCATTTTTTTCCGGTCATACCGCGGGCGCTGATGTTATATATTCCCTCATCCAAAACCAGATAGTATCTTCCGACCTCATCGGAAACTGTTCTCGCCACCAACGCGCCGGTCTTCTTATCAAAGGCCTGAATCAGCACGAATGATCTGTCTTGCGCGCTTAAGCCCGCCATCATTCCCCAGGTAACTTTTCCAAAGACAGAAAACCTGACGAAAGAGGAAACTATATAGAACATAAGCAATAGAAAACTGATAATTCCGGGATTGACGAAAATAAAGAAAATCGCAAAAGCAAAACCCAGATAGAAAAGGACGCTTGATAGGAAACTGAGAATCAGATGTTTTTTTATCCCGATTCTCTTTTTCACTTCTTCGGGATCCATCGGTATGTCTTTTTCAATAATATCACGCCGGCTATATTTTAATTCTTCTCCCAGATAACTGTCGGCATAAAAAGTTCTGAAATTGTTTTTCGGATCGGAAATCTTATATCCCTTCTTTTCCACTTGAATCTTATATTCGCCGGGAGAAACCAAAAAACTGTATGATCCGTACCGGTCGGTGATCCGGCTGTCAACTTTCCGACCCAACGACGTATAGATATCAACCACCGCGAAAGGTATCGGTTTTCCGGTGCTCGTATCATAAACAATGCCCCACTTCCTTTTCCAGCCAACAATAAATAAATTCATTACACCAAAAAATGCATTCTGCAAAAGAAGAATCAAATCCTTGATGGAATTCAATTGAATAAAAATCGGAATAAATGAAACGCCGGTTGCCACCAATTCGGAAGCAATCACTTTTGATTGATTTTTTTTGATAATTTCAGGAGCATCCTTTATAACTTCCATCGTTTTCTTTGAAATTGAACTTATTGCCTTGGCAATATCGGCAATAATTCCTTTGTTCCCCGGAACTTCGGTTTCAACCGGAATTTCTTCTCCCGGAAGAGTTTCCGGTTCCGTAGGCGGTTCAGTTGGAGGGATTACCGGTTCAGCCGGCGGTTCTTCAGCCGGCGGTTCTTCAGCCGGCGGTTCTTCAGCCGGTGGTTCGACTGGTGGCGGCGTTTCTTCATCTATTGTGAAACTTTTTTCTTCCGAATAGGGACTGACTGCTCCGTGACTGTTGGTCACATAGATTTTTACCTGATAATCCCCGGGATTGAGGTCATGCTTGGTATATGTCCAGTTCCCAAGGGAATCAGCGCTTGTTTCAAAGGTAAAATCATCCTCGCCCGTAACGATAATTGTCACTTGACCGAAGGGTATCGTTTTTTCGTAAAAAGTCGCGTCAACTCTGTTATTAATATCAACAGAGAGCGGAGGCGCTTCAAAAGGCGTATCAAAATATTTTTCTTCCGTTTCGGCTGTAATGGACTCATTATAGGAAGAAATGCAATAAATCGTATAGAAATATCTGGTTCCGTCCGCCAGATTGCTGAAATGCAACGAATGCAGAAAAGCGGCGCTGTCATAGGCCTCGCTCCCCTCGTTAGAAGTGTTCTCTTCTCTCCAATCAACCTTGCAGGTGGCGAGAATGTTCGTTTCCCAAGAAATATCGGCTGAATGCGGCTCTGCCGTGCTGCTGACATTGGAAATGGACAAAGAAGTATCCAAGACCTCGACTTCCATCCCGACATCTCCGACGACATCCGCTCCAAAGACGTTTTCAGACAAACAAAAAAAACAGATGCTGATAATTACCAAGCCAGCCAAAACATATTTATTTTTTATTTTATTTTTGAGATTTTTCATAAAAATTATTTCATTTTTTATTATTTTTTATCCAACTTTTTATCGGTTCAAAGCTTTTCCGATGAATTTCACAAGCGCCATAAGCGGAAATCTTTTTCATATGTTCCTTCGTTCCATAGCCCTTGTGCCTATCGAATCCGTATTGGGGATATTTTTCATGCATATTTATCATAATTCTATCACGAGTAACTTTAGCTGCAATGGAAGCCGCCGAAATGGATTTTACCGACTTGTCGCCGTTGACTATGGCTATTTGTTCCCAGCTTAAATTCCTGATTTTTTGATTGCCATCCAGCAGAATCACGGATTTCATGTCTTGAGCGGTTTTGTATGCATTAACTCCCTTTTCTCGGCTCATATTTTTTTTCAGATCAACGATGGCTTTCTTCATCGCCAGAAAACTGGCTTCAAGAATATTAATCCTGTCTATCGTTTCGTGATAGCACATTCCTATTCCAATATAAAATACTTTTTGAATAAAATCAAATATCCTTTCCCTTTGTTTTTGACTCAAGGTCTTGGAATCCCTGATTAAATCCAATTTTTTCGGGAATTCTGAAGCTTTCTCACCGGAATATATCGCGGAATCGGGATCCATCAATTCAAAATTCCGGATCATGCTCGCAGCCGCCACCACCGGACCGGCCAATGGTCCCCGGCCGGCTTCATCGATGCCGATGATGATTCCATAGTCCCGATCAAAAAATTCTTTTTCGATGGAAAAATCCGATTGTTGCATAGTTTTATTATAGCACAAAAACAGGATTTTATCTCCCGTTTTTTCCAGAAAATTTTTATTTTTTTATGATGATCTTCTTAGTTTGAAAAATATTTTCTTTCTTTTTGTATTTGTAATAAAACTGAAGAATAAGAAGCAGCATTAACCCGAATAGAATCGCCCCGATGATTGAAATTTCCTTATTATCCAGCATTAAACCGTAAATATATGGGTTCAAATAACCGAAAGGCAATTCCTCCTTTAATATCATATATACAAATCCAAATAAAATAAAATGCACGAATCCGACATATTTGAATTCGCTGTCAATATCTTGCCTTTCCAGATAAAATGCTATGCCATTAAATAAAATTCCCGATGCATACCAAAACATCCGGGATACGTTCATATTGTGATAATAAATATCCACTAAACAGGAAATCAGAGTGAATGTCAGAACAGAAAAAATTAAACCCAAAAGTTTTGATTTTCTCATGGTATTTATTATAGCACATTCGATTTTTTTCTCTTAAACAATCAACTTCATGAAAATCTTTTTATTTTACTCCGAAATTGGAGAAAGAAAAAACAAAAAAATAGAATGGCAGAACTTGTTTTTTTTTATTTTTTTGCAAGACGCTTGCAATGTGCTATACTGATTCCATAATTTGCTATCTGGCAAAACTCACAGGGGAACCGGGGCTATGGAGATAGATCAATTATATGAAAGATTTTTTATTTTTATATTTTATTTGCCATCAACTTCAGCGATGGTTTTTATTTTGTGTTTTCATAATGCGCCTCGGCCGCAATTTTACGGAACATCTCTACCCAAACCTGCGAATGATTATTCAACAACCTTTTCGCTAAAACTTTTGGCCTGCGAAATGAAAAATTTTTGCCACTCTTCATTTTTCAACTTCACAATCATCCGCGGATAATCTTTAATCTTCTCGGACAGCAAAAACTGACTGCCTAATTGCAAATAATCCATATGCCAATCAAATTTCATCTTGGCCTTTTTGATCAAATCTTCTATGCTCCAGCCGGTTTTTTTTATGATCAGATAAAGATCGATAAAATCTCTTGAGCGCGGTTTTTGATAAATCACAAATAATTTATTAACGGCAATATCTTCCAAGCTGTCTACGAATAATTTATTTTTTTTGATTTTTTTTTCAATTCTGGGAAAGGGAAAATAGGTGAACTCTGTTTTTACAATATCCTTCTTCAAATACAAAAAAATCAGATTACGATTAAAACTCTGCTGGATATCAACTTTTTTTATTCCCAATGATTTCTTATTTTTGGCAAAAAATATGTTTATCGCTTGAATATCAAATTCTTCTTCCGAAAAAAAATCCAAATCTTCCGACAAGCGATGTTGCAGGTAATATTCCGCCAGAGCTGTTCCGCCGGTCAAATAAAAAATTCGGCAAATTGCTTTGTCATAGCTAATCGCTTCCAAGATCTTAATTTGATTATCGCTTAAGATTGTTTTGGCCATAGAATCATTTTCAGATAGGTCTTTTTATTGTGATCCAGATTAAGAATTTTCCAATATTTTTTCATTTCCGCGCGATTGATTTTTTTTCCGTCCAAACCGAAATTAACCATCTGCTCCAAGCGCCAAATGACATATTGCTTCTTATCTTTTTTTAATTCAGTTGTATCCACCGACCAATTATGCATAAATTTAATTATACCTTATTTTAAAGGAAAAATCAATTTTTTTTTATGAATCACAAAAAATACCGGCGGTTATTGCCGGATTGCCGTAGAGACGTCCCGCCAGGGCATCTCCGGCTAAACCTATTTTAAACCCGCGAAATTTTGAAAAAAAATAATCAAAAATTTTAAATCATCAAATAATCAATCCTAGCGGGCACAACGAAAGACACTGCTACTCTCGTAGTCACCAGCGTTGCCGACCCAATAAAAGTTGGCGTCCGAGCAGGAAGTCCTGCCGAATATGGCCGAGGCGACGCCGTTGTTGTTGCCGTTTTAGATGGGAAGGGAAAAATTGGAAGCCCATTCCCAGTTGCCGGTCATAGCGGTTAAGTCCCAAGTGGCGGCATTTTTGCAGGCTAGTTTCCATTCAAACGGCTCCGTGAGTCGCATACCGTTTTGGAGACAAGTTTGTTTGGCCATTTCCCAAAAAGCGGCCGCCCTTTCGTTTTTTTCAATGACATAGCCGATATCTCCGGGGACGCAGTTGCCGCCGGCTGTGGACGCGCTTCCGGAGTGGGTGTCATAGGTGATGGTGCCGTTTTTGAAACACACTTCCGTGTAAGCCGCCGGCGAAGTCATGAGGATGATGCGGTTGGAATACATTCCGTCGTTGGCGGTGAGAGATCCGTCGATGTCTTGGATCGAGGGCGAGGGAATGGCGGAATTGGATTTGCCGGTTGCCGTTCCGACTTGTCCTCCAAGGAATTCCGAACGCTCTATGATAGAACCGGCGTTGTTGGCTCCCATGATATTCTTGGCAAAATCCTGCACCGATGCCGCGGGGCCGGATGTCGGTTCGGTGAAAGCGGCGATGGCTCAGATGGTTCCGGCGGCGGTCAGGACGACGGCCAGAGTGCCCAGAACTTTCCAACCGAGATATTCGACTGCTTTTTTTAACTTCGGGTTTTGGATGATTTTTTTCATATTGGTTTTTTTAATGAATTATCAAATTGTTGGTTTTTTTCTTCTTGGTTATATTATATGGCATAAATCGGGAATTGAGAAATGAGAAATGTAAAATGACTAAATGATTTAACGCTGACTATGAGATTATCATACCATTGTTTTCTTTTTTTTGATTTCATTGATGTTTTGAGTCCTCCTTGAAGCCGGCTATTTTTTTATAATACCCCCCCGTTGAAAGTTGTCAAATACGATACGGCGACCGGATATGAAAGTCCGGTATTTTTTCGATAAAACCGACCGGCATCCGAAGATAAAAAACGCATATCGCCGGCGCCCTATGCTTATTTTCGCGCGATGTGCTATACTGATTCCATAATTTGCTATCTGGCAAAACCCACAGGGGAACCGGGGCTATGGAGATAGATCAATTATATGAAAGATTTTTTGTTTTTATATTTTTATCCGCCATCGTCTTCCGGGATGGTTTTTATTTTGTTTGCTTTTTATAAAAAATTAGAATAATCCGAGAACGATATCCGTTCAAAAATAAAATTCATGAAATTTATATGAAATTTGCGCATCTCCATGTCCATACTCACTACAGTTTGCTTGACGGTCTCGCCAAGATCGACGATCTTCTTGACCGCGCCAAGGAACTCGGCATGGATTCGATCGCCATCACCGATCACGGCGTGCTCTATGGCGCCGTGGAATTTTTCATCAAGGCCAAGGAAAGAGGGATCAAGCCCATTATCGGCTGCGAAATGTATGTTACCCCCAACAATCTTCACAGCAAGAATCCAGACAGCATCGACCGGAAAAGATTTCACCTAATTCTTCTCGCCAAAAACGAGATCGGCTACAAAAATCTCATGAAACTGATTTCCATCTCCCATCTGGAAGGATTTTATTATAAGCCGAGAATAGATAAAGAAACATTGCAACAATATTCCACCGGCCTCATCGGTCTTTCCGCTTGCGCCGAAGGAGAAATTCCCGCTCACATCATCATGGGAAAAATGGATCAAGCGGAAAAACTCGCTTTGGAATATCTTAAAATTTTCGGTCAAGGAAATTTCTATCTGGAACTTCAGTACCACGCCAAATTTCCCAATCAGCAGACAGCCAATCGGGGACTCATTGACATATCCAGAAAACATAATATTCCCCTGGTCGCCACCAACGATATTCACTACGTCCGCAAAGATGACGCCGAAATCCAAGACATCCTCCTTTGCATCCAGACCAACCGCAAGGTCTCGGAATCCGACCGGATGAATCTGATGGATTTTGAATTGTATTTCAAGAGCCAGGATGAGATGCTCGAACATTTCCAAGACATTCCGGAAGTTATCGCCAACACGCAGAAAATAGCGGACAAATGCGATTTTGAAATCAAACTCGGAAAAACTCAACTCCCTCACTATGACGTCCCCGACACTTTTACTCCCGCAAGTTATCTGCGGCACCTCACTGAAAATGGTCTCGCCAAAAAATTCGGAGTCAATGCGAACCAAGAACAGCGCGAACGCATGGAATTTGAACTCGACATCATCGAAAAAACCGGTTTCGCTTCTTATTTCTTGATCGTGCAGGATTTTGTCAATTGGGCAAAAGACCAGGGCATAATTGTCGGTCCAGGCAGAGGCAGCGCCGCCGGCAGTTTCGTTTCCTATCTCATCGGCATCACCAATATCGATCCGATTAAATATAATCTTCTTTTCGAGCGCTTTCTTAATCCGGAACGCGTCTCTATGCCCGATATCGACATGGATTTTGCCGATGACCGGCGCGATGAAGTGTTGGAATATGTCCGCAAAAAATACGGCCGCGACCATGTGGCGCAAATTATCACTTTTGGAACCATGGCCGCTCGCGCCGCCATCCGCGACGCCGGTCGCGCCTTGGGTCTCCCCTATGATTTCTGCGACAAAACGGCCAAGCTCATTCCGATGTTTTATTCCATTGAAAAAACGCTAGAAGAAATAAAAGAATTCAAAGATTTTTACATAAACGATTTAAACGCGAAAAAACTTATTGACAGCGCCAAGCGCTTGGAAGGCGTTGCCCGCCACGCTTCCATGCATGCTTGCGGAGTCGTCATCACTAAGGAACCGGTGACCGAATATACCCCGCTCCAAAACATCGCCGGCAAAGAAAACGGAGAAGGCACCGTGACCCAATATTCATCTTCCACCAAATCCAGTTTTGTGGAAAAAATCGGTCTGCTCAAAATTGATTTCCTGGGTCTCAAAAATCTTACCATCATCCAGAACACGCTTCGCATTATCAAAAAAATCAGAAATATAGAAATTAATATTGATGAAATTCCGCTCAATGATGCCGACACTTATAAATTACTTCAGAAAGCCAAGACGACCGGAGTGTTCCAATTGGAAAGTTCCGGCATGAAGAGATATCTCAAACAATTGAAACCGAATAATTTTGAAGATATCATCGCTATGGTCGCTCTCTATCGGCCGGGACCAATGGACTGGATTCCGGATTTCATCGCGGGCAAACACGGCGCCAAAAAAATCCGATATCTCCATCCAAAACTTGAATCAATTCTTCGCAATACCTACGGCGTGGCGGTTTATCAGGAACAGATCATGCAGATCGCGAGGGACTTGGCCGGATTCACCCTGGGCGAAGCTGATGTTCTGCGCAAAGCCATGGGCAAGAAAATTTTTGAGCTGATTAAAGAACAACGCATCAAATTCGTGGACGGTTGCGTCAAAAACGGAATCAAAAAAGAGATCGCCGAAAAAATATTTTCCTTCATTGAGCCGTTCGCCGGCTATGGATTCAACCGTTCTCATGCCGCCTGCTACGCGCTCATTGGCTATCAGACCGCCTATCTCAAATCCAGATACCCCGCGGAGTTTATGGCCGCTCTCCTCACTTCCGACCATGGAGACATTGACCGCGTCGCGATTGAAGTTGAAGAATGCCGGGAACTCGGAATTGAAGTGCTGCCTCCCGATATCAACGAAAGTTTCGAGAACTTCGCCGTCATCACGGGAACGGATGGACTGGAACGCATCCGCTTTGGACTCAACGCCGTCAAAAATGTGGGTGGAAGCATCGCCCACGAAATTGTGGAAGAAAGAAAACGCGGCGGAAAATATAAAAATGTCGCCGATCTTCTGGAAAGAGTGAACGGAAAAGATCTCAACAAAAAATCCTTGGAAGCGCTCATCAAGGTGGGAGCGCTTGAAGAACTGGGAGAAAGGAACCGAATGTTTTTGAGCATAGAAAATTTTCTCGTCTATTCAAAGAATGTCCAAAAGATGAAGGTGTCAAATCAGACCAGTTTATTCGGATCTCTCCCCGCCGCTTCGGTTTCCGTGCCCTTGGTCGAAGCTCTTCCCGCCGCCAAAAAGCAGAAGCTCCAATGGGAAAAAGAATTGCTCGGCCTCTATGTCAGCGACCATCCGGTCACCGAATTTCAAGAATATTTCAACACTGCCGCCACGCCTCTTTCTTCCCTCACTAAAGATCAAGTGGGAAGACACGTGTCCATCGGCGGCGTCATCACAAAAGTGCAAAAAATTCTTCTCAAGAACCGGCAGACGATGCTTTTTGTGACTCTTGAAGACACCCTGGGAAAAATCGAACTGTTGGTTTTTCCGAAAACATTGGAACGGCTCGGCGGCGTCTTTCAGGAAGAGAAAATCATCCTCGCCGACGGAACCATTTCCGACAAAGACGGGAATTTCAAATTGCTGGTCGACAACGCCAAAGAAGTCACCGACCAGGATATCCAGACATTCAAGCGAGTTCTTACTACTCAAAATAAAAATGGCGTAAAAAACTTGCAGAAAAATCCCCCTAGCAAAGTCATCATCACCATTCCCGAAAAATCCTCCCAAGAAATCATCCAAAAACTTTCCCGCTTTTTCAATAATTGCGAACCGGGAACTATGAAGGTCTATCTTTTGATAAACAAAACCAAATTGGAAACGCCCTATTGTCTCAAATATGAAGACCGATTCGAAAAATCGCTCTTTTCCATCTTCCCCGAAAGCAAAATCGAATTCGTCTAGAGAAAATCATTCAACCGTTTTCCGGAATTCGGAATGAAAAGATAAGATAAAAGAAAAAAGCGATCGAAATGAATCGCTTTTTTATAATCGCATAATACCGTAATATTAAAAATGTCCTGGATAATAACCCCGTTTTAAATACCCCATTTCTGCTCTTAGTACTTTTATTTCGCTAGCAATAAGATTCGTATGGGTATTCTCCTCCAAGAAAGGTAAAAATTCATTTTTTATACGATCTATAACTCCATCAAAATCATTAATCTTTCCTTTAAAATTCCACATCATGTCTACCAAATTATTTAAGAGTATAATGGACTGGCAAATCTAGACAACCATATTAGATGGATGTGATACACTGAAAGTATGAAAAAATCATACACTCCAAAGCAAAAAGCCTCGATTG
>Ga0315273_10011198_pt1 | contig 11466 bp, 10 predicted proteins | sample YL17G02_0_MG_FD_205753 | JGI IMG/M metagenome (GOLD analysis project Ga0315273, IMG submission 205753) | Sediment microbial communities from Yellowstone Lake, YNP, Wyoming, USA - YL17G02_0 | ecosystem: Environmental > Aquatic > Freshwater > Lake > Sediment | place: USA: Wyoming | collected... | reverse complement strand
GAAGAGCGTCGATGTCTCCGAGGAGAAGGTCGTGCTCACGATCAACAATGCCCGGGAGATCTTCATCAACAAAAACAAGATCTCCGTAACGGATCTCCGGGCGAGACTGGCGAGTCTCATGTCCAGCCGGATCGACAGGGAGGTTTTCCTGCGTGCCGACCGGAGTGTTCCCTATGGCTTTGTGGTGGAGGTGATGTCGGAGATGCGCAAGGCCGGTGTCGACAGGCTGGGGATGATTACGGAACCGCCTGAGGGATCGAAATGACATGGCCGACGCCGATATGGGGCAGGTACGACAGCGGCAACGGTCTTCAAGCCATGATCTTCCTTTCCCTCGGCCTCCATGCGCTGGTCCTCTCATTCGTCATGCTGCCTCCCATGTTTCCCACGCCGAAATGGACCTTTGGTCCCGTCTATTCGGTACAGCTCGTGGGTGCCCTCCCCGGAAATGCCTCTTCCCCGGTAGGAGGCTTATCATCCTTTGAGCGAGAACTTCTGGAATCGGTATCACGAACGCCGGCGATCATTACCCATAAAAAGATCGAGCCGTCCGCTTCCGCTCCCATCGCCAGGATGGAGGTCCGGAAAAGGACAAATGGCAGCGTAGACAGGATGATGGAGGCCTTCAGGCGCCGGGCTGCAGCGGTGCGAAGTCCAACGGCCCCGGCGGCCTCCCAGGTTGGCGCACAGCAGGGACAAGCTTCTTCCGCGAGGCAAGCCGACCCGGAACTGGCCTTGAAGATGGAGGCCTATTATGCCGGGGTCTGGGCCCGGATCAAGGGTCAGTGGGCCCTCCCCGGCGGAATGATTGCCCGCCAGGATCTTGAGGCGATCCTCCATACGCGGATCTCGAAGCAGGGGGCCGTCAGCGATGTTTCTTTCGAAAAGCGATCCGGAAACAGATACTTCGATGAGTCTGTCCTCAAAGCGTTACGAAAGGCCGCCCCCTTGCCGCCGTTGCCCGAAATTCTCCGCGAAGACGGCATCGAGATCGGTATTCGGTTCCATTCCCGGGACTTCCGTTGATGGAGGTCCGAAAAGTGAGAAAGAGGATTCTTTTCATGGGTATTGCAAGGGCATGGGCAAGAAGGGACGTCTGTTCATGAAGTGGGTGAGACACCTGTCCTTTTCGATACTGACTCTGTTGCTCCTCTTTTGTTTTTGTTCATCCACCCGGGCCAAGGTCTATATCGATATCGATTCTCCCACTTTTCTGAAATTTCCCATCGCCTTGGCCGGTTTCAGAAACCTCGATGGCGAAAACGACCCGGAGCATCTCTCGACAAGGCTTCAGGAACTTCTCGCCAAAGACTTGGAAATAACCGGATTATTCAGTATTATTCCCGAACGGATTCTCGTTGCGGACTCGAAGCGGACCCCCTATGAACCCGGAGAAATTCCCTTCGCGCAGTGGGCGGCCACCGGTGCGGAATACCTGATTAGCGGCGGATTTTCCACCAAAGATCGCCAGCTTTCCGTCGAATGTCGCCTCTATGACGTCGTCAAGGGGGGATCCATCACGGGCAAACGCTACAACGGAGGGATGAGAGACGGAAAGCGAATCATCCATCAGTGCGCGGGCGATATCCTGACGGTATTGACAGGGGGGGAGGACATTTTCGCTACGAGGATCGCTTTTGTCTTGAAACAGGGGAAGGCATCGGAGATCTACACGATAAATTTCGATGGGTCAGACCTGGTCCGGCTGACGAATTTCCAATCCATCACCCTCTCTCCCCGGTGGTCACCCGGAGGCCGATATGTGTCCCTCGTTTCTTTCTGGAACGGGAATCCGGACATCTATATCCTGGATACGATGGGGAGTACGGCAAGGAGAATCCTGAATTTCAAGGGACTTAATCTGCCGGGGGCCTGGTCGCCCGACGGGGAGAAGATGTTGCTTTCCCTGGCCAAGGACGGAAATGTAGAGATATATACCTTGGAAATGCGGAGCGGCCGACTCCAACGCCTGACCAGCCATTCCGCCATAGACGTGTCACCGGTCTGGTCGCCTGACGGCCGCCGTATCGCTTACGTGTCCGACCGTGCCGGCACACCCCAGATCTATCTCATGAATGCGGACGGCGACCACACGCGACGGCTGACTTTCGGAGGCAACTACAACACATCGCCATCCTGGTCACCGGTGGGTGACAGGATCGCCTTCGAAAGTCGCGTGGCCGGACGCTACCAGATCTTTTCCATCAGGGAAGACGGCAGTGGTCTGATCCAGCACACCGCGTCCGAGGGGGATTGCGAATCACCCGCCTGGTCACCGGACGGCCGTTACCTTGCCTTCATCGAAAGGCAAAAAGGCCGTTACCGGCTCTGCGTCCTCAATGCCAACGGATCGAATCTGCGGGTCCTTTATGAGGTTTCGGAGACCCTGACGGGTACGGCCTGGTCCCCGCGTCTCGGGAGATGATCGGGGGCGGACATTTTATGATTGACCTTGACCGGGGTCTGTGATTTAAAAATATCATCTCGGGAAAAGGGAAAGGGACAGCCTACATTTCGGAAAGGAGCAGACAGATCATGAAAAGAAACCATGTAATGATCGCAATGGCAGCACTGGTTTTGCTTTACTCGCTGCTGTTTCAGGCAGGATGTGTTAAAAAATCGGCCATCAATGAGAAACCCTCCCTATCGGAAGACAAGGTCTCCGCCCAGGCGCAAGCCGCTCCGGACGTCCTGTCCAAAGAAGGCAAATCCGTGCCGAAAAAAGGGGGCGCCGAAAAGGAAGAGACGTTGGCTGAAGGGCCCGTAACGAAGGTTCCGGACAATGCGGTAGCGGAAAAGGATAAGGCCACACAATTGATGCTGGCGAAGGAAGCGTCGGCCGGAGAGGCCTCGCAAAAGGCGGGGGCGCTCAGGGGATCGGAAGCAGCCGCAGACGTAAAAACAGAGGCGGTACTTAAGGACATCCATTTCGATTTCGACAAATTCAGCCTCAAGCCCGAGGACAGAGAGATTCTCAAGGGCCATGCCGATTGGCTTTTAGGGCATCGCGATTATATGGTTACGATAGAAGGTCACTGCGATGAGAGGGGAACGACGGAATACAATCTGGCCCTCGGCGAGAGGCGGGCAGGGGAGGCCAAACGGTTCCTCGTCGACCTGGGTGTGGCCGAGGCGCGCATCAGTACCATCAGCTACGGCAAGGAGCGTCCTTTAGATACGGGTCATGATGAGGAGGCCTGGGCCAAAAACCGCAGAGCCCATTTTGCCGTCACCCTGAAAAAATAAGGTCTATCCGGGGAGGTTACGAGGATTGAAACTTCGTTATGCCGTTGTATTTCAGAAAGGAGCAGGCAGGTCATGAAAAGAAATCGGGTAATGATCACAATGGCAGCACTGGTTTTGCTTTACTCGCTGTTGTTTCAGGCAGGATGCGTTAAAAAATCGGTCACCATCGAAGGACGCTCGGGGACGGAAACACTCAAGGAAGCGACGTTGGCTGAAGGGACCGTAACGAAGGTTGCGGACAATGCGGTAGCGGAAAAGGATAAGGCCACACAATTGATGCTGGCGAAGGAAGCGTCGGCCGGAGAGGCCTCGCAAAAGGCAGAGACCGGCAGGGGGTCGGAGGCAGCCGCTGTCCAGAAGGCAGCCGCAGACGTAAAAACAGAGGCGGTACTTAAGGACATCCATTTCGATTTCGACAAATTCAGCCTCAAGCCCGAGAACAGAGAGATTCTCAAGGGCCATGCCGATTGGCTTTTAGGGCATCGCGATTATCTGGTTACAATAGAAGGTCACTGCGATGAGATGGGAACGACGGAATACAATCTGGCCCTCGGCGAGAGGCGGGCAGGGGAGGCCAAACGGTTCCTCGTCGACCTGGGTGTGGCCGAGGCGCGAATCAATACCATCAGCTACGGCAAGGAGCGTCCTTTAGATACGGGTCATGATGAGGAAGCCTGGGCCAAAAACCGCAGAGCCCATTTTATCGTCACCCTGAAAAAATAAGGTCTACCCGGGGAGGTTACGAGGGTTGAAACTTCGTTATGCCGCTATATTGGTGGTTTATCTCTCTTTTCTTTTGGGATGCGCCACTATCCAGGATCTGAATCGCCTGAGAGGTGAAGTGAACTCCAAGATTGCTGCCGTAGATGCCGAAGCGAAAACCATCAAAGAAGATAATCTGATCATTCACGGCGAGCTCAAAAAGGGTGATGAGGCGCTCTCCGCCCTGCGAAAAAGGCAGGCAGAGATGGGGGCAGATCTGACCGAGCATCGGGACAACATCCAGCAGCTCAACGGGGCCGTCGAAAGCCTGAAAAAAGATGTAGCGGCATTGACGGCCCGCCTTAACCGAAAGGATGAGGAAATCAAGGACCTTCGGGAGAAGATCGAGAGCGTATCCTTCAAGACCAATTTTCTGGAAAACTTCCTCGGCATCGGCAAAAAGGAGGAACTGTCCGAAGCGAATAATAAGGCGGGCCGTACCGGCGGCGCCGCGAAGGAGACGCTGAAGGGAAAGACGGACCGGGAGATCACCTATGCCTCGGCCTACGAGGAATTCACTCTGGGGAAATATGAAAAAGCCAGGGTGGATTTCCAGAGTTTTCTGAAGCAGTATCCCGATACGGAATACTCCGACAACGCCCAGTTTTGGATCGGCGAATGCTACTATTTTGAAAAGAAATACGAAAAGGCGATCCTCGAATACGAGAAAGTCGCCAAGAACTACCCTGAGGGGAACAAGGTGCCTTACGCCCGGCTGAAGCAGGGACTTTCTTTCCTCAAACTGGGTGACAAATCCGGTGCCAAGCTCATCCTGCAGCAGGTCATCAAGGACTATCCAAATACCAATCAGGCACGGATCGCCCGCTCGAAACTCGTCGAAATCAACCGGTGAGATTCAGGGAGATCATCCCCTCAGCGATCCTTTTTCTTCAAGAGATCATCGATCTTATTCTGAAGCTTGTCCTTTTCGGGAGTCAGGATTAAAACCTTTTTGTAGGTTTCGAGGGCCTCTTTGATCTGGCCCAAGCGAACATAGGTGTCCCCGAGGTGTTCCATGATCGCCGCGTCATTAGGCAGGGCCTCGGCGGCCTGTTTCAGGAAGTTGACCGCCTCGCTGATTCGGTTTTGCCTGTAGCAGACCCAGCCCAGGCTGTCGATAATGTAGCCGTTGCCGGGCTTCAGTTCGAGGGCCCGCCGGATCATTCTTTCTGCCTCGTTGAGCTTGATGCCCCGGTCGGCGTAACTGTAACCGATGAAATTGAGGGCCTCGGCGTTGTTCGCATCGATTTTCAGGACCCGTTCCATTTCCTCGATGCTCTCCTGAAAGCGGTCCGTCTTTTCATACAGGACGCCGAGACTGTAATGCAGATCGGCACTCTGATAAGTTACGACCAGCCCCTCTTTCAGGATTTCTTCGGCCAGTGCCGGTTTCTTCGTTTCTTCATAGAGGGAGGAAAGAAAGATATAAAGACCCGGCTCATCTTTCTTGATGCCGATCGCCTCGCGGAGCGAGGCAATGGCCTCGTCGATTCTGCCCCCCTTCTTCAGGAGAATCCCCACCCGTATCCGGGCATTCCCGAATAAATCCGAATCCGCGGCGATCCGCCTGTATTCCTCCAGGGCCTTTTCATTGGCCTTCGTTTCCTCATAGGAGGAGGCGAGCAGGTAGCGGAGCCGATTATCGGAGGGATAAATCCTGGTCAGCGCAGAAAAAGACTCCGCCGCCTGGTTATACTGACCCTTTTCCATATAGACTAGGCCCAGACTGACCTTGGCCTCCCTGTTGGTGCTGTCCAGGCGAAGAATATCCTTGAATTGGCTTTCCGCTTCCTCGTAGCGATGTTCCCTGAAGAAGAGATCCCCCAGCCTTATCCGGACATTGATCCAGTTGGGGTAGGTGTCGATAAAACCGCGGTAGGTTTCTATGGCCGAGAGGGTCTTTTTCTGCCTTTCGTAAAGCAGGCCCAGATCGATCAGGGCGGACTCGTAAGTGGGCTTGATGGAGAGGACTTTTTTAAATCGCGCTTCGGCCTTATCTTCGCGCTTCATCTCTACCAGGATCCTGGCGAGATAGTAGTTGCCCATCAGGTGGTCCGGCTCGAAGGCAAGGAGTTTTTCCAGTAAACGGGCTGCCTGAGAGTAGCGCCTCTTTTCGGCGTAGATGGTGCCCAGGTACAGATAGGCCTCGGCATTCTTCGGTTGCTGCTCGATAACCGTCCGGAACTCCTTGACGGCGTTTTTGTAGTCCTTGATATTGTGGTACAGACTCCCCAGAAGCAAATGTGTTTCGGTGGCCTTCGGATCTGCCGCCAGCGTCTCTTCACACAGGGTAATGGCCTTGCGGATTTCGCCCCTTTCAAGATAAAGGGTGGCCAGCTCCCTTATCAGGTAGGCCGATTCCGGGTCGAACCGTCGGGCTTGCTCGAACTCCCTGAGGGCCTCGTCGAGGTTCTCATTGAGTGATTGCATGACTCCCAGAGTATAGTGATAGGTGGCATTGAACGATGCCTTACCCCTGTCAAGGTCCGGGATTCCTTCCTCGCCACGACCAGGCAGCAAGGCACAGCCCTGTGTTATCAGCAGAGAAATGATAAGGAGAACGATCGTCGCTTTCCTGTTTAGCATCATTGCTCACTTCCTGCGGGTCAGATGACCTTCCCCGGTGATCGCGACCGGGCTGGTGTTGTGGAAATCGGGACGGTATACAGCCGCTGCGGTTCCCAGAAGCACCGAAGCGGGAACGATCTGCACGCCCCGGGCTTTCAGCACGGGGATAGCATCCCTGAGGGCGGCAAGGGTCTCCGGATAGGGATGACCGATCATCAGCAACGCTTTCCCATCTCCTGGTCCCGACGGGATTTGCGTTAGTTGTCTGAGTGTTTCTCTGTAGTTACGAGCGTTATCGATAAAGACGTCCCTCGATTTGAACGGCAGTCCCATTTTCAGTGCGATCAGCGGCGCCCGGGAGTTCTGGGTCGTCCGGCTGTCGATGAAAAAGAGGCCTTTCCCCCTGACCTGCCGGAGCAACACCTTGACCTTAGCCTCATCCCCCATGAACCGGGAACCCATATGATTGTTGATTCCCGATACATAGGGGACGGCTTTTATGTCTTGATCGAGGCGCTGTCTTATTTCATTGTCGTTCATGGATACGAACAGGGCCCCCGGCCCCGGATCTTCGGCCGGGTATGATAGAGGCTCCATGGGCAGGTGAAGAAGAATGTCCCTGCCGGCCCGGTGCAACGTTTCGGCGGCCTCCACCGAGTGGGCGCAATAGGGAAGGACAGCGGCGGTGATCGGCGCATCAAGTTTGAGCAGCTCACGGATGGGTTTGAGATCATAGCCGATGTCATCGATGATGATGGCGAGCATCCGCCCCTCATGGGTTGAGGGCGGAGCAGCCGGTTGCCTGCCCTGGGCCGGGCCGCCCTGCTCTGGTTCCTGCCGTGGCTCCGTTCGTGGGACCGCCTCTCTGATGGGTCGGGCCCTGTGCTCCGGCTGTGGAGTCGCTTTATTTTGCTGGCTTGGCGGTTGATCGTAAAGGTTTACATAGAAGATCGCCGCGAGAGCGATCATGGTGAGTATGACAACCATCCCCGTAAAAAAACGTCTCAAATATCCTGCGCTCCCCTGAAATACCTGCGGCGGTCTCCGGTCGTTCTATCCCTTGATAGTCTTTTTGAAGATATTCCAGCTTTTTATTATGTCAATGGCGCTCTTAAGCTGGTTGTCATGCTGGAGATCATCTTGTTCTTTTTTCGAATCGTCTTCTGCCTTTCGATTTTCCTCTTTGGCCGGTTTGATGTGTCCCTTGAGGTCTTTCTCCCGGAATCGATCTTCGGCCCCTTCCGCAAGTTCGGCGGGTTTTACGAACTTGACGACGATGTCCGGAATAATGCCCTCGGCCTGGATTGAACGGCCGCTGGGCGTGTAGTACTTTGCCGTCGTCAGCTTCAGTGCGGCGCCATCTTCGAGGGGGATCACGGTCTGCACGGAGGCCTTGCCGAATGTCTGGACGCCAACGATTAGCGCCCGTCCATTGTCCTGCAACGCCCCCGCTACGATCTCGGCGGCGCTTGCCGTTCCTTCGTTGACCAGAACAACGATCGGACAGGTGGGCTCATCGCCATCGTTCTTGGCTACGGCAGTGCTCTCCATGTTCTTGATTCTCCCCTTGGTGGAAACGATGGTTCCCTCCTTCAGGAAGGCATCGGATATCTCGACGGACTGATTCAGAAGCCCACCCGGATTGTTTCTCATATCCAGCACGATACCCTTGAGGGGTTTCGCCTTGTCTTCCAACTCACGCAGGGCCTTTTTCAACTCCTCCATCGTTCTTTCCTGAAAGGCTGATATTCGAATGTAACCGATATTATTTTCATAAATCTTCGCTTTGATGCTCCTTACCTTGATGATGCTGCGGGTGATGACGAAGTCCTTCGGCTTGGGCAGGTTTTCCCTCATGATCGTGACCGTGACCTTTGTGTCCTTCGGTCCCCGGAGCTTGTTGATCGCCTCCATGATCGTGATGTCCTTCGTCAATTTGCCGTCGATCTTGATGATCTGGTCGCCCGCCTTGATCCCGGCCTCGAAAGCGGGTGTATCCTCGATAGGCGATACCACGGTCAGGATGTCTTTCTGGATCGTAATCTCAATCCCTATGCCGCCAAAACTTCCCCGGGTCTCCACTTCCAGTTCCTTGTACATATCAGGAGTCATGAAGGCGCTGTGAGGGTCCAGAGATTTTATTATCCCATTGATGGCCCCCTGGACCAGCGTCTTTCGCTCCACGTCCTCAACATAGTTCTTCTCAACAATGTCGAGCACTTCGGTAAATGTCTTGAGACTCTTGTAGGCATCCTTGTCCAGGGCGGCCACGCGACTGTCCCTTTGCGGACCCGCCAGGACAAGCAGTACGAAGAGAAACAGCAGCAACAGAAGTCTTTTCTTTGAGAAAGTCATCATCGAAACCCCCATATGAGGTGGAGTAAAAGCCTCGTTCTCTTTTCGTCAATAGCACTAATTACCTTTAAATTGCCATAGTTTTTTCATGATGTTCCGTGGCGGTGACCAAAGCGGCGCGACCCTCTCGGGAAGGTATTGTTTCCCCGTTCTTCATGGCAACGGGCGGGTCCGGCAGAAATCGCGGAAGTTGTTCACGGCAATGAAAAATTCCCGCATCATGATCACCCAGTGATAACGGCCCCGCGGGGTTAAAGTTATCTCGGGACCGCGGACCCGCAGGGAGCCCGCCAGGGAAAACGCCAGCAGATAGGGCAGGAGGTGCCAGCGGAATCCCTTGCCGTATTTTACGCGCAAGGCATTGAGATCCAGGTTCATGCCGAATAGCTTCAACAGAAAATCATAGCGGATTCGATCGGCAAAGGAAAAGTCGCGCGCGGCCATGAGCGGCATCTTCCCCCCTTCGATCTGGTCGATATAATGCGGAATATCGAAGGTATTGGCGTAGCAGGTTCCCTGGAGGTAACCAATGGAACCGCTGCCCAAGCCTGCATACTCGTCGTATTGCACAATGTACTCGTCGATGGGAGAGGCCGTCTTCGAGAAGCACCAGGCCGATGAGAATCGGTAGGACGGTGTCAGCCGCCCGGCGATACGATCGTAAAAGCGTGCTTCCCGCCTGTAATGGACGTTCCCCAGCACCCTCCGGATCCGCTTTCGGGTCGAGTCGGACACCATAAGGGGGTAGTAGGTGATCTGATCGACGCTAAGACCGGTAAGAACATCCAGATCCTTCTCCAGCATGGCCAGTGTTTGGGTGGGGAAATTGAAGATCATGTCCGCATTGACGGTTTGGAACTCTCCCAGGATTTCCTTTATCCTTTGCGCGATAAATGCCGCGCTTCCATAGCTGTCATAGCGCTCCATCCGCCGGAGCAGATCATCGTCGAAACTTTGAATCCCCACGGAAAGCCGCTTCACTCCTGCCCTCTTCAGGACGGCGATATTGGCCCCCGTAAGGTGGTTGGGATTCGTCTCCAGGGAGATTTCCCTGACATTGAAACATTCCCTTGCCAGCGCCAGGGTCTCTTCCATCTCGTCGATCAGCACCGTCGGCGTGCCGCCGCCCACATAGATGCTTTGAAAATCGAACTCCCTTTCCTTGTAGAACCTGATCTCCCGGCGCAGGGCCTGAAAATAACGACGGCAGAGGGAGACGTCGAGCAGGATTCGGTTGAAGGAACAATAGGGACAGAGGCGCTCGCAGAAAGGGATGTGGATATACAGAAGGCGGGCGATCCCATCACCGCCCGAGCCGATGCGGGGGGTCATCCCCTCCGTAAATCGCATGACCCGGGCAAATTCGTATTTTGCTATCTGGGTAATGATAGAGCTAATCAAGGTCTCACCCCTTATAAATCCCTGGCCCCTAAGGCCTGCCTGCCGGAAAGCCAGCAAGCTAACAGAGTGGTAGGTATTTATCAAGAGGATTTAGGGGGGCCGATGTCTTGAAATAAGCTTCTGCCGGTGATATATAAAAACATCCATGCTCGCGGCCAATCCGGTTGCCGGAAGGGCGCTCAAATGCCCTGCCAGCGGCCGGGCCCGGCAATGACGGAAACAATTGGAGAGGAGGGTGATCATTTCGATGCCCGATATTAAAATCCTGACCCTCTGGTGTGAGGAAAAGGTCAATGAAGAACAGACGCGCATGCTTCGGAAGGTCTCCGAAGATATTCCGATCCCTATGGATTCCCAAGTGAAAAGGGATCTCCGGCTCCTGATCGACGCCTTTCTGCAGCGGGACGATGCTCTGGGGCTTGCGGCCCCGCAGATCGGCTGCAACCGGCGGATTATCGTCTTTAGGAACAAGGACTTCGATGAGCGGGACTGGTCGAAGCACAGCAAAGATTTCGATATCCTCATCAATCCCCGGATTACCCAGACCAGGGGGGAGATAGAGAAGGGAGAAGAAGGATGCCTCTCCTGTCCCGAAATCAAAGTGGAGGTTGCCCGATTCCCCGAGATCAAGGTCAGGGCCTGTGATCCGGAAGGCCGGAAAATCAGTAAACGTTACGAAGGTTTTCTTGCCCGTATCGTCCAGCATGAGATCGACCATCTCGAGGGGAAACTGATCGTCGATTACAGAGGGACCTTTTACTGTCCACCCAATAGGTTGGAGTTTTTCGAGAAAATGCTGCAGAAGGGGAATTGATCGGCCGGCCGCGCCGGCGCCACTGAGTAAAAAAGAACCCCGGCCATGGATCATGGCGGCCGGGGTTTCTTGATTTATTAGCTGACCAGCGTCTTTAAAGCGTCAACGACGGGCGATGTGAACAGGGCGATGAGCACTGCGTAAAGGGCGAAGGATCCCACCGCTTCACTGAGGTATATTTTTGAGTATTTATGCTTCAGAGAAATGATGATCATGCCGCCAACGATCAGGCAACCCAGGTGAAAGTAAGGGAAACTGCCGGCATTGGAGGCGGTGAACTCGGCATAGCTGAAAGATACCGTCGTCAGCAAAACAAATGC
>Ga0315273_10011196_pt1 | contig 11467 bp, 9 predicted proteins | sample YL17G02_0_MG_FD_205753 | JGI IMG/M metagenome (GOLD analysis project Ga0315273, IMG submission 205753) | Sediment microbial communities from Yellowstone Lake, YNP, Wyoming, USA - YL17G02_0 | ecosystem: Environmental > Aquatic > Freshwater > Lake > Sediment | place: USA: Wyoming | collected... | reverse complement strand
ATCCGAACCAGGGGAAATCGCGCAGCATGCCGAAGCTCTGCCGGATGGCGACCAGCCGGATGAGCACGCTCGCATCGCCGCGGTCGAGCGCGATGAGCTCCGTCCCGGTAGCCGGGCGATGGACCATTTCGGAAGCGATCCACGACGCGCCCGCGGCGAGGACGACGGCCGTGAGCATCACCGCGGCGGCCCGCGCCCCGCTGGCGCCCCGGCCACGCACCGGCCAGGCGAGGCTCATGGCCAGAGGGGCTGCCGCCGCGGACGCCATTCCCCCTCGAGACCTCGAGCCGACGAGGGTGGCCACCATGAGTGCGAGGAGCGCCACGCCCGCGAGGCGGATCACGACCGGACTGCGCTTGGCGCCGGGCGTGGCGAACGCCGACGGCGAGATCGCGGCGCCGAGCGCGAGCGGCCAAACGAGGTTCATCGCCATCGCGAAGTGGTTGCAGTTGACGAACGGCCACGAGAGCCGGCCGCTCGCCGCAGTCGTCTGCTCGGCAGGAAACTGCCCGAAGAGGTTCGCGTCCCAGCCGCGCGACAGGTGCAGCCATGCCGCGGCTGCGGTCAGCGCTCCCGCAGCGAGCAGCGCCCAGTGGAAGAGGTGCCCCCGCCGGGGCAACGTCGCCGTCGCGACGATCACGAAGGCGCTCGCGTAGGCGCCGAGGCGAAGGAGCGCGAGCAACGAAGCGTGAGGGTCGAGCGACAACGGGAGCCAGCGCTGCGTGTAGCCGAGGAGGTCGCGGTAGAGCGCCGCGCGCGTCGGACTCAACACTTCGAGGACTGCGGCCGGTAGCGGCACGAGCTGAAAGCAGAGATAGGCGGCGAGCGCGCCAGCGGCCAGCGCCAAGGTCGAAAGCCTCGTGACGACAGACGCGCCACCTTCACAGACCATGAGCATGCCGAGGAGGACGAACAGCGCCACCTCGAGCGCTGAGACCGTCCAGGCATGCGTGGAGCCGAAGGGAAGGGGCGCGAGCACGAGGATTGCCGCGGTGAGGAGCGACGGCGTCGCGCGCGGAATCGACATACCCTTCACGGCTCACTACTCGGCGCACCGCCGCCGAACTCCATATTGTCTAAGATGACGCGGCGGCGATGTCATCGCGCACCGTGGCGGCGATCTCGAAGGACCGCAGGCGCGCTGCATGGTCGTAGATCGAGGCGGTGATCATGATCTCGTCGGTCTGGGTCTCCGCGATGATCTCCTGGAGGCGGCGTCGGACGGTCGCCGGCGAGCCTTTGACCGCATGCGTGAACGACTGATCGATCATCGCCTTTGCCACCGGCGGTAGACTCTCCTCGAGGTCGTCGATCGGCGGTCCGAGCAGCCCCGTGTCGCCTGTCGTCCGCAGGCGGAGGAACATCTGCACGAGCGAGCTGAAGAGGCGCCGGCCCTCGGCGTCGGTGTCGGCGGCGAAGACGTTGACGCCGATCATCGCATACGGCCGCTCGATCGCACCGGACGGACGGAAGTTCTTCCGATAGGTCTCGAGCGCGGGCAGCAGCATCTGCGGCGCGAAGTGCGAGGCGAACGCGAACGGCAGCCCGAACGCGGCCGCGACCTGCGCGCTGTAGAGGCTCGAGCCGAGAAGCCACACGGGGACGCCGAGCCCGGCGCCGGGAACGGCGCGAACCGGCTGACCCGGCTCGGCGGCCGCGAAGTAGTTGATGAGCTCGACGACGTCTTGTGGAAACGAGTCCTCGCTGCCCTCGAGGTTTCGCCGCAGCGCGCGCATGACTGCGGGGCCCGTTCCCGGCGCTCGTCCGAGGCCGAGGTCGATGCGGCCGGGGTAGAGCGATTCGAGCGTGCCGAACTGCTCGGCGATCACCAGCGGCGAGTGGTTCGGCAGCATGATGCCGCCGGCGCCGACGCGGATCGTCGAGGTGCCGCCGGCCACGTGACCGATGAGCACCGCGGTCGCGGAGCTGCCGATGCCGCTCATGCCGTGGTGCTCGGCGAGCCAGTAGCGGCGATAGCCCCAACGCTCGGCGTGCTGCGCGAGGTCGAGCGAGTTCCGGAACGAGTGCGCGGCGTCGCTGCCTGCGAGGATCGGAGAGAGGTCGAGGATCGAGAAGGGGATCATGGCGGGGTGGGACGGCACCCGATTGATGGCGCCGCCGGCGACCAAAGTCGATAGGGGGTTCCGTCGAGACGCCGCCCGCGATCTTTCCCACGTTTCGTCGCGGGCACGAAAAAAAACCTGCGCGCCGTTACGAATGCGCGCAGGTTGGCAGACGGCCGAGCTTCAGCGCTCAGTGATTCTCGAATATCTTCCCTGTCCACGACCGTGCGGCCAGGTCGATCTCACCTTCGGAGACTACGGTGCGGCCGTCAGAGATGTGAACAAGCCCTTGCGTGCGCCAGTGGTGTTTGCCGGTACTCTCATAGGTGCCAGAACCGGTGCCCGAGAGTTCCTCGCCGTTGTCCAGGTGTGCGGTCGCACAGTAACTGAACGTCCCGCTCTTGCCGCCCACGAACGTTCCCGTGGCGAGAACCGTCCCGAAGCCAGTCGCGGTTCCTTCGCAATTGCCTTGCGTGACAATGCTGCCGGCTGGTCCGGGAGTGAGAGTGAGCGAGGTGAACTTTTGCGAGAATTCCCCTAACTGCTTGCCTTTCGCCATCACAATATCTCCTTACGAGAAAAAGTTGGTTGGGCCTTTCGACCCGCGCTAGGAAGAGTAGAAGACGAATCGGGTAACGTGACACAGCCTGCCAAGGTGGTCAATCCAATTGTTGGGCTCAGAATCATGTGGTCAGGGCGCCATCGACGTGTCCTCGGCGCGCGCTCCGACAAGGTCGCGAAGTGTCGCGGCGGCGAGGACAAGCGATTCGACTTCTTCGTCGGGCGGTGATGAAAACCATCAGAAGCAGGGGGAACGCCAAACGTGTGGACGATCTCTTGGGCGTGCGGCTGCAAGCCGCCCCGGCGTAGCGTGGGTCCATGAGCGCGGCTCCTCCGGTGGTATCGCGGCCTTCCGCCACAGTCGGGGCGCAGGTCCCGGTCGAGATCGCGAGCCGGCGCCTCGGCGCGCCCCGCGCCGTCGAAGCCTGGAGCGCCGCCACGATGCTCTCGCTGCAGCTCGCGCTGCGCATCGCCTACGACCTGCGCCTGCGCGTCGACACCGACGAGCCCCAGCACCTGCACGTCGCCTGGGCGTGGACGCAGGGGCTCGTGCCCTACCGCGACGTCTTCGACAACCACGCCCCGCTGTTCCATCTGGTGATGGCACCGCTGGTCGCGGCGCTCGGCGAGCGCGCGGACCTGCTGATCGCGATGCGCCTGGCGATATTGCCGCTCACCGCGGCCCTGCTGTGGTCCGTCCGCCGCATCGGCCGTGCGCTCTTCTGCGATCGGGTCGGCGTGTGGGCGGCGGTGCTCGTCGGAGTGATGCCGACCTTTCTACTGACCTCGCTCCAGTTCAGGGCCGACGACCTGTGGGCGGCGCTGTGGCTGGCGGCGATCGCGACGGCCTTCGGCGGCCCGTTCACCACCGGCCGTGCGCTGGCGACCGGAGCGCTGATCGGCGCGACGTTTGCAGCTTCGATGAAGACCTGCATGCTTTTCGCGGCCCTGCTCGCCGCCGTCGCCGCGTCGATCGCGATGGATCGCGGACGCACGATCGAGCTTCGCGATCGGCGGACCTGGACGTCGGCCGGCGCGTGCATCGCGGGCATGGCGATGGTTGCGACGGCCGTCATCGGCCTCTTCGCGTGGCTCGGCGCGCTGTCCGAGTTCGGCAATCTCGTGCTCGTCCACAACCTCGCCGGGAGAGGGCGATGGGACCACCGCGGAGCGCGTGTGGCGATGTTCGTCGTGACGTTTCCCGCAATCATCGGGCTCGGCGCGGCCGTCCTGCGGCGCTCTTCGACGCGCGCGTTCGCGCGATGTGTGGTGCTGCTCGGCAGCCTGCTCTACGTCATTACGCTGACCGGACTCTGGCCGATCGTCACCCCCCAAGACTGTCTGCCCTTCTACCCCGTGCTCGCCGTGTTCGTGGTCGCGGCGCTGCTCGAATTCATGCCGGCGCCCGGCCGCAAGACGGCCGCGCTGCTGGCGTCGATCGCGGTCGTGCAGATCCTGCTCACCCTCTGGGTGGCGCCGCTACGCAAGGACGGGACGCGCTTCTACGTGGGCCTCGTCGGCGACGTCTTGCGGCTCACCCCCAAGACGGCTCCCGTCATGGACCTCAAGGGCGAGACGCTGTTCCGCCTCCGCCCGTTCTTCTACGCGCTCGAGGATCTCACCTTGGAGCGACTGCGAAACGGAGAGATCCGCGACGACATCGCCGAGCGTCTTGTCGCCACGCGCACATATGTGAGCGTCGTCGATAGCCCGAGATTTCCGCCCCGGGCCCGCGCCTTCCTGCTCGATCACTACGTGCCGGTCGGCCATTTACGGGTGGCGGGCAAGCTGGTCGAGGTCGACGCCACCGGCCGCGGCACGTTCACGATCGCCGTTCCTGGCCGCTACGCGGTGCTCTCGCCCGAAGGCCCGGCCGCCGGCGTGCTCGACGGCCGTCCTCTGGAGGGAGCGCGGGTGCTCGAAGCGGGTCCGCATGCCTTTCGGCCGTCCTCGCCCGCGACGACCCTTGCTGTGGTCTGGGCTGACGCGGTCGAGCGAGGCTTCTCGCCGTTCCATTCCGGAGACGTGGAGTGAGCATGCGGCTGCCAGTCCCCATCATTTCGGAAGCGTGCCAATCTTCGCCCTCCGGTCTAAGTCAGCCGGATCCCGTTCAGCCCGGTGGGCCTTGAGTTCTAGAGGACGGCTTTCTGAACCGAAAAATCTCCCTCAAAATCCTCAACCCGTGGTGCCAGCGGAATTTCTTTCCCTGCCGGAAAGAGCGAGCCCGATAGGGAATCGGTACCTCCTGAATGGGGATCTTCAATCGGCTGGTTCTGGCGTTCAGTTCCACGCAGAGCTCGAAGCCCTCCGACTCCAGCGTGAGTTGTCGGAGGACCTCTCGATGAAAAACTTTATGACCGGTCGCGGCGTCCGAGAGGTGAGTGCCGTACAGACGATTCTGCAGCCAGGTTCCAAATCGGTTGGCCATGAAGTTGACCGGCCGCATGCCGGCCGGATACCAGCGGGATTTGAAGCGGGAACCGTAGACGACCCGAGCTTCTCCGCAAACGATGGGGGCGAGCAGATTCGGATAGTTCGAAGGAGGGTATTCCAGGTCCGCGTCTTGGATGAGGATCACATCTCCAGTGGCATGGGAGAGGCCCGTTCGCACGGCCCGACCTTTCCCTCGATTGACCGGGTGGCGGATGAGCCGGACGCCCGGAAATCCGCCTGCTACATCAGAGGTCCGATCGGTTGAACCATCGTCTACGACGATCACCTCCCGTTCCATTCCGAGCGATTTCCAGTCCAGCTGATCGATCTGGGCGAGAACGTCCCCCACGGTTTCTTCTTCGTTATAGGCAGGGATAATGATTGAAAGCCGCATGGTGGAGTCATTACGGCGAGAACGATCCAGGCGCGTTTTCAAATGATGAAATTCTGCTCAGGATCGGCTGTTGATTCTGGCTCCTCATGCGGATGATGAGACACAGGGTACAGGCGGGCTCATGCGGCGGGCGGCGGCGAGCGGTGAGCCGCTGAAAATTGGTTTTCGCACCCACGGCGATCACAATGAGTTGGCATTACTCTTTATAAGAAGAGACTGCTGACCGCTAGGCGAGCGCGATATAGAGCGCAGCGTACACGGTCGCATTGCTAGCCTCGCGAGCCTTTCGAGCGGCTCCGTGGTTGCGGCTCCGCGGGGCGTCCGTTACGAACCCTCCGTGGCGGCCGAGCTCGACAGTCGACGGTGTCGCGTCGCCCGCATCATCGACCGGCTGAACATCGGTGGCCCCGCCAAGCACGTCACCTGGCTGACCGCCGGTCTCGAGGAGCGCGGCTTCGCGACGACCTTGATCACCGGCCGCGTGCCGCCGGGCGAGGGCGACATGGCCTACTTCGCCGCCGAGGCGGGCATCACCCCGCTGGTGATCGACGACATGAGCCGCGAGCTCACGCCGCGAGACGTGATCGTCGTCCTCAAGCTCTTCGGCGTGCTTCGTCGCGTCCAACCCGCGATCGTCCACACCCACAAAGCGAAGGCTGGGGCGGTTGGCCGGGTCGCCGCCTGGCTCTACCGCTGGTCGACGCCGTCCGCGCTGATTCTCCGGCCGCGGCGCTGCGCGATCGTGCATACCTACCACGGGCACGTCTTCCACGGATATTTCGGCGCGCTCAAGTCCTGGGCGATCGTGGCGATCGAGCGGCTGCTCGCGCGGACGACCGACCGGATCCTCGTGGTGAGCGAGCAGCAGCGTAGCGAGATCTGCGGGCGCTTCGGCATCGGTCGGCCGGGGCAGTTTCGCGTGGTCCCTTTGGGGATCGACGTCGGGGAAGCGGCTCCCGCGCCCGGCTCGTTTCGGCGCGAGCTCGGCTTCAATGCGCTGACGCCGCTCGTCGCAATCGTCGGAAGACTCAGCGAGGTCAAGAACCACGCGATGTTTCTCGAAGCGGCCGCGCGGGTCCTCGCCATGGAGGACGAGGCCTGCCGGGCTGCGCGCTTCGTCGCCGTCGGGGATGGGCATCTCCGCGCCGACCTGGAAGCTCGGGCGAGTGCGCTCGGCCTTGCGGGCCGCGTGACGTTCACGGGCTTTCGCAAGGACGCGACGTCGCTCTATGCCGATTTCGACGTGGTCGCGCTGACGTCGGTCAACGAGGGCACGCCGGTGACGCTCATCGAGGCGATGCGCTCGGGCCGCGCCGTCCTCTCGACCGAGGTCGGCGGGGTGGTCGACATCCTCGGTGCGCGCGGCCCGTCGCTCGACGGCTTCACGGTCTGGGACCACGGCATCACGGTGCCGAGCGGAGACGTGCAAACCTTCGCGCGGGGGCTTCGCTATCTGCTTCTCCATCCCGACGTTCGGCGCGAGATGGGGGAGCGCGGAAGGCGATTCGTCGCGGGGAATCTGTCGGTCGAGCGTCTGCTCGACGACATCGAGAGCCTTTACCGTGGGCTGCTCGAGTCGGCGAGGGTCGTCTGAAACCCGTGTGCCGTGGCTTCCTTCATTCTCCTCGGGGGCCAGCCCGTAGTCGCGGAAGAAGTCGTCGTAGCCGAATGTGTCGCGGATGAGCGCGGCGCCGGGACGCCGTGCATCTCATCCGACTCGCCGGTTACTGGGTCTCGGCTGCTGAACGCATAGTGTCGCGTCCCTCTCCCCGACGGGACTACACGAACGAGGTCCCGGCGCTCAGCCCGAAGTCGGGCCAGGCCCCGGTGACGATCGATTCGAGGATGCCGTAGCCCATGGCGTCGCCCTCGCGCACGCGCACGATCGAGTCGCGCAATTGATGGATGCGTCGCAGCGTCTGCGGCTCGGTGGTGTCGGAGATGCGCTCGCCGTCGATGTGCCGCTCGCCGCGCCACATGCCGTGCTTCTTGCCGTCGAAGCCGAGATAGAGCGCGGTGCCGAGATAGAAGCCTGATTCGCCGACCACCTCGAGCTCGACGGTGCGGGTCTCGCCGGAGAGCATGTCGAAGTGGATCGCGCCCTTCTTCGGGCGGCGGGTACGGTCGTCGTACTGGAGCTTGGGGCGCACGCGCCCGACGCGCTCCTGGGTGCCATCGGCGTTGTTGAGATAGCCGGAGAAGTAGAAGGGGCGGCCGCCCCGCAGCTGCAGGTAGTAGTGGTACTCGTAGCGGGTGCCGTCGGGGCGCTCGAGCAGGAGCGGCGTCCAGTGGAGGAGGAACGACGAGTCGCCGAACGAGCGATCGCCGAAGTCGCGGGCGGGGCGGAGGTCGGTTACGGGCGCGCCGACGTCGAGCCGGACGCCCCACGAGTGGTCGCGGAACGCGAACCAGTCGTCGGGCCGGATGTCTTCCTTCTTGCCGTCGATCGTGACCCAGCCGGAGATGGTGCCGCCCTGGTGATAGCGGACGACGTTGGAGACGACTCGGAAGCCGTGCTCGTCGCGCTGCGCGTGGCGATCCTCGAAGTAGGGCGGGAGCTTCTTCTCGAAGGTGACGTCGAACGTCAGGGGGAGAACGTCATTCTCGTCGAGGCGGATGCGGACTTTGCTGAGCGGCTCGACGACCTCGTAGGTCATGGGGCCGACGGCCGTCCGGGTCGGGTCGCCGGCGAGCTCGCGGCTGGCGCGGACGGTCCACTGCTCGTTGCCGCGGGAGATGCCGGCAAAGCCGTCCATGACGTTACGGTTCTGGTAGCGGCCGATGCCGAAGTCGATTTGTAGCGAGCCGTCCTTCTTGGGGATCGAGAGCCAGATCTTCTCGGTCCAGGAGAGGTCGGATTCGGCGACGGTGGCGAAGGTGTCGACGATTTGGTGGTTCAGCGCTTCGTCGACGGAAAGGAGCTTGCCGATGTTGGGGGTCATGGTGGGTCCTCCGATGCTGCAGTCGTAACCTTGTTGGGAGATGGCCGGCAAGTGATCGAAGGGAGGAGGGCGATGATCGAGTGGGCGGTGGAGATTCCGCGACGGCGGGTGTGACCGCGTCGAGGGGTCCGCGAGCGACTGCGGGCTCGCGCCGCTCCATGCCGACCGGCCTGCCGGTTCGTCAGCCCGCACGGCGGCGGATCCGCTCGACGTACTTCGGAACCACCGCGCCCCACGCCGCGAAGCGCGGATCGGTGGTGCGGCCGCTCCGGTGGATATGAAAGCCGAGCGCGATGATCGCGGCGATCTTGCACATGCCGAGCACCTCGTAGCGGCGAATCTCACCAGCCGCGCGGCCGGTGCCTTCCTCCCAGGCCGCGATCATGCGCGTGCGGTCCCACCACCCCGGCAGGTCGAGCCCTGCGGTCGCGAGGCCCTCCCTGCCTTGGTCGTAGAACGAGGCGAGGTATCCGAGATCCGTGAGCGGCTCGCCGACGTGCGCCATCTCCCAGTCGAAGAGACCGACGAGGCGACCGTCGTCCCGCCAGAAGCAGTTCCCGTGCTTGGGGTCACCGTGTACCGGCGTCGGCGCGCCGGAGGGAGGAGGAGGGCGGAGGATCAGATCGTCGAGCAGCTCGAGAAGCGCCTGCGGCGCTTCGGCGCGCCGCGCCACGTCGCGCCAATGGCAAGCTTCCTCGACCGCCGTGATTCGCGGCCCTGGCATCAATTCGACCGGAACGCGGTGGACGGCGACGACCGCACCGATCCATTGCGCAGACATTTGCCCACGCACGTGTTCGGGCGCGGCCGCGAGCCAGGCGGGAACCTGGTATTCGAACGCCTCTCCGAAAAGCCGCTCCATGATGAAGAAGGGCGAGCCGATGACGGACGGATCGGTGCAAAGCTCGAAGACCCGCGGTACCGGCGGACCGCCCGCGAAGGCGCCGACCGCGGAGAGCACGCGGTGCTGGAAGGCCATGTCGTAGGGGGGCAACAGTCCCTCCTCGGACGGCTCCGTGCGCAGGATGCGGTCGAGGCCCTCGAGCAGGTAGGTCTCGTTCGAATGGCCGGTCGACAGCGGGACCACTCGCGAGATGGCCTCGCCGTCGCGAAGGTATCCACGAAGCTCGCGCGCCAGCCGCGCAGGATCACGCGCCATACGGTCGCGCCCTTAACGCCGGTCTCGTTGCCGGTCAAGCGAGGCTCGGTCTTGCGTTCTTTCGACTGCGAAGGATAACTCTTTGCGGCTACACCTATGAGAAAGGAGCCACCCGTGTCTGATCAAAGCCGATTCGAGAAAGGAATGGCGATCGTCCAGAAGCTCTTCGGCTCGGCCGCAGCCCGCGCCAAGATGCCGGAAGACTTTCGACGGATTACCGTCGAGAACCTCTTCGGCGACATCTGGTCTCGGCCAGGGCTGGAGCTTCAGGAGCGCTCGATGATCACGCTCGCGGCGCTGATCGTGCTGGGGCGCGAGGCGGAGCTTCGTCTACATCTTCGTGGAGCACGAAACCTCGGTATTTCTCGGGCGAAGATCGAGGAGATCATGATTCACCTCGCCCACTACGGGGGCTGGCCGGTAGCGGCTAGCGGCCTGCGCGTGCTCGACGAGGTCTTCGTCGCGTTGGAAGCCGAGGCGAAGGCGAGCGGCTGAGCGATCGGGACCAAACCTGAGGGGAGGGTCACCGCTCGCGGATTTCTGCGTTGGGGTTCATGCCGCCATCGGGCGCCTGCGGCTACCTGTTCGCGTACCGAGGATTCGACGTGGAGCGATGTCTCGCGTATATCCCTGGGCGTGAACCCGCCGCGCTTACTGTTCGAGGTTTCGGCGACGCGCGGGGACGGCCTCGACCGTTGCTACGAGTGGCTCGGTCCGCGGCTCGCCGGGCGCAGGCGATAGAGGCGATAGAGGGGAAGGAACGGCCATGGCGGCGGTGCTGATCCTCGGCTTCTTTCTCGGCGTGAGGCATGCGCTCGAGGCCGACCATGTGGCGGCGGTGGCTTCGCTCGCCACTCGTTCGTCGTCGTTGGCGAACACGATCCGGGTCGCCGTTGCGTGGGGCGTTGGCCACACGACGACGCTACTGGTCTTCGGGTCGGCATTGCTCGCGCTCGATGCCTCCCTCTCACCCGGCGCTGGTCGCGTGCTCGAGTCGGCAGTCGGTGTGATGCTGATCGTCCTCGGAGCCGACGTGCTTCGCCGCGTGCGCCACAAGCGGATGCATATGCACGTTCACGAGCACGGGGGCGGTCAGCGCCACGTTCACGCGCACGCCCACGAAGAGCGAGCGGTGCACGACCCCACGCATCATGAGCACGAGCACGTTCGCGGTCTCCTTCCCCGGGCTCTGCTGGTCGGAAGCGTGCACGGAATGGCGGGAACCGCCGCCCTCACGCTGCTCTCCCTTCACGCGCTTCACTCGACCGTCTGGGCGGCCGTATATCTGGCGCTGTTCGGCTTTGGCTCGATTCTCGGGATGGTGCTCTTTTCGATGGTGATCTCTCTGCCGCTCCGATTGTCGGCGCGGCATCTGGCCTGGGCGTCGAGCGGGCTCGAGGCGGCGCTCGGCGTGGTCACGATTCTGCTCGGCTGCTGGATCGCGCTCGAGGCGGCGGTCCTCGGGGCGGCGCCCGGCTAGACGTTGCCCGCCGAGGTTCCGCACGAGACTCTCTTGTCGCTGCGGCGCGCGCCGCAGTCGCCGACGGCCGTGAGACGGCCTTACTTCGTGGTAGCCGTCGATCTGGGTATCCGCTCGGTGAAAAGATCGACGATGCCGGAGAGCGCCCGTTACTTCGCACGCGGCGTGGCATCCGTTGAACGCAAGTGCTCACATCCGGCATATGGTGATTCCGAACATGCAGCTCCACACTGGAACAACGGGCGCCTTCAGCGTCGCTGTCATCGAAGTCCCTCACCCGACGGTTAGCCCCGAAGCAAAATTATCCGGCGGGGCGAAACGCGGTGGGCTCGCGCCTGGCGCAGGCCGCGTCACGATCGCCAGGTCTAACCCGATGCCGTCTTTTGGGGCATGGAAGGCTTCGAGAAAGAAGCACGTGGCGGACAAGCCAGGCGC
>Ga0315273_10011195_pt1 | contig 11467 bp, 24 predicted proteins | sample YL17G02_0_MG_FD_205753 | JGI IMG/M metagenome (GOLD analysis project Ga0315273, IMG submission 205753) | Sediment microbial communities from Yellowstone Lake, YNP, Wyoming, USA - YL17G02_0 | ecosystem: Environmental > Aquatic > Freshwater > Lake > Sediment | place: USA: Wyoming | collected... | reverse complement strand
ATGGATTATGTAGGCGTGGAGATAAACCCGAAATATGCTGCTGAAGCGAGGAAAAACATCGGAAACCAAATGAGGCTATTCTAATGGCATTGGGAAAACTGAAAACCGTCTTTGAAGGGCAATTCGACGTGATAGAAGAATCGGATGCTGCTGTCGAGAAATTCATGGACACGCTATCGCCTAACGAGAAAAGAAAGCATAGTGCGGTCTATAGCATTTGGGATAGCAAGATCCACGTCAAGATCAAATCCAGTCCGTTCCGATACGGCCTGTCGGGAATACCACGATATTGCTCGAAATGCGGTCAACGTATATGTTTTGGGGGGTTCATGAAAAAATATCAATGCCTCCCGCGTGTTGACCAAGAACGAATATGGCTTGATCCAAAAGCCGAGGTTCTTTGTGGTAGATGCGGGAAAACTGAAACAAGTGAAATATATCCTTGCTGTGGCAAAGAACGAAACCTAGGTAGTTGAAATGCCGATAAACAACGCCAGAAAAGAATTGAGCGTCGATAAGATGCGCTTGTTGCAAATAATCGAGCACCGGGGCGAGGTGACGCCAGCATACTTGCGTTGGGTTTTCGATTGCACGGCGACCAATATCTCGATGCACTTGCGATTTCTTGTCGAAAAGGGGCTGATTATCAAGAAGAAATGGGGGAAAACCAATTTTATCCGTTTAACAGATCATGGCTTGAATTTAATGGTTGAGATTAACCAGATAATCAAGGATTTGGAAGTAAAACACGTTGAAAAGGTGAAACAAGACGAAATGGCTAAACATTATGCAAGACTACTTCAAAAAGAAGAAACTGACATGCAAGACCAGTAGCACTTGTAGGCTGTCCTATCTCGGCCCCGGCGACATCTTTCACGACGGGATCGTTGCGCCACTACTCAAGCAATTGAAAAAAGAAGAAAAGAAATTTGAGAAATTCATGCGGGATAATGCTTGCATGAGCCAGGCCGAGTATCGAGAATATGAAGAAGATCGGGCACGGGAATTGAAAGAGGACATGGGCGACCCAGATGCCATTATCAAAGACCTCGAAGACCTAGCTGGCATTGGAAAGAAACAAGATCAAACAACGAAAAACGAGGGATAAAACATGGTGGAGATTCCAAAGATAAGTGATAAAGAGGTTGCGAAGATAGAACGTGAGATTGAAATGATGGGTGAACGGCACGTTTTCCAGCAAGGGGAACGGGTCAAGATAATCAAGATCGTTGATTCATGCCCAGGGCCAGGTAATATCGGTAACAAATGCGATCTTGTCGGTAAATTTGGCACGGTGCATTCGATGTTTCCCCGCAGCAGCTTGTTGCTCGTGGCATTAGATGATACCGTTCCATGCACCCAAGACTTGCGTAATGCGTGCTTGATCGATGAATCCGCGCTGGTGAGCATGAACAAACGTTTGATATTGAGCATTCATCAGGTGAAGCGGAAGGGCTTTTGTGAATCAAAATCATGCGGTAAGGAATCGAAATACGTCGTTTTTGAATACGTGAAGGGTAATTGCTATGAGGTTTGCCCGACACATGCAATCGAGTGGCTTAACATTCAATACCAACAAATGGCCGATTTGATCAGCACGCTTAACAAGCTGATAAAGAAATCGAGCTGAAACGTATGGATAAAAGATCGGATAAGAAGTGGTTTGGGCATTGCGTTTTTTGTGGCAAATTTGAAGTCAAACTCGTTAAAGGGAAGAGCCTAAACGATGAATGTCATTATTATTGCCTTTCGTGTGCCGGGAAGCGGGTACGTCCATATACAGCCTTAAAGCAATATGAAACACACGACCTGTTCAAAGGTCTTGGGATTGCTTGTCCTGAATGTGGTTGGCAGCCGTCAATCGATTTTCCAGATGATAGGTATATCGTGGTGCATGGAATGAAGAAAGGCGTGAAAATAATCAAGAATTATTGGAAACCATGCAAGGACGGCAGCGCATATGAAGAAAACCACGACGTGACAAAGAAGATCAAGAAAAGAATCTATCCGATATTTTCAAACGGGACACGAAACGTTCAAGGTGGTCAAGATTGGCATGAACTACATTGCTGCCCCGTTCATGGAGAATTTGGGTTCGATAACGGGTATCCTTGAAAACGGGTGAAAATGTTGAGATTGATATTCGGAAAAAGGAAAGGGTCGTGCCGCAAGTGCGTCAACGATAAGATATGTGGTTCGATCATCGACGGGATCGTTAAGAAGCACCAGGATAGGATATACGAAGACCTCAAGGTCGCGATCCCCGCTGAAATCGGAATCCACTTTCTACATGGCATCAAGTTCAAGAAATGTGGCAATTACAACGAAAAGCAGCATTCTCGTGGTTTAAAAACATAGGCGGAATGCCTGTTTGACATCATTGAAATAGACGCGTCGATAAAACTTGAATGTCGTGCTAGGAAAATGGTCGAAAGCTCAGAAAACGTGCCCTCTTTGAGTAGATCGGCAGAACCAAGGAATAGTTTTTTTCAATCGAAACCGGAGATAAAAAGGATAGGCTTTGATTGGATACGCGAGCAAATTAAAAACGGAAAGATTAAACCGGATAACAAAGATGATAACGAGTATTACAAGGCGTTCCGGTTGGTCGATGGTGAGCATTACTTGTTAGGTATTGAACATGAACATGATATCATCAACCGTTGGGATTTCGCACGTTTTTGGGCTTGGGCTGTCCCTACAATCAAGGCAATCGAAATGATCGCCAAGTATTCTCCCATGATCGAAATGGGTGCGGGCAAGGGCTATTGGGCGAGCTTGATCAGTAAAAAAGGCGGCATGATCCACGCATATGACAAGAAGCCATACGTCAACCATTGGTGCTTGCCAGGGAAGGGATATTATCATGTCCTTATCGGAGGGGTCGATGTTCTCAAGGAACGAAGGTATAGAAATTGCTCTTTGTTCATTTGCTGGCCCCCCTATAATGGAGAATTGGCCTATGAAGCACTGAAAGCCTTTAAGGGTGATACCTTTATTTATATTGGCGAGAATAGTGGCGGCTGCACGGGGGATGACCGATTCTTCGATGAACTGGGAGAACATTGGCGAGAAATCGAAGGATGTGTAATACCAAGGTGGGAAGGCATAAACGACTACCTCACGATCTATGAACGACGATCAAAACAGGCGGGTAGAAACCATGAATGACCAACCAAAAACCAAGCCGGGCGAGATACGGACGGATTGCTACGTTCATATCTTTATGGATAAAAAAAAGGAGAACCCGGATGCACATTTCGAGATAATCACGAGAGCTACGTTACCAGCAATATGCCACACGACCCCTTCCGTGCTTTCACCGAATTGGCCGCTGCTTGACGCTGCGAAGGCCGAAAAGTGGGGCATGCCACAATACTATGCGGAGCTGGGCAGGCAATTCCAAGGCGACCCGGCAGCGTTAGCCAGGATCAAGGAGCTGGCCCGGATCGCGCGGTCAGGGACGACGGTTTTCCTGGTTTGCTATGAAAAGGACGCGTCCGTTTGCCACAGAACCTATGTAAAAATGCTGGTCGAGCGTGAACTGAAATTTGGTAAGACTTAATGCAAGAACGGTTAGAAATCATGCTGAATTTGAAAGGGGATTGGAAAATAATAGAAACTATCATGGATATGGAGATGGGCATGGGATGAAACCAAGATTGTCGGATGAAACCAAGGTGCAGACTGAAATCAAAAGATTACCGGATGGATCATGGATTACCGTTGTTTCAGAAAGAGAAAACAAGTCAACGTTAAAGGTTCTTGAACCTGGTGAGTTTATCAAACACTACAATGATAGGAGCATCAAGGTTTCATCGTTTTCAGAAGATATGTTTCATATGGAAGATAAGGTTTATTTTCGAGATGATTCCGGTAATAATGCTGATGAACTTGGCATGAAAAAGGCTGATAGCGTCCCGTTTGGCATCTACAACGTTGAACTCTTCAAACGGTTTGTAAGGCTAGTTCCTAAGACCATAAACCAAGATGAATATGTCCATTTGGACGATCAAACAGCTAACGAAATCTACATTGATATTGACAAGTTCATCGAAAGCGGCGAAAGATACAAGAAGGCCGGGCTGTTAAAGAAGCGAGGGATTCTACTTTTCGGCCCGCCAGGGAATGGAAAGACCATGATCATTAGCAACGTGATCGAGAAATACAAGGATCAAGCTCGAATCTTGTTCGTGAGCAATTCTAACATACTCGAAGATGGTTACATCGAAGAATGGAAGGATCATTTCGCAAAAGACCTCACGATTTTCATGATCGAGGAATTGACACAATATTGTGGCATGGGTTCGGATGTAACGCCAATTTTCTTGTCGTTTTTGGACGGGCAATCATCATGGGACAATTGCTTGATCATTGCAACCACGAATTACCCCGAACGGCTACCTGGGAACTTGGTTGACCGGCCCTCACGGTTTGACAGGATCATCCGTGTCGATGCCCCGACACCACCAATGCGGCAAAAATATCTCGAAAAAATGCTTGAAAAGGGTAATGTAACCGAAGAGATGATCAAGAAAACCGAGGGCTATTCCATTGCCTACTTGAAAGAGATTTGCGTTCAAATGATGGTTCATGGAAAGGGTTTCGATGATATATTGAAAGAATCTCAAGCACGAAAGGATGATATCAAGAATTTCTTTTGTGAAACGAAACCGGGCAATAATTCACCATATAGTTAAAAGGATATCGGAGAACTGATGAAAATGGCTGAAAATGCGTTCAAAACGCCCGAGGAAATGAATGCCCAACGAGTACGTGTCCTGAAATCGCTCACCAAAGCAACGAAGCATTTGGATTTTCTGTTGAACCCGCAGATAGGAATGGCCGAGAAAATGGAAAAGGCTGCGGATAGTGACGTGAGCACGAATGACCACCAGCTTATCACGCTTTTCGCTGTTTATCTTGACAGCATGAAGCAAAGCGCGCCCAACCAAGCCTTGTATAACAAGGTGATCGAGATTTTGGGTGAAAAGATCATGTCGGGAAGCCTTTTCAAAGAAATCATGGATAAAATCAGGAAAAAGGGTTGAATCATGGGATTTGATGAAACATGCACTTCCGATAATTGCCCGCTCCCGTATTTCATAATACGTGCCAAAGGAATTGGTTTCCCAAAGAGGGATTGCGAGCACCGACAAGGTATATTGTGTATTCTTCAAATTCAAACCGCTAATACACGAAAAGAAATCGAAAAAAGATATAAGAAGCTGAAAGGTAATGGCTGAACGGAAGGTGGATTGGATCGGGTTATACAAGGGCAAGAAGCCCGGCAAGTGTTCGATATGCGGGGGGCCGATCCTTCCAGAATCCTATGTCGGGATCAAGCCCGACGGGTCGATCTATTGCAAGAAATGTGTTACCGACGAGGCGATCAAGGTTAAAGCGAAGATGCTCGAAGATAACAGCAAGAGTTGTTATATCTAAAACAAGGCGAGTAACATGCTTGATAAAAAAGATAAGCACGACGTTGAAAGGTACGTGAACAAGCTGATCAATGGCCAGCGTGTCAAATGTGTTACGTGCGATTCCCCAAGTGTCAAATTGCTCAAGATAAACGAGAATGGCCCCTCGCATGGGACGGGAAATGAAAGCAAGATAAGGGCCTATTTTCAATGCGAGCAATGCGGGAGCGTGTTTTCTCAACGCGCGGGGGATGACGTGCTCGGCACGTTACTTGAGAAATAATGGTGATCGATTTGGAGAAAAAAATCAAGTATGAATATGGTGACGCTGAACGGGGGCCTAGACATTGAGAAAAACACGCAGATTGATTGAATCTGGACGGGAGAACATCAAACAGGCCATAAAACCGGAAACGAAGTTCAAGTTGACTAGCAAAAAGGTCAGATCAACGATGTTTGGTGGTTCTCTTCAAAATTTCATTCGATTCAAGAACGTGCAAAAAATATTAGGCCAAAAGTATATTTATGGCACCGTTAAGGAGCTGGTTGATCGTTTCCTAGAATCACTAGATAAAAAGGCAAACGGGTTGGATCATGAGCCAAAAACAGATTGAAAAAAAACCAATCGAGCAGATCATTGCCGAATGCGAAGGATCGTGTTCTGATTGTCAAAACGACGACGACGTTAATTGCTTGCTCGTGAATAAACGTGAAGAAACTCGGTTCTTCTTGGATAAAGAATACAAAGAATCGGAGCGTGCAATACGTGATGGCAATGCCCCGAAACGTTCCTTGTTTGAAATTGCTCAAGACATGAAGGCCCTTGATAACCGTGGTTGAACCATGGATGCAAACAGCCTGTGCCCGGATTGCCGCGTCACGCATTGGATCCGTGTGAGCGACTGCGGGCCTGGCCTGGCCCTGTTGGAATGCAAGCATTGCCGGATAAGGATTATCGTTAAAGAAACCGTGCCGATCACTACTCAAATCAAGTTATTTTAAGCAAAGGTGAATAAAACGTCAAAAACAATCGATCCAAACCGAGAAATCAACCTCGCCCGTTACCAGCATGTCATGCTCATGATCGAGGGCGCGAAAGCCCTTGCTGGCGAATGCTGGCTACCGGAACAGCCAATGAAGGAACGGGTTGAAGAAATCAAGGAATATGAACACAAAATGCCCGTTGAGGGTTCCACGCTGCTTGCTTTTGCCGTGTTTCTCGATGACATCAAGAAAATGAGCGAGAAACGTGGTGGTGAACCTTGGTATAATAACACGATGCGGGGAATAATGCACCTACTCCAAGTTAATCAAACGGAAGTGTACGTGGTATTGGAAGCCCTTGCAAAGACAAAAAAAGCATTTCAAAAGCCTGGTGAGAAAAAATGAAGAGCGAAACGATAAATATCGACAAAAGCCTTGATTGGTTGGCATTTCTACCGCATGGATTGAAGAAGATCGTCATGAAAGTGGCTACGCCAAATCTTGACGTTCTCGTGAGCATGAAGCCCGAGGCAATAAATGGACGGTTAGGGTTACTTGACAAGGATGATACAGGGTTCGACGTGCAAAAGGCCGCCCTCGTAGCCAGCACTTCATTGATCTATTGGTGGAATGCACTGAGCAAGGTCGCCGGGATCGACGTTCCTAAGACCAAGATCGTTCAAATTAGTAGGAAAGAGCTTGGCAAGGCCACGTTGTTCAACGAGGATCTTAGCGAGGCCGAAGGCGATAAAAATTGGGAAGAATTCGCAGCAAAATACCTTCCAAAGATAAAAGAAGCATGGATCGAGGTCGCTGGCTCGCTCGACAAGCCTGTTTTCATGCGAACCGATTATTTTTCATCGAAACACGATTGGAAAGATACATGCTTCATTCCCAAATACGAGGATGACTTGTTTCACACCCATTTATATCGGCTGATAGAAGACAGTGAATGTGCGGATTTCTTTGGCCTACAGATCAACGCCTTGGTTTTTCGTGAGTTTCTTGACCTGGACATCGGATTCAAGTTTTTTCATGGTGACATGCCGGTTGCGGCTGAACGTCGGTATTTCATCGAGAACGGGAAGGTTTCGTGTCATCATGCGTATTGGTTTGCCGAGGTTTTCGAGGCTGATTGCCAGGTATTTAATAACATGCTCAAAACTTGCGATCCAAGCATTATCAAGAAAAAAGACCTGAAAACAAAGACCTACCCGAAGGCTTTGCTGGCAAGACTCAACAAGGAAAGCGTCGAAGAAGTTAAATTGCTCACAGGCCATGCCGAAGCTGTTGGAAAGGTTCTTGAAGGCTTTTGGTCGGTTGACTTCGCCCGTGCGAAAGACGGGACATGGTTCTTGATCGACATGGCTCGTGGGGAAAGTTCTTATCACCCGCCATGTGCAATGGTAAAAAGATAGTGATAATCAATGCGTGAGATAGCAGAACTACCAGCATGGGCGTTCGCGGTCGCCGTGCTTCTTGCTGTAGCATACGTGGCGTGGTTCTTCTTGACAATTTATACGGTTGCTATTGATCGACCCGTCCCTATATGAATGATTGAAAATGATAGATATTTCACAATGCGCTCCCTGGGCTAAATGCGGTTCTTGTAAGCATTTCATCGATAACCGGGGCGAGCCGTTTTATTGCTACAAGACCGGGAAATCATGTAATACAACGGATTATTGCAAGCTGCCCGTCGTTTTGGCCTGGCAACCGCGCGAGGACGGGAAAAACAGGTTCGATGAAAATGAGCACCACTAAGAAATTCGTGAAAAGGACGCCCAAGGCCATGCCCACCTCCTATAAGGTCTTCGCACTTATCAAAACATACCATCCCAAGTTCGTGCTTGCTCAAATGGAAATTGTTTTTCCAGCCATGACCAAGGGGGTTCGGGCATTAGAAGATAAGAAGCCAATCGTTGATATGTCAAATTATGCTTGTTTCTACAGCTACCCTTGTGATAGAAGATGTACCAAAGGGGCTTGTCTCTTCGGGTTGATAACTATAATCGAAAGTTGGCTCATAAACGAAGGTAAATTCGAGTATTTTGTTGGAATGGTGCGTATCAGCGACCCACACGTTTTCAAGTTTTACGAGAAACAAAAGAAGGGCGATTGACATATTTTGACGGTATATATACACGCGTCGATAATAGAGAATGACAAGGCATGGCCACGACAGAATCCCATGAATGCCAAAGCTTCAAAGAAGCGCAAGAAATGGCAAAGACCCTCAAGAAACAAAAGTTTCAAGAAGGGATGACAAGCTACCACGTTACTATCAAGCGAAAGCAAGACGGGAAGTTCGTGGTTACCGTGATCATTAGAAAGTGAATCGCCATGAGTAAAAACGAGAAGGTTTGCGAGCTTTGCAAGTGGTCGGGCATGTTAGAAGCAAAATGTGCCGTTTGTGAGGGCAATGACAAGTTCGAGCCTTTAGTGTCGCCGCAAGAATTGGCTACTTTGCTGGCTTATCAGGTAAAAGATTCTAGTGGCAATATCAGCATTTTCAAGGCCGCCGTGTTGAAATGGGGGCAAGAACCTCAATTAAACATGATAATCGAGGAATGCGTAGAGCTTGCAATCGCTTGTATTGCGTATGTTTATCAAGAACCCGAAGAATCCGAAGGATTTAACGATTTCACTTATCAGGACATGACCAGATCGCTACTCACGTTCGTAAAACAAGCGTTGAAAGAAGCGAGAAAAAACAAGTTTTCCTTGAACGCCATGAGCTTTAACATGGACAATCTCATGGGATTAATGCAAAGCATGATGACCGGCGAGATAAAGCGCATTACCAACAAAAAGGACGTGCGGGACGGATTGATCGAAGAGCTGGCCGATGTAGAGATAATGGTCGGCCAGGCCAGGCACGGCATGGGTTTAGGCCCTGAGATTGACAAGATCAAGCGATCAAAAATAGATCGGATACAGGTTCGATTGCATGGTTAAGGCGAGTAACGTGGATGAAAACACGAAAAAAGAAGAAAAAACCGACGATCCAGGCATGGATGGGGTGTTAGACAAGGTACTTGAAAAGGCAGGGTTCAAGACGTTAGTAAAACTACAACCCGACCATCCTGGTGAAGAAGGCGATCAAGAAATCGATCAAATGCTTGCCATGCTCGGTTTGAAGAAGGGGAAACTCGTTGCCGTGATCGGTTCAAAAGACCTCTACAAGAAGAAAGAGGAATGAGAAAATGGGAACGAACTATTATGTTTATGTGAAGTTAATCGATTATTGCGAGCATTGTAAAAGGGGAATTGACCGATTGCACGTTGGCAAGCAAAGCATGGGCTGGAAGTTTCTATTCAAGGGAGATAAAGAACCAATGGAATTTTTGCTTGATAATGGAAGGGTTAGTGTTAAACTTGATTCAATGAAGGCTTGGATCGAGTTTATCAAGGAAAATCACCTTCAAATCGAGGATGAATACGGCCAAGCAGTCACTTTAGAAGATTTCGTGTTCATGGTAAATGGATCGAGCAAGGGGCTTTCCTCTTGCGAATATCAGGGGCCAAAAATGACAGGATGTTTAGAAACATGGAATATTGTAAAAGATAAACACTATAACGATAATGAAGGCCATGATTTTTGCATGGATGATTTTTCTTAATATTTAATCAACATGAGAATGAGATGATAGCACGATGACCAATTTCAAGCCAAACACTTGCGAAACATGCGCCCTTTTGCACAATTCGATACAACCGTGTTTCAAATGTATTCATTCAGGGTTCAAAATCAACGATACAGGCCGCACGGATATTTGGCAGCCCGTCGGTTTGTTCGTTGAGGTCGAGCGGCTGCGGGCGCAACTGATCGAACTGTTGAACGCGTGGGAGTGGATGTCGCCGGTGGACAACCTGAACTCGTTGTTTGTCAAGGCTCGGAAAACCTTGAGTGCCGCGCCGCCCGATGTATATTTCTCGTGCCCGTACTGCCCCATCGAGGGCATCACGACCGCGGGCGAGTACAAAAGACACCTCGCCACGCACGAGAAGCCCGCTGCCCCTGCACCACGGCCACGCATCTGTTACACCCTTTCGTGCGCTGAGAACAAGCTCGGTAGGTGCGCTTCACTGCTGCGATTGTTCTACTCGTCGTGTGTTGACGAGAAGCCCGCTGCCCCCGCCCCAAACGCTCCCCGCCGTCTCCCGATCCCTCACGTACCACAATCGGCGTTCGAGAACCACGACAACGACGAGAAGCACGATGCCCCCGCGCCCGACCCGTGTATCACTTGCACGAACTGGGTAGAATATGCTGGCCCTCCGCCCTTCGAGGGCGGCAATGACCATTTCTGTAGCCTCACGTTAAAGGCGAAGGATGGTGCTGTACAGTGCATCATTTGCGGGTACAAGGATAGGAAGCCCGCTGCCCCCGACCCGTTCCTTCCAGCGAACGTTAGCCCTCCGGGGGGAAAAACCCCGGATGAGATACAGCAGCACAGGACGTATGCCGCGCCGCCCGTTGCCCCCGAACCCATTTGTCTATGCGGAAAACCGTTATCCGCCCACAAGCCCGATAGCGTTGCATCGTTGATGATGCGTAATGGAACGATGCCCGCCCCCGCTGCCCCCGTAAAGGAGGAGAACGATACACCATGACCAAACCGATTTTACAGATTATCAAGAAGAACGTCGTGCTGGAAAATAAGTGCGACGCGTTGAAGGCCGAGGTCGAGCGGCTCAACGGGCTTCTTTCTCTCGCAACTATATCAAATGAAATGGGATATGATGAACTCGATAAGCAGAAGGCCCAGGTCGAGCGGCTCACTGCCGAGAATGCCACGTTGAATGGGATCTATGCGGTGCGCTCTCTCAAGGTGGAGAACGAGAAACTGCGGGCGTATTGTTACAAGTATGGTGTTTGTACTCAATGTGGATATATGTGCAGTGCTGATGGCGAGTTTCACGTTTGTAAAGAGGGTGCCGTGCCGCCCGCTAAGGAGAAGGAGCAGCCATGACAGTAGAAAACGAGAACTATGTACACGCATGTTTCCTGCGATATTGTGGCCAGATCGAGGGCTGCAAGGATGCCCGGCTGCCCG
>Ga0315273_10011194_pt1 | contig 11468 bp, 6 predicted proteins | sample YL17G02_0_MG_FD_205753 | JGI IMG/M metagenome (GOLD analysis project Ga0315273, IMG submission 205753) | Sediment microbial communities from Yellowstone Lake, YNP, Wyoming, USA - YL17G02_0 | ecosystem: Environmental > Aquatic > Freshwater > Lake > Sediment | place: USA: Wyoming | collected... | reverse complement strand
ACACGAGTCCGGTTCCTGACTACCCTGCCGATCCTGCTCGCGCTGGCCGCCCCGGCCCGGGGCCAGACGCCCTCGCCGATCCTCGAAACGCACGAGGGCGACGACTACACGCGCTACGAGTTGCTTGCGCCGGACTCGGCGCAGTTCAGGATCGTCTACGAGGTGACGGCCACGAAGGCAGGCGCCCGCTTCTACTTCAATGTGATCCGGAAGGGCAGCGAAGCAAGCGACGAGGCGGTCTACGACCAGATGACCGGCCAGGCGCTCCCCTTCAAGGTCGTGAGCGGCGCGGAGGCGCGCGCGGCCGGCCAGGCGGGAGCCGACCTCGACGCCAGCTACATCCAGGTCACGCTCCCTCGCCCGGTCCCGGAGGGGGGCGAGATCCGGCTTCGCATCGACAAGACGTACAAGGACGCGAAGTCGTACTACAGGGAAGCCGACACGATCGTCTTCTCGCGCGCCCTGGGAATCAAGCGGAATGCCGTCGTCCTGCCGGCGGGCTACGAACTGGTTGCCTGCAACGTGCCGTCACAGGTGCTGACGGAGGCGGACCGCCGTCTCAAGATCAGCTTCCTCAACATCGGCCCGGGCGAAGCGCCCCTGGTGCTCAAGGCCAGACCGCTGTCGAAGCCGGCCGCCGGGCCTGCCAGGACGCCGGGACCTCGCCCGGCCGCGGCAAGGCCGGTCGCAGCCGCGCCAACCTCGCCGCCATCGATGGAGTCGCGGCTCTCGGAGCGCGCGCACGAGGACCGCGAAATCGTCTACTTCCTCCAGCAGCCCGACACCCACGCGTTCTCGCTCTACCACGACTACACCGAGTCGCGCCCCGGCATCGACAAGTACCTGAACGTCGTGCGCGCCGGCAGCCGCGCCTCAAATCCGTCGGCGCGCCTGCTCGATACCGGCGAGGCGCTCAAGGTGGAAACGCTCAAAGGCCCGGCGATTACGGCCGCCAGGCTCGACATCGGCGAACCGGTGACACCGAACACCGAAGTGGTGGTGATTCACTTCCCGCCGGTCCAGAAGGGCCAGTCCGTCCGCCTGCGGATCCTCGAAACCTACACGGACGAGGGACGCTACGACATGGACGGCGACGAACTGGTGTGGGACCGCAGCCTGGGGCGTCCTCGTAACACCGTGGTCCTGCCGGCCGGCTGGTACCTGACGACCAGCTCGATCCCCGCGGTCGTCACGATGACCGATGATGGCCGCCTGCGTCTGGAGTACAACAACCCGCGACCGGACGAAGTGGCGGTGCTGCTGAAGGCACGAAAGCGCTGAGCGGCTCGCAAGGTCTGGGGGCGCCAGGTCGCGGAAGGGCTTTCCGGCCTGCCGGCCTGTCACACCAACGTGGGCGAACCGTTCCTCGCCCCGCTGCGTCTAATCGACGTCTGGTCCAGCCTGCGGGTCAGGGGCCTGGCTCGGCCAGCCTGCGGGGCTTCCGGCCGCCGTCCGGGGGATGTCTTGCGAACCGCTCGCGCGCTCGCCGTGTCTAATCGGTACGTGGACGACGTCGAACTGGTTGAACGGGCACAGCAGGGGGATCAGTCCGCCTTCACCCAGCTCGTTGTCCGCTACCAGAAGGTCGCCGTCGGGACGGCGTTCGCTGCGCTCGGATCTGCAGTGGAGGCAGACGACGTCGCGCAGGAGGCGTTCCTCCTCGCCCACCGGAAGCTGGTCGGGTTCCGCCGCGACGCCAGCTTCAAGACCTGGTTGCTCACCATCGTGTGGCGCCGGGCCTTCAACCGGCGACGGGGGATGGCGCACCGCCTTCGCGTCTGGCTGGAACCTGAGGATGCCCGGTGGTCGCAGGCGACATCGCTCGCCGCATCGACTGAGGAGGTGCTCATCGACCGGCAGCTCCGCGAGCACCTTCGGCGGCTGGTTGTCACGCTGCCCCCGAAGTTGCGGGACGCGTTGCTCGTGGGGAGTTCCGGCCATCACACCGTACAGGAAGCCGCGGCAATCCTGGGCGTACCGGAAGGCACGGTCAAGTCGCGCGCGTCGAGTGCGCGGCGGCTGTTGAAGCGGAAGCTGGCGGGGTTGGGCTATGCCGCTCGATGACGGGAACAGGCCGGAGGAGATGCGGCGCAGGATCGACGGCGCGATCGACCGGGAAACGTTCGCGCTGCTGGACGTTCGGGTGTCTCGTGATTTCGTCGCGCGGGTGGAAGCGGCGATCGAGGCGTCCGAGCGGAGCTGGTCAGGCCCGGTTCGCCGATTCGCGCTGATCGGAGCCGTGTGTGTGCTGGCACTGGCCGCGGCCGCGTACTACTCCATCGTGGTTCGACCCTCCGGAGATCGGGTGCCGGTCCTGGCAAGTCGAAGCGCTGGCGACACGGCGGCCGGTCGCCCTCTCTCGCCGGCCGTCGCCACACCGACCCCGGGTGACGCGGTTGCGTTCGTGTCGGGGCCCGCGCCGACGCGCACAGGGCCGGCTCCGGTCTCCGAGGAAGGGGCGTCGGCCGACGCAGCGGCAGAGCCGGGCGTCGCGGTCGCATCGACCGAGCCGGCCGAGCGCCTGGAGGTACCCGGCGTGGTGATCGAGCGGCTGAGCGTCGAGCGCATCCAGGTTGCATCGCTGTCGATTGCGCGTCTTGTCGAACGTGAGCCAACCAGCGCCGCTCGCCGATGAGGCGGGGCCGCGTGCCGATCCGGGCGAGCGCCGGATCGGGTGGAGGGGGGCGAGCATGCTCCGCATCGCAGTCGTCTTCGTGATCGTCATCGCATCGTTCGTGGCGCCGCTGTTCGCTGGCCCGCAAGACCAGTTCTCCGGGCGCTTCCGCGAGCCCGGAACCACGCCCGGTTCGATTGGTGGGGCGCCGACGGGGCAATCACAGGGCGGACGGGGGCTGCCGACCGGCCCCATGGGGCCATCGTCGCCCCGTCGCCAGGCACAACCGGTGATGGTCCGGGTGGACATCACCATCAACGACCAGCGTGCCGGGGGCCCGGCCGAGAAGAAAACGCTGACGATGCTGGTCGCCGACGGCGAGCACAGCATCATCCGCTCGGAAGAGCGGCAGAAAGGCAGCAGCGAGCGCGGCGCATCGGGGCCCAGCCTGAACGTCGAAGCGTCGCCGGTCCTCCTGCAGGACGACAAGATCCGGCTGACCATCAGCGTGCTCTACGACCTGCCCGAGGTGCCTGGCGAGGCGCCGGCGAAGGCGGACGACCCGGCGTTCACGACCCGTCTGCAAGAGAGCTTCGGGCTGGTGGTCGACAACAAGAAGCCGATGATCGTCTCGCAGTCGGCCGATCCGCGCGGCAGCCGGAAGGTGACGGTCGAGGTGACGGCGACGATCCTGCGCTAGAGGTCTTGAAGGGCCAAAGTCGGTGCAAATGAGTCAAGTTTTCGCGCCGCTTTTTTGGCCCTTCAAGACCTCGCCGGCCACGCTGAAGGCGTGGCCGCAGAAACTAGCGTGTCTAGCGAGGCGAGCATGGACACCGCCGGGACATGCTCGGCGGTCTGAGGCGCAGCCTCGCTAGACATCTTCCAGGGCCGAAGTCGTGACGATTGAAGCAAGTTTCACGCGACCGCCATGGAAGATGTCTAGTAATGGCGCTTCGCGCGAGATTTCCTAAGGATTCTACGGTCCCCGCCGGCGCAGCCCTCCTTGGATTCCCCGGCAGCAGCCAGCGCGTACCGCACGGCGTCCCCCCCGGTTGGGGTATCCTCCTCGGCGGAGGATCCCGTGGCCGACACCCGACCCGCACGCGCCGCCCGAGCGCCGGCCGCCTTCGGCCTGCTGTTCGTCCTCGCCACGCCGATCGCCGCGCCGCTGTCGCAGGAGATCGCCTACCAGCCGGTCAGCCTTCCGTCCGTGTGGGTCCAGGGCTTCGCGAAGGACCTTGGCGGACACCTCTTCTCCTATCCCTCTGCCTACCCCGGTCAGATGCGCGCGCTCCTCACGCGCACGACCGACGGCAAGATGGGGATCGAGTGGGAAGCCGAGGCGCCGCCCGCGGGTCCGCCCGAGGAGATCGTCCACTTCATCTGGCACGCGGGCCTGGCGTCCGGGTACGGCGCGCATCGCTTCACGCTGTCGCTGAACGGCACGCCGATGTTCGTGTTTCGATCCGGCCGCGACACTCACGATCCGGAGTGGTCCGTGAAGGGCGTCGCGGGCGCGATGCTCGGGTTCAAGACGACCCGCGTCGGCAACTTCAACGAGCTGTTCGGCCTGATGGTGTTGTCGGTGCCGCGCCGCCTCGCGGGGCCGGGCCGTCCCAGGCTGTCGGTCGTGGGCGAGGCGGCGCAGAACCAGGACTACTACATGGTGTTCCTGGAGGGGCTGCGCGACTGGGCGCGCGTCGAGCCCGAGGAAGCGGTGCTCACGGGCGGGCGGCGTGCGCTGCGCGTGGAGGTGAGCCGCATTGCCAACGAGGCGAACGCCACGCTGACCTCGGGCGGCACCACGCTTTGGTCGGGCGTGATCGGCAGCGGGCACACGTCGTTGTTCGTGCCCGCGCCCGGTGGCGCGGGACCGGCGTCTCCAGCGCCCGGCACTGTGGGACCGGCGTCTCGCCGGTCATCGCTTACGGCTTCGCAGTTGCCAGTGACGCTGACGATCGGCGGCCAGGAGGCGGTCTCGACGACCCTCCTGCTCACGCCGGTGCGTCCCTGGGAGATCCACCTGCTGCCCCACTCGCACGTGGACATCGGCTACTCGGATCCGCAGCCCGAGGTCGAGCGCAAGCAGTGGAAGAACCTGCGCGACGCCGTCGAGCTGGCAAGGAAGACCGCGTCGTACCCGGCCGAGGCGCGCTTCCGGTGGAACGTCGAAGGCCTGTGGTCGGTGGAGAGCTATCTCCGGCAGGCGCCGGCCGAGGAACGCCGCGCGTTCGTGGACGCGGTGAAGCAGGGGTCGATCGGGCTGCAGGCCAACTACACGAACGTGCTCACCGGCCTGATGTCGCCAGAGGAACTCTCGCACTGGACGGATGCGGCGCGGCAACTGCGTGTCGAGCACGGCCTGCCGCCCGCGCGCTCGGCGATGCACGCCGACATTCCCGGCCTGAGCTGGACGAGCGTGCGGGCACTGGCGGAGGGCGGCGTCCGCTACTTCAGCAGCGGTCCGAACTACATGCCGGGGCTGCCCGACCGGGGCGATCGCATCGGCCAGACGTTGAACGCGCTGGCGGACAAGCCTTTCTGGTGGGTGTCGCCCTCCGGGCGCGATCGATTGCTCTTCTGGATGGCCGGGCGCGGCTACTCGTGGTTCCACGGGATGAACATGGGCTCGCTGTCGGGCGCGGGGCGGACGGCGCTGCTCGACTACCTCAGGGAGCTTCGCGACACGTACCCGTGGGACATGGTGCAGGTGCGCTACACGATCGGCGGCGACAACGGGCCGGTAGACCCGAAGCTGCCGGACATTGTGCAGACGTGGAACGAGACGTTCGACGCGCCGCGCCTCGTGATCAACACGGCGGAGGCGATGTTCGCCGAGTTCGAGCGGCGTCACGGCGCGAAGCTGCCGAGCTACGCCGGCGACATGACGCCCTACTGGGAGGACGGCGCGGTGTCGTCGGCGGCCGAGGAGGCGATGGCGCGCGCGAGCGCGAAGCGCCTGGTGCAGGCGGAAACGGTGTGGAGCCTGCGCAACCCCTCCGCCTTCCCGGAGCGTGACGCCGCCGAGGCGTGGCGGCAGGTGCTGCTGTGGCACGAGCACACGTGGGGGGCGGCCGACAGCATCAGCGCGCCGGACCGCGCCGACGTCGTCGCGCAGTGGACCTACAAGCGGCAATTCGCCCTCGAGGCGGACCGCCGGTCGAAGGCGCTGCTCGAGGCCGCACTGGGCACCGCCGTCCCCACCGGAAGTGGGACAGGCGTCCCGCCTGTCGGGAGAGGCGTCCCGCCTGTCGGGAGCGTGCAGATCGTCAACACGCTCTCCTGGCCCCGCAGCGGCGTCGTCCTGGTTCCGAAGGCCTTCGCCTCCGGCGACCGCGTGACCGACGCGCTCGGCCGCGCGCGGCCGTCCCAGCGACTGAAGAGCGGCGAACTGGCCGTGCTCGCCGCCAGCGTCCCGGCGCTCGGTGCCGCGACGCTGTCGATCCGGGACGGCGCGCCCACGCTGCCGCCAGTGCCGGTGACAGTGCAGGACGGCACGGTCCTCGACAACGGCGTCGTGCGCGTCGTCGTCGATGCCTCGACGGGCGACGTCCGCAGCCTTCGATGGACCGGCGCCGCGGCCACCGAGTTCGTCTCGACATCGGGCGGCCTCAACAGTTACCAGTACGTGCCCGGCCGCGATCCGGCGCTGGCCCGGGGCTCGGGGCCCGCGCACGTGGTCGTCGAGGAAGGGGGACCGCTGGTGGCGACGCTACGCGTCGAGAGCGCGGCGCCCGGCGCCCGGTCGCTCGTCCGTCGCGTCACGCTGATCGCCGGCGAACGCGAGATGCGTCTCGAGGACCTGCTGGACAAGACGCTGGTGCGGGCGAAGGAGAGCGCGCACATCGCCTTCCCGCTGGCGCTCGCCAACGTGACCATTCGCGTGGACGAGGGCGCGGCCCTCGTCGTGCCCGAGCGGAACCAGTTGCCGGGATCGTGCCGTGACTTCATCGGCGCCAGCGCGGTGGACCTGTCCACCGCGACATTCGGCCTGTCGATCGCGACGCTGGACGCGCCGCTCATCGAGATCGGCGCCATCACCGACGAACGCCAGGGCCCAGCGGGCGTGCGCTCGTGGCGCACGACGACCGCGCCCGGCGCCACCGTCTACGCGTACCTGCTCAACAACTACTGGCACACCAACTACAAGGCGGACCAGGAGGGGATGCTGCGCGTCCGGTTCGTGCTGGCGCCGCACGGCGCCTTCGACGCGGTGGCGCTGCGCCGGTTCGGCGCGGGTCACGAGCAACCACTGCTGGTGGCAACCGGTCCGACGGCCGCGCGCCTGCCGTTCACGGTGTCGGGCCAGGCCGTCGTGCTGTCGTCAATCAGGCCGGCGGGCAAGGACGCGTTCGTCGTGCGCCTCTACAACGCGTCGCCGGTCTCGAGCACGACAACCGTCGCGCCAAGCGGAACGGGCGCGATCGGCGTCAGCGTGATCGACGGGAATGGCGGGGCGAAGATGCTGGCGACTGCGGCGATCACACTGAGAGGATTCGAGACCGTCCTGCTGCGGATTCGGCAGGGTCCGGCCGGGGGAAGATAGGACGCGGCCTACTTCCGCATGGGCGTCCGCGTGAGTTTCCACGTCACCGTCTCGCCGCGGTCGGTGGTCAGCGTACCCGACTGTTCGTTGGGGTCGCCGCCGGCCTCGGCCTCGAAGTCCCTGGAGAGGACGACGCTCCACGTTGTCCATGGAATCTCGACGGTCTGATCGCTGCTCGTCGGCTCCCCGCAGCCGCCGTCGAATCGCTTCTGGCTCTTGACCGATGTCGTCTCCTCGATCCCCGAGACGCTGATGTGCAGCGCGAGCTTGCCCTTGGCCAGCGAGACCGAGAATGACCCGACGGTGTCGGCATCCCCTGTGGCCCGACTCTCCAGGATGTCCACGTTCTGGTAGCCTGCGCTCTTCAGCACCGGAGTGTTCCGCCCGCCGCCCCCGGAACGCCCGCGGTCCCTCATGATCTTGCCGACTTCCTCCTCGCGGCGCGTCCCGGTCGCCCTCACCTGCACGCGCGGCGCACCGGTCCATCCGACGCGAACCGTCGCCTCGTAGACGGACTGCGCCTGGCTCGTTGACGTGATCGTGCCCTCGTCGTTGCTTGGCTTGCTCTCGGACGTGGCCTGGCGCGCATCGACCATCCGCAGCGTCACCGTGCCCGTCCAGGGATTGGTCGGTGCGCAGTTCTCCCTGGAGAACCGCTTGAGGCTGGCCAGGTTCCCCACCAGTTGCCGCGCCACCAGGTCCACGCCCTGGGTCGCGGCGCCGGTTGTGGTCGTGGTGCTCGCCCGCACCACGGTCTGCACCTTGTCGGCGCTGGTCATCGCGCCCGAGAGGGAGTACCGGCCCCCGTCCATCGGCGTGACGGTGAGCGAGGCGTAGTGGGCCGCGCCCAGCGCGCCGGCGATGTTCGTCAACTCGCTCTCGTGGTTGGCGTCGAGGAGTTGACGCACCCTGTCGTACCCGAGCAGCGCGGCGACATCGCCCCTGGTCAACGGGTCCGTGCAGGGATACATGAGCAGGGCCTGTACGCGGTTCTCGAAGATGGCGGCGACGGCCGCCTCCTCCTGCCCCGCGGAGACCGGGTCGATCCTGGACGAGATCAGGATCTTGACCGGGCCGCCTTGCGCCGACGCGGACACGGCCGCCGCCAGGAACAGCAGCGCGGTCCAGGAGAGCATGCTCCTCATGCGGTTGCGCCTTTCCGCAGTCCCCCCCGCCTTGGTTCGCGGGAGCCAGATCGCTTGTCGCCAGGATGCGGGTATCTTACCGCCGACGCGGTTCGGCGCCGGTGGTTCGCCTCGGATTCTCGGGGCAGGCGATGAGGAACTGGGCAGGTAGGGCGGGCTGGGATGCCGGGACAGTTGACAGCGCCCCGGACATGGAGGGCACTAGTTGCCATCAAATCTGATGCCACCGGATTTGATGCCATCAAATCCGGTGGCACACTGTTCTGGAGCGGTGGCGTATGTCGCAGTCCGATTCCGAGCCGCCACAGGGGAGCTTCGGGATTGTCGTCGGTTCCCCGGTGACAGGTCCCGATTTCTTTGGGCGGGAGCGCGAGCTCGAGGATTTCATCGCCGCCATTCGTGTTGGCGGCCACCTGCTGGTGACGGCGCATCGGCAAGACCAGCCTCCTCATGGAGGCGATGCGCTGTCTGGCTGGCCAGTACACCTGCCTGTACGTCGATCTCGAGGCCTGCACCTCGGAAGCCGACGCCATCGTGAAGCTCGCGATGGTCGCCCGCGAGGTCCGCGATCTCCAACAGAAGGTCTACGACACGTTTCGCAGTGTCCTCGGCAACATGCTGGACCGCATTGCCGAGATTGGCGTCTCCGAATTACGTCTGAAGCTGCAGGAGGGCGTCGCCGCCGACTGGCGCGCCAAGGGAGACGAACTGGCCGACCGGCTGGCCGGGACCGACAGGCAGGTGGTGCTCTGCTTCGATGAGCTGCCGATCCTCGTCAATGCACTGCTGATGGGTGCCGACTTCCAGATGACCCCGGAGCGCCAGACTCGCACGCGAGTGTTCCTGTCGTGGCTGCGGGAAGTGACGATTCAGCATCGTGGCCGCCTCCACGTGGTCGTCTGCGGCGCGATCGGCCTCGAACCACTCCTGAGCCGAGCCGCGATGACCGACACGGCGACCACCCTCACGCCTTTCGAACTGCCGCCATGGGATCGTGAGACCGCCCTGCGGTTCCTGCGGGACCGCGCGCAGCGCACGGGCATCACGTTTCTCGATGGCGCCGACGAACGGCTCCTCGACCGACTCGGCCACTACATCCCGCACCACGTACAGATGTTCGTGCACTTCGTCCACCTGGCGTGCAAGCGTCGCCAGCCGCGCACGTGCCAGCCCGGCGATATCGACAGGCTCTACGAGGAGAAGATGCTGAGCGTGCACGGCCACGTGGAGCTGGCCACCTACGAGGACCGGCTGAAGAGAATCCTCGGGCCGAAACGCCTCGCCATGGCCCTGGAACTGATCACCGAAACCGCAGTCGCCGGACGTCTGTCGTCTCCGGCCGCGATCGCCATCGTCAGGTCTCGCGTGGGTGAAGGAGAGGATGCGATGTTCGAGCTGCGGTTCCTGCTCGGACTGCTGACGCACGATGGCTATCTCAAGAGCGTCGACGGCTGCTACGTGTTCGTTTCGCATCTCCTGCGCGACTGGTGGAAGAACCGCTTCGGTTTCGGCTACGTTCCGATTGCCAGAAGAGCCGGGGAGCCGCGCTCGTGAAGCCCACGAAGTACAACCCGGCCCAGATGGATCCTGCCGAGCGCGCTCGCCGGTTTGCCGGCCGCGAAATAGAGGTCGAGGACCTGGTCGACGTCGTTCGGGCGAATCGTGATCGCCAGAGCAACCAACACGTACTGCTGATCGGTCCGCGCGGCATCGGCAAGACCGCGCTCCTGCTCCGCGTCGTCGACCGGGTGCGCGAGGACCCCGACCTCTCGTCGCGATGGACTCCCATCGTCTCGTCCGAAGAAATCTACCGGGTCTCCTCGATCGGCGAGTTCTGGCTCGAAGCGCTGTTCCATCTGTGGCGCGAGGTTGGCGAGCCGCGGCTGAAGGAGAGCTACGAGCGACTGAAGGGCGAGCCAGACGACTCCCGGCTTCGCGTGGCGGCGCTTGGCGCGCTGTTCGACTTTGCGGACGCCCGCAGGCGCCGTCTCCTCCTGGTCATCGAAAACCTGCAGATGGTGCTCGAAGAGCAACTCGCCGATCGCGATGCGTGGGCCCTGCGCGAAACGCTGGTCGGCGAGTCACGGATCATGCTGCTCGGCTCGGCAGTCTACAACTTCGCTCAGTTGGCGAATCCGCAAGCGGCCCTCTACCAGCAATTCCTCGTGCACCGCGTCGAGCCGCTCGACGTCACAGGGTGCCAAAGCCTCTGGCTCGCGTACACCGGCCGGATGATGCCGAAGCGGCGGATGAGGGCGATTCTGATCCTGACAGGGGGCAATCCCCGACTGCTCGTCATCCTCTCCGAGTTCGCTGCCCGCACGACGTTTCGAGAGCTGATGGAAGACCTCGTCGGCCTCGTCGATGACCACACCGACTACCTCAAGGCCAGTACCGAGGCGCTTCCCCCCATCGAGCGGAAGGTGTTTGTCGCCCTCGCCGAACTCTGGAAGGACTCTACGGCGGCCGAAGTCGCGGCGGAAGCGCGACTGACGGTCAATGTGACCAGTGCCCATCTCGGGAGGCTGGAACAGCGGGGAGCCGTGGTGGCACGCAAGCACGGCCGCGGAAAGCGCTACCGGCTGGCCGAGCGCCTCTACAACATCTACCACCTGATGCGGAGGACCGGCAGTCGCGAAGCCCGAGTCCGTGCGGCTGTCGAGTTCATGACCGCACACTACGATCCGCCGCGACTCCGGCAGAGGATCTCCTCAATCGCCGACGAGGCGCTGTCGCTCACCTCCACCGCGCGACAGGACCACTTCCTCGCGATGGAGATGATTCTGTCCGACCGGCGTTTCAGCACGCTTCGGTCCGATACCCTGTCGTCTGCATCGACGTCGTTGCTCGCCTGCGAGGACATTCCCGCGGGCCTGAGACACCTGATCTCTGCGCCTCCGCATCCGAGCGAGGGGACGGCCGTTCCGCAGGCGCCATCCGATGATGAGCTGTCGGCGATGGCTCTCTCGGACATCTCGGATTCGGGGTTGTTGGTCCGGCGGGGTTGGCTCGACCTTGACAAGTCAGGAGAAGAGGCCCTGGCGGCGGGCGAGAGGGCACTCGGGCTCGACTCGTCGAGTCCCTTCGCCCACCTGCTGGTGTCCCGAGCGTGCGCGGAGCTTGGGCGTTGGAAGCAGGCGTGCGACGCAGCCGAGCGGGCAGT
>Ga0315273_10011193_pt1 | contig 11468 bp, 9 predicted proteins | sample YL17G02_0_MG_FD_205753 | JGI IMG/M metagenome (GOLD analysis project Ga0315273, IMG submission 205753) | Sediment microbial communities from Yellowstone Lake, YNP, Wyoming, USA - YL17G02_0 | ecosystem: Environmental > Aquatic > Freshwater > Lake > Sediment | place: USA: Wyoming | collected... | reverse complement strand
TACAGCCTCGACGAGCTGCCGCAACTCTTCAACGTGCTGCGCGGCGAGATGAGCATGGTAGGCCCCCGGCCGGAGATGCCCTGGCTGGTCGACCGCTACGCGCCGTGGCAGCGCAAGCGCTTCGCCGTCCCGCAGGGGATCACCGGCTGGTGGCAGGTCAACGAGCGCAGCGACAAGCCGATGCACTTGAATACCGAAGACGACCTGTACTACGTCTACAACTACTCGCTGTGGCTGGACTTGCGCATCCTGTTGATGACCCCGCTGGCGGCGCTCCGAGGCCGCGGCGCGTTCTGACTGTGGCCTGCGCACAACGCATCAGCCGCGTTGGCTGATGTGTGGGCAAGCGTGGTCTCGACCGCTCTGGCCGCTACGTCGGAATGGCGACTGGCGCTGGACTATCCGACGCTCGCCATGCGCCCCGCCAGCCGAAGTGGACTTGGACGCGGGCTTCCGCGGGCGATCGGCTGTGCCCATCAGCGCTGTTGGCGCGTGCTGAATGCGATCTGAGGTGCTCGTAATGGCTGAGTCAACTGCTGCGGGACTGGGACCACAGGCTAACTCCGGCATGGGGCTTCTGGCGCGCTTCCGCCACGCGCTGGACGACCACCTTCTTGTACTGAGTTTGGTTCTGTTCGCCGCCAGCCTGTTCCTAAACCAGGCCGAGTTTGTTCCCAACCTTCGTGACCTCAACATGTGGGACGAAGCGGCCTGGATCGCGAGCGGGAGGGGGCTTCTCACGAGATGGCTCCCCCCGGTGGGGAGCAGCCCGCTGGCGTTGGGCCTGTTCGCCCTAACGAGCCTTCCGTTCCGCGACTCCCCGTTCTGGATGGTGCAGAGCGACTCCCTCGCACGGCTGATCCTGTTCGGCCTGCTGTGGCTGAGCGCATATCGAATCGCCCGCCAGCTTCCCAAGCCGGCGGGCGGGATCCTGCTGGGGGTGGCGTTCGTCTCGCCCATGTTCACCAGCCTGTTGAGGTACCCAAGCGATCCGCTGTATTCCGCCCTGGCGGGGCTCGGCTTGGCCGAGGTCCTGGCGTTCCACGCCGATCACGACGTGCGGCATGCCTGGAGAGCCTCGGCCCTCGTTGGGCTGTCGGCGCTGGCGCGCAACGACGGCGTCATCGTCGCACTGGTGCTCGTTCCGCTCCTGCTTCTGCTTGCGCCCAGGGGCCGCCGCTGGCGTACGCTGGTGGCCTCGGCACTGCCGGCGCTGGCGCTCATCGGCGGTGTCACCTTGATCAGCGGGCTGCCGTCCGGCACCTTCACCCTCGGGGCGTCGGATCGGATGTACACCAACTTCGAGGATGGCCAGCTGCCCGTCTTCGAAGGGACCGGGGAGCGCAATCGGGTGATCGAAGCGCGCCTCGAGGCCCGCAGGCTCTTCGGAACACCGGAGGAGAACAACTACTCCTTGTGGAACGCCATCCGCCGCAATCCACCTGCCTATCTCGCCCGCTGGCGTGCCTTCTTCGGCGGCTTGCCGTCGAACTTCCTGGAGGCCTACGGCAAGCGCTTCGGGGCGGCCTTCATCGTGCTGGGAGCGGCCGGACTCATCGCCCTCCTGCGGCAGCGGGAGGTCAAGGTCCCGATGGCGCTCGTAGCCTTCGCCTTGCCCTTCCTGTCGGTGTTTGTGACCACGAACGTCCGTATGGGCTACTTGCGCTTCTGGTGGTTCTCGGTCTTCGCCCTCACCGCCGTCGGCTTGGCCGAGCTGGTCAGATCACTGGGGCGGTGGCCGGCTCTCGGGATAGGGTCCGCCGTGTGGCTTGCCGTCGCAGGTTATGGGGTGGCGGACGACAAGCTGGCGGTCTACTACACGGCTGCGGTCATGCTGGCTGCTGTGTGGGTGGGATTCATCCTGGCGCGTCGTGAACTCGCTTCAACGGCCGTGATCCTGCTCATGGTCTTCCTGCCCGCCGGCCTGATCCTGCATGGTACGTTTCCGGCGCCCAAGATCCGGCAGCTTGGAGTGGCTGGCGATGAGCAGGCCGTGCTCTATCTGCGTGAGCACTTCCCGCCCGGTGCGCTCATCGCCACCGGGATCCCGGGGGTGGTGCAGGCGGCCGGCATGGCGCCGGCGACCCTCTCATCCACGGACGTCCCTGCGTTTGAGGATCCTGCCGAGGTCGTGCGCTGGATGCGGGAGCAGGGGATGCAAGCGGTGTATGTCGACGCAGGTCTGTACGGTGACAGTCCCGCCTTGTGGTCGCTGATCGAGTCGGAGATCGGAAACGGCTTCGAGCGGGTCTTTGTGGCCGAGCAGGGGAACTACCAGGTGCTCCTCGTGACATCTCCTTGATCGCCAGGGTCCTGCGTCTCTGCGCCGGCCGGCGCTATGGCCACAACACGAATCCGTGGCTCGGCCCTGGCAGCCTGCTCGTGGCCGCCTTCGGTGCCCTGCGAGGCACAGGCGCGTTCTTGGCCAGCCGGACGATTGCCCCCGAGAGAATCTTCCCCTGTTGACCTGAAGAGTCCCGACCCAATGGCACTTGGCGCGACAACGCTCATCATGGCGCTCGCCGTTGGCGCGGCGGCGGCGTAGTCGGATTGCGTCGCCCGTTCCCTCTGCTGGGTATCCTCCTTACTTGGCGTCCGCCTGCGCGACTTTGCGACCCGAGGGCATCTTGCCCGCGACGAGGCATCCATCGAGACGGTGACGGCCCTTGACCGCTGGTGGATTCGTCCTGATCCTTGCCCGGCTGGGCGCTTTGGCGCTGCAGTGGTCGGCACAGTGGCGCATGCGGAAGCCCAGCTTCCCCTGCTCGCTTGCTGCAGAGCATCTCGCCCATGGTGTAGCTCTGGCTCCTGCTTGGGATCTCGGTGGCGGCACTCAGAATCGAAGCCTCTTGGGCAACTGCCGCAGCACCACCGCCAGAGGAGCCTGGCTGAGGCATGTCCTGACTTGTGAGTGAGACGCCCGAAAGAGTACTATCATGGGTACGTCGTCAGGGCCGAACCTGCCCAGTCTGGGCGGTTTTTGGGGGGACGCGCTATGGTCCAGTCTCGGATGCCAGACAGCAGGTTGCCTTCCGGCAGAGGACCACTTGAGCGTGCCGGGGAAGTCCTTGCGTGGTTGATAGCGTTCACGACAGTCTTCGTTGCCGTATGGCGCGTCCTTCTCTGGCAGATCCTGAACCCTTTGCTCGACGCGGCCGTGGCGCGCGTCGGGATCTTGCTGGGCCGCCCCGGGCTTGAGATCCGCTTCGATTTCACAGCGATCACGCTGGCCATGAGCGCTGCTCTCTTGATCGTGATCGTCGGCTACCTCGCCCTGCGCGACGGCACGGTCAGGAGGAAAGAGTTCTGGCTGCTGGTTGCCCCACTCGTGATCTACCTGGCTGTTGCGGGCCTGTCCTTCTACTGGTCTGTGATGCCAGGCACAACGGCCAAGCGATTCTGGTACTTGGCCGCTGTGACACTTGGCGGCATCTTCATCGGCCTCCGCTTTCGACAGGAGAAGATCCTGTTGCTCTGGGAGCTCACGGCCATCGTCCTGGTCCTGGGAAGCTTTGCGCTGATCCTCAGGTATCCCGAATGGGCAGTTGACACAGAATACGATCCTGCTGGAGCCTGGCGGGGACTCCTGAAGTACAAGGGGTACGCGGGAACCTACATGGCGTTTGCCGCGACGGTCTTCCTCCTGAGGCTGTTCCAGTGGAGGAGGATCCCGCGCTGGAGGCAAATAGCTAGCCTCGTTCTGGCCAGCCTCTGCGTGCTGATGGCCTACAAGGCTATGTCGGCGACGGGTCAGATCGCGCTGGCTTCAGCATTGGGCACACTCGGCCTGGGCGGCGCTTGGTTGCAGTGGGGACATCGGATTCCCCCCAGGACGCGTAGAGCGCTGGTTATTGTCGCAGCCTGCCTGGTGCCGATCATGTTGGCTGCCTCACCTGTGCTATTCCGGCTCGTGGGGCGGGACACCTCGCTGACGGGGAGGCTACCCCTCTGGCAGACCATTCTCGGGGTCGTGCGCGAAAGGCCGGCGCTTGGCTGGGGTTTCGGTGAGGCCTTCTGGCTCTCCGAGGATGTCGGGCGGGTGTGGGAGATCATCACCTGGAAGCCGGGCACAGCCCACAGCGGCCTGGTGGAGGTGCTTCTGGATACCGGTGTGGTCGGTGCCGTTGCGGTGTCCTGGTATCTTGCCACCACCCTGACGCTGGCCCTGGTGAATGTCCATCGCGAGCGTTCAGCAGAAGCGCTTCTCTTCTTGGCCTGGATGCCTCTGGTGCTCATGGCGAACGTCGGAGAGACCCTGCTTGGTTCCTATGAGCTGCTATTCTGGCTGGTGCTGGCGATCGTGTTCTCTCACAGTGCACGATCGGCCATTGAACGGCGTGGACGTCCCGGCAGCGTCCCTCTCCAACAGGCTGCACCGGGAGTGCAGAGCATCCGCGTTGGCTGAAGCAAGAGCGCAGGAAGACGGTTCTTCACAAGCGTGCGTCGGCGCCAGTCTCCATAGGTGTGGGTGTGGAACCTGCCTTCCGCTTAGGCCGCGAGGCGCAGGCACCGCGCAGGATGCAGCGCACCGGTGTTCATTGGCGGTTCCGCTCAGCCTCGGACCGCGCTGTCACTGGCCCCCCGCCGGCCATTCCTTGGATGCTGGCAGTTCAATGGGCGTAGCGACAAGCCGATAGACCTGAACACCGACAACGACCTGTGCTACGTATACAATTACACGCTATGGTGGGATCTACGCGTTCTGCTTGTGCCCCCCTTTGTCGTCCAGCGCGGCCGCGGTGCGTTCGGATCTCATCCGGTTGCCTTGCACCGCCGGCCGAACCGACACACATCACGCGACGCGCAGCGGCCGATCAACCTCGAGTACTTGCATGAGCTCCCTTGCCCGAAGCCCCACCGTCTCCGTCATCATCCCCTGCTACAACGAGGAGCCCACGATCGGCCTGCTCCTGCAAGCCATCCTCGATCAGTCCGTCGGCGCAATGACGATGGAAGTGATCCTGGCCGACGGCGGCTCGAACGATGGAACGCTCTCCGTTGTTCAGGCCTTCGCCGAGCAGCATCCGTGCTTGAGCATCCGGGTCGTCGAGAACCCGGCGCGTGCTATCCCTACCGCCCTCAACCGGGCGATCGTGGCGGCGCGAGGTCAGGTCATCATTCGCTTGGACGCGCACTCGATCCCCCAGCCAGACTACGTGGCCCAGTGCCTGCGCGTCCTGCGCGAGACGGGGGCGTCGAACGCCGGGGGTGTCTGGGAGATCCATCCCTCCGCGCCAACATGGATCGCGCGCGGCATCGCCGCCGCCGCCAGCCACCGGCTCGGGGCGGGGGACGCGCGCTACCGGACCAGCGGCTCAGCGGGCGAAGTGGACACGGTGCCCTTCGGGACCTACCCGCGGTCCTGGCTGGATCGCGTTGGCCCGTATGACGAGTCGCTTCTCACCAATGAGGACTACGAGTACAACGTCCGCCTGAGGCAGGCAGGCGGGAAGATCTGGTTCGACCCCGCCATTCGATCGATCTACTTCGCCCGCCCGACGCTGGGTGCCCTGGCTCGCCAGTATGCCCGCTACGGGTTCTGGAAGGCACGCATGCTCCGGCGCTACCCCGGGACGCTACGCTGGCGGCAGGCTCTCCCACCGGCCTTCGTCCTGGCAACGGTCGTCTTTGGGCTCGCCGCCCTCTGGATCCCGCTTTCCCGCATGTTGCTCGGGTTACAATGGACTCTCTATGCTGCCGCTATCGTGGCGGCCGGGATCAGCGAGGCACGGCGCAGGCGTGACCCGGCGCTGGCCGCCGGCATGCCGCCGGCGCTGACGGTGATGCACCTGGCATGGGGGAGCGCGTTCTGGTGGGGATGGCTGTCATCCTTCAAGTGAGGCACACATGAGCCGGGCGGCTGGAAGCCGGGGCCTGCAGTTGGGCCTGGGCGAACGCCGCCTGCTGCTCATCGCCGGCGACCTCGTGGCCGCGGCCGTCGCCGTCGCCGTGGCATTGGCCTTGTGGGCGCGCATCGACTACCTGGGCCCGGTCCCGACGACCGAGTTCCTGCGCTACCGCGCCGGCTGGTTCGTGGTGCTTCCGCTCCTGTGGCCGATCCTGATGGTCAACCTCTATGATGCCCATCGGGCGGCCTCGTGGCGCGAGACGATGCGGGGCGTCCTGGGCGCGGCGGCCTCCGGCCTGGTCGTCTACCTGATCATCTACTTCAGCCTCGAAGGTTCGCTCGTCCGGCGCGGCGTGCTCTACTTCCTCGGCCTCGTCATCCTGTTCACGCTGCTGTGGCGCGCGGCCTACGTTCTGATCTTCACCGCGCCCGCTTTCCAGCGGCGGGTGCTGATCGTCGGGGCCGGCGAGAGCGGGACCGGGCTGGTACAGGCCATTCGCAGCCTGCGCCCGGCGCCGTTCCAGCTGGTGGGGCTGATCGACGACGACCCGTCCAAGCAGGGGCGCGACATCGACGGGGCGCGCGTCCTGGGTGATAACCGCCACCTGCTCGACGTGCTCGAGTCGCAGGCCATCTCGGATGTGATCGTCGCCATCACCGGCGCGCTGAACGGGTCCATGTTCCAGGCGCTGCTCGACGCGCAGCAGCGCGGCGTTCAGATCGCCCGCATGCCGGTCGCCTACGAGGAACTGCTCGGCCGCGTGCCGATTCGCTACCTGGAGTCGGATTGGCTCCTGCGCTCGTTCGTCGACGAACTCCAGGTCAGCGCCGTCTACCTGCTGCTCAAGCGGCTGTTGGACGTCATCGGCGGGCTGGTCGGCCTCAGCCTGGTGGCTGTGGCCTTTCCCTGGGTGTCCCTGGCGATCCTGCTTGAGAGCGGCCGGCCGGTCTTCCTGAGGCAGCGGCGGCTGGGGCAGGGCGGGCGACCGTTCGAGGTGGTCAAGTTCCGCACCATGCGCCAGGATGCCGAAGCCGACGGGCAGGCGCACTGGGCCCAGCATGGCGACCCGCGCACGACGCGCGTCGGGCGTCTGCTCCGGCGCACGCATCTCGACGAGTTCCCGCAGTTCTGGAACGTGCTTGTGGGTGAAATGAGTCTCGTCGGCCCGCGCCCCGAGCGGCCGGAACTGGTCGCCGAGCTGGAGAAGCAGATCCCGTTCTACCGGGCGCGGCTGCTGGTTAAGCCGGGCATAGGCGGCTGGGCCCAGGTCAACTACGGCAAGGGTGCCTCGGTCGAAGGCTCGGCCGAGAAGCTCGAGTACGACCTGTACTACATCAAGCACCGCAGCCTGACCATGGACGTGTGGATCCTGATCCGCACCGCAGGCGCCATCTTCGGGCTGCGTGGGGTATAGCATGCCCTTGGCCCTGGTGACCGGCGGCGCCGGCTTCATCGGTTCGCACCTCGTCCGCTGCCTGGAAGGCCGCGGCTGGACGGTCCGCGTGCTGGACAACCTGTCCACCGGATCGCCCGAGAACTTGGCCGGCACGCGGGCCGACCTGCGCCTCGGCGACATCCGAGATGCCAAAGCGGTAGACGACGCCGTGCACGGCGCTGAGGTCGTTTTCCACCTGGCGGCGATGATCTCGGTCCCCGGGTCGATGGCCCAGCCGGCCGAGTGCTACCGGTCGAACGTGCTGGGATCGCTGCACATTCTGCAGGCTGCCCACCAGGCTGGCGCCCGGCGCGTGGTGCTGTCCTCGTCATGTGCCGTCTACGGAGACGCCGGACTTCCGGTCGATGAGTCGGCGGCTACGTCGCCGATCTCGCCCTACGCCGCCTCCAAGCTGGCGATGGAGCAAGCGGCGCGCATGATGTCGCTCGCCTTCGGGCTCGAGACCGTGTGCCTGCGTTACTTCAACGTCTACGGCCCGCGCCAGGCGCCGGACTCGCCGTACGCCGCCGCCATCCCGATCTTCATCCGCATGATGCTGGCCGGCGGCGCGCCGGTCATCCACGGCGACGGGCGCCAGACCCGCGATTTCGTCTTCGTCGAGGACATCGCCCGCGCCAACCTGCTGGCCGCCGAAGCGGAGGTTGAGCCTGGCGCCGTGTTCAACATCGGCAGCGGCCGCTCGGCGACCATCGCCGAGCTGGTCCAGTCCCTGCGCAAGCTGTTCCCCGGTATTCCCGAACCGACCTTCGGACCGGCACGCGCGGGCGACATCCGCCTGTCGTCCGGGCGGATTGACCGCGCCCAGCAGGCGTTGGGCTACCGTCCGGAGACCGCCTTGTCCGACGGATTGGCAGCGACAGTAGAATGGGCTCGAGGAGCCAGGCCCTGACGGCCGCTGTATGAAACCCGCCTCGCCCATCCGCAACCGCTTCCTGCTCGCCGGCGATGTGCTGCTGATCATCACTTCGGTCCTGGCTTCGTTTGCCCTACGCCTCGACCTCGGCCCGACGTTCGTGTACTTCATGCCGCAGGCATGGTTCATGGTCGGCGTGGCGCTGCTGGTCAAACCAACCGTGTACTACTTCTTCGGCCTGTACCGTCGCTACTGGGCCTACGCCAGCGTGCGCGAACTCCGGCTCATCGCCGTCGCTACCGCCGCGGCGCAGGTGGTCGTTGCCCTGCTGCTCATGCTGGCCATCCTGACCAGGCTGCTGCCGGCCACATTCCCGCGCTCGGTCATCTTCATCGACTGGTTGTTCTCGCTGTTCAGCGTCGGCGGGCTGCGCCTGACGGTCCGGCTCATCGCGGAGAGCGGCCAGGTCAGCCAGAAGAGCGACGGACGCGGCGGGACGCGGCGGGTGGTCATCGTCGGCGCCGGTGACGCCGGCGTGCTCGTCGTGCGCGAGATGCAGCGCAACCCGCAGCTGCACATGCAGCCGGCGGCCTTTGTCGACGACGACCCCGAGAAGCTGCGCAAGGACATCCACGGCGTGCGCGTCACCGGCCGGCTGCGCGACCTGGCGACGGTCATCGATCGCGCCCGGGCCCGCGAGGTGGTAATCGCCATCCCGTCCGCACCGGGCGACGTCGTCCGCCTGGTGACGCAGATCTGCCGGCGCAAGGGCATCCCCTTCCGCACCATGCCCGGCATCTACGAGCTGATCGGCGGCAAGGTCAACGTCAACCGGCTGCGTGATGTCGACATCTCCGACCTGCTGCGGCGCCAGCCGGCCCGCATCGACGACGAGGTCGTCGGGCGCACGCTGACCGGCAAGCGCGTGCTGGTCACCGGCGCTGGCGGCTCCATCGGCCTGGAACTGTGCCGGCAGGTGGCGCGCTGGATGCCGGCGCACCTCGTCCTGCTGGGACACGGCGAGAACAGCATCTTCGAGGCGCTGCTCGAGCTGGGGGAGAACTTCCCCGAGCTGCCGGTGCTGCCGGTTATCGCCGATGTCCGCGATCGGGAGCACATCGCCCGCGCCTTCGCCGAGCTCAAGCCCGAAGTCGTCTTCCACGCCGCGGCTCACAAGCATGTGCCGCTGATGGAGCTCAATGTCTCAGAGGCCGTTACGAACAACGTGCTGGGCACGCTCAGTGTCGTCGACGCCGCGCGGGCGGCGGGCACGGGGCGGCTGGTGCTGATCTCGACCGACAAGGCGGTCCAGCCGGCGAGCGTGATGGGCGCCACCAAGGCGCTGGCGGAGCTCATCGTGCGCGACGCGGCGCAGCGCAGCGGCCTGCCGTATGTCTCGGTCCGCTTCGGCAACGTCCTCGGCAGCCGCGGCAGCATCGTGCCGCTGTTCAAGCGCCAGATCGCCCGCGGCGGCCCGGTGACGATCACCCACCCGGAGATGAAGCGCTACTTCATGACCATCCCCGAGGCCGTGCACCTGGTGCTGCAGGCCGCCGGCCTGGGCGAGGCGGGCGAAGTGTTTGTGCTGCGCATGGGCGAGCAGGTCCCGATCGTCGATCTGGCCGAGGACCTGATCCGCCTGTCGGGGCTGGAGCCGGGCAAGGAAATCGAGATCCAGTTCACCGGCATCCGCCCAGGCGAGAAGCTCGAAGAAGCACTCTGGGACGAGGGCATGGAGTACGCCACCACCACCCACCCGGATGTGGTCCGCGTGGCGGAAGCTCAAGCGCTTTCGGGAAATGCCCTCGCCTCCGTCTTGGCCGAGATCCAACGCCTGGCGCTGGAAGGTGAGCCGCAGGCCCTGATCAACCTGATGGCGGCCAACCTGCCCGGCAACCAGCTCGGCCAGGCACCGCCCCCCGAAATCACTTCGGTCGTCTGACAGCCCCATAGCCGACTAGACCCACTCGCTCGCCCCACCGGCGGCCACCATGCGGGGCCATCGGCGCCATCAGGGCGATGCTCGGCATAGCCTGCGGGCTGGGCTTGCTTGGATGCGTGATTCGCGTCGCGGCCTGGCTCAGAGCCTTTGCAGGCTTGCCCGCTTTCGCCGGGCAGCTTTGGCCGAGGCGGCCAGGCGCCGCCGGATCCGCATGATACCCCTTGACGTTATTAGCGCCCGGCGTTATTATGGGCTCCCATGATCCGAACCTTCGCGGACGGCCAGACCGAGCGGGTCTTCGGTAGGGAACGCGTCGCTGGCCTCTCGCCCGGGCTCCAACGTGCCGCCTGGACGCAGTTGGCCATCCTGCACGCGGCGGGGTCGCTCCGAGACCTTCGAGTTCCGCCAGGCAATCACCTGGAGAAGCTCTCCGGCCGGCGAGAAGGTCAGTACAGCATACGCATCAACGATCAGTGGCGGGTCTGCTTTGCCTGGCGGGGCGGAGATGCGCATGAAGCGGAGATCGTGGACTATCACCGAGGGAGGTAGACATGGCTGCCAAGAAGATGATGCCGGTGCATCCGGGCGAGATACTGATGGAGGAGTTCCTTGAGCCGATGGGGATCACACAGTACCGGCTCTCGAAGGACATCGGGGTGGTGCCGCGTCGGATCAATGAGATTGTGCACGGGAAGAGGGCGATCAGCCCGGATACCGCGCTGAGACTAGCCCGCTACTTCGGGATGACTGAGACGTTCTGGTCGAACCTGCAGGCGAACTATGACCTCGAGGTTGAGAGGGATCGGCTCGGCGATCGCCTTGAGAAGGAAGTGGTGGTGTATGCGAGGCCTCGATAGGCGAGGTCGCGCCGCGTCGATGTCCAACCTCTCGCTGAAGCCCTGGAAAGGCACCCCCGCCCACTACGCGGGGCCTGCCGCAGGAGCATTGGCTGACCCGGCGGGCTGGGCGGCATAGGCCACCAGCATTCGACACGGTGCTTCGTATTCATCTGGGCGTATAATCATCGCTAGGTGATCCATGAACAGCGCAGGAATCGACCCGCGTAAGGTTGAGCGCATCTGCAGGGCAAATGGCATCTCGCGCCTTGCGCTCTTCGGCTCTACTGCGAGGGGGGAGGCTACTCCCAGTAGCGACATCGATCTGATCGCTGATCTTCCGGCGGACGCCACTCTGCTTGATATGGTCCGCATCGAAAGGGAGTTTTCTTCTGCACTTGGGAAGACAGTGGACCTCCTCACAGAGGATTCCATCAGCCCGTACATCCGCGATCGGATAACCGACGACCTGCTTGTGGTGTATGAGGCGCACTGACGGCGCCTACCTTCATCATGTCCTGGATGCAATCCT
>Ga0315273_10011191_pt1 | contig 11471 bp, 7 predicted proteins | sample YL17G02_0_MG_FD_205753 | JGI IMG/M metagenome (GOLD analysis project Ga0315273, IMG submission 205753) | Sediment microbial communities from Yellowstone Lake, YNP, Wyoming, USA - YL17G02_0 | ecosystem: Environmental > Aquatic > Freshwater > Lake > Sediment | place: USA: Wyoming | collected... | reverse complement strand
CCAACGTGCCGTCCGTCTTGTCGAGAGGTTGAACGCGCCCGGCGGGGCCTTATTGCCCGAATTCAACGGAAGACCGGCCGGGGCCAAGGCGCGGTGCGCGAAGCGTATGGCGCGGCGGGTCAGGGAACGTGTCTAGCGCGGCGCCAAGCAGGTACGGGTCAGGAGACCCGCCGCGCAGAGGCTTGAGGGACAGTGGGGGGATGCTCAGTCCATCGCCGCCCGGACGCGCTCCCAGTATTCGCGGGTGGACGCCTTGCGCCAGCCGTTGGGACCACCATTCCACATACGTGCATATACTTCATCGGTGGGCGCGCGGCCGGTCTGCCTCTCGTAGAGGTCGCCGTAGTAGTCGAGGTACAGGGCCCAGAGGCGGCGGGCCTTCGCGGGGTCTGCGAGGTCGGCCGCGACGAAGCGTTCGTTCAGGCCGCGCTCGCGCGCCAGGCGGTTGGCGTCGGCCAGGCACACCGCGCGGATCTGGGCGATGCCGCTGGCCCTGTCGTGCGGGTTGTAGGCGTGCGGGTTGCCGCGCGATTCCACCCGGACGGTGGCGTGCCAGAGCGCGTCGCTCGGGCCGTCCGAGGTGGCCATGACCGCCACGATCGCCACCGTCGCCAGGGCCACGAGGACCCCGGCCACAAGCAGGACGTTTCGCTTCATCATCGTGGTCTTCTGGCTGCTGTTTCGCCGGGCGCGTGGCTCTTGAGGCGAGGCAGCACGGCACTGAAAAGGGTGGGGCTCGCCTCACCTGGGCGGCAGGATATAGGAAATAGCAGCGGAAAACAAGAGGCCAGCCACTCGGGGAAGGCGGCGTGGCGGGTCGGGAGCCCCGCCGCGCGAAGTGGCGCCGTTTGGTTAGCCGCCCAGCTTGCCGGGCGCGGCCGTCACGGCCAGTTCGCCGTCGCGGAGCGCCACGGTGATCGTCGAGCCGTCGGGGATTTCGCCCGCGACGATCGCGCGGCCGATGCGGGTTTCGAGCTGCCGCTGGAGGAACCGCTTCAGCGGCCGCGCGCCGTAGACCGGGTCGTAGCCCGACTCGGCGATGAATCGCCGCGCCGGCTCGGTCAGGTCCAGGCCGATGTCGCGGTCCGCAAGCCGCCGCCTCAGGTCCGCCGCCAGGAGGTCCACGATCTTCTCGATCTCGCTGCGCGAGAGGGGCTTGAAGAGCACGATGTCGTCGACGCGGTTCAGGAACTCCGGCCGGAAGGCCTGCCTCAGGTCGCGCATCACCGCGTCGCGCGCCCGCGGCGTGATGTCGCCGTCCGCCACGCCCTCCACCAGCTGCGGAGACCCGATGTTCGAGGTCATGATGATGACGGTGTTCTTGAAGTTGACGGTCCGCCCCTGGGCGTCGGTCAGCCGCCCATCCTCGAGGATCTGGAGCAGCACGTTGAAGACGTCGGGGTGGGCCTTCTCGATCTCGTCGAAAAGGACCACGGCGTAGGGCTTGCGCCGCACGGCCTCCGTGAGCTGGCCGCCCTCCTCGTAGCCGACGTACCCCGGCGGGGCGCCCACCAGCCGCGAGACCGTGTGCTTCTCCATATATTCGCTCATGTCGATGCGGATCATGTTCTCTTCGCTGTCGAAGAGGGCCTCGGCCAGGGCCCGCGCCAGCTCCGTTTTGCCGACGCCCGTGGGCCCGAGGAAGATGAACGACCCGATGGGCCGCCGGGGGTCCTTGATGCCGCTGCGGGCGCGGATGACCGCGTCGGCCACGAGCCGCACCGCTTCGTCCTGCCCCACGACGCGCCGGTGCAGGATCGCGTCGAGCCTCAGGAGCTTCTCGCGCTCGCCCTCCATCAGGCGCGTCACCGGCACGCCCGTCCAGTGCGAGACGATCTCGGCGATCTCGTCCTCCGTGACCTCCTCGCGCAGCAGCCGCCCGGCCCCGTGCTTGGCCGCCAGGCGCTCCTCCTCGGCCTTGAGATTCCGCTCGAGCTCCGGCAGCCGCCCGTGCTTCAGTTCGGCGGCCTTGTTGAGGTCGTACTCGCGCTGGGCGGCCTCGACCGCGCGGCGGACCTGCTCGATCTGGCCGCGCAGGGCCTGGACCTTGTGGATCGACGCCTTCTCGGCGTCCCACTGGGCCCGCATGGCGCCGGCCCTGGCCCGCAGGTCGGCGAGCTCCTTCTGGAGGGCCTCCAGCCGGTCCTTCGAGGCCTTGTCCTTCTCCTTGCGGAGGGCCGCCTCCTCGATCTCCAACTGCATGACGCGCCGCGTGGCCTCGTCGAGCTCGGCGGGCATCGAGTCGATCTCGGTGCGGATCATCGCGCACGCCTCGTCCACCAGGTCGATCGCCTTGTCGGGCAGGAACCGGTCGGAGATGTAGCGGTTCGAGAGGACCGCCGCCGCCACGAGCGCGTTGTCCTGGATCTTGACGCCGTGGTGGACCTCGAACCGCTCGCGCAGGCCGCGCAGGATCGAGATGGTGTCTTCGACGGTCGGCGGCTCCACGAGGACGGGCTGGAACCGGCGCTCGAGGGCCGCGTCCTTTTCGAGGTTCTTGCGGTACTCGTCGAGCGTGGTGGCGCCGATGCAGTGGAGCTCGCCGCGCGCGAGCATCGGCTTGAGCATGTTGCCGGCGTCGATGGCGCCCTCGGCCTTGCCGGCGCCGACGATGGTGTGGAGCTCGTCGATGAACAGGAGGATTCGCCCCTCCGACTGGCGGATCTCCTGGAGGACGGCCTTGAGGCGTTCCTCGAACTCGCCGCGGTACTTGGCCCCCGCCACCAGGGCCCCCATGTCGAGCGCGAAAACGGTCTTGTCCTTCAGCCCCTCCGGCACGTCGCCGCGCACGATCCGCTGGGCCAGCCCCTCGACGATGGCGGTCTTGCCGACGCCCGGCTCGCCGATCAGCACCGGGTTGTTCTTGGTCCTGCGCGACAGGATGCGGATGACGCGGCGGATCTCGGCGTCGCGGCCGATCACCGGGTCGAGCTTGCCGGCCTGCGCCTCCTTGACGAGGTCCCGCCCGTAGCGCGTCAGGGCCTCGTACGTGCCCTCGGGCGTGGCGCTCTGGATCCGCTGGCTGCCGCGCACCTCGGCCAGGGCCTTGAGGAACCGGTCGCGCGTGACGTTGAACTTCTTGAGGATCTGCCCGGCGGGCGAGCGGGGGCCTTCGTCGAGCACCGCCAGCACCACGTGCTCGACCGAGACGTACTCGTCCTTGAGGCGCTTGGCCTCGTCCTCGGCCCGCACGAGGATGCCGCTCAAGCGCTGCGTGACGTAGACGTTGCCGGGCGACGCCCCGGGGCCGGCCACCTGCGGACGGCGGTCGAGCTCGCGGTCAAGCTCGGCGCGGAAACCGTCGACCGGCACGTCCATCTTGTTGAAGAGGCGCGGCAAGAGGCCTTCCGGCTGGTCGACGAGGGCCGCCAGCAGGTGCTCGACGTCGATCTCCTGGTGCCCGCGCCGCACGGCCAGCGACTGGGCCGCGTGCAGCGCCTCCTGGCACTTCTGGGTCAGGCGATTGGGGTCCATGACGCCGTTCTCCCCCATGTGTTCAGCGCGGTTGTTGTTCACGTGCCACAGGTTGCTTGCCAACCCGTGATGACAATGGTCCGCTTTCCTCGCTGCTTTGGCAATAGCGAAGGTTCCACGACCGCGATCCCCTTCGGGTGGCGGCCAAGTGCGAAGCGCGGCGACGTCCGGCTACTCCATAATGCGGCCCGGCGCCCGAGCGCCGGGCCGTTACTCGGAAGATCGGCGTCGGCTGCGGTTCCCGACAACCGCCGCAGGTCGCCGGTCTTTGCTGCCAATCTGCGGCACTTTACAGCTCGGCCTTCACCGGGATGTGCTTGCGCGTCTCGGGTTCCACCTTGCTTTTGGGCAGGCGGATCTTCAGGACGCCCCTCTTGAAGGTCGCCTCGCTCTTGTCGGCGTCGATCTCCACCGGCAGCGGGATCGTCCGAAGGAACTCGCCGTACGTCCGCTCGCGGCGATAGTACTCGCGACCTTCCTCCTCCACCTTCTCCGACGTCCGCTCGGCGTGGATCGTCAAGCCGTCGGGGGTCACGGTCACTTTGATGTCCTTCTCGTCCATGCCCGGCAGATCCGCCGTGACGGTGAGGGCGTCCTTCTCTTCGACCACGTCGATCCGGGGCAGATACGTGCGCGGCCTCTCCGGATACTCGTCCCACGGCTCCAGGCCGAAGTCGCTCACGAGTTCATCGAACATCCGGCTGAGGCGGTCCTGCATGGCGAGGAAGGGAACATCTTCGTTATCCTTCCTGAACAGCGAACGCGCGCCACTCCAAGGCATTAGGTCTCGCAGAGCCATGACTGGACTCCTTCTTCTTTAGTGGTTTCCCTGCGGCAGCGACCATCGCCACCGCCTTCAGTAATTGTAGGCAAACAGCGTGCCAGAGGTTAAGTCCCGGCAAGTGCTTGATTTCGGGGCATTTAGATACACCCCGACCTCCTGCCCGCCCACCGAAATGGCAGGCCGAGGTGGCGGCACATCGTTTAGCCGTCGCCGGTACGGCGACGAACGATGATCGCGGCCGTATCGGCCGCGGCTAAACGATGCGTCACTTGGCCGCCAACCTTGTTGAAGACTCGCCTGGGCGGGCGACCGCGTTCTTTTTCGGGCGGGTACCGCTTGCAGGTACGCCGTGGCACCCTTAGAATGTCGGCAGTTCATTGCGGTCTTTATGGCCGATGGTGGGTCGAACATCCCGGCTACGGGCGAGGCGGTTCGGCAACTGCTCGCCCGCCAGGAGGTCGTCGAGGTCGTCCGCGAGACCCTCCGCACGGAGGGGAGGGCGAGCGTCGAGGGCCTGTGGGGATCGAGCGCGCCGGCCCTGGCCGCAGCCCTTCTTCCCGGTTGCCCCTCCACGCTTCTCTACGTCCTCGCCCACGTCGATTCGGTTGATGACGCCCGCGACGAGTGGCGCCTGTTCGCCGACACCGACCCCGCGGTCTTCCCCGCGTGGGAGGCCCTGCCGACCGAGGCCGACGTCGCCGACGAAATCCTCGCCGAGCGCCTGCGCATCCTGAAGTGGTTCGCGGCGGCGCGCCGGCAGGGGGGCGGCATGCCCACGCCACCCGGCGATGAAGCATGTCCCCCGCGCGTCCTCGTCACGACCATCCAGGCGATCATGCAGCCGGTGCCGTCGCCGCGGCACTTGGACGAGAACACGATCGAGCTGGTGGTCGGGCAGGAGTACAACCTGCCGGAGCTTCGGGCATGGCTGGCGGCCCGGGGCTTCCGCCCGGCGGAGCTTGTCCTGGAGCCCGGCCAGTACGCGGCCCGCGGCGGCATCATGGACATCTTCCCGCCGACCGCCCCGATGCCGTACCGCCTGGAGTTCTTCGGCGACACGGTGGAGAGCCTCCGCACGTTCGACCCGGCGACGCAACGGAGCCTGGACGACCGCGACCGGGCGGCCATCTCGTTCCTCCCTACCGGCAAGGGCGGGCCCGTCGCCCCCGAGACCACCACGAACCTCATGGAGTATCTGCCGCGCGACGCGTGGGTCGTGTGGCAGGACCCGCTGGAGATCGCGGAGGTGGGCCGCTCGTTTGTTGCGCGGCTCGCGAGCCCCGTGGGTGTGTACGCCTTCGATGCGGTGGTGCGCCAGGCCCGGGCGTTCACGCGGCTGGACCTGTCGAGTTTCACCTCGACGGGCACGAGCGACGCCTTCACGTTGCGGACCGAGGCGCTACCGCCGTTCAGCGGCAAGACCGAGGCCGTGCGCGAAGAGCTGGCGGAGCTGGCGAGCGAGTCGGCGGTGCTCCTCTTCTCGGATAACGAGGGCGAGCGCGACCGGCTGGCCGAGATTCTCTCGACCCTTGCGAGCGATGTGTCGTCGCGCATCCGTCTGGGCGTCGGGCGGCTCGGGACGGGCTTCCGCCTGGTGTCGGAGCGGGTGGCGGTCCTGGCGAACCACGAAATCTTCCAGCGGTACCACGTGCGGCGCCGGCTCGGCAAGCGCTTCGAGACGCGGGCGATCGACACGTGGCTCGACCTGAAGCGCGGCGACTACGTGGTGCACGTGGTGCACGGCATCGGTCGGTACCTGGGGATGAAAACGCTGCGGCGCGGCGCCCGGACGTTGGACGAGGGCCAGCCTTCGACGGCGGCCTTGCCCGGTGAGAAGGCCGAGGATTACCTGACCCTGGAGTTCCGCGACCACGTCAAGGTGTACGTGCCGGCGTCGGAGGTCGACCTGGTCCAGAAGTACATCGGCGGCGCCAAGGGCAAGCCGCACCTTTCGCGCGTGGGCGGCAAGGCGTGGGGCGAGAGGAAGCGGCGGGTCGAGGCCGCCGTCGAGAACTACGCCGTCGAGTTGCTGCGCGTGCAGGCCCTCCGCCAGTCGCGGCCCGGCATCGCGTACCCCGAGGACAGCCTGTGGCAGAAGGAGTTCGAGGCGTCGTTCCCGTACCCCGAGACGCCCGACCAGGTGGCCGCGATGCACGAGATCAAGCGCGACATGCAGTCGACGCGGCCGATGGACCGCCTCGTGTGCGGCGACGTGGGATACGGCAAGACCGAGCTGGCGGTGCGGGCGGCCTTCAAGGCCGTCGAGGCGGGCAAGCAGGTCGCCGTCCTCGTCCCGACGACCGTGCTGGCCGAGCAGCACGTCGGCACGTTCCGCGAGCGGATGGCCGACTATCCCGTCACCACCGAGATGCTCTGCCGCTTCCAGACGCGCGGACAGCAGGTCGAGATCCTCAGCCGCTTCCGCAAGGGGCAGGTGGACGTCCTCATCGGCACGCACCGCCTGCTCCAGAAGGACGTACAGCCGGCGGACCTGGGCCTCTTGGTGGTCGACGAAGAGCAGCGGTTCGGCGTCGAGCACAAGGAGCGGCTGAAGCGCATGCGGCAGCTCGTGGACGTGCTGACGCTGACGGCCACGCCGATCCCGCGGACGCTCCACATGTCGCTCCTGGGCATCCGCGACATCACGAGCCTGACGACCGCGCCGCAGGACCGCCGGGCCGTGCGGACCGAGGTCTGCCCGTGGGACGACGACCGGATTCGCGCGGCGATCCTGCGGGAGCTCAACCGCGACGGGCAGATCTTCTTCGTGCACAACCGCGTGCGCTCGATCGCCGACGTGGCCGAGCGCGTGCGGCGCCTGGTGCCCGAGGCCCGCGTCGAGTTCGCCCACGGCCAGATGAACGAGCACGAGCTGGAGGAGCGGATGGTGCGGTTCTTCGCGGGCCGGATCGACGTCCTCGTCGCCACCACGATCATCGAGTCCGGCCTCGACGTGCCGCGCGCCAACACCATGTTCATCCACGACGCCGATCGCTTCGGCCTGGCCGACCTGCACCAGCTTCGCGGCCGCGTGGGGCGGTACAAGCACCGGGCGTACTGCTACCTGCTGCTGCCGGAGAACCGGCCGGTGACGCCGGCGGCGGCGAAGCGGCTGCACGCCATCGAGATGTACTCGGAGCTCGGGGCCGGTTTCCAGATCGCCATGCGCGACCTGGAGATCCGCGGCGCGGGCAACATCCTCGGCCTCGAGCAGTCGGGCCACATCACCGCCGTCGGCTACGAGATGTACTGCCAGCTTCTCGATGCGGCCGTGCGGCGCCAGAAGGGCGAAAAGATCGAGGAGCCGCGCCGGGCCGACGTCCAGCTCGAGCTTTCGGCCTACATCCCCAACCGCTACGTGCTGACCGAGAGCCAGCGGATCCGCCTGTACCGCCAGCTTCAGCGCGCGGCCACCGCCGAGATGCTCGAAGAGGTGGCCGCCGAGACGGCCGACGTGTACGGCCCGCTGCCCGAGGAGGTCGGGCGGCTCGTGGACCTGGAGGCGGTGCGGGTGGCGGCCGGAAAGGCGGGCATCCGGTCCATCCACCGCAAGGGCGCCGACCTGGCGATCACCCTCGAAGACGTGGCGGTGCTCGGCCCGATGTTCGGGAAGGCGGTGGCCGCCCAGGTCCGCGACGCGGGGGTGGTGCGGGTCCTCGACCCGCACACGGTGGTGTGGCGTCTGCACGAGGACCGCGGCCCGGTCCAGGCCCTCGCGTTGCTGAAGATGATGCTTGCCCGCCCCGTGGATAGCAAATAGAATACCAACTCGCGTGTGGGCCATAGTTTAGCCGCGGCCGCATACGCCGCGCTTGCGAACCAGCCTTGCCGTATGCAGCGGCGGCTGACACTTGAGCTCGAGGTTGCGCGGCGGGTCTCCTGACCCGCCGCGTGAGTGCGTTTTGCGGCGGCAAGCGAAGCGTTTTCACGCGGTGGGTCAGGAGACCCACCGCGCTCGGGTTGAGTCGCGCCGTAGTGCCAGACAAGGCAGGGCGAGTGCGAAGTGGGTTCCTCCGATGAAAGCAGTCGTGCCCATCCTGGCAGCTGTCCTCGTGGCCCTGGTCATGGCCGGATGCAGCCGGGCCCGGCAGGACCTCGGTCTGCCCCCGCGCGGCGACGCCGCGGTGGCTCCTGCCGCTCTTACCGGCTCCGACGCGGTGACGGAGGAGGTCAGCCCGGTTCCTGCGCCGGCGCTGGCCCGGGTGCGGGAGGGCGGAACCGCGCGGCCTCGGACCTCGGCGACGGTTCCGGACGAGGGCAAGTACGAGGCCCGGCTGGACGGGGCCGGCCTGCCGCTGCCGAGGAATCCGCCCCCGGTGCTGGCCGAGCCGGACGGCGAGGGCGGTTCGCCGCGGCTCGTCAACGCCGTGCTCGCTGAAGTGAACGGCGAGGTCATCACCCGCGAAGACATCCTCGGCCCCCTGCGTCCGCAGATGAAACAGTGGCGCAAAGAGTACTCGACCGAGGCCTTCGAGAGCCGCGTCCGCCAGGTCGTCGACATGAGGCTCCGCCAGGCGATCAGCCAGCGCCTGGTGGTCCAGGAGGCGAAGGCGAAGCTCTCGGAAGAGGAGAAAAAGCAGGTCGACGCGGCTCTCGCCGCCAACGTCAAGGACATGACGAGCCAGGCGGGCAGCGCCATCAAGCTGGAGGCGAAGGTCAACGCCGAGGGGTTCACCCTCGACGAAGTCAAAACGAAGGAGCGCGAGCGGATGCTCGTGCAGCGGTTCCTCCGCGAGAAGATCGCGCCGAAGGTCCATATCACGCATTCCGAACTGTTGAATTATTACAACAAGGTCTGCAAGGAGCGGTACGTCCTGCCCACGAAGGTGCACCTGGCGCTGATCCTGATCAAGAAGAGCGGCTCGGCCACGCCCGAGCAGGCCCAGGCCCTGGCCGACGCGGTGCACTCCCGGGCCTCCAGCGGCGAGGACTTCGCACGCCTCGCCCAGCGCTACAGCCGCGACCCGATGGCCTCGAAGGGCGGCGACTGGGGGCTCATCACGCGCGGGTCCTTCCGCGTCAAGGAGGTCGACGACGTCCTCGCCGGCCTCCAAGCCGGCGAGGTCGGGCCGCTCGTGGAGACCGAGGAGGCCTTCTACATCGTCAAGGCCATCGCGCGGCAGGAGGGGCGGACGATCCCCTTCACCGAGGTCCAGCCGGCCCTCGAAGAGGAGATCCGCGACAAGAAGTATAATGAGATGGTCGCGAAATATATCCAGGAGGTGTATGAGCGTTCGTACGTCCATGTGATGATGGATAATCTCTAGGGGCGCCCCATGCCGCACGTCCGGTTCCTGCCGTACGACCTGAAGCTCGATGTACCGCGGGGCACCAGCCTCCTGGCCGCCGCCGACGAGGCCGCCGAGCTGGTGGCCGACGATTTCTTCGTCGGCGAGCTGTGCGAGGGCCGGCACGAGTGCGGCAACTGCTGCGTCCAGGTGGTGGCGGGGGCCGAGAACCTGTCGCCGATCACCGACGGCGAGCGGGCCCTGCTGGCCGAGCTCCGCCACGGCCCCGACGTCCGCACCGCCTGCACCGCCCGCGTCTTCGGCGACGTCACGGTCCGGCTCCTCGCGCCGGTCAAGCACCCCACCGACCGCAGCCAGGCCCAGATGCAGGCGCACCCGTAACAATTGCGGATTGCGGATTTCGGATTGCGGAATGGAAGGCCAAGGCCCAAGGCAAGCCGCGTTTAGCGGGGAGCCGCAGGCGACCGCGTAAGCAATGAACCGCGTATCCATGGGCGTGTGTCGCGGCCGGCTTGTCCGGCCGTGCTCTTAGGACTACAGGGCCACTGTGCGCGGCGGGCCTCCTGACCTGCCGCGCGTGTGTAATCAGGCAAGAGCCAGCCACTTTTTGCGCGGTGGGTCAGGAGACCCACCGCGCACAGGTTCAAGTGGCTTTGTTGTGTCAGGCGATGGGGTACAATGAAACACGATGGCAAGTGAGGCGCCCTTCAAACACGTCGTCGTCATCGGCCCTGGGGCCATCGGCCTGTGCCTGGCGGTGTACCTGGCGCGACAGGGGCGGCGCGTCACGCTGATCGATCATCGCCCCGACCGGGCGGAACGCCTGAGCGCCCGTCCGATCCGCCTCCGCGGCCCCGCGGGCGATGTCGGGGCGACGATCCCCGTCCGCCTCGCCCTCGACGCCCCGCCGGACCTCGTGATCCTCGCGACCAAGGCCCATGCGGCCCGCGCCGCCGCCGGTGCCGCGGCCACGTGGATCGGCGCGGCCCCCGTCCTCCTTGTGCAGAACGGCCTCGGCGTGGCGGCCGATGTCGCCCAGGCGCTGCCGCAGGCGACCGTGATCACGGCCGTCTTGTACCAGGGCGCCAATCTCACGGGTGAGGGCGAAGTCCATCACGTCGCCAACCTCCGGGTGCACGTGGGGTACGAGGGCCGGCCGCCCGACGCGGTGGCCGAGGCCGTCGCGGCGATGCTGGAGGCGGCGGGCTTGCCCGCCTACGTGGCGCAGGACATGACGCCCGTCGTCTGGGGCAAACTGCTCGTCAACGCGGCGATCAACCCCGTGGCGGCGCTGGCGGGCGTGACGAACGGCGCGGTGGCCGAGCGTCCCTCGCTGCGCGCCATGGCCCAGGCGATCGCCGAGGAGGGCGAGGCCGTGGCCCGGGCGGCCGGCGTCACGCTTCCTTACCCCAGCGCGGCCGAGGCCGCCAGGGATACCGCGCGCCGCACGGCCGACAACCGCTGTTCCATGCTCCAGGACCTGGAGGCGGGAAGGCCGACGGAGATCGAGTACCTGAACGGCGCGATCGTGCGCGTGGCCGAGGCCCGCGCCGTGGCGGCGCCGGCCAACCGCGCCGTGGCGGCGCTGGTGCGCCAGGTTTCGGCGCGGTAGGCCGGGGCACAGCCCCGGCGCCTTTCAGAGCGGTTCCATCAGGCTGTCACCCCGAGCGAGCGAAGCGAGTCGAGGGGTCTCGCCGTGCGGCTGACCAAACGGCAACGAACACAGCGAGATTCCTCGACTCGCTGCGCTCCCTCGGAATGACAACGGTCAGCACTTGCCATCCCTGGTACACAAGCCTCGTTCCACTCCTTTATCGGGAGAGGGGAAAAAGATGCCGGGGCGTTGCCCCGGCCTACATTCACCGCGCAAACGTAAGGGCACGGCATGCCGTGCCCTTGCGTTCGAGTCCCGGCGTTTACGACCGCGGCGGGGGTTATTTCTTCGGTTGCGGGCGTTCGGGCAG
>Ga0315273_10011190_pt1 | contig 11471 bp, 12 predicted proteins | sample YL17G02_0_MG_FD_205753 | JGI IMG/M metagenome (GOLD analysis project Ga0315273, IMG submission 205753) | Sediment microbial communities from Yellowstone Lake, YNP, Wyoming, USA - YL17G02_0 | ecosystem: Environmental > Aquatic > Freshwater > Lake > Sediment | place: USA: Wyoming | collected... | reverse complement strand
GCGATTGCCGGCTCCATCGGCAGTGAATCCTCCTCGCCGAGCCCTCTGCTCGGTAGAAAACACCTACCTCACCACGTCTTGGCAATCCACTGCCGGGTGAAAACCACTTCCCACACGGGCTGCTAGCGAGGGCCGACGGCCAGACACCACCCGGCCGGAGGACGGCGACCCTGATCGTTCGGGAGAACGCCAGCCGTCTCATCGGGCGCTCTCCCCTAGCTGACGGCCGAGTCGTGAAGGCCAACGACGTCGCCGACTCCCTGCAGCGTATAGCCATGGACGCGTAGAGCGTCGTGAATGCTTTCGTTGCGCGTCGCCCTAGGGGAAACCTGCGGATCCGTCGGTGGACCATGACGCTTCCGCAGACGCGGTACCATGGACCGTTACGCCTACAGGTTCCGATACGCCTCGCGGCGGTTCGCGATACGAACGACCAGAACGAGGATCGCGTCGTCGAGGATCGTGTACACGATGACGTAGTCGCGGCCAGCGTGAACCCTGCGCAGGGAGTCTTTCCCGGAGAGCTGTCGCGAACCTTCACACCGCGGGTCCAAAGCGAGGACGTCAAGGCATCGCGCAATCCGCTTCTGCACCGGCTTTGGAAGCCGTTCGAGCTCTTTGGCTGCCCTCTTCGTCAGTTCGATCCGGTAGGCCATCGGCTTGCGCATCGCAGCAACGGGCTCCGCTAGATCCCGAGCTTCTTGCGCACTTCGGAGAAGGGGATCGACGGCTCGCCGGAGCGCTTGAACTCGGCAAGGGCCCGCTCGCCTTCCTCGCTCCAGTACGCGTCCTCAAGCCGCGCGAGAAGGCCGTGGTCCTCTTCCGAGACGAGGTAGACGCTCTTTCCGTCGCGGCGGTCGACGCGAACGCGTTCGCCCTGGTATGCAACGCGGTTGAACGTGTCAGGGGGAATCCGCGTCTCTGATGCCTTGAGCGTCTTCATCAGCCACCTCGCAGAGTCGTGCGACTTGTACAATTCGATCGACTCGCTCAGTATGGATCGCGAGCCCCGTAGGGTCAAGTGCTTCCGCGGAGCGATGTCGATAGGATCCAGTCAGGAGCCCGCCCGGGATCGTGGACCGACTGCCAAGGACCACCCAGCCTGGAGAACGGCAACCCTGACCGTTCGGGAGAACGCCAGCCGTCTCATCGGGCGCTCTCTCCTAGCTGACGGCCCACAACTCGGCGGCCGTCAGCCGGCTGCACACAGAGAGATGCGACTGTTTTTGCGATGCGGCTGACGGTCGAGTAGTGAAGACCGACGGCATCACCGACTTCCTGCAGGGTGTATCCGTGGACACGCAGCGCATCGTGGATGCGCTCGTTTCGCGTCTCCTTGTCCGAGAAGCCGTCGAGAGGAGTCAGGCGGACCTGGGCCGGGCGGGCGTGGCCTTCAGCGTTCGTTTCTGGGCTCCGACTCCCCGAACCAGTCGCCGCCGACGACATCCCCTGGGGATTCGCGCGTCGCTCGGCACTGCCAGCATCGAGTTGCGGCGCAACTCCCAAGCTACTCAGCGACGCTGAGTAGCCCAGCACGTCCTTCGGACTCCCTGGATGGCACAGATGACGGGGGCGGCACTTCAGAGTCGAGCCCGCGCCAGCAGTTGCAGAGCAACTGCCAAGCGGCTCGGAGCGAGCAGCCGTCTACGTCGCGCCGGACCAGCCAGGAGTTGCGATGGCAACTCCCTAGCTGTCCAGCACGGCTGGACAGCCACCGTCCCCCGTACGAAAAACCATGGTAGACCCCATCGCCTTGCCTTGCCCATGGGTGATCAAGCCGAGCAGCTGGTCAACTAGAAACTGAGACTACTTCGTACCGGTACTGCCGCGGGACCGCGTCTGCGATCTCCCAAGACGCAACCTGTCTCCCCCGCTCGTCGGTTCTCGTGATGATACTACCAACATCCGGCTCGCGGTTGCGCAACGTCAAAGCCTCCCCATGCGACCCACCAAGGAATGTGAGTGTGAGCCTAGCCACAGGGCTCTTCAGCGTAAACACACCAGAGTCTGCGGCCTCTGTGCGCAGAGGCGCCCATAGCCCCGGCCAGCAGTGGCTCACACGTATTGCGCGTGTGGCCAACGGCGGGACCACATCAGCTATGAGGAAGCTCTGGCACGAACCACCACCCGTTACCTCCCCAATCACCAGCGGGCTATCGCCATTTGCAGTGACTCTGACACCTAGCTCATGGAAGCTGTTCACCACCCCTACTCCGACTCCTTGCCCACCTACAGAGCAGTGCTGGATGAGCAAGCTTGGGTGGTGCCTCTCTGAGCGGAATACCATAGCCCTGTCAACAGAATCCGACTCCGTATCGTACGTGACCTGAATGCTCTCAAGCGTCATGCCCTTGTTGAGCGTACCCTCGTTCTGCTCCAGGAAGCGCAGAAGGAGGGGCGCCAGGCCCTGCGCGTGCTTCTCACGAGCGTCCTCCGTTCGCCGGAAGGCCACGAGTTGCGTCGCGAGGAGAAGAACGAGCGAAACAGCCACCACTCCAATCGCGACCCCTACGCTGAGGTTCGTCCAGATACTCAATCGCTCGCCTCCACCTGCTTCCGTATGACGTCAATCCGGTAGTACACCTCGAGTCGGTGGCCGTCCAGATGCGCGCCTGCATTCTGCACGCCCGGCGCGTCTGTCCCAAGCGCCTCGGCAACTTCCGCCGAAGACAAGTACTTGGTACCCCAGATCTTGATGACCTGCGTGGCCGAGCATACAAGAACAACACCTGCCAGACCAAGCGCACCCCAACGGACCAGGGCGTCATGGTGCACATTAGGCACGAGCGAACAGGCGAGCAGTACTGCGCCGACCATGGCCCATATCGTCAGGATCACCCGCCCCACGCCACTTCCCTCATCGGCAAGAGACAGCAGTGAAAACGTCATCAAGAAGGTGTTTATGATCTGGTACCAGACAATAGGTTGCCCAAACACGTCCGATGCGATCAAGAACACGACGAGTGGGATCCCGAAGGGAATGAACACCCTGTTCCACACCCAAACCCCGAGCTTCCTGAACCTAATGAGCCATACGCGCCAACGGAACTGCGCACTCTTGCTTGCCATTCACAGCCTCTCAGTACAGCACCTCTTGCGGTTGCGCGCGCATCCATATCCATCACAGCTCCGGTACGCAACGCCCGCCTCAATGGAGCTACTCGTCATCAGGGCCGCAGCACACGTCCCCCTCCTTGTCTAGGGCGCACAGCGTTGACTGTGTCCCTGATCCGGTCTGGCGACGGCTCTGCGCAACGCGTGGAACTGCCGATGGGTGCACTAGGTGCGAGTAGGCATGTCCAACGAGCGTCTTGCGACACCGTCCTGAGCTGCCTGTTGCTTCCGAGCAGGTGGAGAACTGCGAAGCCAAGGTTGGGCTTCCCTCGTGAAGAAATAGCGCTCTGTTCTGCTTGGCTAACGATCGGAGGACGCAACCATCTGCCTAGACTGCACCGACCGTCCCGGCACAGCCACAGCCCTGTCACGAACCCTTCCCACACTTGTTCAGCCCTCCGCGTCTATGCTGACAGGACGGGCCCAACGTGTCTGGTCAGGTTCCCGCTCACCGAGAAGCATACACCAGTCCCGGCAGGGCACTCGGACGATCACATCTGGGTCGTCATTCTCAGCCCTTGACACTGCTCCTTTCACGTGTCATATCGGAGAGGTGCGGCTATGCGAGCCCACGATGCTGACAGAGAGGCGGTCCTCCGACGAGCTGCGACCAGCGCACTTCCTGCCAGCCCGACGAGTTGGCCCTGCCTCGCCGCGCTGGAGATGTGCGATCTTGATCGCCACCCGTTGAGCGGACATGTGTGGGGGAGGCGTCGTGTTGCCTCACGTAAGAAAGTACTTGTAGGCTTGTCGGTTGCCTCACGAAGAAATGTACTCGAACGTTGAGCATGGATTGCCTCCGCCTTGCGCTCCGCGACCGAGTGAAGCCTGCCCACAAGCCGATCGATCTCTCGTCCTAGCGCGACAGGGTTCAGCTCCTTGTAGTCTCGCCGAAGGTCTTGCTTCACCCGCTTCGCGATGTCCTGTGACGTGAGAACGCGCCCGTACGGTGTTCTCGCCTTGTCGTACTTCTTTGTCACTCGACTCCCAGTCCTCGTCTTCTCGACCAGTTTCATCACCGGTGACGCGAATCGGAGGGCACGTACCTCAATTCCGCGGCCCGCTTGGAGGGGTGGTATGGACGGCGGGCAGCAGCCGTGAAATAAGGTATGCGTCCCCCGATTGCCTGAAGCGGCAACGAGCACGTAGCGCCACAGGGTATCGAGCAGATTGCTGTCGCTCACCGTCGGCCAACTCCTCCAGTTCCTTGATTCATCGGGTAGCTGCGCTAGACTGAGGACAACATGCCGGCTCCAGGCAGCGTGCTCTCTCTTGTTGAGCGTTTCCGAGAACACCGCGATGAGTACCTCTCCGCCGGGTACAACGAAGCCACGCTGCGGAAGGAGTTCCTCGAGCCGATGTTCAAGGCGCTGGGCTGGGACGTGGACAACACCAAGGGCTACGCGGAGGCGTACAAGGAAGTTGTCCACGAGGACGCCATCAGGATCTCCGGGGCGACGAAGGCACCGGACTACGCCTTCCGCCTCGGCGGCGTGCGCAAGTTCTTTGTCGAAGCGAAGAAACCGTCGGTCGACGTGAAGGGAGATCCTTCTCCCGCCTACCAACTACGCCGCTACGCCTGGTCGGCGAAGCTTCCTCTCTCAATTCTGACGGACTTCCACGAGTTCGCCGTGTACGACTGCACGAAGAAGCCGGCTCCGACCGACACAGCTGCCAACGGCCGGATCCTCTACCTCACCTGCGGAGACTACGCCAAGCGTTGGGAAGAGATCGCGGAGCTCTTCTCTCCCGAAGCCATCCAGAAGGGCGCCTTCGACAAGCATGCCGCCTCGGCAAAGAAGAAAGGGACCACTACCGTCGACGATGCTTTCTTGAAGGAGATAGAGACCTGGCGTGACCTTCTTGCCCACAACCTCGCGCTACGGAATCCTGGTCTGACTCAGAGGGAACTGAACACGGCAGTACAAACGACCATCGACCGGATCATCTTCCTGCGAATCTGCGAAGACCGTGGCATCGAAGAGTATGGCGTGCTCCGAGGTCTCGTCAACGGCACGTGTATCTACGCACGCATGCTGGGAGTCTTCCGTGCCGCCGATGAGAGGTACAACTCTGGACTCTTCCACTTCCGAAGCGAGAAGGACCGCCCAGGGGAACCGGACACGTTGACGCTGGGCCTCGTGATCGATGACAAAGCACTGAAGGAGATTCTCGATGCGCTCTACTACCCGAAGAGCCCGTACGAGTTCTCCGTGCTCCCGGCCGACATCCTGGGCCATGTGTACGAGCAATTCCTCGGGAAAGTGATCCGACTCACGGCAGGACACCGAGCGGTCGTCGAGGAGAAACCGGAAGTCAAGAAGGCCGGCGGCGTCTACTACACGCCGACGTACATCGTCGACTACATCGTCAAGAACACCGTTGGCAAGCTGCTTGACGGGATGACGCCCAAGGAGGCAGGAAGCCTTCGCATTCTCGATCCCGCCTGCGGCTCGGGCTCGTTCCTGCTCGGTGCGTACCAGTTGCTGCTTGACTGGCACCAGGCCTGGTATGCAGGCCACGACCCCGAGAAGTGGGCTCGCGGCCGGCGACCAAGGGTCTTCCGCGGGCAGGATGGCGAGTGGCGACTCACGACGGCCGAGAGGAAGAGAATCCTTCTAGACTGCATCTATGGCGTCGACATCGACCCCCAGGCCGTCGAGGTGACGAAGCTCTCTCTCCTACTGAAGGTGCTGGAGGGAGAGGATGCGGAGAGCATCGGCAAGACGCTGAAGCTCCTTCGCGAGCGCGCCCTGCCGGACCTCGGGAAGAACATCCAATGTGGCAATTCGCTGATCGGGTCCGACTTCTACGACGACCACCTGATCGACACGCTCACGGAAGAAGAGAGGTACCGAATCAATGCCTTCGATTGGGGGGTGGCCTTCCCCGAGATCATGAGTGCCGGCGGCTTCGACGCCGTGATTGGCAACCCTCCATATGGGGCAGGATTCACCGCCTACGAGAAGAAGTACTTGTTCGCAAAGTACCCGCTGATCAAGGGTCAGCCAGAGTCATACGAGTACTTCCTGCTCCGCGCCACGTTCCTCACGAAGAGGGACGGTCTCTTGTCGCTTATCACACCGACGAACTTCACCGAGTCGCAACGAGCCGAGGGCCTGCGGCGAGCCCTGCTTCGGGAGGGGCTATTCGTCTCTGTGGCTGATCTTCGTTACCCCGTCTGGAAGAACGCTGCCGAGACGCTTATCTTCGTCCACTCGAGGGGACGGCAGACAGGGTCGACAGCCATCACGCACCCGACGAATCCTGATGAGTTGGCGAAGGGGGGACGCCCGACGTTCGTGAGACAGTCGGAGTGGGGCACTCTGCCTGGCGCGCGCTTCCTCTTGAGAGCCCGGCCGTCCCTCATCAGGCGCTTGGAAGAGAGGTGCGTGCGGCTTGGCGAAGTGTGCGATGTGAGCCAGGGGATCATTGTCTACAAGACTCGCATTGAGGGGGCCGAGAACCGCCACATCTCGGAAGAGGTGAGGGGAGGGCAGAACTGGAAGAAGCTCCTGGACACCAACAGCACTGTGGGAAGATACCGCCTCGAGTGGGGAGGGCGGTACCTGAATTACGGGGACTGGCTCTGGTGTTCTCGTGATGCACGGTTCTTTGAGGAACCGAAGATCCTCTTCGTACGCTTGCGCAATAAGGCACTTGCGCGGAAGCTCGTCGGGGTCTACGACGAAGAGCGGTTCTACAACAGAGACAACTTCAACAACATCGTTGCTCGGGATCCCGCGTACCCGTTGCTGTACATCCTTGCACTATTCAACAGCGCCCTTCTGAACTACTGGTACAAAGCGCACTTCGACAACGTGAACATCAACCCCGCACAGGCCCGCCTCTTGCCAATCGCGAGGGCTGGCAACAAGGGCCTGACTTCCGATGTGGAGGTTGAGCAGCTCGCGGTCAGAGCGGGCGAGATGCAGCACATGTACTCTGGTCTGAAGCTCTGCAAGACTGATCAAGAGAGGGCTGTCCTCCAGCGTCAGATTGACGCGACGGACCGGAGGATCGACCAACTCGTCTACGAACTCTACGGCCTGACCGATGAGGAGATCCGGATCGTCGAGGAGGCGGCGAAGTGAGCAGACGCTTTGCGGTGGCTGCCGCTGCGACTGCAGGTGCAGTAGTCTTCGTGCTTCTGATCTACTCGTTTGCCATAGCGATTGCGTTGCCCGGAGCGCAGAGGGCAGCGCCACTGGCCACGATCGCGACAGGCATAGGTGTGGCTTGCGTGGCGCTGTTCGCGTACAGGCTCAACCTGAGGAGCCACAATCTGGAACAGCGGGCTTTCGAAGCTGCGCATGAACCCTCCTTGGGCATCCATTGGCTAAGTCGGGCATTGAATCCGAGCACAGAAGCGATCGTCGACGGTCAGGGAGGCCGCCCGTTCCACGAGGAGTTCCTACTCTGGAATGCGGGGGATGTCCCCATCTTGCTCTGGGGACCTTCACGAGTCTTGGCTCCGGAGTTCTCTCCTACTCAGTGTGGAGGAGGTCGAGTAGAGATCGAGAAGGTGCAGGGAGGCGATCGGCTTGCCCAGAAGACATTCCCCATCGTGCTCGCAAAGGGAGAAACCTGCATCTGGCGCCAGTTCACCATACACAACACCACCCAAGTGGATGTGTCGAGCGAGATCGTTGCGCGTACTCGCGAAGAGGTAGTCAAGTTCCTCCTCAACCAAGAGGGCGACATGCGATTCCTCTACCAGCTTGTGTACTTCTCGAAGCCTCCCGCTGATGTTTCCGCCGGCGATGTCTACGAGCAGTTCGTTGGATTCAGCTACCGGATATCCCTCAACAAGGGTGGCGACTGAGCCGTGCGCGTTGCGCACGCGCCGCGACCTCGACGGCAACGCCCGCGTTGGGGAGCATTCGAGAGCTGGTCTTTGCCTAGTTGAAGTCCCTGGGACCACGGCGGTTGAAGGTTGTTCAAGTGACGCTATCGCCAGCCCTTGACGTCGCACGCGCTGTTTGCCGGGGTCCGAGCAGCCTCTGGCTCTCCCGCCCGCTTGCACCCCTTTCATCGTCCCGCTACACTGCGCCCATCTCCGAGCGATCGCCGCTCGCGAGGGTTCGCAAAGGAGGCGTGAGGACTATGAGATCTGTGAATGCTGGCCTTGTCTTTGCTGCCTCCCGGCGAGCGGTCTAGGGGCTCTCTCGGGCCCATCTTCCCAAGCTCTATCAGGACTCGTCTCGAGTCTCCTCGTCTGTTCCCAGGTGGCAGCCGTCCCGGAATCGGTTCTTTGTCACTCGTGATTCGTGGGAGGAAGCTATTACTGATCGAGAGTACGAAGATGCGCGTAGCACGTGGCCTGTGGGTTGTGGGTACAAGAGCCCCGTTGACGGACGGCCCGGGAACACAGACGAGTGGGATGACCTTGCTCTGGAGTCGGGGAAGCTATCGACAGCAGATGGCACGCGTGCGTGGAAGAGAGAGGGGAAGCTCGACCGAGACCATAAGCCCGACGGCGGCCGTCCGGCGGGACAGGGCTGTCCCACGGGACAGCAGAGCAGAACGGACGGCTTTGATGACCCCGTTCTGCAGGGCGGTCCAAAGCGGAGGCCGACGATCCAGCGGGCGCGGCCGGACGATGTGGGCCTCCTGACGAGTGATGAGGTCGCATTCATCGAGGATGGGCCGAAGGACCCGCTCGAGCTGTTCGCGGATTCGGGCTACATCACCGACGTCGTGAACGCGGTCAAGAGTGGTAAGGAGGCGACGGTCTTCTGCTGTCGCGCTCACCCATCAACGGGCCGCGAGCTGGTCGCGGCGAAGGTTTACGCCATCGGCATCGGCGCGCACTACCGCATGAGCAAGCTCTACGCCGACGGCCGCTTTCGCGTCTACAAGCCGGACTCGCGCCAGGAACGCGCGATCAAGTCGGGCAAGCATCGCGGTAAGGAAATGGTCTTCGCCGACTGGGTCGGCCAGGAGTACGCAAACCTCTGCGCCTTCCACGCCGCGGGCGCAGATGTGCCCGCTCCGATCGCGCACTGCGGTTCGGGGATCCTGATGGACTATATCGGGGATGCGTCGCGGCCGGCGCCGATGCTGGTTAGTGCCCCTCTATCAGCAGCGGAGGCGCAACGCCTCTTCGACCAGGCGATGCGCAACATCCGGATCTTCCTCGCGAAGGATCGCGTCCACGGCGATCTGTCGCCGTACAACATGCTCCTGTGGAACGATCGGCTCGTGATCATCGACCTGCCGCAGGTGGTGCACGCGCGCTGGAATGACGAAGCATTCAATGTCCTCAAGCGCGACATCGAGAACATTCTGCAGTTCTTCAGTCGGCGGGGCGTGAAGGCATCGGCAACGGAGCTGGCGATTGACCTCTGGCGACGGTACAGGCGGGGGGAGCTGGAGGTCGACGGCTGCTGACCCAGCGGAGGGTCAGCAGCTAGGGCGCAATCGCTGCGCGATTCCGCTGTCCGATCAGTAGGAGTTGGAGGAGAGGGTCGGCTTGTGGCCTGTGGGGGCTGCCGCCTCGCTTCTGGGAGCCGCGGAGGTGATAATCCGCAAGGGCTCTAGGCGCCGCTAGCATCGGGCGATGGATACCATTGCGGAGGAAGCGGCTCATGCGGATTGGGTTCTTCGGCGACAGCCTGACGGAGGGACTCCCGGGCGTTCCCTATGTCGACATGCTGCAAGAGCGATTCCCTAATGACGAGCTCGTGAACTTCGGGCGTGCCGGGGACTCGGTCATCGGGACGCTTCAGCGCGTCCGCTCTCTCCGCAGCGAGAAGCCATTCGATCTGGCGTTCGTCTGGACGGGCGTGAACGACGTCCTCGCCCGCATCAGTTGGGCCTCCCCCACGACGCGTCGCCTCACGGGGAAGCCGTGGGCCGACTCGCGAGACGAGTTCATCGCGCAGTATCGTGCGCTTCTCGAAACCTTGTCGCCGCGTACTACCCGCATCGTCGCGGTCGCGCCCCTCTTCATCGGTGAGGATCTCTCGAACCCGTGGAACCAGGAGCTCGACGTACGTGCGCGCGAGATGGAGAGCCTGTGCGCGGACTTCGCCCGAGTCGAGTTCCTCAACCTGCGGCCCTACATGACCGACGTGGCATCCGGCGAGTGCGCCTCGCCCTTCGTCGAGAAGAGAGGGCTCGGCACGGTGTGGGAAGCGATCGCTCTCCGCGATTCCGAAGCCGTCGATCGAGTGGCTTCCGAGCGCGGCCTCTGCTACACGATGGACGGCATTCATCTCAACAGCCGAGGGGCAAAGGCTGTAGCGGAAGCATTCACTGAACGGATCCTAAGCGCCAAAGGGCACAGGCCTGCACTCCGCCCAATGCCGAACCCGGCCGCTGATTCTCAGACTACATCGCCAGCGTAAAGATACCTGCAGGTCCGTTGTAGACGAGCAGGCAGCGCGACAGGACATCACGCCCGACAAGCACGACGACGTTCGCTCCAGCGACAGCCTGCCCGCGGAGGTCGACGGCGATGACGGACCCGAACTCGACCTGGAAGTTCCCGGCTGCGGGGAAGCTCAACTTGGCTGGGAAGAGCAGTTGCTCAACCTGACCCGCCGCCGTGCCGGTCTTGACCGTCCCCGTTGGCTTGACGCCAAGCTTCGTCAGCACGTCCTTGTCAACGCACGTCCGCGTAGCGCCGGTGTCAATGAGCGCCCAACCCGACTGTGGACCAGGAATCGGTTGCCCTTGCCCGGACAAGTAGGCAGCAAGCGCCTGCGGCACTTCCACCTGCACCTGAAGGAGCGGGCCGGCACCCAGCAGGCCTTCGGGAGCTGGCTCCTGTCCCTGATTCGGCCTGCGGAAGAAGTGGTTATAGATGGGCATGGAGGATCCCGAGCACGAGTGCGGGGTAGTGCGCCAACTCGTCTTCCTGCCGCTGGGCGCGGCGGATCAGGAAGGGCTCGTTGCCGTATCGCTTCAGCCCCGCCTCGTAGGCCTCGCGATCCGTGGTGAACCCGCCCGCGAGCTGTTCGCCGCGGATGAGCACGAACTGGCCTTCATGCGTGGCCAGGATCTCTTCCAGATGCGCGGCATAGTACGCGAGCTCCTTCTCAAGGGGCATGGGACACCTCCATTCACAGATGATAGACGGAAAAACGTCCGGCCGTCAACGATGTGGCCGCAGGAGCCCTCACCCTCCTCCTCGGCTGTCCTGCGGGATAGCGGCCGTCCCTCGGACAGCTAGGGCGGATGGTCGCGCTTCGGCGCGGCTAGGGAGAATGGCTGTCCTTCGGACAGCGGCCATGCTGCGCATGGCTGGAGAGAATGGCAGGCTTGGAGGCTGCCATTCTCTTGGCCGGATTCGGTTGCCGTTCTCTGGGCTGGGCTGCGGACAAGTAGGGCGATTCGCCAGACGGATCATG
>Ga0315273_10011189_pt1 | contig 11472 bp, 9 predicted proteins | sample YL17G02_0_MG_FD_205753 | JGI IMG/M metagenome (GOLD analysis project Ga0315273, IMG submission 205753) | Sediment microbial communities from Yellowstone Lake, YNP, Wyoming, USA - YL17G02_0 | ecosystem: Environmental > Aquatic > Freshwater > Lake > Sediment | place: USA: Wyoming | collected... | reverse complement strand
CCCCGTCCGTGTCCACGACCAGGTCCGCGAACGCCCAGAGCATGCGACGCTTCTCGTCGGGCGCCGCCGTCTTCCCGGCCTTCGCCGGCGCGGAGAAGACAGGTGGCGGGAGCAGCCGTCCCTGCAGGGCGACATGCACGTCCCAGCGCTTCGCGGCGAATTCGCGACCGAAGGTCTCGTCGCGTCCCATGCCCACTTCGACGCAGGAGCCCTCGAACCAGCCCGCGGTCCGCTCGAAGCCGAAACGGGCCTTCGAGATCATGAGGAACTCCGCGCCCCCCGTGCGCCCGAGCACGTAGGCGCCGCTCCAGCCGACCCGGAACGCCACGCCCGAGTTGGGGCGCACCAGCTCCAGTGGCAGCAGCAGGTGCGCGCCGGAGCGCAGCACGAGGACCGCCTGCCGGGTCAGCGGCTGCCCCGGCAGGAACGGCCCCAGCGTGCGCTCGTCGGTGAGCGCTCCCGCCGTCACGTGCAGCGCGGGGCGCGGGGTCTTCGGCATCGGCAGGTCGAGGACGCGGAAGTCGACGCCCAGCTCGGGCGAGTTGGTGAGACCGTAGGAGAGCCCGGTCGAATCGGCCTCGAGGGAGTGGAAGCGGCTCACCGAACGGGCGAAGCCGAGCACCAGACGGAGCCGCTCCGTGTCCGCGCGGGCCACTGCGACGGGCAGGAGGACGACTCCCAGGGTGAGCGCAAGCCCCGCGATGGACGCCAGGTGGCCGGCGACCACGCGGTGCGTGGCGCCGGCGCCACGCTGCGACGATGAACGCATACGACCTCCCGTGAGGTTCTGTGGGACCGACTGCCGCCCGGGCACGCGCGGGATCAGACCGGGAGCGGGGCAACCGGACTCTCCCTACCAGTGTCGGCCGTGACCGTCCCGGGCTCAAGCCCCTCCGAAGGGGTACTCCGTTGGCCCGCCGGGGCACGCGGGAGTACGTTCCCGTCCACCGGAGGGTCCCTCGCGATGGCCGACTCGCTCGACAGGTTCGTCCACCAGTACCTGCCCGCCCCGCGCGGCGGGGACGCCCTGACCTTCCTGATGCTCCACGGCGCGGGGGGCGACGAGCACGACCTGCTCCACCTGGGCCCCGCTCTGGACGAGGGCGCGGGTCTGCTCGCCCCGCGCGGGGAGGCGCTCGCGGGGGCCGGGCCGAGCTTCCTGCAGAGCTTCGTCGCCGGTGCGCTCGACCCCGACGACCTGCACGTGCGCACCTACGAGCTGGCCGACTGGGTGCGGGTGGCCGCGGTGGCCCACTGCTTCGATGTCAAGCGCGTCGTGGCGGTGGGGCACGCGAGCGGCGCCGACATGGCGGCGAGCCTGCTGCTGCTCGAGCCCGGGCTGCTCGCGGGCGCGGTGCTGTTCCGCCCGGCGCTGCCGCTCGAGCCGGAGCGCAAGCCGCACCTGCACGGCGTGGCGGTCTTCGTCGCCGCCGGACGCGCGGACGGCAGCGTGTCGCCCGAGCGGCTCGAGGGGCTCACCTACCAGCTGCGCCGCGCCGGCGCGGACGTCACCCTGCACTGGGACAATGCGGGCCACGAGCTCGATCCGCGCGAGATCGCCGCGGCGCGCGAGTGGCTGCGCCGCCGCCACCTCGCGCGCGGCCTGAAGGTGCACGACCCGCCGCTGTGAAGGCGGCGGCCCATCGTCCGCCGAAGCGCGGGTAGTGCGGGGGGTGCTTCCGGCGCAGGCCGCCGGTGCCGTGGGGGACCGCCGATGCGCCTGAGCTGCGCCATCCTGCTCGCAGCCATGTCCGCCTCGTAGATGTGCCTCCCCGTGCAGCCCGCCCGCGCCCAGTGGAGCAGCGCAGGCGTTCCCGTGGCGACGGGCTCCGGCTGGCAGGGCCCGGTGCAGGGCTGCAGCGACGGGGCCGGCGGGGTGCTCTCCGCCAGCGAGGACTTCCGCAATTCGAGGACCGTCGCCGACGTCTATGCCCAGCGCCTGGACGCCTCCGGCCAGCCGGCGACGGCGGATGTGACCGGGGCCCGTCGGCCCAGGCCCGGCCGCTGCGGATCCAGCCCAATCCGACGCGCGGGGGGGCGGACATCGCCTTCACGCTGACGGCGGCGTCTCCCGCGGCCGTCGAGGTGATGGACATCCAGGGCCGCCGGGTCGCGCTGCTCCTGCGCCCCGAGCTCCTCGCGACCGGCCCGCCCGCCGTCCGCTGGGACGGCCGTGGCTCTGGTGGGTCCGCGCTGCCGAGCGGCGTCTACCTCGTGAGGCTCAGGACGGACGAGGAGGTCCGCACCTCCAGGGTGCTCCGGATCGAATAGCCACGGGGCCGCGTAACCCGCGTCCCCCGCTTCGATTCCGGGGCGGGAAGTCTCCCTAATATCCTGGGGGAAACGGCCGATAACCTCTCAAGAGATTCTCCAGGCCCCAGCTCACGGGCCCGGCACGTCCATGAAGCACACCCCAGGGGGCACTGCACGTCATGCTGGACCTCAGGCAACGCGGCTTCAGCCTGGTCGAACTGGCCATCGTGCTGGTGGTGATGGGTCTCCTCCTCACCTTCAGCATTCCGGGCTTCCGGGGTCTCTCGTCCACCTACCAACTGCGCGGGGCGACCGAGAACATCGCCGGGCAGTTGCGGCTGGCCCGCGCGAAGGCCATCGCCACCGGCGTGGAGCAGCCACTCCACATCCCCAACTCGACCACCTACCACATCCACTACCCGAGCGGCATCTCCACGGCCTGGACGCTGCCGCGAGGGGTCACGTTCACGAATCCGACCGTCGGCAGCTGGCTGCACATGGCGTCCGACGGCCACCTCAACGAGACGGGGTCCAGGATCATCGTCGTCCGCAACACGCGCGGCGCCCTGGACACCGTGAGCGTGCAGCTCTCCGGCCTCATCCTCGTCAGGTAGGCAGACCATGCGCAACCCGGGACCAATCGCCATCCGTGACGGACGCGGGTCCACGCTCATCGAGTTGATGATCGCGCTCGTGATGCTCACCGTCGGCATCCTTGCCGTCGGCCAGTTGTTTCCCGCGGGCTCGCGCGGTCAGCTCCAGGCGCGCCTGACCACCGCGGGGAACTACTACGCCCAGGAGAAGCTCGAGCAGCTCGCCGGCGCATCGTGGACGGACGCGAGCCTCTCCGACGGCCGGCACCCGGCCAGTGGCTTCGAGGCCCTGGGCAGCGCGGGGCAGTGGCAGCGCTTCTATCAGGTCAGCGCCATGGCCGCGCCGCTCGACAACCTCAAGAAGGTCACGGTCACCGTGCAGTGGGTCTTCCTGGGGAACCGCTCGGTGACCTCCACCACCTATGTGAGGCGCTAACCATGAACTCCCGCTCCCGGTCCGCGGCGCGGCGCAAGTCGCGCGGTTTCACGCTCGTCGAGCTGATGATCACCGTGATGCTGCTGGCCGTGGTCCTCATCACCCTGACCACCGTGATGTACTCCGCCTCGCGCAGCAAGACCCTGACCGCGAACAACATCGAGGCCTCCGAGGCCGGCCGGGTGGCGCTCGACATGGTCGCCCGGGACCTGCGGTCGGCGGGCTACGGGGCCGACCTCGATTACACGGCGAGGCCGCAGACCCCGATCGCCTACGTCGATTCGATGCAGGTGCTCATCCACGCGAACCTGGAGCCCTATCCCGACGCGGCCAGTGGCGGGCACATCTCGCCGCTGGCCTACAACCCGAACGGGAGCCCGCAGCCCCGGCCACTCGCCGGGACCGAATGGACCCCCCCGATCCGCTACCGGACCGGGGCGGAGATCATCCGCTGGACGCTCGACCTCGACAACGACGGGCAGGTGGATGCCGCGGACCAGGCCGACGCCAACGCCGTGGACGCGCAGCGCACGCCCAACCCCGACGACTTCGAGCTCGTCCGCCAGGTCTACGGGGACAGCACCAGCAACACCGCCGGCAACAACGGGCCCACGACGCAGCGCGTCGCCCTGGTGCGCCGGCCGGGCAGCGGTGTCCCGCCGCTCTTCTCCGTCTACATGAAAGGCGGCAGCGCGCCCTGGGACTGGTCGAACGGGCCCGTCCCCGCGGGGCAGCTCGCCGACATCGAGCGCATCGCCATCCGGATCACGGCCCCGAGCGGCAAGCGGGACTGGCGCGGCCAGTACGCCGAGAGCCACTACAGCACCGAAGTGAACTCGATGCGCAATACCCCGCAGTCAGGCGGCGACGAGTACACCGTGGACGGGTACGTCTACCTCGACAGCATCGTGGTCAACCGGCAGCACGATCCAGGCGAGCGGGGCCTGGCCGGGGCGGTCATCCGGATCGGCACGCTCAGCACGACGACCGCGGCCAGCGGGTACTGCAGTCTTCGCGTCCCGGCGGGGACGTACTGGGTCAAGCAACTCGTCCCTCCGGCCGGCTACGTCAACACCAGCGTCCCGGAGAGCCTCTCCGTCACGGTCCCGCCTGCGGTCTCCCGTTCTTTCCCGGACATCGCGCTCGCGGGCGGGCACATCACCGCCTTCGTCTACGAGGACCTCGACCACGATGGTGTTCTCGATGCCGGCGAGCCGGGCAAGCAGAACGTCCGGGTCACGGTGTCCCACGGCGGGGCCTCGGCCTACACGGACGCCTCGGGCTACACGACGCCTCCGCTGTTCGCGGGGGTGGGGACCTGCTCGCTCAGCGTGACGCCGCCCGACTCCTTCGTCGTCACCACGACGAACCCCGTGGTGCTGACCATCGTGGATCACGTCGACCAGTCCTGCATCTTCGGGGTCTACAAAGCCGAGGTCGGGACGGTCGCGGGGAAGGTCTTCCGTGACACCGACCGGGACGGGATGGCCGACGCCGGAGAGCAGGGCATCCAAAACGTCTGGGTCGGGGTCACGACCGACGGCGGCCTCACGGTGCCGGGGTATGCCTGGACCGACGAGAACGGCATCTACTCGATCACCGTGCCGGCCAACGACCCACCGCGCACGACACCCTACAGCGTCATGATCATCCCGCCGGCCGGCTTCTTCCCGACGAGCGCCACGGCGATCAACGGGGTCTACCTGCAGGCCGGGCAGACCCTCAACAACCAGGACTTCGGCGTGGCCTCCTTCACGGTCATCAACCTCGAGGCCAACCGCGTGTTGTGCCTGGGGAGCGCCGACATGATCGAGAAGGACTGGAAGAACAAGAACGACGCGCCGCACGGCGACCCGGACATCGTCCTGGGGTCCGATACCGGCGGGAGCGACCAGATCTCCGTCTGGTTCAACCAGTACAGCAGCACCCCGCTCTTCGACGCGGTGCCCGACTACACCCGGTCCGCCCCCGGCGCCGTGATGTCCATGGCTCTGGACTTCTTCGACACGGCTACACCGCTGAGTCCCGACCTGGTGACCGGATGCAAGGTCGCGGCGACCGGCAACTTCTTCGTGTGGTGGTGCCGGAACTCGAGCGGCAACGAGGGCACCTACCCGCTGACCTACAGCCTGGCCTACAAGACGACGGACCAGGGCGACGTGCAGGCGGTGGTGAGCCTCGACTGTGCCGGTGACGTGAGCGCCGATCAGCCGGACATCATCGTGGGCACGAAGTCCCCCAGCGCGAACCAGGGGAGCGTCGAGTTGTGGACCAACAGCAACGCGGCGAGCCCGACGTTCTCGCGCACCGAGACCTACCCGACCGCGGGCGGGCTGACGGCCGGCTCGCTCGGCGAGGTGACGGCCCTGGCGCTCGGCGACTTCGACGGCGATGGCCTGAAGGACCTGGTGGTGGGCACGCGCACGGCCACCGGCGGAAAGGTCCACTTCCTCAGGAACATGGGCAGGAGCGCGAGCCCGCACTTCGTCCTCCAGAGCGAGGTCGCCTTCAGCGGGGACGCGGTCACCGCTCTGGCCGTCGTGGACGTGAACGACGACGGCCTGCGCGACGTGGTGGCCGGGGTGCAGACCGCCGCGAACGGCGGCCGCCTGGTCTTCCTGAAGAACCGGACCGGCGCCTGGGGCTTCGATGTGGCTCGGACGGTGGACACGCCGGGCATCGTCACCGCGCTGGTCGCCTCCGATTTCGGCGGCTCCACGCGTGGCGATCTGGCCGTGGGCTGGCACCAGGGCGCCGCGGGGTACGCCGGAGGCGTGAAGTTCTACTACCTGGACGCGGGCAACCTCCCGCCGAACGGCGTGGACCCCTCGGCCGGACTGCTCACCAACTGGGTGCCCGCCCTGAACGCGAACAACTTCGACTATGGCACGAACCCGGCCGCCAGCGCGCCCTACCTCATGGACCTCGCGGTCGGCGTCAAGGTCTCGGCCTCGACCGGTGCCGTGGTGGTCTTCGTCCGATAAGGAGATGTCCATGGAACGTTCTTCCAACCCGCACCCCGACGGCGAGCGCGGCATCGCCCTGGTCGTCGCGTTGCTCGCCCTGCTGGTCATCTCCATGCTCGCGACCGTGCTGATGATCTCCGTGAACGTGGACACCAAGATCACGAGCCACGGCTTGCGGATGACCGAGGCGCTCAACAATGCCGAGGCCGGGATCGGCGAGGTGCAGGCGCGCATCGCCAAGGGGGACATCGATCTGAGCAGCAACCCGCGCGCCGTGGCGCAGATCTTCAACACGCCCATCGGCAATGTCCCCGTGCTCGGGGCCGATTCCACCGGGCTCGCGACCGCCCAGCCGGCGGGCGCCTGGCTGGCCTACAGCACGGCCACCCGCGGTCCCCGCGCGCTGACGGTCCAATACAAGACCGACGCCGCGAAATCGGTCATCTACCGCTACGACCCGAACCAGAACCCGGCGGTCCAGACGGCCTCGGGCTCGCCGGTCTACGTGATCACCTCCACGGGCACCGTCGGCGCGGATGTGCGGACCGTGCGCACCGAGATCTACGCGAAACCCGTCGTGGCCCAGACCTTCGGCGCCATGGTCGCGAACGTCAAGGTCTCCCTCGAGGGCACGGTCGACGTCTGCGGCAACAACCACAGCGCGAGCATGCCGACCGGCTCCAATGATGGCTACCACACCGGGACCGGTGACCTCGCGGGCACCTGGAGCACGGGCGCGGTCACGCAGCAGGGCGCGGCCAACTCGGACGGCGTCCCGGGCATCGCTCCGAACCAGACCGGGCCGTACACGGGCCCGAACGGGTTCTACGCCGGGCCCTGGGACGTGTTCGGCATGACGCAGTCGCAGTTCTTCTCCTGGATCGGCCCGCCGGTGTCCCAGCCCGACCCGCCGGAGGGGCTCGTCTACATCGACGGCTCGGCCGCCTACAACGGTGGGGACGGACAGGGCGTGCTCTACGTGACCGGGAATCTGACGATGAACGGCAATTTCACCTACCGGGGACTCATCTACGTGGAGGGCGACCTGCAGATCAACGGTGGCGCGTGGATGCTCGGCGGGCTGATCGTCAAGGGCACCACGGAGGTCAAGCTGGCGAACGGCACCGCCTCCGTGTTCTACAGTTCCGAGATGATCTCCCAGGCCGCCTCGAGCGCGGGCGGCAACTTCCAGCGGCTCTCCTGGCGCGAGTTGCCCTGAGCGTCACGGCGCGCGCCGCGGGGCCTCCTGCCCGGGCGCGCCTTGTCGGGCTGTGGCGATCCCCCCGGGACGATCCGCCTCCGCCTGAGGCTCCGGCTCTCCATCGTCCTGCGGAAATGCTACGCTCGGCGCCGCGAAAGGAGCCCCGCATCCCCGGATGATCTTCACCAGCTCCGCGTTCCTGCCCTTCCTGCTGCTGACCTTCCTGTTCTGGCTGCCCGCCGGGCGTACCGGCCGGAAGCTGGTGCTGATCGCCAGCAGCGTGGTGTTCTACGGCACCTGGGACCTGCGCTTCCTGGCGCTGCTCGGCGCGGTGTGGCTGGTGGTGTTCGTGGTGCCGCAGGCGATCTCGCGCACGACCGACCGCCGCGATCGGCGGCGCCTCGTGACGCTGGGTGTCGCGGTCCTGGTCGCGCTGCTGATCCTCTTCAAGTACCTGGGGTTCTTCGCGCACGTCGCCGAGGACCTCGCCCGCGCCTGCGGGTTCGCCGCCAGCGACGTCACCGTGCGGCTCCTGCTCCCGGTGGGGATCTCCTTCTACACGTTCCAGGCCATCAGCTACCTGATGGACGTCTACTGGGAGCGGGTCCCGGCCTCGCGCTCGGTGCTGGACACCGCGCTCTATGTCAGCTTCTTCCCGCTGGTGCTGGCCGGGCCCATCGAGCGTGGCGCGCGGTGGCTCCCGCAGCTCGAGCGCTACCAGCCGGTCCGCCTCGAGCACCTGCGCGTCGGATTCGAGCGGATGCTGCTGGGCTACCTGTTCAAGGTGGGGATCGCCGATCCGATCGCGCCCTTCTGCAACGACGTCTTCGCGCGCGCCGGCTCGGCCGGCTCGGGCGAGCTGCTCTTCGGGGCCTACGCCTACTCGCTGCAGATCATGGCCGACTTCGCGGGCTACAGCCTGATCGCGCGCGGGGTCGCCCGCTGTTTCGGATACGAGGTGGCCGTCAACTTCGAGCAGCCCTACTTCTCGCGCTCGTTCACCGAGTTCTGGCGGCGCTGGCACATCTCGCTCTCCACGTGGATCTCCGAGTACCTGTTCAGCCCGATCATGTCGGCCGTGCTGGGGCGCGTGGGGCGGCTGCGCCTGGCCACGGTCGAGGCCGAGATGCGGCTCGCCTATCCGCTGGTCACGGTCCCGGTCATGCTGCTGGTCGGGCTCTGGCACGGCGCGGGGTTCAACTACATCGTCTGGGGCGGGTTGCACGGCGTGTTCCTCGCCTTCGAGCGGCTGGCGATCTTCGGCAAGAAGTCGGTCAGCACCCGCGTGAGGATCCGCAACGCCGGCGACGCGCTGCGGGCCGGGCTGGCGATGCTCCTGGTGTTCCACCTGGTGACGCTGGCCTGGGTCTTCTTTCGCGCCGACTCGCTGGGCGGTGCCCTCGACTACCTGGCGCGGCTGTTCACCGCCGGGGGCTGGAGCGTGCCGCGGGCGCGGGTCGCGCTGCTCGCGATCTCCTCCGTCGTCACGCTCGTGCTGCAGGCGATCGAGTACCGCCGCCGGGGCGACGACGTCTTCCAGGGCGTCCCGCGGCTGCTGCGCGGGCTCGCCTACGGCGGCGCGGTGGTCTACTGCATCCTGCTGGGAGGATCGGGTGGCAAGGTCCCGTTCATCTACTTCCAGTTCTGAGTCCTTCCTGCTCGACCTCGCCGTCGCGGCGCTGGTGTTGCTGGCGTTCGAGTGGACGGTGTACGGGCCCATGACCCGGCTGGAAGGCCTGAACGCGACGCTCAACGCACGGCCGGTGGCGCAGCCCGCCGGACTGGCCGATTTCCACCAGATGGACGGCGCGCGAGACCCGGTCGCGTTCCTGGCCGGCGTGAGGGATCAGCTGAAGCCCACGACCATCGTGTTCGTGGGCGACTCCCAGGGCATGGTCGTCAAGGACACGACGGGGCTCGTCTATCCGAAACTCGTGGCGCAGGCGCTGGCCCGACGCCCCGGCGGCGCATCGGTGGTCGGCCTCCACCTGGGCGGGGCCACGACGTTCGAGCAGGGCGCGCTCCTGCTCGGCCTGTTGCGGGCGGGCGTGGTGCCCGACGTGGTGTTCTGGGCCCACAGTATCTTCAGCCTGCGCAAGAACGAGATCCGCGCGGAGCTGGTGCCGCTCTACAGGTCGCTCCCGCCCGGGGAGACCGGGGGGCCGGCGGTGATCCTGCTCGGCGGCGCTCCCGGACCGGATGCCGGCCGGCTGCCGCTGCCGCAACGCGTGCTGGGGGTGGTCACGCGGCGCGTGGACGACGTGCTGTCCGCGAGCGCCGCGATGCGGTTCTCGCGGCGCGAGCTGTGGCAGAAGAGCGGGATCCTCTGGGACAGCCCGCTCGCGCGGCTCGTCCCGGCGCGGCTGCGGCCGAAGTCCGCGGACCATCCCGATCCCACGGCCGCGAACCTGGAGGCCAGTGCGCGGTTCGCCGGCCAGGTCACGGGCGTGCTGCGGCGGCGCGGAGTGCGCGTCGTGGCGTTCCTCTCGCCCATCGACCTCACCGCGACGCCGCGCCCCTTCAGCCGGCGTGCCGAGACGAACGCCTACCCCACGCTGGAGCGGGCGATGCGCGACCATGGGGGCGAGTTCATCTCCTGGATCGACCTGCTGCCCCCCGCGGAGTACGGGCTCTACGTGGACGGCTCGGACGACGCGTTCCACATCAAGGCCGCCGGGCACGACACGCTCGCCCGCCGCCTCGTCGAGATCCTGGCCGAAGCCCCGCGCGGGCACTGACGGTCTGGAGGGCCGGGGGGTGCCAGGGGCCGGTCCGGGCCCTCAGAACACTTCGAGCGCCGGCGCCTTCGCGATCGCGCCGGCGGCCTGCGCCCGCTCGTAGAGCCGCGCCAGCGCCCGCCGGCCCGTCTCGCCCAGGTCCAGGGTGAGGTCGTTCACGTACAGGTGGACGAACTTCCGGCCCTGCCCGGCGTCGAGGCCGCGCCCGAACTGCAGGGCGTACGCGATGGCCTCGTCCTCGTGGTCGAGCGCGGCCTGGATCGAGGCGCGGAAGCCCACGCTCACGGCGCGCATCAGCTCCGGGCCCAGGTCGCGGCGCACCACGTCGAGCCCGAGCGGCACCGGCAACCCGTCGCGCTCCTGCCAGAGCTCGCCGAAGTCGAGGACCTTCACGAGCCCTTCCTCGCGGTAGGTCAACTGGCTCTCGTGGATGATCACGCCGGCCTCGACCTCGCCCGCGAGGACCGCGGCGGGGATACGGTCGAACAGGACGTCCACGGGCACGCAATCCGGGCACTCGCAGCGCAGCAGCAGTGCCGCCGTGGTGAGCGGTCCGGGGATGGCGACGCGCCGGCCGCGCAGCGACTCGAGCGTGCGCGGCTCGCGCGCCACCACGACGGGCCCGACGCCGTGGCCCATCGAGGCGCCGCAGGCGAGCACGGCATAGCGCCCGGCGAGGAAGGTGTAGGCGTGCGCCGAGACGGCGGTGATCTCGAGATCGGCGCGCTCCAGGGCGCGGCGGTTGAGGCTCTGGATGTCCTCGAGCACGTGCTCGACCCGGCAGCCCTCGACCCGGGCGAGCCCGGCGTGGAAGCCGTAGAACATGTAGGCGTCGTCGGCGTCGGGGCTGTGCCCGAAGCGCAGGGTGCGCGGTGCGGCGCTCAGGACGACCTCCCGGCGCCGCGCGCAGCCGCCGCCGGCTTCCGTCCCGCGGCGTGGCCGGCCGCCTGCTCCCAGATGAAGGCGCGCAGCGCGTCGAGCCCGGCGCCGGTCTTCGCCGAAACCAGGAACGCGTCGGGGTACTGGGCCTCGAGGCCCGCGACCGCTTCCTCGTCCGCGACCAGGTCGAGCTTGTTGAAGACCAGCACGGTGGGCCGCGGCTCCTTGAGCAGTTCCTCGAGCACGGCCTCGACCGCCTCCATCTGCCGCAGGATGTCCGGGTCGGCGGCGTCCACCACGTGGATCAGCAGGTCGGCCTCGACCGCCTCGACCAGCGTGCTGTGGAACGAGGCCACCAGGTGGTGCGGCAGCTTGCGGATGAAGCCCACGGTGTCGGTGAGCAGCG
>Ga0315273_10011188_pt1 | contig 11473 bp, 14 predicted proteins | sample YL17G02_0_MG_FD_205753 | JGI IMG/M metagenome (GOLD analysis project Ga0315273, IMG submission 205753) | Sediment microbial communities from Yellowstone Lake, YNP, Wyoming, USA - YL17G02_0 | ecosystem: Environmental > Aquatic > Freshwater > Lake > Sediment | place: USA: Wyoming | collected... | reverse complement strand
ACAAACAGACCCGGGGGAAGAGGTTTGGAGTCGAGGTCGCGCTCATGCCACGGCTTCTTCGAACAGATCATCCGAGGAAGGTATCTCCTCGAGCTCGGCTGTGACTTCGAGCAACCCGAGCTGAATTGACGCATTCACGTAATCAAGCTCGTTCTTCGCCTCGTCCGTGTCAACGAACTCAGGATCGCTCTCGATGTCGCTCACCAGATGGTCCAGTCGGTCCCTGTTCTCCGCGAGCTTGATAAGGATATCGAGGTCTCCTAGGTCCTCCTCGTCCTTGAGGATCCTTGTCTTGATGTTCTTGACGTCCTTTCTCGATTTGTGCTTCATGAGTGCGAGGGGCACCGCTAGTCTTCGCTTCAATCCAACATCCCATCCCATCGTATGACGATTGTCTGACAATATCTACTTCATTGTATATATATGTTCTTGGCCGCAGCTCACCTGAGGGGCGGTCCGGCGATCTGGTTCGCGCGCCTCTCCAGATCGGCGATCTTCCTCTGCAGGCTCCTTATCCTGGCATCATGCTTGGCGGCCTGTTCCCTGATCTTCGCCGCCTTCGCCCTCAGCTTCGCGGCCTTCGCCAGCTTCTTAGCGGAGATCTGGTGCTCATTCACACTCGCCGTATACCTCTTCGCCTGCTTCATCGACGACATCTTATCCAGTGCAAAAACGTGCTATGAGCATAAGAAGGTTGTCTCAGCCCTCTCTGGTCCATCGAAAACACAATTATACGCGTTATGGATGGGGAGCACCAGATGAAAGGACACGTGGAGGCTCACGGCTGCACTCTCAACTGCGGCGAGACGAGGGAGGTCGGGGTCAGGTCAAGTGAGTTCACAAAGGCCCCATTCGGGTTTCCGCTCGAGAAGAACAGGTCGTCTATCGGAGATGATACAGTTGCGATCCCGACGGAGCGCGGCAGGCACCACCCTTCCCATACCCTTGGAGTGAAGCCGCTATGTCTGCAGAGCTCAGGGGTCGATGTTGGATGACTCCGTCAAGGAAGCTCTACATCATTCTCGCGCTGACAATCCTGATCTGGGGTAACTCGTTCGTGGTTGTCAAAGTGGCGATCGACGATGGGGCGTCTCCGACGCTCATAGCGATGGCAAGATTCATCATCGCATCCTCGATCTTCGGCGGATACTTGATCTGGAAGAGGCCCAAAGGCATCGATCGCGCCGACATGAGGAAGTTCCTTGCTCTCGCATTCATCGGAGTCGGAGTATACTTCATCTTCCAGTACTACGGAGTGAAGTTTGCAGGCCCTTCCATTTCCGCAATCCTGGTTACCCTGCTCTGTCCCATCATGATCTTTCTGATGTCCCGCTATCGGCTCGGAGAGAGGATGAACCCCGGACAGAAGACAGGGCTGCTGGTGTCCGCTGCAGGCTCCTACCTGGTCATCACCGATGGCAGCCTGTCGTTCGTATCGGACTGGGTGGCTCTCCTAGGTGGCCTTTTCGGCGTCGTGTGCGCTGTGTTCTGGGCGACCTACACGGTGGAAGGGAAGAAGATCGTGAAGGAATACGATCCACTCGTGGCGACAGCGTATCTAACGCTCCTGGGGACCGTAATGCTCGTCCCGTTTGCTGTTGCCGACGCATATTTGTACCAGCCTGTGGTGTTCCCGCCTAGCTTCTTCTTCGCTGCTCTGTACCTCGGGATACTGTGCACCGTCATAGGCTACGTTTTCTGGTTCCGTGCGCTGACAGGGTTGACGGCCTCCTCAACTGGCGCTACACTGTACTTCGAGCCCGTAGTGACGATAATATTCGCCTGGATTATCCTTGGCCAAGGCATAGGTTGGGTTGCCGCAGTCGGGGGCGTGCTTGTCATGGTGGGTGTGATCCTAGTCTCCAGAAGGTAGCTCGGCGCAGGTGCTTCGCCCCGTACTATCGTTTTGTCTAGGCAGGAAATCGTTAATATGAGTCCCGAACCATGTCGACACACAACCCACATCAGCCCCGTAGTGTAGCGGTCAATCATGCGGGCCTTTGGAGCCTGCGACGGAGGTTCGAATCCTCCCGGGGCTACTCCTCACCTCTCATGGTTGTCTCTCATCTCCTTCAGCTTTGACGTGAGCTTCGCAACTGCCACTAGGATTAGCACCCATCCAATGACGATCAAGAAGAATGTCTCGGCTAGGTAGCTTCCTTCAGCTGCCTTGAGCACGAACATGCCCATCAGCGTCGCAGTTATGCCGAACGCCATTCCCCAGATAGCCATCAGTCTATTCACACGCCACTTCAATTCAAGTCACCACTTCTCCCGGTGAACAATCTGCTCTCGAGGAAGCCTTGGCCTTCTTATTCCCTTCGTGGCGGGGTAGCCAACTGGTACAATCGCGACCGGCCGAATGTGCTCAGGAACGCCGACCGCCTCCGCTGCCCTGCGCTCATCGAACGCGCCGACCCAGACGCTCCCGATCCCCTTGCTGTAGAGGAATAGCATCATGTTCTGAATGGCCGCCGCTGCATCTTGTAGGCAGTAAAGGTTCCTTCCTCGGTCTCCATAGTGCCCTATCCTGTCGAGGTTAGCGCAGACGACAATGACGGCTGGCGCGGACCTGACGAAATCCTGGTTGTACGCAGCCTCCGACAACGCCTTCTTCGTATGGATGTTCTTCACGACTACGAAGTCCCTCGCCTGCAGGTTTCCAGCCGAGGGAGCAAGGTTCGCGACTCTGAGAGCCTCATCCAATGTGAGATCATCGACCGGGTCCGGCCTGAACGACCTAATGCTTGTTCTGCTCTCGATGCACTCGACGACATCCAAACCGCTCTCCTCCTTCGACGCCGGGTCATTGACGCCAAGTTCTAAGTATTTTGTCAGCGCTCGGCGCGAATAGGGAACGATGACCTCCAATGACAAGGGACCCAAGGTCAGCTGCAGCCTCCGTTTGGAGTTCGCCTCTTCAGACCAGGCGGAGCAAGTCCACAGATCCGTCGAGCTCGATAACCTGGGATTTGTCACGACGAAGCTGGAGGGCAACACGATCCTTGCGGAAATCGAGTCGTCGTCCCTGAACAGTCTGCTGCATACGCTGGACGATCTTCTATCCTGCACGAGCGTTGCCGAGAAGATAGTATCAAAGAGGAACTAGTCCGGGGAATCCTTCACCCGCACAGCGACCCCTCTTTTGAACGCCAGCATCTCCTCCCTGTTCATCAGCGCCCTCCCGACCGCCGCGAGTTCTTCCTTCGTGTTGACGACGAGCACATCGTCGCCTGGCCGTATCTCGGGGTCGCAGTCGACTACGAACTTTGCGAACACGTTGTTCCCCTTCGCGGCGAACTCTGCGGGCTCGTCCTGGATCTTCACCCTCATGCTTGGAGAGGGCAGAACCTTCATCAGCATCTTGCCGCCTTCCAGCTTCAGAGTGAATCTTCCATCTGTAGCGCGCATGGACAGTGCATGGACATCGTCGATGATGACGTTCCTTATCTTCCCCGTCCTTTCGGACTTCACAATCCGTACCTTCTTGCCTACGAGGGTGTCCCCTGCACCTCTCCCGAACTGCATGTCCAGAACCGCCCTGCACCTCATGAGGTCGAGATCGAACTTTGCCGGACCGCCCGAGACCATCTCCTCCAGGAACTCCAGGGTCTCGTCCCCTTCCCACATGACGGCAAGAGGGTACCCGTGCTGGTGGGCATGCCTCTCCATGGTCCTGAGCATCTTCTCTTTGACACCCGCATCTGGTTCCTTCGGTATCACCGATTGTGCAATGGGGTAGTACTCGTCGAGCTCCATCGGGACTGGTCCAAAGAAGGAAGCGACGATGAATGCGGCATCGACGCTTCGGGTCACCGCCGAGATCTCCTTGTGGTAGGTCCTTGAGTAAGGCTTTGCGGCCTCCTCAAAGCCCACGAGGACTCTTGCGGGCGGCTTCCTGTATCTTGAGAAGTATCGCTCTTGATACCTCATGACCGTCGGCCTGTCATAGCTCTCAGGACCACAGTAGAAGAACGCTCCCTTCCTGCTCGCAGGCTCGAACCTCTCGAGGTACTTCTTGTGCTTCTCGAGTGCCATGAGCGCCTCGAGCAGCGCGGGGTGCGCTCGTGCCCGCATCTCCGCAAGCTCCCATATCGAACCCTCATGGATCGCGTTCTTGATGGCTTTGATCTCATTCAGACAAACGCTCAGATTGTGTTCAGCGATCCTCTTCGTCCGCTCCTCAGCGGGCATCTGTTTCAGTTCTTCGACGCTCGTCCTGCTGCACGACGGACAGTGGCATGCTAGGTCGTGGAGGTCTCTGAGGAACCTCGTGCCAGTGGGATACATCAGGCGCTCATCTCGAGCGTACTTGGCATACGATGACGAGTCGAACATGTCACATCCTAGCAGAACGGCCATCGGGAAGACCATTGGATGGCCAGCACCGAACAGATGCACAGGCTTTGATGGGTTCAGCCCCTTCTTGGAAGCGATGATGACTTCGGCCAAATCTTTGAACCTGTAATTCTCCAGGAGGGGCACGACACCACCGATGGGGTGGACGCCGAAGTCGATGGCGGAGAGCTCTCTCGCGCATCGCTCCCTGAGATCGGGGAACAGTCCTCCCTGGACCGGTCCCGCCAGAAGCATCTCGCCTTTGTCGCCGACGGATTCCTTCCCCCTTCGAACGGTCTCGTCGACGGCGGCTCCCGCCTCTTCTCTTGTGAAATCAGGTTCCGAGAAGATGTCAAGGATTGTTCCGACATCGGCTCCGATCGAGGATTGGAACTTCACGATCTCTCTGTGGTCCACCTTGACATCGCCGTAAACGTGGTTCTGGAACGTTCCGCTGTCGGTCATCACCGGCCCGTCGAATCCGAGCAGGCGGTGTACTCCTTCGCTCTCGGCCTTCCTCCTGAGCTCATCGTTCCCTCTTATGATGTACGAATTCGTGATCAGCATCTGCACGCCCAATCGATCGTGCATCTCTTTCGGTGTGATCGTGAGGTAGTTGGGGTTGACGACTGGCAGAAGGACAGGAGTGGTGACCTTCCCGTGTTTCGTCGTGAGCTCACAGATCCTTGCGAGCCCGTCCCGTTCCTTCAATTCGAACATGTGCTGCCGTGTAGCATGTGCGTTATAATTATTGTTTCATCGACCGCAGAGCCAGCAAACGCTTAAATACGCTCCAGATTCTGCTTGTGGCTCGAGCACGATGAGCAGCATACTACAGGTGGCTGCGGGAATCGCGATCATTTTCTTCGTCCCAGGCTACACGCTGGTCAACTTACTATTCCCCAGAAGAGGTGAGCTCGATCCAGAATACGATTTCATCTACAGGACCGCCATCGGCATGGGGCTCAGCGTCGTCATATCCATACTTGTAGGCTTTGCGCTGAATTCGATGAGTACTGAGGAGCACCCGTACGTCACTTCGGGCCCACTCTGGACGGTACTTCTTTCGTTGACGGCAGTCTTTGTTCTAGCTGGTTGGTACAGAGGGGCCTATCCAGGAGCAGGCATAATACACCCAGTTCTTTTCAGGACACCGCCCTCGGCCGGACTCCCCAAGGTGAAGGGAACCGATTTCTCCAAGCGCCGAAGGATCGAACGGCTGATCATAGAGAGGGAACAGATGTTGGGGGATTTCAGGCTGTACACAGATAGGTCGTCTACTTCAAATCCTCAGAGGAAGCTTTACTACAGCAAGAGAATGGACCAGGTTAGGGTGAGGATCGAGGAGATCAATGGCGAGCTGAAGAAGCTCGGGTCCTAGGTGGAAACGATGTCGGTGAGGAAGGGCTACATGGAGTTCAAGCTCGTCGTCGTGGTCAGGGACGATCTCAACATGAAGGTTGGCAAGCTGGCGGCCCAGGTCGCACACGCTGCCGTCACATGTGCCCTTGAGGCGAAGGCCAAGAAGACGAAATGGTTTTCGGAATGGTACAAGGAGGGACAGCGAAAGGTCGTCCTTCGAGTGGCAGATTTGGAGGAGCTGAGGATTCTCAACGACAAGGCGGCACGGGCGGGCCTGCCGCACGTGCTCATAACGGATGCTGGCCTGACCGAGCTTCCTCCGAACACCACCACTTGCTTAGGGATCGGGCCGGCTCCGGAGAATGAGATTGACCGCATCACGGGCTCGCTGCCTCTGGCGTGATGGTCCGATGAAGAACCAGGTGCGGGTCCTAGGGATCGATGATTCTCCTTTCAAGTTCAAGGACAAGAAGGCTCTCGTCGTAGGAGCCCTGGTGCGTGTGCCCAACTACCTCGAAGGCGTCATGAAGACGGAGGTCGAGGTGGACGGCATCGATTCGACGGAGCGGCTTGCCCATATGATATCGAGGTCTCGGTATCGAGACCAGATCAAGGCCGTCATGATCGACGGCATTGCGGTGGCAGGCTTCAACGTGGTAGACATCGAATCGCTCCACAAATCACTTGGCATCCCCGTGTTGACAGTCACTAGGGATGAACCCGACCTCGACAAGATGAGAACGGCCCTCAGAAAACACTTTGAAGACTGGGAGGGGAGGTTCGAACTCATCACCAAGCTGAAGCTAAGACAAATCCGAACTGAGCACAAGCCACTCTATGCTTCGGGACTTGGCGCGGATTGGGAGGAGCTGGAGCGGTTTGTGACGATATCGACTGTCCGAGGCGCAGTTCCAGAACCCATCAGGATGGCGCATCTGATCGCGGCGGCAATGGTCCGAGGGGAGTCCTATGGCCGGTCGTGATTGTCGCGTCGCAAAAGGGAATATGGGGAACCGCGATACCATTCGAGTAACTGTCTTCAGGCGGGGATGAGCGATGATGAAGAACCTGTTCACCAAGCACGACAGGCGAAGCTTCGCGGGAATCACCAAGGAACAGGCGATGCAGGCTGCTGGTTGGTTCTGGCGCTACAGGCAGTTTGGAATCACGTACACTTCCCCTTACAGTCTGCGCGGAGGACAGTTCTACTCGCGGCTGGGGCTGAGACAGTCTGTCGATGTCTGGGCCGTCGACGATGGACCCAATGTCGGAGTTGAGGTCACATTCTCTGCAGAGCTCACAGACGAGGGGGCGGTCGTGGGCGTGGTCGGCGCCTTGATCCTGCTTCCTGTCACCGTCGCCGTCGGCGCAGTATCCTACATCGAGTACGAGAACGATGCGCAGAGGCTTATGACCGAGTTCTGGAACTACGTTTACAACTTCCCGAAGAATCCACAACCTCCATCCGGTTCGCCTCCTGCGCCTGCTTGGGCTCAAGGACAGATCCCTCAGGCGGCAGCTCAGCCAACATCGACAGCGACTGCGAAGACCTGCCCCACATGCAGTTCGGTCTTGGACCAAGACAGCAAGTTCTGCAAGCACTGTGGCGCCAAGCTCTAATGCCATCGCAAATGGCCCTCTGGCTTGCTCCACAGTACAAGCGTAAGTTTTAATAGGTCGACCTGTTTGTAGGGCATACTTCGCTGAAAAAGGTGAATGATTGCCGAGAGGTCTTTACACTGCCAGGAAGCTGAGCCTTGACAGACAGAGGCACAAGTGGAGCGACAGATATTACAAGCGCAGGGTGCTCCATCTCAAGGAGAAATCCGATCCCCTTGAAGGCTCGGCGCAGGGCAAAGGCGTCGTGCTCGAGAAGGTGGGCATAGAGGCGAAGCAGCCCAACTCGGCCATCAGGAAGTGCGTCAAGGTCCAGCTCATCAAGAACGGGAGGCAGATCACGGCCTTCGCAGTTGGCGATGGCGCAATCAACTTCATCGACGAGCATGATGAGGTGCTGGTCGAAGGAATCGGCGGCAGGATGGGCCGGTCCTACGGTGACCTCCCCGGCGTGAGGTTCAAGGTAATCAAGGTCAACAATGTGTCCCTCGACGAGCTCGTGAGGGGCAGGAAGGAGAAGCCCGTAAGGTGAACCGCATGGATGAGGGCAATCCGATCCAAGATGAAGGCAAGGCTCAGGAGCCGGCTCCGGCCCCACAGGCAGCTGCTGCACCGCCCACTCAGGTCGAAGCACCGACTGAGCCAAAACTTCAGCTCCAGGCACCGCCCGAGCACAAAGCGGCGGATGCCAAGGTCCCGAAGAACGCATCTCCCGGTGGAATGGTCCTGCTCTTCGGCAAGTTCGACGTCACGGGTGTGACGATGAGAGACCAAGGTATGGCTAGGTACATCGATATCTCGCCTGTGGCAGTCCCGCACACGGGCGGGAGGCACACGAACAAGCAGTTCGCAAAGGCCAAGATGAGCGTCGTCGAGAGGCTCATCAACGGCATGATGAGGACCGAGAACTTCACCGGCAAGAAACTGAAGGCATACAAGGCCGTAGAAAGGTCGTTCGAGATCATCCAGAAGAAGGGTAGCACCAACCCGCTCCAGGCGTTCGTTGATGCACTCCAGAACGTGGCCCCCAGGGAGGAGGTCACGAGGCTGCAGTACGGAGGCATATCCGTCCCGAAAGCAGTCGATGTCGCGCCGGCCCGAAGGGTCGATCTTGCCCTCAGGTACATCTGCAACGGAGCGCTGGAGACCTCGCATAAGAGCAAGAAACCGATCGAGGAATGCCTCGCAGACGAGATACTTGGGGCGGCCAAGAACGACATGAACAGCTTTTCGGTGTCGAAGAAGGAAGAGGTCGAGAGAGTGGCCTCTTCAGCGCGCTGATCGGCTTGAAACCGTTTCTCCATTGTTTCCTTTCATCTGATTGAATGCTGAGCCCATGGTGATCGTATGGGAAGAAAAGAGGACAACATCAAGAAGGCGCAGGGGCTGATGAGACAGCCGAAGTTCATCCGGAACATCGGGACAGCGGCGCACATCGACCACGGCAAGACCACTCTCTCCGATAACCTGATTGCTGGCGCAGGCATGATGTCCGAGGAGCTCGCGGGGAAGCAGCTGCTGCTCGACTTCGACGAGCAGGAACAGGCCAGAGGCATCACCATCAACGCTGCGAGTGCGTCAATGGTCTATGTCTTCAGAGGCCAGGAGTACCTCATCAACCTCATCGACACGCCCGGCCACGTGGATTTCGGCGGCGATGTGACGAGGGCCATGAGGGCCATCGACGGCGTCATGATACTGTGCTGCGCGGTCGAGGGAGTCATGCCCCAGACCGAGACGGTCATCAGGCAGGCCATAAAGGAGAGGGTGCACCCGATACTCGTCATCAACAAGGTCGACAGGCTGATCAACGAGCTCCAGGTGACCCCAGAGCAGATGCAGCAGCGCCTGTCCAACATAGTGAACGAGGTCAACGAGAAGATCAGGAAGCTGCTTCCTCCGGAGCTCAGGGATAAGTGGGCTCTGAATGTCGATACCGGCAACGTGGTCTTCGGCTCCGCGTTCAACAACTGGGCCATCACGGTGCCCTACATGAAGAAGACGGGTATCAATTTCAAGCAGATCTACGAGTTCTGCAAGAATCAGGACCAGAAGACGCTGGCCAAGAAGGCGCCCCTTCATGAGGTGCTCCTGGAGATGGTCATCACTCACCTCCCGGACCCGCTGGAGGCGCAGAAGCTTAGGATACCTGTCATCTGGCACGGAGACCTCGAATCGACGTTCGGGAAGTCGATGATGACCTGCAACCCAGATGGACCTGTGGCGTTCATGGTCACTAAGATCATCGTGGACCCCCACGCCGGAGAGGTGGCCGTCGGCCGTCTCTACAGCGGGAAGATCGTCAAGGGCCAAGAGCTCTGGATCAGCGGCATGCCGAACCCGAACAGGGCGCAGCTGGTCTCCCTAACAGTCGGCGCCGACAGGATACCTGTTGAGGAGATCGATGCGGGCAATGTCGTCGCTGTAGCCGGTCTCAAGGACGCGATTGCAGGTTCGACGGTGTCCAGCGACCCGGCCATGGCTTCGTTCGAGAAGATCGTACACTACTCAGATCCCGTCGTAACGGTCGCGATCGAGGCGAAGCACACCAAGGACCTGCCGAGACTGGTCGACGTGCTGAGGACCATCGCGAAGGCCGACCCGTCCATACAAGTGGAGATCAACCAGGAGACCGGCGAGCACCTGATGTCCGGCATGGGCGAGCTTCACCTTGAGATCACCAACTACAGAATCGTCAACGAGCACAAGGTGGAGATCACGACCTCGCAGCCGATAGTCGTGTTCAGGGAGTGCGTCGGCGGCAGGGGAGGCCCGTTCGAGGGCAAGTCCCCGAACAAGCACAACAGGTTCTACATCGAGGTGGAGCCACTCAGCCCGGCCATCGTCCAGGCGATAAGGTCTGGCGAGATCGAGACCGAGGGCAAGATCAAGGACGCGAAGGCCCTCGCCAGGAAGCTCCAGGATCTTGGCTTCAGCAAGGATGAAGGCAAGGGAGTGGTGTCGTTCCACGGGACGAACATGCTCCTGGATATGACCAAAGGCATTCAGTACATGCACGAGACGATGGATCTCGTAAAGGACGCCTACGACGAGGCCATGGACCAGGGTCCGCTGGCGAATGAGAAGTGCATGGCGGTCAAGGTCATGCTCGTCGATGCGAAACTGCACGAGGACAGCATCCACAGGGGTCCGGCACAGGTCATACCCGCTGCCAGGTCCGCGATCTACGGCGCCATGTGCCAGGCGGGCCGTGTGTTGTACGAACCGATCCAGAAGGTGTTCATCAACGTCCCCGAGGACATGATGGGCAACGCGATCAGGGAGATACAGCAGAGGCGGGGTATCATAGAGGACATGAAGCAAGAGGGGGACATTACCACGGTCCAGGGGAAGTGCCCGGTTGCCGACATGTTCGGATTCGCCGCATCGATCAGGAGCGCCACGAGCGGCCGCGCGCTCTGGTCGACTGAGAACTCAGGATTCGAGCAGATGCCACGTGAGGTGGCGGACAAGACGGTGCCTCAGATCAGGGGCAGGAAAGGCCTCAAGCCGGAACCGTACGACGCATCGTACTACGCCGGATGATGGCCAGGCCACCATCATCCATTCGACAGGGAAAAAGGCTAATATACCAAGAGCATCATGGTCGAATAGAACGCATAGAGGCGACTAAAATGGCAGAAAAACCACACTTGAACTTGGTGTTCATCGGACACGTCGACCACGGAAAGTCGACCACTGTCGGCCGACTGCTCCTCGATACCGGGCACATCGAGCCCCACGTCATCGAGAAGTACAAGAAGGAGGCTGAGCAGAAGGGTAAGGCGACTTTCGAGTTCGCATGGGTCATGGATGGGCTCAAGGAGGAAAGGGAGAGGGGTCTCACCATCGATGTGGCTCACAAGAGGTTCAACACGCAGAAGTTCTACTTCACCATCATCGACGCGCCCGGCCACAGAGACTTCGTCAAGAACATGATCACTGGCACAAGCCAGGCTGACGCTGCCGTCATTGTCTGTTCGGCAATAGAGGGCCCGCAGGCCCAGACCAAGGAGCACATCTTCCTAGCGAGGACCTTGGGCGTCCAGCAGATCGTCATCGATGTCAACAAGATGGATGCGGTGAACTGGGACCAGAAGAAGTACGACGATACCAAGAAGGCCGTCACCGAGCTGCTCAAGACGGTCGGTTACAA
>Ga0315273_10011187_pt1 | contig 11473 bp, 2 predicted proteins | sample YL17G02_0_MG_FD_205753 | JGI IMG/M metagenome (GOLD analysis project Ga0315273, IMG submission 205753) | Sediment microbial communities from Yellowstone Lake, YNP, Wyoming, USA - YL17G02_0 | ecosystem: Environmental > Aquatic > Freshwater > Lake > Sediment | place: USA: Wyoming | collected... | reverse complement strand
CTCACCGGTCAGATCAGCTGGGACGGCTCGACGGGCGCGATCCAGGTGCCGGACACCTTCAAGAATCTCCGGTTCTGGCGCAACACGAGCATCGCGACGCTCGGCGTGGGGCAGATCGCGACGCTCACCCCCGGCACGCTCGGCTACGAGTGGGACTGGCAGCAGTACGACGCCTCGTACCCGGCGCGGCGTACGCTACTGTCCACGACCGTGCTCGGCGGTCACACGCACCACCTCTCGCTCTACCGGCACGACAGCGGCGCGCTCGTCTTCGGTGCGGGCACGGTGCAGTGGTCGTGGGGGCTCGACAGCCACCACGATCGCGCCAGCGATCCGCCGAGCCTTGCCATGCAGCAGGCGACGGTGAACCTGTTCGCCGACATGGGCGTCGCGCCCGCGTCGCTGCAGGCCGGCCTGATCTCCGCCATTGCTTCGAGCGACACCCAGGCTCCGGCCTCGGTGATCGGATTCCCGCTCGCCGGCGCATCGCTTCCGAGCGGAAGCGCGGTGAACATCCAGGGCTCGGCGTCCGACGCCGGCGGCGGCGTCGTCGCGGGCGTCGAGGTGTCCGTGGACGGCGGGGCAACCTGGAGTGCCGCGAGCGGCACGACCGCATGGAGCTACGCGTGGACGCCCGTGACACAGGGCGCGGTCACGATCAAGAGCCGCGCGTTTGACGACACCGGGAACCTCGAGGTCCCCACGGGCCCGGCCAACGTGATCGCGGTGACGGTGACCGCCCCGGCGCCGCCGACCTGCCCGTGCACGGCCTGGGATGCGGGCACCGTGCCGGGAACGCCGGACGGGGGCGACGGCAATGCGCTCGAGGTTGGCGTGCGGTTCAAATCGGATGTCGATGGTTTCATCAGCGGGGTGCGGTACTACAAGTCGGCCGCCAACATTGGCGCGCACCTGGGCAAGCTCTACACCAACACCGGCGAGCCGAAGGCGAGCGACGCGTTCACCGGTGAGACGGCAAGCGGATGGCAAGAGGTCACGTTCACGACCCCGGTTGCGATCACCCATGGCATCCCGTACGTGGCGTCCGTGTGGATGCCGGCCGGACACTACGCGTATGGGCCCGGGTTCTTCGCTGCCGGCGGCGTCGACCGCGCGCCCATCCACCTGTTGCAGGACGGCGTCGATGGAGCGAACGGCGTCTACAATTACTTTTCCCAGGGTTTCCCCACGAGCACTTCCGGTTCCGCCAACTACTGGGTCGACGTCGTGTTCACCACCACCGGGGCAGGGCCCGACCTTACCCCGCCAACGATCACCGCGATCAGCCCGGGCAATGGGGCGAACGGCGTCGCGGTCGGCGTGCACGTCACGGCCACGTTCAGCGAGGCCATGAACGCGGCTACGATCGACGGCACGACGTTCGAGTTGCGCACCGCGGGCAACGCGCTCGTGCCGGCAAGCGTCGCTTACAGCCCGGGCACGCGCACGGCCACGCTCACGCCGAACGCCGCGCTCGACTACTCGAGCACGTACGCGGCGCGGGTCACGACCGGGATCCAGGATGCTGCGGGCAACGCGCTCGCGACGGCACAGACCTGGTCGTTCACGACCTCCGCGCCGCCGCCGCCGCCACCGAACGAGGGTCCGGGCGGCCCGATCCTGGTGATCAGCTCCGCCACGAACCCGTTCAGCCGCTACCCGGTCGAGATCCTGCGCAACGAGGGCCTCAACGCGTTCACCGCCATGGACCTGTCGCTGGTCACGCCGACCGTGCTCGCGGCTTACGACGTTGTCGTGCTGGGCGAGTGCGCGATTGGGGCGGGCGACGTCACCATGTTGAGCGCCTGGACGAACGCCGGAGGCACGCTCATCGCGTTCCGCCCGGATGCCCAGCTTGCGCCGCTGCTCGGGCTCACTCCCGCGGCGGGGACGCTCGCGAATGCCTACATGAAGGTCGACACTGCGAGCGGTCCGGGCGTCGGAATCGTCGGGGAGACGATGCAGTTCCACGGCGCCGCCGACCTGTACACGCTGAACGGCGCGACCGCGGTGGCCATGCTCTATTCCAATGCTGCGAACGCCACTGCGAATCCCGCCGTGACCACGCGCAGCGTCGGCCCGAACGGCGGACGCGCGATCGCGTTCACCTACGACCTCGCGCGCTCGGTCGTGTACACGCGGCAGGGCAACCCGGCGTGGGCGGGCACGAAGCGGGACGGCATGATCGAACCCATCCGCTCGGACGACCAGTTCTTCGGCGCCGCCGCCGGCGACGTGCAACCCGACTGGATCGACTTCACGAAGATCGCGATCCCGCAGGCCGACGAGCAACAGCGGTTGCTGGCCAATGCGATCCTGAAGGGCAACCTGCACCGGAAGCCGTTACCGCGCTTCTGGTACCTGCCGAAGGGCCTCAAGGCCGCCATCGTCATGACCGGCGATAATCACGGCGATGCCGGCATGGCCCCGCGCTTCGACATCTATCGCACGCAGAGCACGCCGGGGTGTTCGGTGGACGATTGGGACTGCGTGCGCGCCACCGGCTACCTGTACCTGGGCTCGACGTTCACGCCCGCGCAGGCGGCGTTCTACGACGGTCTCGGCTTCGAGGTGGCGCTGCACATCGACACCGGCTGTGCGCGGGCCACGCCGAGTCAGTACGAGAATTTCGTCGCTTCCCAGACCGCCGCGTTTGTCGCGACCTACCCCGGCCTCGCGCCGCTCGTCAGCAATCGCAACCACTGCATCGCCTGGAGCGACTGGAGTTCCGTGGCCGAGATCGAGGCCGCGCACGGCATCCGGCTCGACACGAACTACTATTACTGGCCGCCGGGCTGGGTGCAGAACCGCCCCGGCATGTTCACCGGGTCCGGCATGCCGATGCGCTTCGCAAAGGCCGACGGGAGCCTGATCGACTGCTACCAGGCCTCGACGGAGATGCCGGACGAGTCGGGGGAGAGCTTTCCATCGTTCTGCGACGCGCTGCTCGAGCGCGCACAGGGCCCCGAGGGCTACTACGGCGTTTTCACCACGAACATGCACTTCGACTCGTCGCCGCATGGCGGCTCGGACGCGGTCGTTGCGTCGGCCCAGGCCCACAATGTGCCGGTCGTCTCGGCGAAGCAGATGCTCACGTGGCTCGATGGCCGCAACGGCTCCTCATTCGGCGGGCTGACGTGGAGCGGAAACCAGCTCACGTTCCTGATCGCGGTCGGTTCCGGCGCGCGCAACCTGCGCGCGATGCTGCCCATGCTCGCGGCGGTCGGCCAGCTCACCACGCTCACGCGGGACGGCAACCCGGTCGCGTTCACGACCGAGACCGTCAAGGGCATCGACTACGCATTCTTTCCGGCCGATGCCGGTAACTACGCCGCCACGTATCTGGTCGACGAAACGGCGCCGGTGATCAGCGCCGTGACCGCCACGCCGCACACGGGCGGCACCGCCACGATCGCGTGGACCACCGACGAAGCATCGGACTCGCACGTGGACTACGGGACCGCGCCGGGATCGCTCGGCTCGACCTCCGGGTCGGCGGCGCTGGTCACGAGCCACAGCGTCACGCTCAGCGGGCTCGCGCAGGAGACCGCGTATCACTTCCGCGTTCGCTCCGCTGATGCGGTGAACAATCTGGCGACGGAGCCGATCCTGTCGTCGGATCCGCTCACGTTCGCGATGCCGGCCGGCCCGTGCGCCCAGGACCAGACTGCGGCCGACTTCGCGCAGGGCGCCACCGCCGGATCGACCATCGTCACGCAGGTGGGCGATGGCGAGGTCACGCTCGCACCGGCCGTGAACGAGGAGTTCTCGGGCTCGGGGCTTCCGGCCGGCTGGACCTCCACGAACTGGGTCGGCGGCGGAACTGCCGGCGCCAGCGGAGGCGTGCTGACAGTCAGCGGGGCCGCGGCTTCCACGAGCGCGACGTTCTCCGGTCCGGGGCGTTCGCTCGAGTTCGTGGCCACGTTCCTGGCCGACGCATTCCAGAATGTCGGCTTCGCCACGGACGGCGCGTTCGGCACGAACTGGATCACGTTCGGCACTGGAGGCGCTGGAAACGGTGTCTACGCACGTTCGTCCAACGGAACCGAACTGCTGATTTCCGCCGCCCTTCTCGGCACGCCTCACCGCTATCGCATCGACTGGAACGCGCTCGACTTCACGTTTTTCGTGGACGGGACGCAGGTCAAGGTGATCCCGGTCGCGTTGGGCGGATCGCTGCTTCCGATTGTCAGCGACTTCAGCCTGAACGGGCTCCCACTGGCGGTGGACTGGCTGCGATTGACCGACTATGCGCCGTTGGGGAGCTACACCTCGCGGGTGTTCGACTCCGGCGGAACCTCGACCTGGGGCGCCGCCAGCTGGACCGCGACGCTGCCCGGGGGCACGACACTCGGGATGTTCCAGCGCCACGGTCCGACTCCGACACCGGATGATTTCTGGACGCTGTTCACCGCCATCGGCCCGAGCGGCTCGATCGTCGGCGGAAGCGGACGCTACCTCCAGTACCGCGCCGATCTCACGACCTCGGTGACGACGGCGACGCCGGTGCTGGACGAGATCGAGTTCGCGTGCACTTCGACTCCCGACCTGACGCCGCCCGTGATCAGCTCGATCGTGGCGACACCCGGACCCGTCGGGACGACCGCGAGTATCACGTGGACCACCGACGAGCCGGCGACCTCGCATGTGGACTACGGGTTGAGTCCGGGGGCGCTGTCCCTGAACGCGTCCTCGGGAGCATTTGTGGCCTCGCATACAATGGGTCTCACGTCGCTCACGCCGGCGACGACCTATTACTACCGGGTCACGTCGAAGGATCTTTCAAATAATTCAACCACCGAGCCGCCGGCACCGGCGAGCTTCACGACGAGCGCGGCGGCCCCGACCACATGCGCGCAAGACCAGTCGGCCGCGGACTTCGCGGGCGGCTCGCTCAGCGGCACGGCCATCACGCAGGTTGCCGATGGCGAGGTGACGCTCGCGCCCGGCCTGGACGTGGACTTCTCGGGATTGTCGCTGCCCGCGGGATGGGGTAGCTACGACTGGCCGTATGACTCCGTCGTGGGCACCGCCACGGTCGCGGGGGGCCTGCTTACAGTGGATGGCGCGCGGGCGAACCCCGAGCCGTTCAGCACCGGTCCAGGTTCGTCCCTCGAGTTTGTGGCCACGTTCTCCGGGGACGGGAACCAGCACGTGGGCTTCGGCGGCGGCAACCACCTGCCCTCCGGCGAGGTCTTCAACACCGGGCCGTGGGCGATCTTCAGCACGCTGGGAGGCGGGGCCCTCTTCGCGCGCTGCTTCGACAATGTCACGCACTTCGACACTTCTATCCCGGGCAGCTGGTTCGGATCGCCGCATCGCTACCGGATCGACTGGGGCGCGAGCGCCGTGGACTTCTATATTGACGGCACGCTCGTTCTCTCCCAGCCGGTGATCATCCCGGGCCTGATGCGGCCTGCGGCCAGCGACCTGTTCGGCGGCGGTGGCGTCGTCACCGTGGACTGGATGCGGATGACGCCGTACGCGCCGTCCGGGACGTTCGAGTCGCGCATCCACGACGCCGGGTCACCCGTGACCTGGGTCTCCATGAACTGGAACGCCCTCACTCCCGCGGGCACGACGCTCGCGATGAGTGTGCGCACGGGGAACACGCCCGTGCCGGACGGGACCTGGACCTCGTATGCGGCGGTGGCGAACTCCGGCGATGCCGTGGGCGGCACCGCTCGTTACCTGCAATACCACGCCGCGTTCGACGCCACGGATCGGACGCGCACCCCGTCGCTTGCCGACGTGAGCGTGACGTGCTCTGCCTGCTCGGGTGGGCCGACCGTGATCGCGGATCTGTCCGCGGTCTCCTCGCTCAATGCGGGCAACGGGCGCTCGAACGCGCGCGTCACGTGGAGCGGTCCGATCGCGGGCGAGGCGGTCGCGGTGTACCGCAAGGCATATGGCGACTACCCGCTCTACCGCGCCGACCACGGCGCAGCGCCTTCCGCGCCGGCGACGCCCGGCGACGCGACGACCGAGGGCTGGACGCTCACCGGCGTCACCGCATCGGGCGGGCTCGACGCGCCGCCCGCGCGCGGGTCTTGGTACTACGTCGCGTACGTGACCAACGCGTGCAGCGTCGTCTCCGGTCCGTCGAACCGGACGGCCGGCACGCTCGACTACCAGCTCGGCGACGTCAGCAATGGCGTGGCCGCATGCGTCGGTGGAGGGGAAGCGGGGGACGGCGTCGTCGACACGGCCGACATGAGCATCTTCGGCGCCTCGTACGGGACGTCGTTCCCGACGAGCGATGACCGCATCTGTCTCGACGTCGGACCGACCGTGGACTTCGGGATCCGCTCGCGGCCCACGCCCGACCAGGCCCTGAACTTCGAGGATCTCGTCATCTACGCGCTGAACTTCCAGCTCCCGCTGCCGGCGGGACAGACGGCGCCTGCGGCGGCCCGCGTAGTGGCCCCGGCCGCCGACGGTGTGCGCGATGCGCTCTGGGTCGTCGCGCCGGAGGCGGTCAAGGCCGGACAGTTGTTCGACGCGATCGTCCGTTATCGCGGCGCCGGCTCGGTGCACGCCGTGTCGGCGAAGCTGGCGTGGGATCCGGCGCTCGTCGAGGTCACCGGCCAGGAAGGCGGCGAGCTCCTGATCGGCGCGGGAGGGCTTGCGCTCTCTCCGGCGGCGGGCACCGTGGATGCGGCCGTGCTCGGCAGTTCGGCCGGCGGGATCACGGGTGAGGGCGACCTCGCGCTCGTGCACTTCCGCGCACGGGCGGACGGCGCTCCACGCGTACGCGTGGCCGAGGCCAATGCGCGCGATGGAGCCAACCAGGCGGTCGCGCTCGAGCTGGACGGGACTCCGGCACCGGTGCTGCAACTTGCGACCGGCATCGGTCGCGTGTTCCCGAACCCGTTCCAGGGTTCGCTCAACGTGCCGTTCGCGCTGGCGAAGGAGTCGCGCGTGACGGTCACCATCTTCGACCTCGCCGGCCGCATCGTCCGTCATCTCGAGGATGGCGTGCGGACGCCGGGCAGCCACGCCGTGATTTGGGACGGCCGCACCGATCGCGGAGTTCAGGCCGCATCGGGTCTCTATGCGGTGAAATTCAAGGCCGGCAACGTCGATCAGACGCGCCGCGTCATGTTGATTCGATGAGAAACCATCGGATGTTGACCCGTAATCGTATCCCCCAGCCCGAGGAGAACACCATGTCCGTCTCCGAGAACCGCCCTGTGCGCGGGTTCGCGGTCTTCGCCGCACTGGTCGCCATCTTCCTTGCCGGGCCCGCCCTGGCGCAGACCCCGGCCCTGATCAGCGCGACATCGCCGGGGACCGTTCTCTCGACCGTGCAGTCGACGGCGGTTGTGCCGGTGACCATCAGCCGGGATGCCACGACGTCGCTCCTCGGCTACAGCATCAAGATCCAGGTCTCGCCCGAGTTCACGGCGCTCAGCACCGCGACCGATTTCGCAATCGGCTCGTTCATGACCTTCAAGCCGCCGAGCGGAACCCGCCTCACGGATTTCCACGTGGTGGCGGGTCCCGGGGCCGGCGTGTACACGATTGACGGTGTGGCGCTCGGCGCGGACTGCGGGCCGATTGCCACGGCCGGAACGCTGTTCACGGTCACGCTCCGCAGCGCCGCAGCCAGTGGCACCGGCACGGTGACGATCACGTCCGTCAGTCTGCGCGATTGCGCGAACACTCCGGTGGCCACGACGATCGGCACGGCGGCGAGCCTGGGGATCGACAACTCGCCGCCGACGGTGACGGTGACGTCGCCGAACGGCGGGGAGACGTGGGTCTACCAGACGACGCATGACATCACCTGGATCGCCAGCGACATCGGCGGCGGCGTCGCAAATGTGGACCTCGACTACTCGACCAACAGCGGTGGGACCTGGACGCCGATCGCGACCGGTGAGGCGAATGACGGCACCTACGCGTGGGCGATCCCGAACACGCCGACGACGCACGCGCTGGTGCGCGTGACCGCGCACGACGTCAACGCGAACACCACGTCGGATGTGAGCAACGCGGAGTTCACGATCCTCTCGAACAGCGCGCCGGTGCTCGGCGCCATTGGCAACCAGACGGTCAATGAAGGGTCCGAGCTGACGTTCACTGCGACGGCGACCGACGGCGAGGCGCCGCCGCAGACGCTGGCGTTCTCGCTCGACGGCGGCGCCCCGGCGACCGCCTCGATAAACCCGACGACCGGCGCGTTCAGCTGGACCCCGGGTGAAGCCGACGGCCCCGGGAACCACTCGATCACGGTGCGGGTGACCGACAACGGCACGCCGGCGCTCGACGACTTCGAGCTGATCTCGGTGCACGTCGACGAGGTCAACGTCGCGCCGGTCCTTTCGGGCGTTCCGGCGACGGCGACCATCCCCGAACTGGCGCCGTACACGTTCACGGCGACCGTGAGTGATCCCGACGTCCCGGCGAACACGCAGACGTTCTCGCTCGTCGGTGCGCCTGTCGGCGCGGCGATCGGCTCCGCTAGCGGGGTGTTCACGTGGACCCCGACCGAGGCCCAGGGCCCCGGCGTGTATCCGTTCACGGTGCGGGTCAACGACGGTTTCGCGGATACCGATGCCGCGATCTCGATCACGGTCGACGAGGTCAACGTCGCGCCGGTCCTGACGGCGATCGGCAACCAGACGGTCAACGAGGGCGTGGCACTCACGTTCACGGCTTCGGCCACGGACGCGGACGCTCCGCCGCAGACGCTGGCGTTCTCGCTCGACGCCGGCGCCCCGGCGACCGCCTCGATCAACCCGACGACCGGCGCGTTCAGCTGGACCCCGGGTGAAGGCGACGGCCCCGGGAACCACCCGATCACGGTGCGGGTGACCGACAACGGCACGCCGGCGCTCGACGACTTCGAGCTGATCTCGGTGCACGTCGACGAGGCAAACACCGCGCCGACGCTGTCGGGCGTCCCATCCGCGGTCACGATCCCGGAGCTCGTGGCCTACACGTTCACGGCCACCGCCACCGATCCCGACCTCCCGGTGAACACGCTCACGTTCTCGCTCGTGGGTGCGCCGGCGGGGGCGTCGATCGGCTCCGGGAGCGGCGCGTTCACGTGGACCCCGACCGAGGCGCAGGGCCCCGGCGTGTATCTGTTCACGGTGCGCGTGAGTGACGGCTTTGCGAACACCGATGCGGCGATCACGATCACGGTCGACGAGGTGTCGATTGCGGCGATCTCCGACCTGGCGGTCACGCTCGTCCGCACCGGAAACGACGCCGATGGCACGATCAAGCTGAAGCTCAACTGGACTGCGACGCCGGGCGGCACCACGGTCGAGGTCTATCGTGCGCCCTTCGGGCACTATCCGGAGTACGACGACGCGGGAGGCGCCGCACCGGCAGCGCCGAGCTATCCGCCGTCGTCGCCGTGGGAACTCACCGCCGTGACCGCGCCGACGCAGACGGACGAGGTGAGCAACGGCCCGTCGGGCTACGCCGGGCGCGACTACTGGACGTACGTCGCGTTCGTGCACGGCGCGGGTGCGAACGTCTCGGGAGCCTCGAACACGAAGGCACGCCCGAACTACTTCCTCGGCGACGTCTCGGACGGCACGCTGCCGGGCCTGGGCCGTGGCAACAACGTGGTCGACCTCGGCGACATCTCGGCGCTCGGCGGTTCGTATGGCGTGAACGGTGCAGGGGTGGCTGCGGTGAACTATCTCGACGTCGGCCCGACGTCTGACAACTCCGTGACCGGCCTGCCGCAGACGGACAACCTGATCAACTTCGAGGACCTCGTCCTGTTCGCGATCAACTATGGCAATCCGCCGAGCCCGCTCATGACGACCCCGCCGACCGACGCCGTTGCCGTCGTCTCCACGGATCGCGTCTCCATCGGCGCGAGGACCGCGGTCCAGGCCGGCGAGGAATTCGCGGTTCTGCTCACGCTCGCGGGCACGGGGCGCGTGCAGGCGCTGTCGGCCGCGCTGGCATGGAATGCGAAGGTGGTCGAGCCGATCGGCATGGACGCCGGCGCGTGGCTCACGGGCCAGGAGGGTGTCGCGTTCTCACCGAAGCCCGGCGCCGTCGACGTGGCGCTGCTCGGCGCGCGTGCCACCGGATTCGCGGGGGAGGGTGTGGTCGCGACGTTGCGCTTCCGGGCGCTCACCGCGGGCAACCCGGGCATCACGCTCGCGACCGTCGCCGGACGTGACGCGGAGAATCGCGGCGTCGAGCTCGACGCATCGGTCGCTCCGGCGATTGAAGCCGGCCCCGCGATTACGCAGCTGTCGCCGGCGTATCCGAACCCGTTCGCGGGTTCGACGACGATCGACTTCAGCCTCGCGAAGGCCGGACCGGTGAAGGTGTCGGTGTACGCCGTGAACGGCCGCCAGCTGCGCGTGCTCGCGAACGGCGCGCACGCTCCGGGTGTGTATCGCCTGGAGTGGGACGGCCGCGACGACCAGGGCCGGATCATGCCAGCCGGGCTCTACTTCGTGCAGATGAGCGCGAACGGAGCCCGCTTCACGAACAAGATGTCGCGCCTCCGGTAGTCGAGCGGAAATCGGAGCCGGCGACGACGCTGCTTGAGTCGTTGCCGGCTCCTCTGTTTCAACTCCTCCCTCCTCGTTCCAGCGCACGCGCAGTCGACTGAATCGAGAGCCCTGGTTGCGTGGGCCGATCCGGTTGCTTGCGCCTGGCTCCCGTGCTAGGTTCCGCGCGCGATCCGGGTTCCGGACGAACCAAGAGGGAGGACCGACCATGACGCGCAAACTGGGTGCGGAATTCGTGGGCACGGCCTGGCTGGTGTTCGCCGGTTGCGGCAGTGCTGTGTTGGCCGGGGCCTTCCCGGACTACGGGATTGGTTTCGCGGGGATCTCGCTGGCGTTCGGCCTGAGCGTTCTCACGATGGCGTACGCGTTCGGGCGCATCTCGGGCGGGCACTTCAATCCCGCGGTCACCGTCGGACTGTGGGCCGGCGGGCGATTCCCGGCGAAGGAGATCGCTCCCTACGTCGTGATCCAGGTGCTCGGCGCCATTGCCGGCGCGTGGGTGCTCCGGATGATCGCGAGCGGCGGTCCTGGTTTCGACGCCACCGGCCGGTTCGGCAGCAACGGCTTCGGCGAGCACTCCCCGGGCGGCTACTCGATGCAGGCGGGATTTCTCATCGAGGTGGTGATGACGTTCCTTTTTCTGGTCGTGATCCTCGGCGCGACCCACAAGCGCGCACCGGCCGGCTTCGCGCCGATCGCGATCGGGTTCTGCCTGACGCTCATCCACCTGGTTGCGATCCCGGTGACGGGCACTTCGGTCAATCCCGCGCGCAGCACGGGGCCCGCGCTGTTCGTCGGCGGCTGGGCGGTGTCCCAGCTCTGGCTGTTCTGGATCGCCCCGCTCCTCGGCGCGCTCGTCGCCGGAGCCTGCTCGCGGTGGCTGATCGAACCGGAGGATCACGCCACGACGGCGTGACTCCCGGGGTTACTCCGACGGCTCCTTGAGGTGCCGGAACCCCGACTCCTCGCTCAACATC
>Ga0315273_10011185_pt1 | contig 11475 bp, 10 predicted proteins | sample YL17G02_0_MG_FD_205753 | JGI IMG/M metagenome (GOLD analysis project Ga0315273, IMG submission 205753) | Sediment microbial communities from Yellowstone Lake, YNP, Wyoming, USA - YL17G02_0 | ecosystem: Environmental > Aquatic > Freshwater > Lake > Sediment | place: USA: Wyoming | collected... | reverse complement strand
ATCGTGCACGGCATCGTCACCGGCGCCGGAGGGACGGTGAATGTGATCAGCAAGCCCGGGCAGACGACGTTCACGGTGCGGCTGCCCGTGGCCGGGCAGGATGTCCAGAATGGAGTCGTCGCGGTCGCTGGTCGTGGCGCTGGGGAATCCCCTGGTGGGCGCTGACGGGTTCGGCGCTGCGGTGCTCGAACGCGTTCGCGCGGTGCCGGGCCTCGGTGAGGTCGCAGACGTGCTCGACGCGCACACCGACCTCGTCGGGCAGATCGACCGCCTGGCCCGGTACCAGCGCGTTATCCTCGTCGACGCGATCGTCGCCGCGGGGTCGCCTGGCCGGGTGGGCGTGTACGAAGAAGCGCGCTTTGCCGACTGGCCCGACACCTCGCCGAGCTGCCACCAGATCTCGCCGCTTGTGGCCATCAAGCTGCTCCGCCGCCTCCATCCCGGCGCGGCGCCTGAGATCGTCCTCGTCAGCCTGTCGGTCGACGAAGTCTCGCGCGACGCCGGCGTCTCCGATGAGACGGTCGAAGCCGGCGCTCGGTTCGTGACCCATCTGCTCGGCCTGCCGGCGTCACCGCTCCGCCAGCTCCGGTAGGGTGCCGCTTCAGCCGCGGACCTGGCACAGGACGGTGCCCAAGTCGCCCTGCCCAGGCAAGCCGTCGAGAAGTCGGACGTCGTCGTCGCGGCTGGGCGTGATCCCGACGAGTACGTGTCCTTCCGGGACATCGCCGCAGGCAGGAAGGTCCACCGCGAAGCGCAGCCCGCTCGACGGCCAGGGGCAGCCCGTCGGCGATGGACATGTGCGCACCGATGCGTCCCATGCCCGCAGATTACCCATCGCCGGAGAAGCCCGAAGGGGTGTTATCGTAGGGCCATGGAGGTGTTCCTGATTCCGGCCGGCGAGCGCCGCTACCAGCTCTATTGCGAGATGGGTGACGCGAGAACCGTCCCCGACGCCGGGTCTGTCGCGTCCGGGGGGGGCGGCGGGCGCTGTTCGGCCGGTTCTCCGCGTTCATCGCGCACGTCGAGGAGGCGAGGCATGCCACCGCCGCGCGGCGGGCCGCGCGCGCGCCGCGCCGGTTCCGCCGGCGCCTGAAGGACCGCGCCATCTGCTGGCTCGCCGGGAAGATCGCCGAGCAGCGGCTGCTGTGGCACCTTCGCAGCCATCACGAGGCGGTGCTCTGGTTTCCCGACGACCTCCAGGAGGACCAGGCGGCGGGCGAGCAGACACGGATTCTCAAGCAGGACGCCAGGAGACACTTGGCGTGGCTGCTGCCCAACGCCCTTCTGCTGCTCGTCTTCGCCGTGTTCCTGACGCCGATCCCCGCACCCAATCTCCTCGGCTACTACTTCACCTTCCGGGGGGCCGGCCACGCGTTTTCCTGGCTCGGCGCGCGGCACGGGCTGCGGCGCGTCGCGTGGACGAGGCGGCCGAGTGACGCGCTGACGGAGTTGCGCCAGGCGATCGGGTTCGACACCGAGCGCCGCCGCCGCCACGTGGCCGATATCGCGTCCCGCCTGCGCCTGCAGCACCTGGCGGCCTTCTTCGAACGGATTGCCGTTCCGGCCCCGTGATATACTCCCGCACTCCGCGGTGGACGCGTCCGCGCGCCGCTGCCAGAGTTTACCCCGGCCAGAGAATCGCATCCATGAGACACACAAAGGCGTGCGTGGTCGTCCTGTTCGTGTTGAGTGCCTCCGCGGCCCTTGCGCAGCAGCCCACCGGTGCGGCGCCGGCCAAGCCAGACGAGCAGAAGAGCGTCCTGTCGGAAGTGACCTTCCTCACCGGCTACCGCTTCCACCTGGGCGCGGCCTCCATCCAGGCCGACGATCCGCGCTTCGGCTGGGACTGCTACTTCGGTGGCGACATCGACGTCGTGGACTACCGCTACGGCCGCATCAACCTGCTGGCCGACTATGAGGTGATGCTGGGCGAGGAGTTCCGCTCGATCGATCCCAACCAGGGCAACTACTACCTCGACCTGTCGGCCTCGGCGCGCAAGGGCTCCGCCGAGTTCCTCGGGGTCTTTCATCACGTGTCGCGGCACCTCGGCGACCGCGCCAACCGCGCCGGCATCTCCTGGAACACGCTCGGCCTGAAGGCGATCGGGACGCGCGCGAGCGGCCCGACGACCATCACCTACAACGGCCATCTGGCCAAGGTCCTCCAGGCCGCCTTCGTGGACTACGCGTGGGAGATGGGCGGCGGCGGTGAGGTGCAGTACCGCCTGTCGCGTCGCTACGGCGTGCTGGCGCGCGCGGATCTCACCATGATGGGCGTCGATCGGGCAGTCGGCAACCGCGACAGCCAGATGGGCGGCAAGGTGGAAGGCGCGGTACGCCTGTACGGCACCGGCGCCGGCATCGAGGCGTTCGCGGGATGGGAACGGCGCATCGATCCGTATCCCAACGAGCGGGAGACCCAGAACTGGATGATCTTCGGGTTCCGCTTCATCAGCCGCTAGACGTCTTCCAGGGCCGGAGTCGTGACGATTGAAGCAAGTGTCACGCACCGCCCTGGAATCGGTCTTGGGCGGGAAGGCCGGCGGGTTGTGCCACAATCGTCGGAGATGCACGCGCCCCGTCCTGCGGCCCGTGCGCTTTCGCCTTGTCCCTCCCGATCCGCCAGGCGTGAACCGTCGCCCGTTGCCCGCGCCCCGCGGCTGCTGGCGCTGGCGTGCGAGGCGTTCGTCGCCGCGTGGACCCTGGCCCACCGGCGCGGCCGTCCGGCCGCCGAAGCTGCCGTACCAGGCGGCGACGCTGCCCAACGGTCTGCAGGTCGTCGTGGTGATGCACCACGAGCAACCGGCCGTCAACCTGCGCCTCATCGTCCGCGCGGGGAGCGCCTTCGATCCGGTGGGCAAGGCGGGCCTCGCGTCGCTGGCCGCCACGCTGCTCGACCAGGGCACGACGACGCGGACCGCCCGGCAGATGGCGGACGCGGTGGATTCCCTCGGCGCCGGGAGCGATTCGGGCGCAGGGCGGGACCTGTCCTACTCCCAGATCGTCCTCATGAAGGACGGCTTCGACGTTGGCCTGGGCCTGCTTGCCGACATGGTCCGGCACCCGTCGTTCGAACTGGCCGGCGCGCAGGCCTGCCTGACCGGCAACTTCCCGCTGCGCACCGAGACGCCGGACGACATCGCCCGAGTGGCCGCCGCCTACCTGCGTCCCGATCGGCTCTCGGTCGTGCCGGTGGGGAACGCCGCCGGCGGGATTTCCGGCGAGGGGCTGGGCCCGATTGCGCGGTATAGTGATCGCGCGACCGGTCTGCGCCCGGGTTCCGACAGCCGCCCATGTCGACCTTCATGATTTCGTGCGGCGAGGCCTCCGGCGACCTGTACGCCGCGGGGCTGGCATCGGCGCTGGGGTGCATCGATCCCGGCGCGCGGGTGCTCGGGCTCGCCGGCGCGCGGTTCCAGGCGGCAGGTGCCGAGCTGGTGGCGGACTACCGGGGCCTGGCCGTGACGGGGTTGACCGAGGCGCTCTCCGTGCTGCCGCGATCGTGGCGGACCTATCGGAGGCTGGTGCAGGCCGCGCGCGACCATCGACCGGACGTCTTCGTCGCCATCGACTTCCCCGATTTCAACTTCCGGCTTGCCGCCGCCATCAAGCGCCTCGGCATTCCCATCGTCTACTACATCTGCCCGCAGGTCTGGGCGTGGCGGCCCGGACGGATCCGGACGATCAAACGGCTCGTGGACCGCGCGGTCGTGATCTTCCCGTTCGAGGAAGCGATCTACCGCGACGCCGGCATCCCGGTCACCTTCGTGGGCCACCCACTGCTGGACCTGTCGGTGCCGACGGTGCCACGCGAGGCGTTCCTGCCGTCGGTCGGCCTCGACGCCGGCAAGCCGACCATCGCGCTGCTGCCGGGCAGCCGGCCGAACGAACTGCGCGAGCTGACCCCCGTGCTCGCGGCGGCGGTGCCCGTGATTGCCGCGCGCGTGCCTCGAGTGCAGTTCCTCGTCGCCCGCGCGCCCGGGCTCGACCAGGACCTGCTGGCGCCGCTTGCCGGTCTTGCCGTGCCGCCGGTCATCGTCGAATCGCAGACCGACCAGGTGCTGGCGGCCTGCGACCTGGTGCTCACCTGTTCGGGGACCGCGACCGTGCAGGCCGCGATCCACGAGCGCCCGATGATCATCTTGTACCGGGTGTCGCCGCTCTCGTACCGGATTGGCCATCGGTTCCTCCGTGTCAGCACGTACGGGATGGTCAATCTCCTGGCCGGCGAACGCATCGTGCCGGAACTCATCCAGGACGACTGCACGCCCGAGCGGGTGGCCGCCGAAGCCATCAGCTTCCTGACCGACGCCTCGCGCCGCTCGCGCACCGTCGCGGCCGTGCGGGCCATGAAAACCAGCCTCGGGGAGCCCGGGGCCACCGCGCGGGCGGCGCGCATCATCGCGGACACCGCCCGTCGTCGCGCCGCGCCCGCCGTCACCGTCTGACCGTGGCGGCGCGTTCTGAAGTCGGAGAACCGTATGCGCAAACCGATCTTCCTGATCCTCCTGGGCCTGGGACTGCTGGCAGGGGCCACGGCCCACGCCACCGTCGTTGTGCCCGCCGACCTGAAGCAGCTCACGACGAGGGCCAACGCGATCGTGCGCGGCCGCGTCGTCACCGTGCAGAGCCAGTGGACTGGCGATGGTCGGCGCGTCGAGACCATCGTCACGCTCGAAGCGTCGGGGTACATCAAGGGTGATCTGGGCCCACGCGTGATATTCCGAGTGCCAGGCGGCAAGATGGGCACGCTCCGATCGGTCGTCGTGGGAGCGCCCGTGGTCCGCGAGGGCGATGAAATCATCGTGTTCCTGGGCGCCACGGGCCCGGCGATTCCGCGCATCGTCGGCTTCAACCAGGGCATCTTCCGCGTGGCGATTGACGCCGCGTCCGGCCGCCGGGTGGTCGCGAAGCCCGTGCTGGCGGGCGAGCCGGCGAGCAAGACCCCGTTCCGGGCCGGCGACGTCACGGTGAAGACGGTGCCGCTGAGCGAGTTCGAAGGGCAGGTCCGATCACTGGTGGCGCAGGACGTGGCGCGGCCGGGCAGGAACGCGCCCGCGGGCCGTGCCGTGCCGCGCATTCGATAGGCCGCAGGGAACGAGGACGAACATGAGCAAGCGAGACAACCGCTCGCGATGTGGCCGGGTGGCTTTGATCCTCCGCGTGTGGCTGGCCGGCATGCTGGCCGTGTCCGCGCCCGTCACGGCGAGGGCGTACCAGGAGTACGGCGTGCAGGTGGGCAACCGCGTCGTGCTGTTGAAGTGGAGCCAGGCGCCGGTGCGCTACTTCATCGAGGATCGCGGCGTCCCAGGCGTCGCCCGCGATCAGTTGCAGGCGGCCGTGGACCGCGCGTTCACCACGTGGCACAACGTGCCGACGGCCAGCGTGTCGGCGCAGTTCTCCGGGTACACAAGCGCCTTGCCGTTCGACGAGGACGGGATGACGACCCTCGGGTTCCTCGACGCCGCCGACGAACCCGACGTGCTCGGCGAGACGGCGTACGTCGTGGACGACGCCAGCGGGGCCATCGTCGAGGTGGACATCATGTTCAACGCGACGTTCCCGTGGAGCGTCGCCGCAAGCGGCGAGTCGGGGCACTTCGACCTCGAGTCGATCGCGCTGCACGAGATCGGTCACCTGTGGGGGCTGGGGCATTCCGATCTGGGCATCACGCAGGTGACGACCGGCGGGCTCCGCGTGATCGCGAAAGAGGCGGTAATGTTCCCGTTCGTGTTCTCGCCGGGTAGCATCAGCGACCGGACGCTTCGCGCGGACGACATCGCGGGGATTTCCGATCTCTACCCCGCCGACGGGTTCCGAGCCGCGACGGGCACGGCGGATGGCGTGGTGACCAAGAACGGAAAGGGCGTCTACGGCGCGCACGTCGTGGCCTGCAGCCCGACCTCGGGAACACTGATCGGCAACTTCACCGACCAGGACGGCAACTTCTCGATCGCCGGGTTGCCTCCGGGCCCGGTCGTGTTGCGGGTCGAACCGGTGGACAACGCGGACCTCGAGAGCTTCTTCGACACGCCGAGCCAGGTGGATCTGAACTTTCAGATCACCTACTACTCCCGCTTCGCGGTGGTCGGGGCGGGTGGAGGCACGGGGCTGCTCACCATCCAGGTGGCGGCGAAATGAGCGCGCGCCGTCGGACCTCAATCCCGGAGTTGGCTTCAGTTGGCGATGACGCGCCGGTCGCAGGGCAAGGCTTCGGCCTTGCCGGGCGGCGCCGGGAGCGTCAACACAAGCGATCTTCGGGATTGGGGCTTCGGGCCCTCCTGGCGGCCGTGGTGTTCAGCGCGTGTGCGTGGTCGCCGCTGTGGGCTGAGGGCCCTCAGGGCGCGGGTGCGCCGCCGGAGGCGAAGGAAGCCGGCCGGCCGCGCTCGTTCCAGATCTCGTTCGGCGCTGACTGGCTGATGCCGGAAACGGTCGGGACGACCGCGGCGACGATGACGACCAATGCGACGGGCGGCGGCACGACGACCTTCTTCACCAACAAGGTGACGCGGACGGCGGCGCCGGCGTTTCGCGGGCGCGTCGGCTACACCCTGACGCGCATGGTGACGATCGAGGGCGGGTTTCTCGTGAGCCAAGGCACCGTGGAGGATGCGGTGTCGGGTGACGCGGAGCAGGCGCCCGCGGTGACGATCGGCGGGAACTCGATCACGCAGTACTTCGTCGACGTCTCGGTGCTGGTCCGGTATCACACGTTTGCCAGCGGCGCGGGGGTCGCGTTCCTGGAAGCCGGTGGCGGCTACTTGCGGCAGATGCACGAGGGCAACGTGGCCGTTGACACGGGACAGATCTACCACTTCGGCAACGGCGTCATCTACATGTTCACCCATCGGCGAGGGAGCCGGCCCACCGGCGTCGGGTTGCGGGCCGACGCGCAACTCTACGTGCGCCACAAGGGCTTCAGCGTGGGCGGCAGCACGCAGGGCGTGTTCGTCGCCGTGGGCGCGGGGTTGGTCGTGGCGTTCTAGGAGCCCGTCCGGAGTAATCCCAGATGGGCTCCCAGCGAAGCGTCGCCTCAAACCGCCCGGCACGACGGCGGTTCACGCCGCTTCGCTGGGAGCCTTGTTGGCTGGCCCCGCGAAGCGCGGGGCAACGACATCTTCCAGGGCCACCGTCAGCCCGGCGGTGAGCCCCGAAGGGGCCCAAGACGGATTCCATGGCGATGCGTGAAACTTGCTTCAATCGTCACGACTCGGGCCCTGGAAGATGTCTAGTAATCGCGCTTCGCGCGAGATGTCCTACCGTTTTCTTCGTGCCCGCCGACGAAGTCGGCCCTACTAGGAGCGTGTCGGTGATGACTCGGACACGCTCCTAGGTCAGTCTCAAGATCGGACCCGCGACGTCCCTCTTGCCCGCCGGTGCCCTGTGCGGTCATGATGGACCATCCGCTCAACATCTCATTGAGGCGCAGCCACTCCATGACCACACTGAACTCGTTCGAGACCAGGACCGCGATTCGCGTGGGTCGCGACACGTACGACATCTTCAGCCTGCCCGCGCTCGCATCTGGCGGGTTCCCGCGCGTCGCGCGGCTGCCGTACTCGTTGAAGATCCTCCTCGAGAACCTGTTGCGCCACGAAGACGGGCACGCGGTGACGCGCGACGACGTGGCGGCGCTGGCCGGCTGGGATCCGGCCGCCGCGGCGGAGAAGGAGATCGTCTTCACGCCGGCACGCGTCCTGCTGCAGGACTTCACGGGCGTGCCCGCGGTGGTCGACCTGGCCGCCATGCGCGACGGCATCGTGCGGCTCGGCGGCGACCCGACGCGGGTCAACCCGCTGCAGCCCGTCGAGCTCGTCATCGACCATTCCGTGCAGGTCGATCACTACGGCCGTCCGGGGGTGTTCGAGCTGAACGCCGAGCTGGAGTTCGGCCGCAACCGCGAGCGCTACGCGTTCCTGCGCTGGGGCCGGGACGCGTTCAGCAACTTCCGCGTCGTGCCACCCGACACCGGCATCGTGCACCAGGTGAACCTCGAGTACCTCGCGCGCGTCGTGTTCGGCGTGCGGGTGGACGGTAAGCTCCTGGCGTACCCGGACACGCTGGTCGGCACCGACTCGCACACCACGATGGTGAACGGCCTCGGCGTGCTCGGGTGGGGCGTCGGCGGCATCGAAGCCGAGGCGGCCATGCTCGGCCAGCCGATCTCGATGCTGATTCCCGAGGTGCTCGGGTTCCATCTCACCGGCAAGCTGCCGGCGGGCGCCACGGCGACCGACCTGGTGCTCACCGTCACCGAGCGGCTTCGCCGCGAGGGCGTCGTCGGCAAGTTCGTCGAGTTCTTCGGGGACGGGTTGCTCAACCTCTCGCTGGCCGATCGCGCGACGCTCTCCAACATGTGCCCGGAGTACGGGGCGACGGCGGCGATCTTCCCGATCGACGAGATGACGATGGCCTACCTGCGCCTGACCGGCCGCTCCGAAGAGCAGGTGCAACTGGTGGCCGCGTACGCCAGGGCGCAGGGGCTGTTTCACGAGGCGGGCACCGCGGAGGCGGACTATACCTCGACGATCGCGCTGGACTTGTCGTCGATCGAGCCAAGCATCGCCGGGCCGAAGCGGCCGCAGGACCGTGTGCCGCTCGCCGCCGCGAAGAGCGGCTTCGAGAAGGCGCTGCCCGCGATGATGGCGGGCGGAGGAGCGAGGAACGAGAAGCGAGAAACGAGGAACGAGGAACGGGGAGCGGGCGTTTGCGTCGAGGCCCTCGACCACGGCGCCGTCGTCATCGCCGCCATTACGAGCTGCACGAACACGTCGAACCCGAGCGTGCTCATCGCGGCCGGTCTGCTGGCGAAGAAGGCGGTCGAACGCGGCCTGCAGGTGAAGCCGTGGGTCAAAACGAGCCTCGCCCCCGGCTCGAAGGTGGTCACCGAGTACCTGGCGAAGGCCGGCCTCACGCCGTATCTTGACCGGCTCGGGTTCAACCTCGTCGGCTACGGCTGCACGACGTGCATCGGAAACAGCGGGCCGCTGCCCGAGGACGTGGCGTCGATCGTGAAAGAGCGGCGCCTGGTCGTCGCGTCGGTCGTGAGCGGCAACCGCAACTTCGAAGGCCGCATCCAGCCGCTCGTCCGCGCCAACTACCTGGCGTCGCCTCCGCTCGTCGTCGCCTACGCGCTCGCCGGGTGGATGACAACGGACCTCACCTCCGAGCCGATTGGCACGGACCCTGGCGGGCATCCGGTGTACCTGCGCGACATCTGGCCGACCGAGCAGGAGATCCAGGACACGCTGCTCCGGTCGGTGGACGCGGACATGTTCCGGAAGGTGTACGCCGACGTGTTCAAGGGCGACGAACGCTGGCAGTCGATCGTCGCGCCGGCGGGCGACCGGTTCCAGTGGGACGCCGGGTCCACGTACATCCGGAACCCGCCGTTTTTCGAGCACCTCGACATGACACCGGCGCCGCTGGAGGACATCCGCGGCGCGCGCGTGCTGGCGTGGCTGGGCGACAGCGTGACGACCGATCACATCTCGCCGGCGGGCGCCATCCAGCCGGACAGCCCGGCGGGCCGCTACCTCATCGAGCACGGCGTCGAGCCGCACGACTTCAACCAGTACGGGGCGCGGCGCGGCAACCACGAGGTCATGATGCGCGGCACGTTCGCCAACGTGCGCCTGCGCAACCAGGTGGCGCCTGGCACGGAAGGTGGCTGGTCCACCCATCTCCCGACAGGAGAGGTGCAGAGCATCTACGACGTGGCCATGCGGTACAAGGAGACGAACACGCCGCTCGTGATCCTGGCCGGGAAAGAGTACGGGGCGGGCTCGTCGCGTGACTGGGCGGCCAAGGGCACGATGCTGCTGGGCGTTGGCGCCGTCGTCGCGGAGAGCTTCGAGCGGATCCACCGCAGCAACCTGGTGAACATGGGCGTGCTGCCCCTGCAGTTCCTGGCGGGCGAGAACCCGGCGACGCTCGGTCTGACCGGCCGCGAGACGTTCGAGTTGACCGGCATTGCGCAGGGCTTGCGGCCGCGCGGCCGCGTGAAGGTCCGCGCGGCGGGCGAGCAAGGCGTCCGGGAGTTCGAGGCCATCGCCCGCATCGACACCCCCGAAGAGCTGGTTGCCTTCAGCCACGGCGGCATCCTGCCGTACGTGGTGCGGCAACTGGTGAGGAAAGGCTGAAACGTCCTCTGTAGCGGGGCACGCGACGCGGTCGCGCCTCATCAGGGCGGCCCTTCAGGGCCGCCCTATACGACTGATCCATGCCGATGACGTCCTCGGCGGTCAAGCGCGAAGCCACCCGCCTCGGCTTCGACCTCTGCGGCGTCGCCCCCGCCGCCGGTTTCCCCGAACTTCGCTTCCTGCGCGAGTGGCTGGACTGCGGCTGCGCGGGCGACATGGCGTACATGGCCCGCAGCGCCGACCGCCGTGACGACGTGCGCCGGGTCCTGCCGTCCGCCCGCGCCGTGATCGTCGCCGCCGCCCTCTACAACGTCAACCGGCCGTACTCCACCGAAGTCGGCTCGCGCGACTGCGCACGGATTGCGCGCTACGCCTGGGGCGACGACTACCACGACGTGCTCGGCCGCCGCCTGAACGCGCTCCTGGACTGGATGCGCCGCGAGGCCCCGGAGCCGTTCGAGGCCACCTGGTACGTGGACACCGGGCCAGTGCAGGAGCGCGTCTACGCCCAGTACGCGGGCCTCGGCTGGATCGGCAAGAACACCTGCCTGATCAACCCGCAACTCGGCTCGTGGATCTTCCTCTGCGAATTGATCGTCAGCCTCGCGCTCGAACCCGACGCGCCTGGCCTCGACCAGTGCGGGTCGTGCACGCTGTGTCTCGAAGCCTGCCCGACCGGCGCGCTCGTGCAACCGCGCGTCCTCGATGCCACGCGCTGCCTTGCCTACCTGACGATCGAGCGCAGGGGCGGGCTGCCGGAGAGATTGCGCGGCGCCATCGGCAACCACGTCTACGGGTGCGACATCTGCCAGGACGTCTGCCCCTGGAATCACCGGCCGGCGGTGAGCGGCGATCCCGCCTGGCAGCCCCGGCCGGCGTTCGATCGGCCGGCGCTCGCCACACTGTGGCGCGCCACCGACGAGGAGCTTCGCGCGTCGCTCGATGGCAGCCCGATGAAGCGGGCCAAGCTGGCCGGCCTGCGGCGCAACGTCGCGGTGGCCATCGGCAATAGCGCCTCGCCGGACGCCGCCTCGGTGTTCGACGAGCCGTCCGACGACGCGGTCACGTCGTCTTCGAAGGCCGACCCGGTCGTCCGCGAGCACGTGGAATGGGCTCGGCGCCAACTTCGAGGCTAGCTTCAAGATGGGGAGCGATGACGCTTTCCGCGTAATCCGTGTAGTCCCCGGACCCGTGTAATCCGTGTAATCCCCGGACCCGTGTAATCCGTGTAATCCCCGGACCCGTGTAATCCGTGTAATCCCCGGACCCGTGTAATCCGTGTAATCCCCGGACCCGTGTAATCCGTGTAATCCCCGGACCCGTGTAATCCGTG
>Ga0315273_10011184_pt1 | contig 11476 bp, 8 predicted proteins | sample YL17G02_0_MG_FD_205753 | JGI IMG/M metagenome (GOLD analysis project Ga0315273, IMG submission 205753) | Sediment microbial communities from Yellowstone Lake, YNP, Wyoming, USA - YL17G02_0 | ecosystem: Environmental > Aquatic > Freshwater > Lake > Sediment | place: USA: Wyoming | collected... | reverse complement strand
CTGCGGTGCCCATGTCCGGCGCCGAGCGAAAGCTCCACTGACCCGTCAGAAGAAGGCCTATCGGCCTCGAGCCTCCGAAGCCCGGTCACCTTCGACCCCAAGAGGATGCGGCATCCGGCATCGATGGCCTCGCATGCGGCGGCGCGGTCGAACGCGGCCCGGTCTATGACCACCGCCCGCTCGCCTTTCCCGCCGAAGGTGATGCTCTTTCCGCCGGGGGAGATGAGCTCGGCGGAGTCCAAAGAGTTGAGGACGGCATCGGGCGCGTTTACGATTTCCAGAGGCCGGCGGGAGACCAGCCCGGCGCACTGGACAGGCCTTCCGACCTCGCGGTGCTCTTCCAGTATCAATACCCCAAAACCGCGTCTTGCAAGCTCCCTTCCGGTCACAGCGCCGGCCGGTCCGCATCCCACCACGAGTACGTCCCAGGTTCGGTCTTCGTCCATCGAGCCCCACTGCAATGATGGATGGTGATGAAAAGATTTTGCATGGATGGGGGATATTTATGCAAACGGACGCGGGAGCCGGCAGTCGGGAGACGGGAGTCGGGACGATACGACCACTATGGTTCGTCGTCCGACTGCCGGCTCCCGACTGCCGTCCCGACTCCCGTCTGCCGACTCCCGTCTGCCGACTGCCGACTGCATTCCCGTCTGCCGTCTGCCTACTCCCGACTGCCGATACCAACATTCCAAATCTCTATTATCTGCCCAGTCCATCCGGTCTCCCATGAAGCGCTCTTCGCTTGCAGGGCTCGATGCCATGATACGCAGGATGGACAGGGAGCTTTCCGGGAAGGACCGCGTCCGGGAGCTCACCATCCCGCTTTCCCGCGAGATAATCCGCACATGTGCGGAGGCCATAAGGACCATGCGCACTGGAGGCCAGTCCGGCCGCCTGCTCCAGGAGGCCCGCAAGGGCGCGGCCCGGCTCAGGAAGGTCACAGCGCGCCATCCGGAGCTGTATCATTCCGGGACGGTCCAAAACGCCCTCCAGGAACTGGCCGAGGCGTTCATTTTGGTGGCATTGATCAACGGCGAGCGGATTCCCTCGCCGGAGAGCATCGACTGCACCCCCGGCTCGTACCTGGCAGGCATGGGCGATGCCATCGGGGAGCTGCGCCGCGTCGCCCAGGACGCCATGCGCAAGGGCGAGCTTGGCGAGGCCGAGGACTCGCTGTCCCTGATGGAAGGCCTTTTCAGCGCGCTGGTGCGCTTCGATTATCCCGATGCCATAGCACCCGTGAAGCACAAGCAGGATGTCGCACGGGGCCTCATCGAGAAGACCAGGGGAGAGGTTGCGGTGGCCGTCAGGGGCCGCAATCTCGAGCAAAAGATAGCGGCACTGGAGAAAGTGCTGGCGGACCATCGGGATTTCTCCCCGGCGGCCCTTCGGCCCAAGAAGCGGGCGGCGGTTTCCAAAAAAGGCCGGCGGTGAATCTCCAAAGTTCACGGATGGGCTCGCAGGCCCATCGAACCATCCTGGGCAAATACAATGTCAGAGACGGGATGCGTCTTTTTCATGATGCCCATGGACCGAAGCTCCACATGCTCCACACGCGAAAGGCTCTCGTCAAAGAACACATCCGAGAGCTTCTGGCCCCCCACCTTCCGGCCGCAGATGTTGGATGCCGAAAACATCTTTGACAGCTCCTCCGGAAGCCCTTGGACCGATGGAAGATAGTCCCAGGGGTCGCAGTGAATGTTGCTCAAAAACACCGACGGGTTGAGGCTTGCCGCCATCGACCAGTCGTAGGCCTGGGTATTGACGGTGATGTCGTCCCCTATCTTCCGGACCTGGGATGTGTCGGTGATGGCCATCTTGTCCTCCCCCAGGTCCAGGATGAAATACCTCGTGACGAACGAGCGGTCGAAAAGGGGGAACAGATGGCGCGCCACCGCAAAATCCCTGCCAAGTGTAAGGCTTATGTCCTGGAGTTGTGTCTGGCGCGGCATGCACGTGGATAATTGGCCCGATTCCTTATGATACTTTCTGCAAAAAGGTTTATTATGGCAAATACCTTAAGGGCATTCCACGACCGGGGGCAATACCGATGTTCAAGGCAAGGATGAAAGCGGACGTGCTAAGAGAGGTCATCGCGGTGGTAGGCACGCTTGTGGAAGAGGTCAAGCTCAACATTTCCCCCGAGGGGCTGTCATTGCGCGCGGTCGACCCCGCCCACGTCGCCATGGTGGAGCTGGTGCTCAAGGTAGGCGCTTTCGAGGAACTGAAGGCCACCGGGGGCGAGATAGGCGTTGACATCGAGAAATTCCGGGAGATGCTCAAGCTGGCCAAGGCGGGCTCGTCGATAAGGCTCAACCACGACGAGGACAAAAACAAGCTCGTGGTCACCATAGACAACCTGACCCGCCGCATGTCCCTTGTGGACACCGCCGGGATGTCCGATCCAAAGGTCCCCAATGTGAACCTGCCCGCCAAGGTCGTAATCAAGACCGACGAGCTGGGCCAGGGCATTCGCGCATCGGAGTCGATATCGGACCACATCGCCCTTATCGCCACCCCTGAACAGTTCGAGCTGTCGGCCGAGGGCGAGACCGATTCGGTCAGCCTCAAGCTCCCCAAGGACCTTCTCGAGGCCATCGAGACCAAGGAGACGGTCAAAAGCCTCTTCTCCCTCGACTATTTTGCCAACATGATAAAGTCGGTCGGGTCGGCGCCATCGGTGGCGCTCAACCTGGGCACGGATTTTCCGGTGAGGATAGAGTTCGACATCGCCGGCGGAGAGGGGCACGTCAAGTATCTTCTGGCGCCGCGCATCGAGAACGATTGAAAAAGAGGCAGGCGGGAGTCGGCAGCCGGGTGACGGCAGTCGGGTGACCGACGATAGTCATCCTATCGTCCCGACGGCCGTCTGCCGCGGTCTTTGTGCCTTCTGCATGCTGTACTAATCTATCTTCCTTTTTCGGGTCACCGCCAGCAATAAGGCGATGCCCGCGATGACCATGATGGCCTCGAACCCAGGCAGGAACCCCTTCTGCGGCGCCGGCGGCGCTGTGATGGTCACGATGACCGTTGCGGTGGAGCTTTCGCTCTCGTTGTCGGTGACCACCAGTGAAATGGTGTGCGCGCCCTTCTTCAGGTCGCTTACATTGAGGACGGCGCCGGTTCCCAGCTTGCCGTTGAGGCTCGATGTCCATTCATACCGGAGGGAGCCGGAGGTCTGGTCCTCGTCGGAGCTCTGGGAGCCGTCCAGGGTCACGGTCTTTTTCTGCTGGAACTTGGCCCCCGGTGAGGGAGCGCTTATCACGGCGGTCGGTTTGCGGTCCGTGTTGGTGACATTGACCGTCCAGTTCCGTGACGCGGTCAGGTTCCCGTCGGAGACCCTGGCGGTCACGGTGAACGGGCTCCCGGTAGACGAAATGTCGCCGACATAGCTTGTCCTCAGCACGAAGGTGATCCCCTTGGTCTCCAGCACCTTCTTGCCGGCGCCGTTCACCACGGTCCAAACGTTGCTGAGCGGGTCCCCGTCGGGGTCCGAGGCGTTGAGGACGAACCTCTGTTCCTGCTGGACGCCATCCACCGCTTCGGGCATTGTCACGGACTTTGAATCCGGCGTGGTGCCTACCAGCTGGACCACCGGTGCATCGTTGACAGGTCTCACCCTGACCGCAACGGTCGAGCAGGCGCTCATATCTGCCGTGTCGGTGGCGATGAAGGTTATGTTCTCCAGGCCGTTCCAGTCCCTCGAGGGCAGGAGGCTTGCATTCGAGCCCTGGATGGAAACGGATACCTTCCTCAAGCCCGAGGATGTGTACTGGAGGCTGTCCCCGGCGTACGATATGTCAACATCGTCGAAGAACGGCGCCAGGTCCAGCACGTATGCCGGCGAGTCCTCTTCGATGGTTATCGCAGGTATGGCCGAGGAGACGGGGCGGTGGTCACGGTGCAGTATTGTGATGTTCATGGTGGTCCAGACCTCCTGCTGAGCGCTCTCGTTCCCGCTCCCCGTGTCGCGTGCGGTGACATTGACCAAAACGGGCGTCCCGGGCGCGAAAATGTCCGGGGACACCAGTTTTACCCTGGTGTCCTCATTCACGAATATCTGGACGCTCCCGTTGCCCGAAAAACCAAACGTCAGCGAATCCAGAAGCGGAGGGTCCGGGTCGCCGAACACCTGGTCCAGCAGGATGTCCGTGTCAAGCGTGACATTCTCGTACATCGTGACATTATCAATGTGCCCTATGACCCGCGGGGGATCGTTGAGGTTGAGCACATTGAGCGAAAATCCCTTCGTCGCCTTGGCGCCGAAGCTGTCCGTGACGGTCAGGGTGATGTAATGGGTGCCGACATCCTCCTGGGTCGGGTTCCCCCGAAGCTCGCCTGTCAGCTCGTCGATCATCTGGCCTGTAATCGGGTCGGTGGAGGTGGCGTTGTATTTCAAAAAATCCCCCGTGTCGTTGACCAGGTCAAGGTCGTGGGCGAAAGGCGCAAGCTGGATATTGAAAGACATGTCCTCCTCCACTATCTGGGTCGGGATGATGTCGAGCAAGGGCGCAAGATTGGCGACATGGATGAAGGACCGAAGCACCGTGGTCTCGTTGGTGTTGATAGTCGTCCCGGCCTCCCGCGACCACCACCTGTTGTGGCCGATGAACGTGCTGCCCTGCCCGGAAAGGGCGCCTTCCGTCCAGCCCCAGTCGTCCCTGCCCAGGTCCGAAAGCTTGTAACAGTCGTAGGATTTTGCCTGGACCAGCTTCGTCTCGGTATCCGGCGCGACCGTCACGCAATACACGTAATGGTCGTACCTGCTCCCCGAGTAGGACGGCGTTCCCCACAGCGGGTAGTCGGGCCATTCCTTGGTCCCAAAATAGGAGTCGGTGATGTTGCAGTCCACGCCCCAGCCATCCCCCGGTGTGAGGGGGAACTTGAGGGTGTTGAGCGGCGTGACGCCTGATGAAAGAGCGTGCGTCTCGTTCCCTGACCAGTTGAACACCCTGTAGTTGCCGTCCAGCCTGAGGCTGCCGTACCTGTAGGCCATGCTGACGGTGGCGTTCACCAGCGAGAAGTCCGAAACGGTCCGGTACCTCACACCGGTCTTGTCGAATGTGGCCCTTATCGTCCCGTTGGACTCGAGCCAGCCGTTGCCCTCGCCCACCGGGGACGGCTTGAAGTTCCATGTCCCGTTGAGCCACTCGAACTCCGTGTAGGACATGCGGTATTTTGGGCCCTCCACGGCCACGACCATGTCGTCTATGTTCTGTTCGTCCCGCGTGTAGGTGATGTTGAGGGTTCCGTTCTCGTCCGTGTACGAATTGAGGAATTTCACGGTCTTGTCCATTCTCCATGACCACTGGTCGTTGATGGCCCACTTGGGGGCCTTGACGGCCTCGGCGGTCCGCTCATCGCATCCCCATGCCGACACAGGCGGCAGTATGGCGGCCAGAAGCATTCCCAAGACCAAAGACAGCACGATCGCCCTTTTTCTCATTCCATTCCTCCTTTCGACATCCTAGTTCCTGCGTGTGCCGGAACGCCCCTGTTCTCCAGGACCGTCCCGCGTGATATTCTCAGATGATCCCCATTGTGCCCGTGGCGGGGCTCCAGTCCGAGCACACCGCCGGCTGGCTAATGATGGTCTGGGGCCTGGCCGGTGGCGCTATCATGACATCTATGCTCGCGAAGGCACTTGCTCCGCTGGCATCCATAACGGTCAGCGTTACTGTGTAGCGTCCGGCTGCCGCATAGGAATGGATTATGGTCGTGCCGGCGCCTGTCCCCCCATCACCGAATGTCCAGTTCCATGACACGATGGCATATGTGTAGTTCTGTACGCTCGAACCGGTGGATTTGCTGCCGTCGAAGAGCAGGTTCTGGTCCTTTTCGAACAGGCCGCCGTTTGCCGGGGAACTTATCACGGCAGTCGCCCCGGCGAGGGAGAGGATGAACCCTCCACCGGAAACGGGATTGAAGCCGCCGGTCCCCTTGGGCTGGCTGGGCAGGTTCTGGGGGCGCGCCGGCGGGGACACATATATGGTGACCGATGCCATTGCCGAGGCCCCGCTCGAATCCCTCACTGTCAGGAAAACAACATAGCATCCCGCCCTTGCGTAGCTGTAGTTGACATACATCGCGGAGATATTGGTGCCGTCGCCCAGCGACCACTCCCAGGCAACGAGCGGAAAGCTCTGGTTGGGGCCGACGGTGCCCGTGGATTTGCTGCCGTCGAAGAATATATTGGACCTGAGCTCGAAAAGCGTGTTGCCTCCGGGCGAGCTTATCACCGCTGCCGGCCCGGCAAGGCTCAGGGCCATGGCTCCGGAGGAGACTGGATTGAACGCTCCCCCGCCAGACGGTTGGTTTGCGACCTTCTGGGGGCTTGCCGGCGGGGCAAGATAGAGCACTATGGACGCCATGCCCGTCATATTGGCAGAATCCGTCACGATCAATGTGACAAGGAAGCGTCCCGCCTGGTGGTACACATGCAGGTATTTGGAGCCGGATGCATTGGTGCCGTCGCCGAATGTCCAGTCCCAGGAGATGATGGGATTGGTGGCATTGTGCCCGGCGGAACCCGTAGAAAGGCTTCCATCGAAATTGACCATGTCTCCTTTCACATAAAGCGCCCCATCTGTGGGGGAGCTGATAACCGCCGTGGCGCCCGCAAGCCGGGGCAATGCTGCCGACGGCGTGCCAATGGCTCCCACCGCAAGTGATAATGTTATTATGACCAGCAAAAAGACCTGTAATTTCCTCCTCATGCCCACACCGTATTGTTAATGGCCAGATGAGTATTTATAGTAATTCATTAGGACATCATATATCCTATATAATCCCGCTGGCCGGCTCACAGATATACCGGCCAGCCGGTTGACCGGATCAACGTTCTTTCGGGTCGTCCTATTACAGCCCCGCTGGCTCACCGGCTCCCCGGTTCTCCGTTTCCCCGGTCTTTTGGCCCTCTCGCGGACCTCCCCCTGTGAAGTCCATAATTTGCATAGACCATAAGCCCTATTCCCAACCACAGAATGAATAGGAGCCAGGTGGAGGCCTGCAAGAAAAGCATCAATCCTATGCATACGGCCGAACCTGCCAGGGGAAGAGCCGGGACAAGCGGCACCCGAAACGACCGTGGAAGGTCTGGCGCGTCCCTCCTCATCCTGACGACCATCAGGCACACCAGGGCGAATACGAAGAGGGCGCCGATGTTCCCAAGCTCGGCTGCCTGGGTTATCGGTGTGAATCCGGCCAGGACGGCCACCACGAGCCCCAGGATGACCGTCGCCCTTTGCGGAATCCGCGTGAGCGGGTTGAGCCGGGCAAAACTTCCGGGGGCCAGCCTGTCACGGGAGAGGGCCCGCAATATCCTTGGCTGGGCAAGAAGGGAGACGAAAAGCACATTGGTGATGGCGAACCAGGCGCCCACCGCCACTATCGAGGAGGCCCAGCGCAGACCGCGGCTCAAGAACGCTCCCGCCAGCGGCGCCGCGGTGTCTATGTCCTTCACGGGCACAAGCCCGCTGAGGACCAGTGCCACGCACATGTAGAATGCCGTGCATACGAGCAGGGCCGCCACGATGGCTCGTGGCATGTTCCTTTTGGGGTCGCAAGCCTCTTCGGAAACGGTGGCGTGGGCGTCGAAGCCCATGTAGGCGAAGAACACCACGGCCGCCCCTGACATTATCCCCGCGAACCCGAATGGCGCAAACGGGCTCAGATTGGCCGGCTCGACCATGGTCGCCCCGACCACTATGAAAACGCCCAGCACCGCCACCTTGACCACCACCAACACCCTGTTGACCCATGCCGACTCTCTTATGCCGAAAAGCAAAAGCCCGGTAAGAAGGACGGTTATCAGGAACGCCGGAAAATTGAATACCGCCCCCTGTGCGGTCCCCGGCGCCGCCCTCAGTGCCTCCGGGATGGTGACGCCGGCGCCGGCAAGAAGATGGTTCATATAGCCGGACCAGCCGACGGCCACGGCCGTGCATGTCAGTGCGTAGTTCATGAGCAGGACCCAGCCGACAAGCCAGGCGGCAAACTCGCCCAGCGATACATATGCATATGAGTAGGACGAGCCGGCGGATGGTATCATGGAGGCAAGCTCCGCGTAGCACAGGGCCACCAGGATCGATATGAGCCCGGCTATCAGGAACGAAAGGGACACGGCCGGCCCGGCGTAACCTTTGGCCACGACCCCCGAAAGCACGAATATGCCGGCGCCAATGTTGGCCCCGATGCCTATCAATATCAGGTCCCAGATGCCAAGGACCCTTTTGAGCTTCTGCCCATCTCCCGTTTCGGCCTCGATCTCTTCGAGGGGCTTCCTGACCAAAAGGACACGGCGGCACTCCTCGAGCAAGCCCATACGGGAGCCCGCCCCAAAAACATTGGCCGATGTAGGGTCCGCTCAGCCTATATCCATGACGACGACGTCCCTTACCGAGCGCATGCTCGTGAAGGGCAAAACGAGCCTTCCCTGGGCGTCGGTCTTGTACAGGCGGGGTTCCACCTCTTCGGCAGGAACGACGAGGACATGGTGAAGCTGGCCGGTCTTGGTGTCCACCACGAAATTCTCGATCATGCCAAGAATCTTGCCGTCGTTGGTCATCACCGTCTTGCCCCGAAGCTCGGTCACGAACTTCTTCATCTTTGCTCACCCATCGTAATCCGGTATAACGGTGGCGCAATATTAATCTAACTATACAATCGGGTAAAGGGTGCCGGGCGCCGGGGGCCGGGTGCCGGGGAACGACGACGGAGGACGGCCGTGGACCGTTTCCATCTTTGTCCGTGACCCGGCCCCCGGCACCCGGAACCCGGCACCCTTTCACCTATATCCCTGCACCTCGTCTTTGACCCTTCTGAGGCCGCCGGCCAGATCCTTGCCCACATCCGTGTAGTATTTCATCGTCCTTTCGTCGGCCGAGGGCCTCACCGCCGCCAGAGCGATATCGAAATGTTTCGAAAGCACCCTTTTTGCCTCTATGTCCTCCCTCATTGCAGCAAGGGCCGCCTCGCGCACCAACGATTCGATGTCCGCCCCGACATAGCCCTCAAGCTTTGCGGCCAGCGCATCGAGGTCGACCTTTTCCATCGGGACGTTTCGGGTGTGCACCTTCAATATGGCCAGCCTTGCCACCCTGTCTGGCGCCGGCACCAGCACGAGCCTGTCGAACCTCCCCGGCCGAAGGAGCGCAGGGTCTATCATGTCCGGCCGGTTGGTGGCGCCCAGGACGACCACATTTTCCAGCCGCTCCAGGCCGTCAAGGGATGTCAGCAGCTGGTTCACCACCCTCTCGGTGGCGCCCGAATCGGCTGAGGCTCCCCTTCGTGGCGCAACGGCGTCCAGCTCGTCGAGGAAAACGATGGACGGGGACGACTGCCTCGCCTTTTTGAATATCTCCCTGATAGCCTTTTCGGATTCCCCCACCCATTTGGAGAATATCTCCGGTCCTTTTATCGATATGAAATTGGCCAAAGATTCCGTGGCCACCGCCTTTGCCAGCATCGTCTTTCCGGTCCCGGGAGGACCGTATATCAGTATTCCCTTGGGCGCCTGGATGCCGAGTCTTTTGAACGAATCGGGGTGCTTGAGGGGCCATTCCACCATCTCCTTGAGACGGGCCTTTACCTCCTCGAGACCTCCGATATCCTCCCAGTTGACGGCCGGGATCTCTATCAGCAGGTCCCTCAGGGCGCTGGGCTCTATCTCCCGGAGCGCCCCCCTGAAATCGTCGGCGGTGACGATCATTTTCTCGAGCGCCTCCGGCGGGACCGGGTGGTCCAGGAAAAGGTCGGGCAATATCCTGCGGATGCTGCGCATCGCCGCTTCCTTGCAGAGCGCCGCCAGGTCCGCGCCCACGAACCCATGGGTCATCTCGGCAAGATGGGCCAAATCGACGATCTTTTCGAGAGGCATCATGCGGGTATGGACCTGCAATATCTCGAGCCGGCCCTCCCTGTCCGGCACGCCAATTTCTATTTCGCGGTCGAACCTGCCGGGCCTTCGCAGCGCCGGGTCTATGGCGTCCACGCGATTTGTGGCCGCAATCACGATCACCTTGCCCCTTCCGGAGAGGCCGTCCATGAGGGTGAGCATCTGGGCCACTACCCTGCGTTCGACCTCGCCGTGGACATCGCCCCTGCGGGGCGCGATGGAATCCAGCTCGTCTATGAACAGGATGGACGGGGCGGCCTTCTGGGCCTCCTCGAACCTTTTTCTGAGGTGCTCCTCGGAAGCCCCGTAGTACTTGTCCATTATCTCCGGTCCCTGGATGGAAAAGAAGCTGGCCCCGGACTCGCTGGCCACCGCCCGCGCGATCATCGTCTTGCCCGTGCCTGGAGGCCCGTGCAATAAAACGCCCTTCGGAGGGTCGATGCCGAGCCTCTCGAAGAGCTCCGGGTGTTTCAGGGGCAGCTCTATCATCTCCCGTACCCTTCGCAGCTCCTCCTTTAGTCCCCCGACATCCTCGTAGCTGACCGATGACACGACGGGCGCGCCAGCCTTCTCCGCCTCCTCCTTGACCGTCAGCTCGGTCGCCTCGGCCATTGTGACTATTCCCTGCGGGAATGTGTTTGCCACCAGAAACGGGATTGAGCCCCCCATTATGGCCATCCCTGGGATGAACACAAGGTCCGCCTTGCTCAGCGGCCGGTTCAAAAGCCCGCGCCTTGCCATCGCCTCGAAACCGGCGCCGAACTTTATGCGGTTGTTGCCTTCCAGCACGGGCGCCAGCACGACCTTTTGGGCCGGTTTTGTCTCGGCGCGGGCGATCACGACCTTGTCCCCAATGGAAAGCCCGGCGTTCTTGCGTGTCAGTCCGTCTATGCGCAGGGAGCCCTTGTTCTCGTCCTGGGTCTGCACCATCCTCCAGACCACCGCGGGCGTCGTCTTCTTGCCCCTTATCTCGATGATGTCGCCGGGAGAGACGCCTAGCGCCAGCCTGCTGGCGGTGTCCATGCGGGCGCGGCCGGTCCCGACGTCCTCCTGCTGGTTGGTCGGCGCCACGCGAAGGGTGATCGTGTCAGGCATTGCTTTCCTTCCGACCAGGTAATCGGCGGGAATGTGATTAACCTTTCTGGGCCCTTCTCCGGGGCCCCAGAACGTATGCCATCGCTATGGCCGCGAGGATGGACAGGACAGCCCCGGCCAGCTCGAACCCGGGCAGCAGCCCCTTCTGGGCGGGCCTGGGCGCCTGGACATCGAAGTCCCTTGCCGCCTCGGTCGTGAGGCCTGATGTGTCGGTGGCGCGCACCTTGAATACGTACTTGCCCGGCTTGAAGTTGGCCAATGTCAGGTTCCAGCTGCCGGCTGCCAGCTCCAGCGGGGTCCATCTTGCGCCGTCAACGGAATATTCCAGCGACTTGAGCCGGTAATTGTCCGAGGCGCTTCCCGAGGCGGTCAGGCCCTGCTTTTCCACAAACAGTCCCGTTATCGCCAGTACCGGTGCCTTGTCATCGACGACGGTCACATCCTTGGTGGCGTCGCCCATGTTCCCTTCGGTGTCCCAGACCC
>Ga0315273_10011183_pt1 | contig 11476 bp, 5 predicted proteins | sample YL17G02_0_MG_FD_205753 | JGI IMG/M metagenome (GOLD analysis project Ga0315273, IMG submission 205753) | Sediment microbial communities from Yellowstone Lake, YNP, Wyoming, USA - YL17G02_0 | ecosystem: Environmental > Aquatic > Freshwater > Lake > Sediment | place: USA: Wyoming | collected... | reverse complement strand
CCGAGCGCTAGAGCCGTTGGGTAGGATCGAGAGGGAGCTTGGCTCGTTGTTCACCCGGGGGCCCGCCGGCACCCCGCTTCAATACGAAACCGGTTTTTTAAGGGAGATTCGCCGGGAAGCGGCAGAGTCGTCGATACCCGCCTGCCGGTGCGCCGACCAAGGATGATTCAGCGACCGTCGCGGGACCGCTTTTAGTCCGCCCTCCCCAAGGCACCGCTCTCTTCACCCGCATCATAGCCAAACGGGAGGGGACGTTCAACCAGGCCGGCCGGTTGGCGCTGAAAACACCCTATATATGCGGAGTATTTCGGCTCCCTTGACGGGGCATGACCTTGGGGGCGGTTTCGAAAGGCGCCGGCGGGTGTGCTAGTCTGTCGGGTATGAATTCGCTTCGCGTGGTATGGCGCAACACCACCATGGTGGTCCTGACGGCGCTCTCCGCCGCGCTTTACGCCGCCATCCTCCTGCCTTTCAAGATCTTGCCCATTATTCCGGGAGTGACCGAGGTCCGTCCCGCCAACGCCATACCGATCGTGTGCTCGCTCTGGTTCGGGCCGGCCGGAGCGTGGGGGTCCGCCATCGGCAACACCGTGGGCGACTTCATCGGGCTGGGTTTCGGTATCGGGACCATTTTCGGCTTCATCGGCAATTTCTTCTACGGTTTCGTGCCGTTCGCATTCTGGCGCGCGATGTTCGGCAGCGAGCCGCCCCGCTCGGACAACAGGCTGCACTGGGCGGGACTGATCTTTGCCTGCCTCGTGGCCAGCGCCGCGTGCGCCTTCTCGATCGGATGGGGAATAGAGTTCGTGATAGGCGGAGTTCCATTCGCGATCCTGGCCACGATTATTTTCTTCAACAATTTCCTGATGGCCGTCCTGCTTGGTCCGCCGCTTCTGTTCGCGTTGCTGCCCAGGATCGGCAAGTGGGGGCTCCTGTATACCCAGATCCTGCCTTCGGCTGATACGGTCCGCCCGCGGATGGCCTGGCTCGGAGTGATCCTCATGACCCTCGGCTCCATTGGCGGGCTGGCGACGGGCGTGGCCGTGGAGACCGGCCTTTACAAGCAGACGATCGGGGTCCCGTCGCTGCTCAAGGGAATCCGGAAGGCCGCTATGCCGGTGCTGGTGAAGGAGCCGGTGCCGGTGCCAGCAGAGCTAGCGCCGGCAAGGCCGGCAGCGGAGACCGCCGCCCGGCCGGGAAAGGGCGCCACCCCTACGGCCGCCGGTGCCGTTAAAAAGACGGAGCACTCGACCGCGACGCCGGCGTTGGCTAAGGAGCCGCCGTCCGCCGTCCGCACTCCGCTGGCGCTCGGGCTAACGCCATTCCTCGCCCTGATGTTTCTCGGGATGCTCCTTCTTTAGAAGCCATTTCATAAACCTGAAATGGCTTCTCAGCAGCGGATGGTAAACCATTTATGAAACTGGCTGTAAGCATTAATACCCGCTTGCGCACACGATGAATACTCCCCCTCAGCCGTCCTGCCATGAGGAGCCGGCGCGAGGCCCCGCCGGGACGAGGCCGGTTTCGGATCAGGTCCATGTTTGACCGGGTCCGGCTGATGACGGCGGTCTTTGCCGGGTCCGCCTTCCTTTACGTCTGGGGCTGGCGTTCCCTGAGACGCCGCTGGTTCATCGAGAACCTGCCGACCAGCAAGGCCCGGTCCGTCGCGATGGGGCTGGCGGAGCTCAAGGGAAAAGCGAAGTATGCGGACGAGAATCCGCTCCTCTCGCCGGTCCAGGGTCTGCCTTGCGTCTGGTACCGGGTGGTCGTGGAACGGCACGCCACCCATAACAGCAAGCGGTCCTCCCGGGTTCTCCTGAGGCGGGAGGTTGGCGTGCCCTTTTACCTTGAGGACGACACCGGCCGGGTCAAGGTGCTCCCGGACGGGGCGGAGATCCACGGGGTCGAAGTCTGCAATACAATCATCTCTGGAAATATTCCGCCGACCGACGATCTCAAAAGGTTCTGCGACCTGAACGCGATACGCTGGCAGTTCCTGCCGTCTGACATCGACGTACGGGTGAAGGAGTACGCGGTTCTGGCCGACGCCGACGTGTACGTGCTGGGCGACGCGGTCGCCGCCGCGAATCCGACGGAGGACCGTCGCCGCCGGGTTTCCGCCATTCTCCGGGAGTGGCTGAAAATGCCGGAGCGCAAGGCCGAGCTGGACAAAAACCGGGACGGCATGATCCAACCGGAGGAGTGGGACGCGGCCCGCGCGGAGGCGCAGTCCCTGGCGCTCAAGGAGGAGACGGCGGTCCGGGGACCGGAAGGGCCGGAGGTGGTCATCCGGAAGCCCCGGTTCGGGTATTTCCTGATCGTATCCGGCGATGAGGAGGATGCGATCAAGTCCCAGGGATACCCCGGGCTCTGCCTGATCGGCGGGCTGGCGCTCTTCGCCGCGGGGGTGTGGATGGCTCCCGGGGTCAGCCTGGACAATCCCTTTGTCTGGGCCGGCGCGGTGATAGGCGGGATTTTGGCGTTTGATTTGCTGCGCCGGGTTCCCAGGTGACGCCCGTTTACGGCTCCGAAGGCGGCCGGATTACCGTCATGCGGGCATGGTAGGATGCTCCTATGACGGCGACCGTAATCCTGGTGGTGGTCCTGGCGGTACTGGTGACCTTCCTCGCCTACGTGGTCGGCATCTACAACCGGCTGATATTCCTGAAGAACCAGTGTGACAAGTCGTGGTTCAACGTGGACGTGATCCTGAAGCAGAGGCACGACGAGATACCCAAGCTGATCGGCGTCTGCGAGGGTTCCATGAAATTCGAGAAGGAGACCCTGGAACGGGTCATCGCCGCCCGAACCGCCGCGTTCAGCGCCTCGGGCGCCCCCGTGGCCGAACGGGCCAGGCTGGAGGGCGAGCTGTCCTCGGCGCTGGGCCGGCTGTTCGCCGTATCCGAGCAGTACCCGGAGCTTAAAACGACGGCGATGTTCGCCCAGCTCCAGACCCGTGTTACCGAACTCGAGAACGGGCTCGCGGATCGCCGGGAGTATTACAACGACTCGGTGATGAATTACAACGTGGCGATCGAGTCGGTGCCGAGCAACTTCGTGGCGAACTTCGCCGGGATGCGCGCCCGGGAGCTGTTCAAGGCCGCCGAGGCCGACAAGCAGGACGTCGAAGTTAAATTCAAGTATCCGCAATAATCGCGTCCAGGGTTCTTAAGAGTCCAAAGTCCAGGGTCCAGGGTCTAGAGTCCAGGGTTCTTAAAAGTCCAGAGTTCAGGGTCCAGCGTCCAGAGTTAAATTCTTCAGATTTCAACCCTGGACCCTGGACCCTGGACAATCTGAAGAACGCGGCGCGCTACTTAGAGTAGCTCTCCGTGAACGCCGTGGCGGAGACCATGGCATTGCGGTATTCGTTCTCGAGCCGGTCCATGGTTTTCAACTTTTCCCTGGCGTAGGAATTTCCGGGGGAAAGGGCGAGGGCCCGGGCGAATTCCGTCCGCGCCCGGGCGAGGCTGGCCTTGCCGTAAAACATGTCCCCGAGCATGATCCGGTCCGCCGCGGTTTCCCTGGCCAGGGGCAGGGGCTCCAGCGGGCCGTACATCTGCATGTGCATCCTCATGTCCTGCACCACCTGGGGCGAGTAGCGCACGCGCGGGGTGGTGAATTCGAGGTAGGGGAAGTCGTCGGTGCACAGGGGCGTGCCTTTCACGTAGCGCGCGATGTCGGCCGGTCCCCAGAGGCAGAAGCCCATCACCTCAATCGGCGGGGTTATGGCGATCCGCTTGAAGTCCTGGACCAGGGCCGGCAGGGCCATCCGCTTTTTCCAATCGGCGAGGTCGAAGGCCATCCCGCCCGTCTTCGCGAGCAGGAACGCGTCACCGTACTGGTGAATCCAGAAGGTGCACTCGGGGAAGACGCTCTGGAAGGTGGCGACCATGCCTTTGACGTCGTCCGGGCCGACCCGGTAATAGTGGATCCACTGGAAGAAAACCCCGCCGGGATTCAGCCGGCTGCGGACATTCTCGTAGAACTCGGTCGTGAACAGGTTGACCATGCCGCTGACCCATAGGTTGGACGGCTCGGAAACTATGACGTCGTACGTGGAATTGTCCGTCAGCAGGTAATGGCGCGCGTCGTCCAGGTGGATGTGGACCTTGGGATGGTCCACGGCGCTGTAGTTGTGCCGGTAAAAAAGCCGGGCCACGTCGATCTGGGCCGGCTCGATCTCGGCCACGTGGATCTCCTCCACTTCCGGATGCAGGGTCATGCACCCGCTGGTGGTTCCGGTCCCCATCCCGATGACCAGGACCCGGCGCGGATGCGGGTGGGTCAGGGCCGGCAGGTGGGCCATGAAAATCTGGGTATACATGTCCACGAGGCTCGTCGAGCCGTCCGGTTTCCCGTTTACCACGAACGACATCTCCATGGGAGAGAGCGCCCGGACCGAGATGCGGGCGGTCAGGCTGTCCTTCTGGTAGATGATCTTGCCCAGCTTGTGCGCCGCCTCAAGCGGGTTGGCGTTTCCGCTCTCGCCCGGCTTGAATCCAAGCGGGCGGTTGTACATGCCGGCGTTCATCACGGTCGTGTCCGGGCGGGGGATCACGAACGGGAGCGCGAGCAGGAAGGGCGCCGGCACGAGGATGGGCAGGCGCAGGCGGGGAAGGGCCGCCGCGGCCGCCACGACCGCCGCCACGAGCGCCAGCGCTCCGAGCAGGAGCAGGGAGAAATCGAGCCCGAAGCTGGGGAGGAGCACGTAGCCGGCCAGGGGGGCGCCGATCACGGCGCCGACGGTGTTCGCGGCGAAGAGCCGGCCGATGGACGGGGCGGAGGCCCGCGGGAGGGCGGCGGCCAGCGCCGGGAGCGTATAGCCGAACGCGGTGGTCAGGACTAGCGTCAGCGCGAGTATGGCGGCGAAGTTGATCGCCGTCAGCACCCCGAACGGCAGGGAAGCCCACCAGAACCGGACCAGCACGGGCGGGATCAGGTCCCAGAACGGGGTAAGGAGCGAATACCCCCAGGCGACGCACTGGGCGGCGGCGAAGGCGACGAGCGCGGCGCGGGGGCCGGAGGGCGGGCTGCGTTTCACCAGCCAGGCTCCTCCCGCCAGCCCGAGCAGGTACGCGGTCAGGATGATCGAGAACCCGTATACCGATCCCCCGGTCACGGTCAGGACGAAAGTACGGGTGAGTGAGATCTCGAAACCGAGCGAGAGCATGCCGGAAAAGCCGGCGAGCACGTAGGGCATCCAGAGCGGGAACGGGGCCGCGGAATCACTTGGGGGCCCCGCCGGAGCGGCCGGCGCGGCGGCGACCGCGTCGTCATCGACCCGGAATTCCGCGGATACCCAGAAGGCGGCGATCGCGACGCCGGCGTTCAGGACGCACGTGGTCCAGAGCGTGGCCTTGAGTCCCAGGACCGGAATCAGGGCGAACGCGGCGAGGATGGGTCCGACGGCGCCGCCCAGGGTGTTGAGCGCGTAAAGCGGACCCAGCGACCGGGGCGAGGCGGCCGAGAGGGCCTGCACCAGCATCGGGAGGGTTCCGCCCATCAGGATCGTGGGCGGCAGGATGAACACGAAGCAGATGAGGGCCCGGACCAACGGGTTGTTCGAGGCCGCCGCCAGCGCCGGATAAAGCGGGGATCCGGACGAAAGCAGGAGCGGGGATACGGCGGCGAGAACGGCCAGTCCCGCCTCGAGGGAGGCGTAAACCCGGAGCGCCTGGCGCGGGGTGGCCCGGCCGGACAGCCGGCCGATGAGCCAGTTGCCCAATGCGAGCCCGCCCATGTAGGCGGCCACGACGGTGGCGGAGGCGGAGGCGAAGTTCCCGACGATGAGCCCCAGCCAGCGCGTCCACAGGATCTGATAGATGAGGGCGCACATGCCCGAGAGGGTGAACAGGAGCAGGATCAGCCGGGTGGTCATGCAGCCTCCTTGACGCGGGATAGCCGGGCCAGCCCGGCGACGAACGTTTTCAGCCCGGCCCGGGGAAACGCCACGGTCACCCGCATGCGGGGCCCCCGGCCGCTGATGCCGATCACGCGCCCGACTCCGAACGAGTGGTGGCGGACTTCCGAACCCGGGACGGGAGTTGACTCGTCGTCCCATCCGTTTTCCTCTTCCGGTATCCGGGTGACGTTTCCGTCCGGGGTCTCGTCCGCCGGGGAACGCGGCGCCGGGGATTCGCCGTACAACGCCTCCGGGGCGCCCACCTCCAGCAGCGTCGCGCGCGGAATCTCGGAAAGAAACCGGGAATTCTGGCTCCAGCGGAAGGCGTCATACTGGCGCCGGCCGCGGGCGGCGGTCAGGACGACGGTTTCCCGCGCGCGCGTCAGGCCGACGTAAAACAGCCGGCGCTCCTCCTCCAGCTCGGCCGGGTCGTCGAGGGACGAGGCGTGCGGCAGGAGGCCCTCCTCGAGCCCGGCTAGGAAGACGCGGCGGAACTCCAGCCCCTTGGCGTTGTGCAGCGTCATGAGGATGACGGCGCCCTCCCGGTCCTCCAGCTTGTCCATCTCGGACATGAGCGCGGCCCGCTCGAGGAACTCCCCGAGGGAGATTCCGGATTCCTCGGCGGTCTTGACCGCCGCGAAGAGCTCGCGGAGATTGTCCTTCCGATCGTCGGCTTCCCCGGGCTTTCTATCGTCCAGCCAGGGCAGGTAGCCGGATTTCTCCAGCGCCATATCGAGCGCGGTCGAGTAGCCGTCGGAGGCAAGTTTGCGCTCCAGCCCGCGGACGAGTTCGAGGAAACCAGCCAGGGCCTGCCGGGGACGGGAGGGGAGCGCGCCCAGCAACGGTGGATCGGCCAGGATTTCCATGACCGGCCGGCCGGATTCCTCGGCGCTCGCCGCGATCTTGGCCAGGGTCGCCTCCCCGACGCCCCGGGGCGGGGCGGCCAGGGCGCGCTTCAAGCTTATGATGTCGGCGGGATTGAAAACGAGGCGCAGGTAGGCCAGCGCGTCCTTGACCTCCCGCCGGGCGTAGAACTTGATTCCGCCGGCGACGGCGTATTTGAGCCCGCGCCGGGCCATCTCCTCCTCCAGGGCCCGGGACTGCGCGTGGGTGCGGTACAGGACCGCCGCGTCGCCCGGCCCGTCGTGCGCCCGAAGCAGGACGAGCGATTCCGCCACGAACCGGGCCTCGTCGATCTCGTCCAGCGCCTGGTAGAAAACGGGCGGACGGCCCGCCCCCGCGGCGGTCCAGAGCTTCTTGGGCCGGCGCTCCCGGTTGTGCGCGATCATGGCCGACGCGGCCTCCAGGATCAGCCCCGTGGAACGGTAGTTCTGCTCCATGGTGATCACCTTCGCGTCGGGGAAGTTCCGCTCGAACTCGAGGATGATCCGGATGTCCGCGCCGCGCCAGCGGTATATGGACTGGTCGGGATCGCCCACGCAGGTCAGGTCCCGCCCGGGGCCCACCAGGGCCTTAAGAAACGCGTACTGCGCCGGGTTGGTGTCCTGGTACTCGTCCACCAGGACGTGCCGGATCCGGTCGCGCAGTTCGTCGCGCACTTCCGGGTACTCGTTGATGAGCCGGGTGGGAAGCAGGATCAGGTCGTCGAAATCGGCGGCGCTGAGCCGGACCCGGGTCTTTTCATAGGAGTCGTATATTTCGGACAGCAGGTCCTCGTAAATCCCCCCCTCGCGCGCCCGGACGCCGGCCGGGGACTCGCCCCGGGACTTGGCGAGGCTGATGGCCTCCCGAATCCCCTCGGGACCGCCGGGGACGTCGCCCCCGCGGGGATGGGCCTTCAGCCGGTCCCGGACCAGGGAGAGCGAGTCGTCCTCGTCCAAGATGACGAAGGAGGGGGGAAGCCCGATAGCGGAGCCGAATTCGCGCAATAGCCGGGCGCCGAGCGCATGAAAGGTGTGGAGGTAAATGGCCCGGCCGGGGAATCCGACCAGGGTGGCGACCCGCGACCGCATCTCTTCCGCCGCCTTGTTGGTGAAGGTGACGCCCGCGATCGATCCCGGGTGGGCGCCCAGCTCGGTGAGCATCCATGCGATTCGGCGCGTCAGGACACGGGTTTTACCCGAACCGGCCCCCGCCAGGACCAGCAGGGGCCCGGGCGGAGCGGTGACAGCCTCCCGCTGAGGGGGGTTGAGATCGCTGAGAATGTCTGCCAAGGACGTTCCGTAATTATATAAGGATTCCGGAAAAAAGGCCTTTATTGCTAAAATAGGGCCGAATATGATTACCGCCGGACTCTCCCGGTCCGTTGCCGGGTTAGCGGCCGTTTTTGCCCTGATAACGGCGAAACCCGCCCTGGCGCTTAAGGTTGATTACGTTGATATCCAGCCGAGTACGAACGTCAAGATTGGGGACGAAATTACCATAACCGCCACCTTGATCAATGATACGGGTCAGCTGGGATCATGGGATGGTATTCTTTGTGCCGAGCCGGAGCCGACATGCAACCAGCCAAGCGCGTGCGGTCACTGGGGTCAATATTCGATGTTTCCGGATATGCCCGGGATAGTGGCCTATCCGGTTCCGACTGAGACGCAGAGTTCTTTTGACGCTGTTATTAATGGCCAAGTGTCGACCCAGTGGAAGTTCACCGCCACCCGGACCGGTACCGTTTCTTTCGGTGTGATGGCCGCCCAACCGGCCTGGTGGATATATGAGGGATGTTCTGATCCGGCCTCATGCGGCGCTACGGGATTGCCTTGGGATGGTTCAACCTGCGGTCTTGGCCCGGTAACCATTACCTCTGATCTCAATGCCTCGGCCGAAATTCACTGCATTTCCCCCGGGGGCCGGCCGCCGGTGACGGCCTTCCCGGGAGACGATTTTGTTGTGGTGCTGTCCCTCACTAACGGAGGGACGACGGATGCAAAGGTTGAGTATGCCGCATGTGCGAAGGTGGTGGGTGATCCGGCGGCTTTCACGCTAATCGGATCGCCGACATTCCCGGTCACCATCACCCCGACAAATTCGGCCTGCTTCATCTGGACGTATCACGTCAACGCAAACGCCTCCGTGCCGTCCAGTTTGTCGTTCAGGACCGACGCGAACCGTATCCTGGCGGATACGAACACCCTCGACATAATCGTTACACCGGCGGGCATAACCGTGACCATGTTCATGGATCCGGACGGTCCCGGCGGCGTTTCACCGGCGCCCTTCGGGGACGGATACCATATGGCTCAGGACGAGATAACGGTATACGCGACGCTGACCAACCAGAGCCCTGACTACGACTTCGATATCGATCCGACAATAATCACCATTGCTGAATACGGCATGCCGGGATATACGCAGATCGGATCGCGCGATCCGGCGCCCGGGCCGGTTTCATTGAACAAGTTCACCAGCCGCGAGTTTACATGGAAATACGGGATTGACCGTTCCCAGAGACGATACGGTTACTGCGAAGACCCCGGGGAGTTTCAGCGATACAAGGTGATGGCTCGCGGCGCCGAGGGAACCGTTTACCAGAATGTCCGGAAGGATATCGCCGAAGTCTCGCTCGAGTGCCCGGTTGTCGTCCAGACCGGCCGGAACTTCTCGGTCACGGTATGGGTGACCAGCCTGTCCGACCGGACGATCACGCTCGATCCGTCCGGCACGGTTTTCCTGGACGCGGGAACGGGGAAGATCGCGATAACCTCCGGACCGAGCTGGATAGGCGCTCGCAAGTTCAACCCCGGAGAGACCTTGGGTTATGTTTATGGGTGCTCACCAGTCGCGCCGTCGCCGCCGGCCAACCAGATGGTAAACGGCGGCATCCGTTATGACATGGTCTACGGAACGGATACCACATGCATTTCCGCGGCACCGGTGAACGTGGCGATCATCCCGCCGTCGCCGTTCACGGCGACTTTTACCCCGAACGTGGCCGACGTCAATTCCGGCCACTGGTACCAGTTGAAACTTACGGTTACTAACGACAGCAAGTGCGACAGCGTCCTGGCGAGCGTCCCGGCGTTCGATGAATTGAATCCCAGTCCGTTTTACGCCTTCTCCACCGAGGTTTCCGGACCGTTCCTGACCGACTGCACGCCGCCGTGCACGCTGGCGGCCGGAACGTCCACGCTTTTCTTCTGGTCGGTGACGACAACCGGCTGTGGAGACGCGAATTGGACGGGAACCGGCACGGGCGATGATACCGCGTGCGGCGGGGCGGGGTTCATCTTCCCCTTCACCTCGGACAAGATCAGGATCCGCCAGCCGGCCAGGCTGACCGCCGGGTCCCTGTCGGTGTCGTTGCCGAAGTCGCAGGTGGTGCTGACGAGAAACTTCGACGTGGTGCTGACGGTGGTGCCCGCCGGCGAGAACGACATCAAGGATTTCGAGGTCAAGCCGGAATGGCATGGCGCCTCCGGCGCCTCCGTGGGCCTGGTGACGGCGGCGGTTATTCCCGGGATCCTGCCCGGGTGCGGCCGGTGCGTGACCGATGTCTGTCCCGACAAGTCCCGGAGCTTTACCTGGACGTTCAGCGCCACCGGCGTGGGCACGGGCCTGGGGCAGGTCTGGTTCACTTTCACGATAAACGGGACCGACTCGAGCACCAGTGATCCCGTCGGGCCGGTCGTCGCGCAATCCCAGCCGTCCCAGTTCAGGATTCTCAAGCCTTCCATCCTGAGCGCGGCCGCCGTCATCACCCACCTGTGCGATTCCTGCGGCCCGCCGGTGGACGGCTGCGGTCTAAGGGTGGAATTAACCGTGGGCGTGGACGGCGACACCTCGATCGCTTGGCCCTACGCGCTGAGCGCCGAACCGGTTTCGGTATCCGGGGGCGCCGCCATCCTGGCCAAGGCCCCGGTTCTAGACGGCACCCCCCTGCCTCCCGGGAAGGCGGAGTTCGATTGGTACTACGCCCCGGATGCGGCCGGTTCCATAAGCTTCACCATGAGCATAGTCGGCACGGAATCGGAGCTGGGCGGGCCGGTGTTCGCAACCGCGACCACGGCGCCCTACACCTTGACCCCGCCGTCGCTGGTGGCGAGCGCTTCCGTTTACAAGGGGGCCACGACGGGCGACATCACCGTCACCACGGCACCGGGCCAGTCGTTCAAGGTGATCATGAAGATCGAGAACCAGGGGGACGTGCCCGTGGACTCCGTGACCGCCACCACGACCGCCACCGGGTCGGCTTCCTGCGTCGGGAGCCTTCCGGTCGCCCTGCCGGTGACCGGGACTTTCTACGCCGAATCCAACCTGCCCGGCGGCCAGCTCAAGGGGTGCAAGGCCGGGGTCCTGGCCTGGACTTTCGTTCCCGCTCCGGATCCCGACGGCGTGGGGATCATGGCCTTCTCGGTGACGCTGACGGGAATCGCGCACGACGCCAAGAATCCGATGTCGATATCCGCTCATTCCATGTGTGTCACCATAATTCCCCCGCCGGTGGAAGCGCGTCTTCTCTCCACGAGCGTTCCGGTGGTCATGCGCGGGGGGGAATTCGAGGTGACCGTCCAACTGACCAACCAGCGGCTCAACCCGGTCACGGTGGCGCCCACGCCCCCGGTGCTGTCCTTCTCGAATCCGGAACTGCGGAATCTCGCGCCGTCATGGGCGACGGTC
>Ga0315273_10011182_pt1 | contig 11476 bp, 9 predicted proteins | sample YL17G02_0_MG_FD_205753 | JGI IMG/M metagenome (GOLD analysis project Ga0315273, IMG submission 205753) | Sediment microbial communities from Yellowstone Lake, YNP, Wyoming, USA - YL17G02_0 | ecosystem: Environmental > Aquatic > Freshwater > Lake > Sediment | place: USA: Wyoming | collected... | reverse complement strand
GGTATCCCAAAAAAACAAAAAACTTAGTTTTAGAAATCATATTTCACCTTTTGTTTGTAAAAAATAATATTGTATTTAAGGCTATAAACTCATTCTAAAATACTTATTGCTAAGTATAGTCTGACGTCAGAAATGTAGTAATTTTAATACTGCAAGATGAAATTTGGATATTATCCTGAAACAGTTGAACTCTGTCCTTGATGTTAAATACATGATTGTGCCTATTGGATGGAAACGGATATTTTTATAAAACATATATATGACGAACGAAAAATCATTATCACAGACTGAGCAGACAGAAGTGAAGTCAGATGCTTCGATAGACAGTACATATATGGCGGTAGAGAGAACTATCATGGCTGCTGATCGTTCGCTGATGGCATGGGTGAGAACCGGTCTGTCGCTTATCAGCTTTGGATTTACCATTTACAAGTTCCTGCAATACCAACAGCAGCAGATTCAGGCGTCTGGCAGGGAGGTTATCAGCTTTTCGGGCCCAAAAGTGTTTGGCCTGTTAATGATAGGACTTGGCATCCTCTCCCTTATTTTCGGTACAATTGAAAATGTGTCAACAGGCAAAATTTACAGGAAACAATTCCGCATAAAACGACCAAGGTATTCTTTGATTATATCAGGGATCATAACTGTAATCGGTATCTTGCTTTTTGCCGGTATAATGTTTAAAATAAAAGGCATAGTCTGATTTTGATAGACAAAAGATAAAAGACAAAAGTCACAAGACAAAAGTCGAAATACTAAACAAATTAAAGCATTGCTAATTATAGATTTAAAGAAATGAAAGTAATTATCGTTGGTGGAGTAGCAGGTGGCGCATCGTGTGCTGCCCGGCTTAGAAGGCTGGATGAAAACGCCGAAATCCTTATGGTTGAACGCGGGCCATATGTTTCATATGCCAACTGCGGGTTGCCTTACCATGTAGGAGGCACAATTGAAAAAGAGTCGAGCCTGCTTGTTGCAACTGAAGAGTCGTTTCGAGCTATATTCAAAATCGATTGCAGAACGAATTGTGAGGTAATTGGCGTTTCAGCCAAACAAAAGACAGTTGAGTTGAAAAACCACCTGACAGGTGAAGTTACCACCGAGAAATATGACAAGCTGGTGCTCTCTCCCGGTGCAGCTCCGATCCGTCCACCACTCCCCGGCATTGATCTTCCGGGGATTTTCTCGGTCAGAACAGTACCTGACGCAAGAAATATGCGCGAATGGCTTGATAGGGATATAGACCGTTCAGTAGGCAACTCTTATACAGGAATCGAACCAGTGTCTAAACCTAAACATGCGGTTGTGATCGGTGGTGGATTCATTGGCCTCGAGATGGCCGAAAACCTTATTGAACGAGGTCTCGAAGTTACTCTGATCGAGAAGCTAAACCATGTCATGCCTCCTTTGGATCCTGAAATGGCGTGTCTTGTTGAGCGTTACATGGTAAAACATAGTATCAAGCTGGAACTCAACGACGGTGTTGCGGGTTTCCGAAAGTCGGAGAGTGGTTCCATCGAAGTTATCACTGCTTCAGGCAAAGCGCATCCGGCTGACATCGTGGTCCTTGCTATTGGGGTACGTCCGGAAACTGAACTGGCAAAAATGGCCGGGATAGAGATAGGTCAGCGTGGCGGAATACGTGTTGATGATCACATGCGCACATCCGATACCGATATATTTGCTGTTGGAGATGCTGTAGAAGTAAAGGATTTTGTTACCGGTCAATGGACACTTATACCGCTTGCCGGGCCAGCGAACCGACAGGGACGCATCGCAGCTGATGTAATTGCCGGGAGGGATTCTAGATTTCGCGGCACACAGGGCACTTCGATCTGTAAGCTTTTCGAGGCGGCAATCTCTCAAACCGGTGCAAGTGAGAAGCTTCTTACCCAGCTGGGGGATAAAGATTATGAAAAGATCTACTTATATCCGGCTTCGCATGCAGGGTATTACCCCGGAGGTAAGATGCTTGTAATCAAAATCCTGTTCAGAAAATCCAATGGACTTCTTCTCGGAGCTCAGGTTCTGGGTGAGGATAATGTTCCCAAGCGTATCGATTCGTTTGCCATGGCTATCCAGATGGGTTGTACAGTTTACGATCTCGAAGAATCTGAACTTTGCTATGCACCTCCATACGGAAGCGCTAAAGATCCGGTAAACTTTGCAGGGATGGTTGCCGCCGATATCCTGCACGGTGATATGCCGATAAATCATTGGGAATCTCTTGATGGAGGGTTCATTCTCGATGTGCGAAATCCTGCGGAACTTGCTGTAGAAACTGTCCCGGGCGCTGTCAATATACCATTACCACAACTACGGGCAAGACTTAATGAGCTTCCGCACGACGTTGAAATCAATGTTCTTTGCCGCTCTGCACAACGGGCATATTATGCAACCCGGATCCTGTTGCAAAACGGATTCAGGGCCCGGAATATCTCCGGAGGAATGCTTTCACGCTCCCATCGTGCAAATTAGAAGTAATAATTCTTTATAAATAAATTTGAATATTAATAAAAATCCTACAGCCATGATAGACAAAATGCAGGTCTTTACGTTTCTCTTCCTCATGCTTGGACCATTTAAAATTATTGTTCCTTTTGCAAAAATCACTATGGGTGCAGAACCGGCTATTGTAAATAAACTTGCAATTCGTGCAATAATCTTTTCGAGTATTTCCTTGTTGCTGGCGGGAGTTCTGGGTCAGATGATTCTTACCAGATATGGAATTCCGATACCAATCCTGGGTATCTCAGGAGGCATTATACTTTTTCTTGTGGCCCTGCTGAACATCATACATCAGTTTGGACCTTCTCCTGCAACAAATGAGAAAGCTCCGGTCCCTACCATGAATATGGCAATAAGTCCTCTTGCCTTTCCCACCATTGTAACGCCTTATGGAATTGCAGCTGTTATAGTATTTCTCTCATTTTGCCCGGATCTCAATAGTAAACTTACCGTTGCAGCTATTGTTTTGGCTATTATGGCTTTGAACCTGGTAATAATGCTCGTTACCCGTTATATATTCAAACCGCTTGCCATTATTCTCGCTTTGCTGGGTGCAATTCTCGGTGTTGTTCAGGTAGCACTGGGATTGTTGATTATTTATAACCAGGGCAGGGCGCTGCTGAATCTTTAAATACATAGTTATAAAGCCGGAGGATCACTCAGGATACTCCGGCTTTATTTATAAGATATTGTCATGTCTGGATTAAATACTAAAAACAGTACTATTCAAGACGTAATCAGGCTTTAAGAACTTGAATCATTAATATATGGAGTCAACAGAAATATTTCTGGAAGTTATTGTAAGGGCAATTTCTCTAGCATTGGAATTCTCTGCTGTGTTATGCATCTTGGTCGGATTTGTTTCAGCTTTTACTCTTTTGTTTAAATCAAAACAAATAAAATTCTCTCCACTGCATAACAGGTTGCGGTTAAAGTTTGGCGGATGGCTCGTTCTTGCACTTGAGTTTCAGCTTGCTTCAGACATTATAAAAACAACTGTTTCACCAACATATGAAAATCTTATTCAACTTGGGGCAATTGCACTTATAAGAACATTCCTGAATTATTTCCTGACCAAAGAACTGAATGAGTTGCCTGAATTGATTAAGAAGAATCAGGGGAACGAAAAGAGTGAATAGTGAAATTCGAAATTGTACCCGATTACAACCATATATACTAAAATAATTATGAAAGCAATTACAGTTGAACCAAAAAAAGCGGGAACCGCAAGACTGATGGATTTTCCTGAGCCTGACCTGCGTGATGGGTCGATCCTTGTGGAAGCTATTGCCGTAGGTGTATGCGGTACTGATGTTGAAATTGTTGAGGGGAAATACGGATGGGCTCCTCCGGGGCAAGATCGTCTGGTGCTGGGTCACGAATCCCTAGGCCGCGTTATAGATCCTGGTACATCGACTGGTTTTAAAAAAGGCGACCTTGTAGTTGGCATCGTCAGACGACCCGATCCCGTACCATGCCCGAATTGCGCAGTAGGTGAGTGGGATATGTGCCGAAACGGCCTATATACCGAGCGTGGTATAAAAGAGATCCACGGATTTATGTCAGAGCGGTGGAGGATTGAACCTGAATATGCAGTAAAAGTTGATCCTTCGCTGGGTATACTTGGTGTTCTTCTTGAACCTACCACGGTGGTAACGAAAGCAATGGAGCAGATAGGAATGATTGGCCGACGATCGTACTGGGAACCAAAGACTTTTTTAGTTACAGGAGCAGGGCCGATAGGCAGGGTTGACTTTAGCCAAGGCCGATCGCACCTGGCTGGCAAAACTCATCACCCGTCGGGAAAAACCAGAGAATTTCATGAGCGCCCTTGACAGAAAGCCTGATGATATTAAGGTTGTTATCCAGTTTTCGGAGGTATAAATCAGAAATGTCAGAAGATGGAAGTCAGAAGTCAGAAGTTCTTCTGTTTTCGGACTTCTGGCTTCTGACTTCTGTTTGATATGTAGCACCTAAGTTAAATATAATTTCAATCTTATGAATGATGTACATGATGTGAATGATACAAATAATGCCAGGTATCTGAAATACCGATCAAAATTTTTTATTTCTGAATTCCTGGGTACAGCTCTCTTGCTGCTGGTTGGTCTGTCACTTGTCATTTTTATGTTTGGTTCAGGAAGCCCTATGGCGGAGCTGATTCCAAGTGTGAAACTGCGCCAGTTAATAACAGGATTCTTGTTCGGTTCAACAGGTGCATCTATTGCTCTATCACGGATTGGAAAAGAAAGCGGGGCGCATATTAACCCGGCTGTTACAATGGTATTCTGGTTGTTTAAGAAGATTGAAGGACGCCTTGCCATAACCTACATATTGGCGCAGCTGACTGGTGCTATTATTGGGTGCCTGCCCCTGTTAATCTGGGGTCAGATGGGCAGGAGCATCGAATTCGGTGCCACAATCCCGGGAGAAGGCTACTCCCTGAAGACAGCTTTACTGAGCGAAGTTATTACAACTTTTACTATGGTCTCACTTCTTGTAATATTCATCGGATTCAGGCGAATCCGGCAGTTTACCCCGTTTATGTTTCCTTTCCTGTATGCCATTATGGTCCCTCTTGAGGCAGCAATCTCTGGGACAAGCACTAATCCTGCACGCAGTCTTGGTCCGGCAGTTCTTTCAGGACAATGGGACGGATGGTGGATCTATCTGATTGGCCCGCTGGCAGGTGCGCTGCTGGCAAGTCTTGCATGCAGTATGCTTGCAAAGCGAATAACAATAGCTAAATTGTATCATTTTGATAGCGAAAGCGAGGGTGATGTGTTATTAAGGAGGAAGTCCTCTCAGAATTTGATGGGTGACACTGTATAACCTGAAATTAATATTAGCATGGGATTGATGTAGATCGGCAAAAATTTAATAACTTTATTTTGCAATTCATTTTCTTAATCAGATCACCATGAAAGCAAAAACAAAAGTATCGGGATCATCGAAATTAACTGCTGAACATAAACGACTAATAGAAGACTATGAAAAAAGTGCCCCGTGGAAAAAGTGGGGACCCTATTTAAGCGAACGTCAATGGGGAACTGTACGTGAGGACTACAGCAAAAACGGCGATGCCTGGAACTTTTTTACCCATGATCAGGCCCGTTCACGTGCCTACCGGTGGGGTGAAGATGGAATCGCCGGCATTTCAGATGACAAACAGCGCCTCTGCTTTGCCCTTGCCTTATGGAATGGGAAGGATCCTATTCTCAAGGAGCGGTTGTTTGGATTGACTAACAGTCAGGGTAATCACGGCGAGGACGTAAAGGAATACTATTTCTACCTCGACAGCACGCCTACACATTCTTATATGAAGTATCTCTATAAGTACCCGCAGGCAGCATATCCTTATGAGGATCTGGAGAGAACAAACAGTCAACGGTCGAGATACGAGATGGAGTATGAACTTCTCGATACCGGCATATTCAACGACGACAGGTATTTTGACGTTTTCATTGAATATGCAAAAGCCGGCCCGGAAGATATACTGGTGAAAATTACAGCCGTTAACCGGGGACCTGAGGCGGCTGAACTGCATATCCTGCCAACACTCTGGTTCAGGAATGACTGGTCGTCGTGGATTGCAGAATCCAACAGAGCCAGCGTGAAACCTAACCTCAGACCGGTAAGTGTCAGAGCAGGAGAAACTGTGGTTACGTCGACTCATCCCTTGCTGGGGGAATTTATCTTTTCCTGTGAAGGTGATGTACCTTTGCTGTTCACCGGGAATGAAACAAACCACGAGCGGCTTTTTGAGGGAGTAAAAAACGAAAGCCCATTCGTCAAGGATGGTATAAATAATTTTGTTATATATGGGAAACAAGACGCAGTGAACCCCGAAAAACAAGGAACAAAGGTTGCGGCGCATTACACTTTGAATATCGGCGCCGGACAGACAAAAGTGATTCGTCTTACCCTAAGTAGAAAATCCGCTGAAGTAACCGACAATCGTTTCAGATCCGAATTTGATAAAATATTTGCTGAAAGACTTAATGAGGCAGATAAGTTTTACAAGTCGGTCATACCTCCATCGGTGAGTGAAGATGCCGGAAACGTAATGCGGCAGGCAATAGCCGGCATGCTCTGGAGCAAACAGTTCTTTTTCTTTGATGGGGATAACTGGCTGGATGAACATAACTCCAATCCATTGCATTCAGGATTCAATGCTTCAAGGAACTCCGAATGGTACCATATGCTGAATGAGGATATAATTTCAATGCCTGACAAATGGGAATATCCCTGGTATGCTGCCTGGGATCTCGCTTTTCATACCCTTGCACTTGCCCTCGTTGACACCGATTTCGCCAAACAGCAGATGGACCTGATGCTGCGTGGTGTATATCTGCACCCCAACGGTCAGATGCCCGCTTATGAGTGGAACTTCAGCGATGTTAATCCTCCCGTTCATGCCTGGGCGACTCTGTTTCTCCATCGGACCGAGAAAGCGCTTGGTAAGGAAGACATGGATTTTCTTAAATCGACATTTAATAAGCTGCTGCTTAACTTTACCTGGTGGGTAAACCGGAAGGACCGTTTTGGCAAGAATGTCTTTGAAGGTGGTTTCCTCGGGCTCGATAATATTGGTGTTTTTGACCGTAGTGCTGCATTGCCAACAGGAGGCCACCTTGAACAGGCAGACGGAACGGCATGGATGGCTCTCTTCAGTCAGAACATGCTGAGCCTGGCTGCTGAGATCTCAATCCACGACCCTACATACCAGGAGATGGTTGTTAAGTTTGTGGAGCACTTCTATTATATTGCTGCAGCCATGAATCATCCGGGTGAGGATAGCATGTGGGATGAGGAAGACGGCTTCTACTATGATCTGCTCAGGCTGCCCGACGGTAGTGCTAAAAGATTGAAAGTGCGGTCGATGGTAGGACTTTTACCACTTTGCGCTACTACGGTTATTGAAAAAGGGCAGAGGGATAGTCTTCCGTACGTTATGGCAAAAATTGCAGAGCGTCAGCGCAGAATGCCCGAACTCACTCTGACTATGCACCGTACTGGTCCGGGTCACTTAGGTGTAGCGGACCGCGGGATCATTGCCCTGGTCAATGAGGACAGGCTCCGCCGGATTTTATCCAGGATGCTTGATGAAAACGAGTTTTTTGGCCCTTATGGCATCCGTTCACTTTCGAAGTACCATGAACAACATCCTTTTGTTTTGTACGTGGGGGATCAGGAACATCGTGTGGATTACCTGCCTGCAGAGTCGGATAACGGGATGTTCGGCGGCAACTCAAACTGGCGGGGACCAGTCTGGATGCCGGTGAATGTCCTTATTATAAGGGCGCTCCAGCAATACTATCTGTATTATGGTAATAATTTCAAGATTGAATGTCCGACAGGTTCCGGAAATCTCATGAACCTTTTTGAAGTAAGCAAAGAGCTTGGTGACAGGCTCACCAGAATATTCACCCGCAACGCGGATGGACGGCGACCGGTTTATGGAGGCACAGAGAAGTTTCAGACCGATCCTCATTGGCGCGATCTGATTCTCTTTTTCGAATATTTCCATGGTGATAATGGTGCAGGATTGGGCGCAAGCCACCAGACAGGCTGGACAGGACTTGTTGCCAGGATCATCCAGCTCTATGGTATTATGGATCCTGATCGTGCACTGGAGATTGGCGTGCAGGCAGGATTTGTTGGGGGATCAAATAGTGCCGGAAAGGAGAAGAAATGAAAAAGTATCCGGATTATCCCTCACTTTATCAGATCAATACAAGGGTCTGGCTGACAGAATTGTCACGAAACCTGGGTCGGAGAGCTACATTGAATGATATCCCTGACTCTGAACTTGACAGGCTTGCAGAGATGGGATTCGACTGGATTTGGCTCCTGAGTGTATGGTCCACCGGAGAACTCGGACGAAAAATATCACGTGAAAATCCGGAATGGCGGCGTGATTTTGAGGAGACGCTTCCGGATCTTATAAATGAGGACATAGCCGGTTCGGGTTTTGCCATAACCAGTTACGCGGTGCATTATGATCTGGGGGGTAATGCTGCACTTATAAGGTTGCGCGAAAGGCTCAGCAAGAGGGGCCTGAAACTTATGCTCGATTTTGTTCCGAATCACATGGGGCCAGATCACCCATGGGTTGAGTATCATCCTGACTATTTTGTATCGGGAACAGAGAGTGATCTCGAAAAATATCCTCATAATTACACCAGGTTTAGACATGGGCGGGGTGATCTTATACTCGCCTATGGCAGGGATCCGTTCTTTGCCGGATGGCCTGATACAGTGCAGCTGGATTACAGCAATCCTTCAACTGTCAATGCGATGATCAACGAGCTTCTCAGCATCTCTGACCTTTGCGATGGAGTAAGATGCGATATGGCGATGCTTGTTCTTCCGGAAGTGTTTGAAAGGACATGGGGTCGGAGGGCACAGACATTCTGGCCCATAGCCACAAAGACAGTTCGTGAAAAAGTTCCCGGTTTTTGTTTTATGGCTGAAGTATACTGGGATATGGAGTGGACCATGATGCAGAACGGATTTGACTATGCATATGATAAAAGGCTTTATGACCGTTTGCATGAAGGTCATAGCCATGCTGTGCGCGAGCATTTTTATGCAGGACTTGATTATCAGAACAAGCTTGCCAGGTTCCTTGAAAATCATGATGAACCGAGGGCAGCCCGGGTTTTCAGTCAGAAAAAACATGAAGCAGCAGCAGTAATAACTTTTTTATCACCGGGATTAAGATTTTTTCATCAGGGACAATTTGAAGGAAGAATAAAACGCATTTCTCCTCATCTGGTCCGTGCCCCTCAGGAAGCACCTGATAAAGCCTTGAAAAAGTTCTACACGGAATTACTCTCCGTAATAGAAAAACCTCTATTTCGCGACGGCCATTGGCGACTGCTGGAATGTGTCCCTGCCTGGGATGGGAATGGCAGCTGGGATTCATTTCTGGCATTTGGCTGGGAGGACAATAATGGTGCAAAAGTCCTTGTAACAGTTAACTATTCACCGGATTCCGCTCAATGTTATGTCCATATTCCATTTTCTGAACTTGCCGGGAAAACGATACAATTCAAAGATATGGTAAGCCCTGATCTTTATGATCGCGACGGCAACGAAATCTTATCAAAAGGTATTTATCTCGATCTGCCTGCATGGGGATATCATATCTTTGAAGTTGGAAGCAAGTAATCGGAATTTGTTCTGAAAATATTTTTTTGTACTTTAATGAGTCAAATGAAAGTAATTGACTATGAGAGAATGAGATCCCTCGCTTCCGCTCGGGGTGACGAGTCCCTATGCAATTTTGCACACCAGTTTTTAATGACAATATTGCTAGCAGCTATAATTATTTAATTTACTTGTTGTAGTCATTATTATTGTTAAGATGTTTACGTGTTGTGAGGGATCTCCTGCACCCAAGCAGGTACTTTATGTTCATATATATAATTGATTGCAACCATATGAGATAACCATATACTAGGTTGCCCATGGCTGATGCTTACTTATAATCAGTTAAGGAACCTGTTGAATGTGTAACTCTCATGAAAAAAATCAAATCTTGTTCTTATACTGGTAGATGAAAGATAAAGAATAATGAATACTTTTACCAAAAAAACAGAGAAACTAAAGCATAAAGAAGATAAAGAAAAGGATGGAAAAAAATTTATTACCGGTTACAAAAAGAAAGGCCTGGATGGCTCTTCTCGATCACAAAAAAAGTATTGGAAGACAACATTTGCGTAAGCTCTTTTCGGATAATCCCGGGCGTGGGGAACGAATGACAGCTGAAGCCGCAGGTCTCTTTCTGGATTATTCAAAGAACCGGATCACAGATCAGACTTTGAAATTACTGATAAAACTGGCGAAGGAGTGCGACCTGAAGAGCCATATTGATTCCATGTTCAATGGTGAGAAAATTAATATCACACAGAACAGAGCGGTTTTACACATTGCTTTACGCTCACCCAGAGAAACAAAAATATTGGTTGATGGGAAAAATATCATTCCACAGGTTCATGAAATTCTCGACAGAATGACCGATTTCTCCAACCTTGTCCGCAACGGACAATGGAAAGGGTATACCGGTAAGCGTATCAGAAATATTGTTAACATTGGAATAGGCGGTTCAGATCTCGGTCCTGTAATGGCTTATGAAGCACTAAGATATTACAGCGAGAGAAGAATGACGTTCCGGTTCGTATCGAATATTGACGGAATCGATTTTACTGAGGCGGTCCGTGATCTTAATCCTGAGGAAACTATGTTCATCATTTCTTCAAAAACATTTACGACAATTGAAACGATGACTAATGCTCAAACCGCAAGAGAGTGGCTACTGCAGGGTATGGGAGGTGATGAAGGAGCTGTTGCAAGACACTTTGTTGCAGTATCTACAAATGCCAGTAAGGTCTCGGAGTTTGGTATTAATACTGCCAATATGTTCTGGTTCTGGGATTGGGTAGGAGGTAGATACTCAATGGATTCGGCTATTGGCCTTTCCACAATGCTTGCAATAGGCCCGGAGAATTTTCGTTCCGTGCTCAATGGTTTTCATGAGATGGATGAACACTTCAGAAATGAACCGTTTGAAACCAATCTACCCGTCCTGATGGGACTCCTGGCCGTCTGGTATAATAATTTCTTCGGCGCTCAAACCGTTGCAGTGCTTCCTTATGAAAATTACCTTAAACGATTTCCTGCATACCTGCAGCAACTGACTATGGAAAGCAACGGTAAACAGGTTACACTTGACGGCAGGAAGGTGAATTATAATACCGGTCCGATTTACTGGGGAGAGCCGGGCACCAATGGACAACATTCATTTTATCAGTTGATTCATCAGGGTACCCGTTTGATCCCTTGCGATTTTATTGCTTTCATTAACCCGTTAATTAAGGTTGGACGACATCACGACATCCTTTTAGCCAATGTATTTGCGCAGGCTGAAGCACTGGCCTTCGGAAAAACAGCTGAACAAGTG
>Ga0315273_10011181_pt1 | contig 11476 bp, 9 predicted proteins | sample YL17G02_0_MG_FD_205753 | JGI IMG/M metagenome (GOLD analysis project Ga0315273, IMG submission 205753) | Sediment microbial communities from Yellowstone Lake, YNP, Wyoming, USA - YL17G02_0 | ecosystem: Environmental > Aquatic > Freshwater > Lake > Sediment | place: USA: Wyoming | collected... | reverse complement strand
AGGACAGCGGGGAGGCGGGGCAGGAGGTGTTTGGGCGGGGTGGGAATCATCAGGTAAGCCCATGCCAGATTACGTAGATGTGCTTCCTGATCCGGGGCGGCCGTTGAGCCAGGTGTTCACCTATCGCATTCCAGAGGGTTTGCGGGGGGTGATTCGCGCGGGGGCGCAGGTGCTGGCGCCGTTCGGGAAGCGGGAGGTGGTGGGAGTGGTGGTGGGGCTGCGGGAGGAGGCGGAGCCGGGGCGAGGGGAGCTGAAAGAGATCGAGTCGGTCTTCGAGGATGTGCCGCCGCTGCCCGATGACGCGATTCCGCTGGCGCGATGGATGGCCGACTACTACCTGTGCGAACTCGGCGAGGCGATTCGGCCGTTCCTGCCGCAGGGCGGGGCGTATCGGATTCAGCGCTTCTTCCGGCTTACCGGCGAACCGATTCCCGACGCGCTACGCCAGGACCCGGACGCGGCGGCGGTGGTGCGACGGCTGGGGAGCGCGGGCAAGGAGATAAGCCTGGGGGCGCTGCGGCAGAAGCTTCCGGCGGGGCGGGTGTTTCGGGCGCTGCGGCTGCTGAAGGGGAAGAGCATCGTGGCGGAACGCGCCTCGCTTCGCCCACCAGAGGCGCGGGCGAAGCAGATGCGGGTGCTGAAGGTCGCGGTCAGCGCGGCGGAGGTGGCGCAGTACTGCGAGGCGCAGGGAAAGCGGGCGCCGGCGCGAGCCGCGGCTCTGAAGGCCGCACTGGAGGCAGGGGCGCTGGCTCCGGCGGCGCTGGCGCAACAGGCGGGAGTGTCCCTGTCGGCGGTGCAGGCGCTGGTGAAGCAGGGGCTGCTGGAGATAGGGACGACGGCGATGCGGCGGGTGCCGTGGGCGGAGGCGGCAGTCGGCGCCTCGGAGCCTCCTACCCCAACGCCCGACCAGGCGGCGGCAATCGCGGCGATCACCGAAGCGGTGGAGGCCGGGAGGCACGAGTCGTTCCTGCTCTATGGGGTGACCGCGAGTGGGAAGACGGAAGTGTACCTGCGGGTGATCGAGCGGGTGCTGGCGCGAGGCCGGCAGGCGATTGTGCTGCTGCCCGAGATCTCGCTCACCGCGCAGGCGATCAGCGTGTATCGCTCGCGCTTCGGCGACCGGGTGGCGATCTTGCACAGCGGCCTGGGGATGGGGGAACGGTGGGACGAGTGGACACGCATTCGCGAGGGGGAGGCAAGCGTCGTGATCGGGGCGCGGTCGGCGTTGTTCGCGCCAGTGGAGCGGCTGGGGCTGATCGTGGTGGATGAGGAGCATGAAACCTCGTACAAGCAAGAGCAGGCGCCGCGCTATCACGCGCGGGAGGCGGCTCTGAAGCGGGGCGAGTTGAATCAGTGCCCGGTGGTGCTGGCGAGCGCGACGCCGGCGCTGGAGTCGTTCTACGCAGCGGAGATGGGCCGGCACCGGTTGCTGAGGCTGCCGACGCGAGTCGAGGCAAGACCGATGCCGACGGTGAGGGTGATCGACCGGCGGGAATCGGCGCCGGGGCACAGCATTCTATCTCCGCCCTTGAGGCACGCGATCGGCGAGCGGCTACGACTGGGCGAGCAGGTGATCTTGTTCCTGAACCGCCGGGGCTACGCGACGTTCTTGTTGTGCCCGGCCTGCGGAGAGGCGGTGCGCTGCCCGGACTGCGGGGTGGCGCTGACCTACCACAAGGAAGCGCGGCAGGTGCGCTGCCATCACTGCGGGCTGGCGCACGCGGCGCCGACGATGTGCGCGAAATGCGAGGGGCATAACATCCGCTTCTCAGGGTTCGGGACGGAGCGGGTGGAGAAGGAACTGGCCGACCTGTTCCCGCGCGCCAGGCTGGGGCGAATGGACCGGGATACCACCGCGCCGAAGGGGGCGCACGTGGAGATCGTGGGCCGGTTCCGCTCGGCGGAGACGGATATCTTGATTGGGACGCAGATGGTGGCGAAGGGGTTTGATTTCCCGGGGGTGACGCTGGTGGGGGTGATCTCGGCGGACACGGCGCTGAACCTTCCCGACTTCCGGGCGGCGGAGCGGACGTTCCAGCTCCTGACGCAGGTTTCGGGTCGGTCCGGCCGCGGGGATAAGGAGGGGGAGGTGGTGGTGCAGACCTTTCAACCGGATCACTACAGCGTGCTGACGGCGGCGCACCAGGACTATGAGGAGTTCTACGAGCAGGAGATTGAGGCGCGGCGAGAGCTGAACTATCCGCCGTTCTCTCGGGTGGCGAACCTGGTGTTGACGGCGGACACGGAGCCGGAGGCACGAGCGCGGGCGGAGCAGGTGGCGGCGGAGATTCGGAAGCGGACAGATGGCACGCTGCAGGTGCTGGGCCCTGCGGCGGCGCCGATCGCGAAGCTGCGGGGGAAGCATCGGTGGCATTTGCTGGTGCGGGCGGAGGCGGGGAGGCTGCAGTCGGCGCTGCGGGAGGCATTGTCGGAGGTGGGCGACTGGGGCACGTTGGGGCTGATGGTCGATGTGGACCCGGTTTCGTTGATGTGATAGACTCGGAGCGCGGGGTGTGGGTGGAGGGGGAACGGCATTCACCGCAGAGACGCGGAGGGCGCAGAGGAACGGCAAGGCGTGATCCTTCGTGGCTAAGCCTTCGGCCGCCATGGCGGTCGCTGTTGGCGACCTAGCCACTGCGCTCAGGATGACAGCAACGGCGGTAACCGCAGATTGCGCAGATTGCGCCCGCCTACCGGCGGGCGAACGGCATTCACCGCAGAGACGCAGAGGGCGGAGAGAAGATGGGAAGGCAGGAGCAAGCTCCTGCCGAACGGGGGAACGACGAGATTGCCACGCGCGCCTTAGCTCCGGTCGGAGCTAAGGCGACTCGCAATGACAAAAGGGGTGGTGGCGAAGGTTCGCCGCGGGAAGGATGGTGGGCGTGATGAATCACGCCCCTACACGACGGAGGGAGAGGCACGCCGGGGCGTGCTGGCTAAGCCTTCGGCCGCCATGGCGGTCGCCGTCGGCGACCTAGCCACTACGCGGGTAGTCCTTCGGACATACCCACGCCACTGGCCGGTGGAAGACGGAGGGGGCGGGCGCGGGAACCTAGTCGTCACTTGGCAGACATGGCACACGAGAAGAGCGAACTCGAGATTGTGAAGTACGGGCATCCTGTGCTCCGGCAGAAGGGGGAGAAGGTCGGCCGGATCACGGATGATGTCCGCAACCTTGTCCACCGCATGGTCGATGTGCTGCACCGGGCGAACGGGCTGGGTCTGGCGGCGAACCAGATCGGAATCCCTCGGCAGATTGCGATCGTCGAGATCGATGGGAAGGTGACGCCGCTCATCGACCCGGAGATCGTGAGCGCGAAGGGGGAGGAGCTGGGTGAGGAGGGGTGCCTGAGCCTTCCGCGGCTGTTCGGCCTGGTGACGAGGCCGGCGCAAGTGGTGGTGCGGGCGCGGGACCTGAATGGGAAGCGGATCAAGATCAGGGCCGAGGGGCTGATGGCGCGGGCGCTGATGCATGAGATCGACCACCTCAACGGGCGGCTGTTCATCGATCACGTGGACGAGTCCTCGCTGCACTGGTCGATACGGGCGTCGGAGGAGGGGGAGCTGGCGCTGCAACCGACGACGTTGGAGGACGCGCTGAAGGTCTTCGGGACAGCGCGGCGGGGAGACGGATGAGTGGCGATGCGGCTGCGCATCGTTTTCCTGGGGACCGCTGAGTTCGCATTGCCTTCGCTGGAAGCCCTGGCCCAAGGATCGGATGGGGTCGCAGCAGTGGTGACGCGGCCCGACCGACCCGCGGGGCGCGGGCGCAAACTTCGCCCACCCCCGGTGAAAGAGGCCGCACAGAAGCTCGGGCTCCCGGTGCTTCAGCCGGAGCGCGCGAGCCATCCGGAAGGGCTCACCTCGCTACGCGATCTCTCCCCCGATCTGTTCGTGGTGGCGGCCTATGGGGAGATTCTTCGGGAGGAGGCGCTGGCGCTGCCGCGGCTGGGGGCGATCAACTTGCACGCGTCACTGCTGCCCAGGTATCGCGGGGCGGCTCCCATCCAGCGGGCGCTGCTGGCAGGCGAGCGGGAGACGGGGGTGACGGTGCAGCGGATGGTGCGGGAGCTGGATGCGGGGGACATCGTGGTGCAGCGCTCCCTCTCAATCGGCGACGAGGAGAACTGGGGGTCGCTGCACGACCGGCTGGCGGCGCTGGGCGCGGAGGCGGTGACGGAGGCAGTGGATCTGATCCGGCGGGGGGAGGCGCCGAGAGTGCGACAGGACGCCGAGCAAGTTACCCTTGCCCCGCCGGTGAAAACGATGGAACTTCTGATCGACTGGCATCGTCCAAGTGCAGAGATAGCACGTAGAGTCCGCGCGTTCGCGCCCCGACCGGGTGCGCGAACGACGCGCGCGGGCGCGTTTCTGAAGGTATTGGCGGCGCGAGACGCGGGGAACGGCGGGAAAGGTGTCCCCGGTCGAGTCGCCGAAATCAGCGGCGAAGGCTTCAGCGTGGAAGCCGCGGAAGGCCGGCTGTGGGTGTTGAGCGTGCAGCCGGCTGGGGGAAAGCCGATGTCAGCCGCAGAGTATGCGCGGGGATATCGGTTGGAGTGCGGCGAACGGCTGGGGACGGCGGAGGCGTCGCAGGGCCCTTGATGGAGGCTTCCGTGAGGGAGGGCCGGCGGGACGCCTCGACCAGCTTCGCGGGGGCCTTGGTCGTGCTGAGTTGAGAAGGCGGGAAGGAGACCCAGGCGTGGGATCGGGCGAGACCGCGAATCTGGAGCAGCAGTGCGATCAGGCCATGGAGCTGAAGAACCAGGGTCGGTATGATGAGGCCCTGACTCAGTTCCAGGCAATCATCACGGCGAACCCCGAACACGCTCGGGCGCACCTGGGGCTGGGGCTGGTGTACTGCTTTGTGGGGTTGTTCGACGAGTCGTTGGAGGAGTTGAAGCGGGCGGTAGAGTGCGAGCCGACCTGGGTGGATGCTCACCTGAACCTGGCGAAGACTTACGCCATGCTGGGGATGTATGACGAGGCGAAGGTCGAGTTCGGACAGGTGCTGGCCTTTGCTCCCGGGCACCCCGAGGCGAAGAAGCAGTTGGCGTATTTCGAGAAGGCGTAGGGGGGAACGGCTTTCACCGCAGAGACGCAGAGGGCGCAGTAACGAGATTGGTGTAGGGCAGCGACGGAGTCGCTGCCCTTTTGTATTGGCGGGGGGAGCGAATGGCGACGGCAAAGGCAGAGCCACAGATGGACACGCCAGAGGACGGCGGTGCGGTTGGCACTTATTGCCCGGCACAATTGTGCCGGGCAGAAGCCCGCTGGGGGACGACTGGCCGTTCGTCCCCCAGACCCCCTCACCGGCTCTTGGCTCTCTGGCGAGAGCTCGGGGTGGCAGCGGGGGGCGCGAGGGATCGCGCCCCTAGATACGGAGGGAGAGGCACGCCGGGGGCGTGCTGGCTAAGCCTTCGGCCGCCATGGCGGTCGCCGTCGGCGACCTAGCCACTACGCGGGTAGTCCTTCGGATATATGCGCCAGAGGCGCACAAGCCCACGCCACTGGACGGTGGAAGACGGGGCGGGCGCGCGGGGGGGCGGACACCGAGATTGCCACGGGGCGACAACGGCCGCCCCTCGCAATGACAGTGGGGGCGGCGGCTTCGGCGGCGGGCTACCGAGACGGCGCGAAATCCTGTATACTGAACACCGGTTATGGCTCAGTTCAGCGTTGAGTTTCATCCGGTTGGCCGGTCGGTCTCAGTCCCCGAGCAGGTGACGATTCTGGAGGCTGCGGCCGCGGCTGACTTGCCGGTGCATGCGCCGTGCGGAGGGCATGGGCGCTGTGGTAAGTGCGCGGTGCGGGTGATGGCCGGCGCGGTCGCGCCGACACCGGCTGAGGGCAAGGTGCTGAGCGCGGAGGAGATGGCGGAGGGGTGGCGACTGGCGTGTCAGTCGCAAGTCTCGGCCGATATGTCAGTGGAACTCCCGGCCTCAGCGCTGATCGTGGCGCATCGGATTCAGATCGAGGGGATCGGGCAGGAGGTGACGGTAGAGCCGAACGTCACCAAGACCGCGCTCAGACTCCCAACACCAAGCACCGAGGATCCACGCGACGATCTGACGCGGGTGCTGGATGCGCTCGATGATGAGGTGCGCCCGCCGAGCTCGGTGCAGGCGCTGCGCGATCTCCCAGGCGTGCTCCGGCAGAGCAGCTTCCACGTGACGGCGGTGGTGGCGGGAAAGACGCTGATGGCGGTGGAGCCGGGGGATACCGGTGACGCCGCCTATGGGGTCGCCATCGACATCGGAACGACGACGGTGGTGGTCTACCTGTGCCACCTGGCGACAGGTGAGTTGGTGGGGGTGGCGTCGGAGCTGAACCCGCAGGCGCAGTTTGGCGAGGACGTGATCTCGCGGCTGCAGATAGCGGTGTCGGGCGCGGAGGGGCTGGCGCGGCTGCACGGGGCGATCACGCAGGCGATCGACAGGCTGATCGGCCGAGCGGCCGAGGAGGCCGGGGTGGCGCGGGAGCACATCTACGAGATCGTGATCGTGGGCAACACGTGCATGAGCCACCTGCTATTGGGCCTGCATCCGGTGGGGCTGGTGCGGCTGCCGTTCGTGCCGGCGTTCAAGGGAGCGCAAACGGTGCGGGCGGCGGAACTGGGGATCCGCATCCATGGAGATGGGCAGGTGTATGTCGTGCCCAACATCGGGGGATATGTAGGCGCGGACACGGTGGGCGTGATTCTGGCAAGTGAGTTGGACGAGGCGAAGGGGCTTCAGGTCGCGGTCGATATCGGCACGAACGGCGAGATCGTGGTGGCGCAAGATGGGGAGCTGTGGGCGTGTTCGACGGCGGCGGGGCCGGCGTTTGAGGGGGCGAAGATCAGCCGGGGGATGAGGGCAGCGACGGGCGCGATAGACAAGGTGTCGATAGATGGCGATGTCACCTACCACGTGCTCGGCGAGGTGCGGCCCACTGGCATTTGCGGATCGGGGTTGGTGGACGCGGTGGCGGAGATGACGCGGATGGGGGTGGTGGATAAGTCGGGGCGGCTGCGGAGCCAAGAGGATGTGAACGGCGCTCCGGAGAAGGTGAGGCGGCGGATCGTCCAGAACGAATCGGGGCTGGAGTTCGTGCTGGCGGCAGGTGACGAATCGGGGTCCGGCAGGCCGATCGCGATTACGGCCCGCGACGTGCGGGAAGCGCAGCTGGCGAAGGGCGCGATCTACGCGGGCGTAGATCTGCTGCTGCGGTCTCTCGGGAGACGTCCCGAGGAGGTGGACCGGCTGCTGCTGGCGGGTGCGTTTGGGAACTACATTCGGCGCGAGAGTGCGGTGGCGATCGGGCTGGTGCCCGATCTGCCGGCGGAGCGGATCGTGTCGATCGGGAACGCGGCGGGGTTGGGGGCGCGGTTGGCACTGTGCTCGATTTCCCTGCGGCGGCGGGCTGAGGGGATTGCGAGGCGGGTGCGGCACGTAGAGTTGTCGGAGGAAGAGGGGTTTTACGACCGTTTCGCAGAAGCTATGGCGTTGCGGCCGATGCCGGGACCGGGTGAGCAGGAGTGATCCGGTTCGCGGCGGGCCGATGGGATAGACGGATTGCGTAGAGAGTGACTACGAGTATAGGTTCAAGGAGGAGCGTTGATGGCCGTGCTTGAGCAGCTCAGGGAAGCAATCATCTCAGGCAACCGCGATCAGACGAAGGCGCTGACGCAGCAGGCGTTGAGCGAGGGTATTCCGGCGAAGCAGATCGTGGTGGACGGGATCGCGGCGGCGATGGCAGTGGTGGGCGAGAAGTTTCGGAACAACGAATTCTTCGTTCCGGAGCTGCTGATCGCGCAGCGGGCGATGAAGGAAAGCCTGAAGATGATGTCGGGAGAGTCGGTAGACTACGTCGGCACGGTCGTGATCGGCACGGTCAAAGGCGACCTCCACGACATCGGCAAGAACCTGGTGGCGGCGATGCTCGAAGGCGCCGGGTTCAAGGTGGTGGATCTGGGTGTGGACGTGTCGCCGGACCAGTTCGTGAAGGCGGCGGCGGACAATAACGCGAACCTGATCGCGATGTCGGCGCTGCTGACGACGACGATGGGCTCGATGAAAGACACCGTCGAGGCGCTGGGCAAGGCCGGGCTGGCAGGCAAGACGAAGGTGATCATCGGCGGCGCGCCGGTGACGCAGAGCTATGCCAGCGAGATCAAGGCCGACGGCTATGCGCCGGATGCGGCGAGCGCGGTCGATATGGCGAAGTCGCTGCTGGTCGCCTGAAGACCGCATTCAGTACATAGTAACCTGAAGCAGGGCCGGCCGCGTGGTCGGCCCTGTTGATGCTCGCGTGAGGTAACGCGACATGGCTGAAGTTCAGATAGGCGAGCCATCGCTGCCAACGCCAACGCCACGCAGGTCTCTGCTGCGAACTCGGGTGACGTGGCCCATCGCGCTGCTGGTGCTGGTGGCGATCGTGGCATTTCGGGTGTGGGTGTTGGAGGTGGCGATCGTCGAGGGGCGCTCGATGGAGAAGACGCTGCGTTCGGGCGATCGAGTGCTGGTGCTGAAGCTGCTCGGGCTGAAGCGGTTCGACGTGGTGGTGCTGACTGACCCCCAGGAGGGGGAGATTGCCATCAAGCGGGTGGTCGGATTCCCAGGGGACCGGATTTCGATGGTGCCGAAGATGGAGAAGGTGGGGTCGAAGACGGCGCCGGTAGGGGGGCAGTTGTACATCGACGGCCAACCCTATGACGAGGCGTATGCGACCTCGAAGTCCCCCCAGATACTTGAGCCGAGGACGATCCGCGCCGGCCGATACTTCGTGCTCGGGGACAATCGAGACGACAGCGTTGACAGCCGAGTGTACGCGGGCGTCGACCGCAACCTGATCCACGGCGTTGCCGTCATGATTATCTACCCCCTCTCCCGCATCCAGATCATCCCGCGAAAGGCGGGGCCGGAGCCCAACAGCGTGAGACTGGTGAAGTCGCGGTCGAGTGTGCCCCCGAGGGAGCGAAGTGAGGTTGCCGACCAAGATTTTGGGGTCACGCCTTCGGTGAAAGGAGCCTGACGTTGCGGTCTATCGTTGTCGCTCTGTTTCTTACGATTGCCATTGGTCTCGGCGCTTTCGGCCAGGTCTCGCTGAAGTACGGGATGAGCAAGGTGTCGATCGGGGGGGTCGGCCTCGGGCTGGTCAGTCAGGTGGCCCGCGCGATCTTCACACCGCATGTGCTGCTGGGGTTCATCCTCTACGGCGTGAGTTCATGCTTCTGGCTGGTTGTGATCTCGAAGTGGAATCTTAGCTTCGCCTACCCGATGATCGCAATCGGGTACATAGGCGTGGTGTTTCTGTCGCGGGTGCTCTTCAAGGAACACGTGGCCCCGATGCAGTGGATCGGCATCGTGATGATGGTCGGCGGCCTGGCGATCATCACGAGATTCGGCGCTTCGACAGGTGTCGCGCACTGACAGCGTCTGCACGCACAGCCCGGCGGCTTCTGATCTGCTGCGCGCTGCTAGTTGGGCCGGCGGTGCTGGTGGGGCCGGCCCTGCTGCCGGGGCGCGCGCTGCTCCCGGCCGACCTGCTGGTGCAGTTCGAGCCGTGGCGCTCGCAGGTCACGGCACGGCCGCAGGCGCAGTGGGATGCGCTGGTCTGGGATGGAATCGCGCAGTACTACCCCTGGCGCCAGTTTGCGGGTGAGTCGCTGCGGGCGGGCCACCTCCCTCTCTGGAACCCGTACCAGTTCTGCGGCACACCGTTCCTCGCTAACGGGCAGTCGGCGGTGCTGTATCCGTTGAACCTCCTCTTCTGGCTGCTGCCGACGGCGAGCGCGTTCGGCTGGTCGGCGCTACTGCATCTGTTTCTGGCGGGGTGGTTCGGGTATCTGTTCCTGAGGCGGATGGGGGTGGGGCGGCCGGGGGCGCTGGCGGGGGGGATCGGGTGGCAGCTCAACAGCTTCTTCGTGGCCTGGCTGCACCTGCCGACGGCGATGTGCACGGCATCCTGGCTGCCGCTGGTATTGCTGTTGGGCGAGCGCGCGGTCACCAGGGGAAGGGCGCGATATGCAGTCGGGGCGGGGGTGGCGCTGGCGCTCTCTTACCTCGGCGGCCACCCGCAGATGTTTATGTTCGTCGGGCTGTTCACCGCGGCCTACCTGGTGGCGCGGGCGGGGGCGCTGGCGAGGGGGCAGGGGGTGAGGCTCGCGGCGGCGCGACTGGTGAAGACGGGCGCAGTGGCGGGGGCGTTCGCGACCGCGCTGTCTCTGCCGCAGTTGCTGTCGACGCTCGATCTGCTGCGGGTCGCGCATCGCGCTTTCATTCCCGGTCCGGAGAGCTACAAGGCGTTTCTGTCGCGGGCGCTGCCGGCGCCGCTGCTGTCGAATCTGCTGCTGCCGCACCCGTTCGGCCATCCCGCGCTGGGGACGTACGTGGGGCCGGAGAACTACGCGGAATACACTTCGTACATCGGGATCGTGGCGCTGGCGTTCGCGATCTACGGCGCGCTGGCGAGCCGGACGTGGCATGCGCGATTCCTGGCGGCCGCGGCGGTGGTGGCGGTGCTGGTCGCGATCGGGACGCCGCTCAACTGGCCGCTGTACCAGTGGGTGCCCGGGATGTCCGGGGGAGGGGGGCCGGCGCGGATCATCGTGCTGGCGGTGTTCTCGCTGAGCATGCTGGCGGGGGTGGGGGTGGACCGGCTGGTTCGCGGCACAGAGGCGGCGGGGTCGGCGCGTCGAGCCGGTGGCAAGCGGGGCGGGGCGGTGTGGCCCGCGCTGGCGATCCTCGCGGCGGTGGCGCTGGCGGCGGCGGCCTGGTGGCAGACGGTGGGGGCGGAGATGTCGCACGAACAGCAGGCACTGGGCCCTGCGCTCAACGCGGAGGCGATGCGCGCGCTCGCGCTGGTGGGAGTAGCGGTGGCGCTGGTGTTGGCGCTCGGACGGCCGCGGCTGCGAAAGGCGGCGGAGGTCGGGCTGCTAGCAGTGTTGGCGGTCGATTTGCTGTTGGCGGCGCAACATCACGCGCACGTCGTGCCGCAGCAGTGGGTGTATGCGGCAGGGGCGGACCCCGGCCCGGTGGCAGGTCGGGTGCTAGGGAACGCGAGCGATTGGCCTCTGAATCGATTCCCGGAGGCGGTGCTGCCGCCGAATGCAGCGATGGTCTACCGGCTGCGGGATGCGTCCGGGTATGACTCGCTGTACCTGGCGCACTACCGGGACTTCGCGTCGCTGATTCAGGGCGGCGATCCGAGCCCGCCGCTCAATGGCAATCTGCTGATGGCGCGGCTTAGCCAGGCCTATGGGCTGGATATGCTGAGCCTGGCGGGAGTCGAGCAGGTGTATTCGCCGAAGCCGCTGCGAGGGATGAAGCTGGAGCGGGCGGGGGCATTCGACACCTACGAGAACCCGTATCGAAAGCCGCGGGCATGGGTGGCGACATCATCGGTAGGGGTGCCGTCGAACGCGGAGGCGGTGGCGGCGCTGACCAAGCTGGGGAGCTTCGAAGACCTGATCGTGATCACCGGCGCGGATGAGCCG